>Ga0307416_100000025_pt1 | contig 178154 bp, 142 predicted proteins | sample DK1Cmetagenome_2_FD_203821 | JGI IMG/M metagenome (GOLD analysis project Ga0307416, IMG submission 203821) | Maize rhizosphere microbial communities from greenhouse at UC Davis, California, United States - DK15-C-3 | ecosystem: Host-associated > Plants > Roots > Rhizosphere > Soil | place...
AATAGAATCCATAAAGGCGTCAATTATTCCGATAAAACCCGGTCGAAGTTTCAAAAGGATAGTTTATAAAAGGAGGAAAAACAGACTTCATCAAACATATAAATAGCTTAACTTAATAGCATTGGTGGAGACACGAACCATGGCGAGGATAGCTAACCACATGGTTGGCGGCTTACCGAACAATAGTTTTATCAATCTTTTATAATTTCTTTATTTTTCTCCAGATAGTCTTTAAACTTTTCTGTCCATTCTTTTAAGCTCAAAGCTGTTTCCTCTTTATCGTTATCATATATGATCCAGGCATTTGCATCTGTAGAAAGCTTAACCAATGTGGAGATATCAGCTTCGGTGATGTAGGATTGTCCATATTTCCTTTCTCCATGTATTACCGCGTGCCATAAAGCATATTCTAAATTCTGCATCCAACCTGCAGAATAGCAATTTTCTGAGATTTCACTCATGAATGCAGCCAATCGTAGTTCTTTTACTGTTAAATCTGATTCCATTAAAATAGATATGCAATTATGTTATTGCTTAACCGGCAAATGTATCTCAGCCAGCATGCATCTTGCGCTGCCACCACCGTTTTTTTCGATCGTGTAAAGCGGAGCATAAATAATTTTGCTGTATTGTTTTAGCGCAGCAATCTGCTCAGCAGTTAAGGATAGATAAGCCTGTTCAGACATGACTAATAAACTTTCGTTATGGGCATTGCTAACCTGTAACATGTTGCCTGCAAATTTATTCATCTGTTCCAGACTGATTTCGATAATTTCTTTTCCACTACCTTTTAAACTGATGGTTACATTTAATTTCTCTTCAGGATCGCGAATCGAATCCAGACAGATTACAGCAAAACGATCGCCGATGCACATCATTACATTGGTATGGTAAATCGGGAAATTTGATCCGTCTACCGCTTGAAAGGCCACCGGTTCATATCCGGTGAGCATGCAGAAATTGTTCAGCACTTCTTCATCGGTGCGCACACTTAAGCAGGCGTAAGCAATTTTGTTGGTACGGTCCAGTACCATGCTTCCAGTACCCTCCAGAAATGCATGTTGTTGTTCGTAAAAGCTTAAATCGCTGATGTGGTTAACTTCGAAATTATCTTTCAAACCATCTAGTATTTCTTTTCTGCGCTCTAACCGGCGGTTTTCAGAAAACATCGGGTAAAGATATACTGAGCCATCTTCATGAAAGGACACCCAATTGTTCGGGAAAATAGAATCAGGTGTTTCAGGTTGTAAAGTATCATCTACAACCGTTACATCAACATTATTTTTTCTTAATAAATCAACAAAGGCATCGAACTCTTTTAAAGCCTCTGTTTGTACATTGGTTTCAGTAGATGCAATTTGAAACTTATTATTTCCGGCTGTTTGCTCATTGAATTTAAAATCAACAGGGCGGATCATTAAAATGTGATTGGTTGTTTGCATTCCTTTTCTTTATGCGTCATCCTGAATTCATTTCAGGATCTCTTTTAATTAAGATGCTGAAATAAATTCAGCATGACGATGTGTAAATTTATAAATTGTCTCTTAAAATTGGCAAACTCATACAATGGAAACCACCTCGGGCACGTGATAATTCTGCCGAAGGCATTAAAATCAAAGTATCGGTTATGGTTTCGGCATTTACTTTGCCACTTTCTAAATCCTGGATCAAATCTTTCACATCCACCACATTAAAACCGGCAGCTTTAAAGGCTTCAACGGTTTTATCGTTTCTATCGTAGCCTAAAACAACTCCTTCTTTAATGGCTAAAAGGTTACAAGAGTCGGTCCATTGCTCACGCGAATCGTAAGGGAACTGATTATTTCCACTGTAGATGATTTGGGTAGGTTCGGTACTTTTTAAATCGTTCTGGCTAATATCATCCAATAAAGCTTCTACATGTTCGAAATGTTTCGGCTCACTCGGATTGGCTTTTGTAAATTGAATAGCAGTGGTAGCCTCCAGTTTTTCGGGTTCCTTTAAAAAGTTGATCGGCTCGTAAGGATTATATTTTGGCGAATGGGCAATCGAATTCAAAATTACCCAGGTATTACGTTTAACCTGCGTGAAAACAGTATCCAGGTGCATATAATCGCGTTTGCTCGGTATTTTTACAACCGTTACTTTTTCTACTACATCCTGGTCGAACAATAATTTGATTGCTTCGTTGGCACCATGTTCAGAGGTTCTTTCGCTACAACCGATCAATACATGGTTAGGACTCACCATCATCACGTCGCCACCTTCTAAAGTGGTGCTGAAAGCAGGTTCATCGCCTGGGCGTAAAAAGTGCATGGTCACATCCGGAATTTCGAGAATATTATTGCGATAATCCTCAAACAAAGGATGGTTGAAGAAAATATAACGCATTAAAAGTGTTTCGCGCACACGGGCTTTTTTTGCCGGTTTGTTTAACAGGATATGGTTATTAATGGTTGTACCCACATCCCTCGTAAAAATTAAATTGGGAATCGGTGCAAAAATCATGGTATCGTTGGCCAATGTTCCGGAGATAAAAATCTCTGCCAATTGTTTCGGATCGGTATCCGTTAATTCTAACTGGACCTTATAAGTACAACCTTCTATCGCACAAACAGCAGCAACCAGTTTTTTACGGATGGATTCGTTCTCCAGCATTTCGCTTAACAGGTTCTGAATCTCGATTACCGATTGAGAATTGTGAAAATCGGGGTGGTTGGGTTTGTAAAAATTACGGTTGGATGCTTCCGAATCTATATCACTCAGTTTTCCTTTAATCTTCTCAGGATCAAGGAAGTACATCAACAATTTAATGTAATAATCGTATTCGCCTTTACGGATGGTGTCTAAATGTACAATATCTTCGAAAAGCCAATCTTGGGCCTTAGAGGGTACTACTTTGCCTAATCCACTATCAGGACTGTGTATTAATAATTTACGCAATCTGCCGATTTCGGTGTTTACGCTCACTTTAAAATTGGGGTTCTGCTCGCTCATAAAAAAGTTAGTTATTGCAAATCTATTAGAAAAATTCAGATATGAGAATTGAGATGATAGATTTGAGATAGACTAATATCTAGAAAGGTTTATTTATTACACAGAACCAGCTTTAATAAACCTTATTGAAGCGGCAGCTCCCGATTCCTTCAACCGGGACTATAGCGTAAAGAAGGACTATCGGAACCGATGTGCACTACAGCAGCTTTCCAAACCCTTTAAAAACAGTTAAAATTGAAATTCAAGATAAAAAATCTTCGGACTTCGAACTCCCGACTTCGGACTTTTTTCTCTATTTTTGGCGCATGAATTTTATTATTGCCGAAACACAGAAAGCCATTTTTGAACTTTATAAGGAAGAAGTAGCCGAAAGTGTAATCAACATACAAGAAACACGTAAAGAATTTGAAGGACAGGCAACAATTGTTGTTTTTCCGATTACCAAAATTTCGAAGAAATCGCCTGAACAAACTGCCACTGAGATTGGCGAATATTTGGTTGCCAACGTAACCGATATTACTAAATTTAATGTGGTTAAAGGATTTTTGAACTTAAGCATTGCCGAAAGTTATTTCTTAAAACAATTTAACGAAGAAATTTTATCGCCTGATTTCGGCGTGTATGCACCGAATGGTAAAAAGGTAATGGTAGAGTATTCGTCGCCAAATACCAATAAACCGCTTCACCTGGGGCACGTGCGTAATAACCTATTGGGTTACTCGGTTTCTGAATTGCTTAAAGCTTACGGTTACGATGTGGTAAAGGTAAACCTGGTTAACGACCGTGGTATCCACATCTGCAAATCGATGCTGGCCTGGCAAAAATGGGGTAATGGCGAAACACCCGAAAGTACTAGCTTAAAAGGCGATCACCTGGTTGGAAAATATTATGTAATTTTTGATAAAGAGTATAAAAAAGAGATTGATGCTTTAAAAGCGGAAGGACAAACAGAAGAAGAAGCCAAGAAAAATGCACCATTAATTAAAGAAGCACAACAAATGCTTTTGAAATGGGAGCAAGGGGATGAAGAGGTAGTTTCGCTTTGGAAAACCATGAACGAGTGGGTTTACGCTGGTTTTAACGTAACGTATAAAAACCTTGGGGTAGATTTTGATAAATTCTATTACGAAAGCAATACCTATCTGTTAGGAAAAGGTACGGTTGATGAAGGTTTGGCCAAAGGCGTTTTCTTTAAAAAAGAAGATGGTTCGGTATGGATCGATTTAACTGCTGATGGTTTAGACCAGAAGCTGGTTTTACGTGCCGATGGGACTTCCGTTTACATTACACAGGATTTAGGTACTGCCGAAATGAAACATGACGATTTCGACATGGATGAGTCGATTTATGTGGTAGGAAATGAGCAGGATTACCATTTCAAAGTGTTGTTCCTTATTTTAGAGAAACTGGGCAAAAGCTGGGCAAAAGGTTTATACCATTTATCGTACGGAATGGTCGATCTGCCAAACGGTAAGATGAAAAGCCGCGAGGGAACTGTTGTAGATGCCGACGAGTTGATTGAAAGCATGGTAAGCACCGCCCGCGAAAAAACAGAAGAATTGGGTAAAACCAACGATTTTAGTGAAGCAGACAAAGAAGAACTGTATAAAAATATAGGTTTAGGCGCTTTAAAATATTTTCTTCTAAAAGTAGAGCCAAAGAAACGTTTATTGTTCAATCCTGCTGAAAGTATCGATTTTCAAGGGAATACCGGACCGTTTATCCAATATACGCATGCAAGGATTAAGTCATTGTTGAGTAAGTCGGATTATCAGTTTGCAATTGGCAGTGAACAGTTTTCAGGAATATCGGATGTAGAATTGGAAATGATTCTACAACTGGCAAAATACCCTACAGAGATTGCTATTGCCGCTAAAGCTTATAGTCCGGCAAGTTTGGCCAACTATTTATATGAACTGGCTAAGCTGTTCAACAAGTTTTACCATGAGGTACCGCCAATTGTAAAAACGGAAGAAGGTGAAGTAAAACAGTTCCGTTTAAACCTGAGTAAAAAAACGGCTGATATTATTCATGCCGGAATGTTGATTTTAGGGATTACTTCGCCAGAACGGATGTAGATACTGTTGGCTAAAGCCAGCAGTAATGAATCGGAAGAATTGATTTAAAAATCTAATTAGTGGTTAACGAACTGATTTTACTTTGTCTGGTAGCTTTAGCTGCCGGTTTTATAGATGCTATTGTAGGTGGCGGTGGTTTATTACAAACTCCCGCCATTTTACTTATTTTGCCACATTATCCTGTAGCCACGCTTTTAGGCACTACCAAAATACCATCAATGGCGGGTACAACGCTGGCTGCTTTCAAATATTCGAAACAGGTTAATTTTAATTATAAAGTACTCGCTGCTTGTGTGCTTACTGCATTTTTAGCGGCATTGCTGGGCGCATTTTTGGTGAGTAGAATCGATAATTCGGTCATTAAGCCTGTAATCCTCGTTGTGCTGATTTTGGTTGCCCTTTATACCTACTTTAATAAACAATTTGGTATCCACCAGGAGAAAGACCATTCGCCTAAACAACAGGTTTTAATGGCCGCTTTGTTTGGGATAGTAATCGGTTTTTATGATGGCTTAATTGGCCCCGGAACCGGCTCTTTTCTGATTTTGGTTTTTATTGCCGTGCTGGGCTTCGATTTTATTGGGGCTAGTGCACACGCGAAAATTGTAAATATGGCGACGAATCTGGCAGCCATTATCTATTTCAGCTCCACAGGGCATATCCTGTTTCAATACGCCATACCAATGGCGCTGTTTAACCTAATTGGCGCTTTCTTCGGAACTAAACTGGCCTTGCTTAAAGGGAATAAATTTGTACGTGTATTTTTTCTGATCGTTGTTTTCGGAACAATTCTACGCTTTGCTTATGATATTTTGGAAGCATATGTCGTTTAAAAGGGAAAAACTAACACACTTTTATCCAAAATTTTGCTTTAAATTCATTATACTTTCCAGTTGCAAAACTATAAAACTAGCTTCTTAAGCGTTTAGAAATATAAAACCTTCTGAAGCGATTGGAATGATGTCTATCTGATGGGGTTGGAAACTAGGCGCTTTGACAATGTTTCATCGAATTGGGCATGGATGGTTTTACCGGGAATATTTGACGCTGTTATGGTTGGCACACCGGTAGTAAAGATAATGTTGTTTTTGCTTATGCAACAATGTTCATTCTACATCTGTTATTAAAGTTTAGAAAAGGCATTTTGTTAGTTTTTTCAGCGAACGCATCGCCAATTAAGCGTTGATCGGCCCAGTCGGGGCTACGGTAAATATTTAAGCAAGAATATTACCAGATTCAGTTTGTCTCTGGTAATCAGTTAAAAGCCTGACGAAATTCCAGCGGCGATAAATTTGTTTTCTTTTTGAAAAGTGTGCTAAAAGATTGCGCGTGCTCAAAGCCCAAGGTATAGGCGATTTCGCTGACCGAAAGACTGGTAGTAGAAAGTTTTTCTTTGGCTTTTGCGATCAGTTTTTCATGAATATGCTGCTGTGTGTTCTGCCCGGTATGAACCCGGAGCAGATCACTGAGATAGTTCGGCGACAGGTTCATCTGCGCAGCAACATATTGTACGGTGAGCAAACCCTGTACCTCGCTGTTAAAGTAGTCATCGATCAACTGCTCGAACCTGGTCAGCAGCGTTGAATTATTATTCTTGCGGGTCAAAAACTGCCGCTCATAAAAACGGTTGGAGTATTTTAGCAGGCTCTCAATTTGTGTCAGAATGATCTCTTGGGTATGTTTATCGATATGCTGGCACTCCTCATCTATTTTATGGAGGATCGTGATCAGGTTATCTTCTTCCTCGGCCGACAGGTGTAGCGCTTCGTTAACTGCGTAATCGAAAAAACCGTAGTGATGAATGCTGTTCGCCAGCGTGTGGTTTAACAGGAAGTCCGGGTGAAATATCAGCAGATAACCGGACCCGCATTCCATATTCTGCAGGTCCAGCTGTTGCACCTGGTTAGGCGCGGTAAAACTCAATACTCCTTTATCGTAATCATAATGCTGCTGTCCGTACCTGATTTTGCCTCTGGCTTCGCGTTTGAGTGCCACGCAATAAAAGCGGTTAACGAAACCTTTCCAGATCTCGTCTTCCAAAAAAATACTTTCTGCCAAATTGATCACACTTACCAGCGGGTGGCGGGGTTCTGTTAAGGACAGCAAACGGTGAAATTCCGATATGGAGTTAATGGCGTTCATAAAACAAAATTAATCAATTAAGTTCATACTGAACTCATCATAAGGCGCGCCGGTATCCGTACCTAAAGGCACAATGCTCTCCAGTTGTAATAAATCTGCCTGAGTTAACTCAATAGTTGTTGCCGCAATGTTTTGCTCCAGATACTTCCGGCGTTTCGTTCCGGGGATCGGCAGGATGCCTTTGCTCATGATCCAGGCCAAAGCCAATTGTGAGGAACTGACTTGCTTGGCTTCAGCCATTACTTCGATAGCTTTCACCAATTCAATATTCTTGTCGAAGTGTGTGCCTTGAAAACGCGGGATCGCCCTGCGGAAATCATTTTCAGGCAGGTCATCTATGCTTTTGATCTGTCCGGATAAGAATCCACGGCCCAGCGGTGAGTAAGCTACAAAACCAATACCCAGTTCCTTTAAGGTTGCCAAAACCCCACGTTCTTCCACTGTCCGCTCGAATAAAGAGTACTCGCTCTGTACGGCAGTGATCGGGTGCACCGCATGCGCCCGCTTAACCGTCTCAGATGAAACTTCCGACAAACCGATATAACCAACTTTACCTTCTCGAACCAATTCCGCCATCGCCTCAACCGTTTCCTCGATCGGCGTATTTTTATCCAGGCGATGCAGGTAATACAGATCGATGTAATCCGTATTCAGATTTTTGAGCGAACGCTCCAAGGACTTCTTTACGTAATCTTTCTTGCCATTGATTGCCCAGGTAACCTTATTGTTGTCATCGATCTCCCAACCAAACTTGCTCGCCAAAATATACTGGTCGCGTTTACCACTGATCGCTTTAGCGATCAACTGCTCATTCTTCAGCGGTCCGTACAGATCGGCAGTATCTAAAAAAATACCGCCTAACTCAAGCGAACGCTGGATCGTCGCGATGGCTTCCTGCTCATCCGCAGGACCATACATATGTGCCTTTTCAAAACCCGTCATGCCCATACAGCCCAGGCCGATCATAGGCACAACCAAACCCTGGCTGCCCAATGCTATTTGTTTCATTTCCATGATCCAAAGGTCGGTAAGCCAAATCGCGTGAATGTATGCAAAACCCTGATGCTTGTATGCAAATCAAGGAATGATTTTTTAAACGCCTATATACATTCCTTGTGATGTGATTAAGTGTTTTCTTTGATCTGCTGATCCAGAGTCCGGCCATCAGGATGAATACTGAAATCCCCAGAACCTATTCCCGATTTGCCGTTCATTTTTGTTGCCATTTATATTTTAATGACAAGCTAATCGCAGGACGGGACATATGTCAATAATTACCTGTTGGCGAAGCAAAATACCTGTTTTGAAAAAATATTGAACTTTTAGGAGATCCGCTTGTCATAATAAATAGTTAATCTGATAAAAAAGATATCTAAAAGTACAATAATTCAAATCACTTTAATTTATAATTATGGAATTGCAAAATGAATCACACAACGAGGGAAAAGTAGCCCGCGTAATCGAGGAACAAACGTCAAAACTGCCATCCGACACCTTTTTATGGGCGTCACTTGCATCCATGGGTATTTCATTGACATTGAAATGTCTCGGACATCGTCACAATGCCTTATTTGTGGGGCAATGGGCCGCACCATTTCTGCTATTGGGTATTTACAATAAAATAGTGAAAACCCAAGGACATGATCAGCAGGACCCTCAGCCGTAATATCTAAAGAAAACGGCAAGCTGATGCCATCTAAACCGCTCTTGCCGTTGGAGTGTCAGTAGTGTTATAAGGAGTTAGAATACTTTCATTAAAACTATGAAATTAAAAGATCCGATACTCAATGTCCTTGGTAAGCAGTATGAGCCTTCTTCAATGATCGAGATAAGATTTGGCAGATACGATCTGGCCTTCAGAATTGATGATGGAGGTAGGCCAATCCTGCTGTTTATTGGAAAGAAAGCTGGAAATGGCAGGATCGCTGGAGAAAGGTATGCCCAACGCCTAAAAATTGAGGCTGGTAAAAAGATAAACCCATATAGATATAGATTGGGGGAGAAATACCATAAAATAACACATCCGCTGTCATCATAATACTTGATCGTTATAGTAATTTCTTGATGGTTATACTATTTAACCTCATTAAGGTTCCTAACAATTACCCCGGGCATCTTTTCGAAAATGTCCTGCATATATTTGCGATGGTTTGCTCCGGCAATTACAACAACCTTCTTGACCCCTTTCTTTTTTGAGCGGTTCAATACATTGTTGCACATACCCTTATTTCTCATCAGCCACCAATGTATCTTGGAAAGCATTTCTTCTTTAGGAAAGTTCTTCATATCATACAGCTCCGGCAGATAGAAATCCCCGGATGCGGAAATTGCAGACGCTTCAGCTGTGTTCAGCCATTCGGTTACCTGAGTAGAAGACTTCTCAATTTTATCATATTGCTCGAAACCTGTTTTTATTTTAGCCAGTTTTTCTTTCAGCTCTCGCTGAAAGGCGACAGAAGTATCCTTTCTGAATATATTGAATTTTTCATCGCTCGCAGACCAAGATGCATTCCAATTCAGATCATAGTCCTGGCAATCCATGGGCAGTAATTCCATGATGCCGATTTTTCGCATCATCGGGAATGCGATCAATGCGTATTCGGAGGTTTTCAATCTTCTCATACTTCGCCCCGTGGTATCCAATTCCGGACTTAGCAATTGATTGACATAAGCTAGCAGCTTATTGTCTGGGGATTGTTTAAGCCGGTCGAAAACCTGCCAATATTGATAGTGACCATTGGAAACATCCTGGTTAAGGTAGTAAGCATGGGCCAGGTCTGTTTTTAACTTATAGTTTTCAGGGTCTTGTAGGCAGCGTTTTTTTAAGCTGTCAATTTTTTTAGGTAGCTGATCTATTGCGATATCTCGGTTTTTTCTAAGTGTCTGTAATCTTTTCAGGTTGTCTTTCTTACACCAATAGTCCATAATATTCTGTTCATCTTCCTTACTCAGAAATTCCCCGAAAAATGCTTTGGGTTTAAATTGTTGAATTTTGCGATAAATGTCTGAAAAATCCTGCTTTTGGTAATTGCTATAGTTATGAGAAACACCGATCAAAAGTATTTCCAGTTCCTGAGCAGATGCCTTAAAGGAAACGATAAAAAGTAAGATAGAAATGAATTTCATAGTTATGGTTTCGTTATGTGCTTAAAATTGATATGTTTTACACATGGATTTTCAATTGGAAAATTAATATTATAATTTGATTTTTCAACATTGCACTGAAGATTGCTGTTTCTAAAGGTTTTGGCTAGATTGACTATGAAACATTTTTCTTTATCCGCTGATTTTCCCAGAAACTTAGATTTAGTTTTAGGTGCCTAATGTGCATTTCACCACGGTGGTGCTCGGTTTTAATTTGGTGTAAAGTTTAGCTTATTTAATTAATAATCAGTATTATAACCTTATGGCTTTACATAAACTGCTTCTATTTTAAATCGATATGGATGCAACATGCTTCTTATCATATTTGAGTTAGTAAAACTCTATAACTCGATCGAATTTCCAGCAGGGATATTGCAAGCCCCTTTTTTTGATCCTTTTGCAGATGCCGCGGTTAATTTTGGAGCAATAGGCGCAATTATAGGACATGAACTTGGCCACTGTTTCGACGACGAAGGGTCAAAGTTCGATGGCAATGGAAAGGTACGCGATTGGTGGACTGCAAACACAAGAAAATCTTTCCAAGAACGTACCGCGAAACTAGTGGAGCAATATAACTCCTACTCCCCGTTAGCAGGTATTCACGTTGATGGCAAACAAACACTTGGAGAAAACATTGGTGACCTGACAGGTGCAATTGTAGCCTATGATGCCTATCAGTTTTACCTTAGGGATCACAAGGAAGACATTCGTGTTTTGGACGGCTATACCGGAGATCAACGATATTTCCTTTCATTGGCTCAGGTTAGCCGTACGCTCTATACGCCCGAAGCCTACCGTATGAGCCTTAGCGACTATCATTCGCCAGCAACGTACCGCGTAAATGGTGTGGTAAGAAATATTGATGCATGGTATAAGGCCTTCTCTGTGAATCCAGGTAACAAACTTTACTTGCCGCCAAATGAGCGTGTTCAGATCTGGTAGTTCAGGTCAAAGCGTGGAAAGAAGAGACAAATGAAAAGTACAATACCGTTATCGAGCCTGTTGAGTATTCGGGAACTGTAGATACGGGTAAGCTCAGTGCTAAGATTTCCGGAAAATTTGAGGGCAGTCCAATACTGCTCAACTTTCAGTTCACATCTGCTGAAGGCCTAATTTAATCTTATATATAAACATCTGATTATAAGTATTGTATATGTTAATGTCTGTTCGGCGAAAGCTGATTGGGAGATAGCCCGTATTTCTTTTTGAAAATAAAGGAAAAATGGGAGAGGTCTTCAAAACCGACTTCGAGGTAAATCTCAGTCGGTTTTTTATTTTTTTCAACCAGGTGATAGTAAGCCAGTTCCAGTCTTTTATCCGTCAGCCACTTCTGAGGCGTGGTATTAAACATTTTTTTGAAGTCCCTGTTAAAGGTTGACAGGCTGCGACCAGTTAAGTAGCCCAGTTTCTCCAGGGGCATGTTGAACATAAAATTGCGCTGCATAAAATCGATCAGATCAATCTTGCCCGGAACATCGAAGTTGGCAAGAACACTATCTACGTTTGGATCGATCAGCCGCAGAATATTGATCGCCTCTTCAATTTTGAGTGTGGCCAGGCGTTCGGGGAATTCACCTTCTATTTCAAAATAGGGAATCAGTGAAGCCAGACAGCTTTCCAGCAATGGATGATTGCTGAAGCGGTATATCTTCTGCTGGGCTTGTTTCTTTTTATGCCCGTTTTTTTCGTAGAATTTTTTTAACCGCTCGGTGGATAAATGCATCACCACGGTTTTATGCGGCAGGCCGTTTTTCGGGTAGTTGATGATCGTTGCCAGTTGGTTCCTTGGAATCAGAAAAATGTCACCTGTTTTAAAGCTAAAGGTAGATTCTGCCTGTACGATCTTGGTTTCTCCAGAAATGAACCATACCAGCATGTGGTCATCAAACATCAGGTCTGATTTAAACAGTTTGTCTTCATAGCTGGAAAGCTTGATGTCCCTGGTCAGGTATTTGGATATATGTTCCATTGTGATAAAGTTATCAGTTTTTGCTTATTTCTACCAGATGCACTGGCCGCTATCGATTAAATATTCTGGACCGGTGTTAAAGGATGCCTTGCCACTTGCAAGAAATGTAATCAGTTTTGTTACTTCCTAGACCTTTTTTATGGCTAGTTTACTTTGAATTTTATCCCTATCATATCCTCAGTTAGTTTCCATAGTTTTTTTGCACTGCTTTCGTCCAGCGAATAGGCCAACACGCCACTTTGATGCAATTTAGCATTCTTTTGTGATGCGGAATCTTCAGATAGCAGTTCGGCAACATCGCAATCCTCGCAGTAAACGCCACCGATATGGTTAAGCAAGGAACTGGTTGCTACCCATACTGAAGTCGCGGCACCTTGTGGTATAGTTTTAAGGCTGGCCAGTATTTCCGGACGCATATTTCCGTTTTCATCAAAAAAGCCCATTTGTTTGAACAGCGACATATCGGCATCCCGGGCTAATTCAGTTCCAGCGATTGATCCAGGATGCAGCGAGTAGGCTCTTACCTGATGCGCTTTTGCACGGTTATCCAGTTCAAGGGCGAATAGGTTACTGGCTGTTTTTGACTGTCCATATCCTAATAGTGTCTGGTATTCCCTGTGCTCAAAGTTGGGATCCTCAAAATCAAAGGGTGCCATGTGATGTCCCAGAGAAGAAACATTAACTACGCGTGCTCCATTAGCGGCTTTAAGTGCTGGCCATAATTTTGCCACCAGCTGAAACTGTCCCAGATAATTAGTTGATAGTTGTGATTCGATCCCACGGCTGTCCCTTTGCAAAGGCACCCACATAATTCCGGCATTGTTAATCAATAAATGTAGCGGTCTACCAGAAGTGAGGAATTTTTCGGCGAATGCATCAATGGTGTCAGGTTTGGCAAGATCCATTGGTTCAATTTCCACGTTTGGGATACCTTTGAGGTTTTTCTTTGCTTTTTCGATATCCCTGGCCAGTACAATTACGGTTGAGCCAGCTACTGCCAGTACTTTCGTCGTTTCCAGGCCAATGCCGGCGTTACCACCGGTTACTATTACTACCTTTCCTTTAAGGTCAATGCCTTTGATAACTTCTGTGGCTGTTGAGGTGGTGCTAAAGCCTGAACCCAGTGGGTGTTGTAATGCGCCTTGATAATTGTTCTTTTCCATTTTTGTTTTTATTAAATGTATAGGACAAATTTAGGCGCTTGGTTAAAGGCAAATTTTGTTTAGCGTGTCAATTAACTTTGTTTACAAGGTCATTTTTTTTATGGGCGTGTTAGGTTTGAAACAATTAATTACTTTAAATCGGCTTACTTTTTTTAATAATTCCACAAAATCTTTCGAATACGTACCTTCATAGGCTGAAATCAGGGGCTGTATCATAAATTATAATTTAACTTCCCGGCTCGGCATCTCCACGGACGTCTTTGGGATCGTCTTTTTCGAGGGTAGCCGTAAGGTCTGTAGCCTCAGACCCCTCATTTTGGCCAACCGGACCATCCGATGGCAGCGATCTGCTTCGGTTTGTCCCGGTGGCTGTTTCGTCTTTTTCAGGTAAACCCATGTTCTTGCCGTTTTCATCTTCACCTGGGTTGGTCTGTTTGTTTTCCTGTGTCATATGATTTGCGATTAAGGTTTGAGATCACCGGGCTTTTCATCAAGGTATTTTTCCGCTTTTTCTTGCCATTGCTGTCCCTCATCGTCGGGGCTATTGTTCTGCATTGGCTCAGATTCTAACAATTCAATGAGGGCTTTCGCAGTGGGGCCTGCAGAAAGCGGATTTTGCCCTGTGATAAACAATCCGTCTATTTCTACGTGGGAGAGGAAGGGCAGTAAGGCTGTTTTAACTTCAGCTCCAAGTTCTTTCAAACGTGTTTGAAGCTCATAGGGGACATTTCCGCTACGACCTACCAAGGTTTCTTCAGCATTGCTGAAAGCGGAGAGAACCTTTCCTTTTAGTAGGCCCGGTCTTTGCCTTTCTGCGCTGATGAGTGCTGCAGGACCGTGGCAGACTGCTGCAACAGGTTTTCCTGCGTCGAGGAAATCCAGTATCAGAAGGCCGCTGTTATTATCTACCGCCAAATCCCATATCGGCCCATGTCCACCAGGATAAAATATGGCATCGAAGTCAGTATGCCTGATCTGATCCAGAACAGTCGTCTGGCTAAAGTCTGCCCTTGCCTGCTCATCATCCTGAAATCTGCGGTTAGAGCCGGTAAGGTGTTCGGTCAATTCGCTCATCGGGTCAACCGGCGGCCTGCCGCCTTTAGGGCTTGCCAAGATAACAGTATAACCTGCATCAATGAATTCGTAATAGGGATCAGTAAATTCACCCAGCCACACGCCGGTTTTGCTTTCTGTATTTTCCATTGAACTGTGGGAGGTCAATACCATTAGAATCTTTTTCATATCGTTTCATTTTTTATTTAATATCATCTGGACCAACCTCATTGCCTTCTTCGTCAACCTGCTGGTGTTTGCTCCAGTTGGCGTTTTCGCTCGTACTGTTTTCGTTACCGGATGATTGCTCCCGGGCCGCATCCTCATGCCCTTCTTGTTCGTGCTCATTTTTTTCTTTAGGGTCTTTCATAATATTTCTTTTATGTTTATATGATAACAAAGTTGGCACTAGAATGGTTCGAAAAATTATGTAGATGTAAGAAAGGTATCCCAGAGTCCCGGGCCAATACAGCCCAATGTCATTAAGTTAAAGGGATCAAAAAAGCATTGTCATCCTGAGGGTTAATTTATTTTATAAAAAGCAGTATAGATGGCAGAGATTTTTTTGTGCAGTAATAAGCTGCGGGGCGTCGTCATTGCGAGAAGGTTTTTCAGCCGACTAAGCAATCTTACAACGATAGCTACTAGCATGCGCTTTAAGATTCGCGCCTGCGCGGGAATGACCATCATTCTATTGAAATCTGTAAATTGTAGCGTAGCCGAAGTACAATTGTTTTTGTTTCGACAATTAAAGGTCTTTTTACTTCGGTTAAGCTCAGTATAGGCTGGCGCGGACTGATAACAATTCTGCCTAACTTAATGACACTCAAATACAGCTTGCCAGTCAAGGAGTTAAAACTATATTTTAATACAATTTGTTGATTTTAGATTCGTTCTCCCTGATCCAATAACAGGTTACGGGGATAGAAAAACCATCAAGCAAAGGACCGGATCTGCGTGACAAGATTCGGGTATTCAACACAAATTGTTTGTTTACTGTGTTATATACCTGTATGCAGCATCAGAATGGACCATTTTTAAACAATAATAAATTTCTTGTTTCCAGTGCCGGAATACCTTATTATCTGCGTATTGGTCATTGGAATTATAAACAAAAAATCGTTTTGCTTACCTCTATAATTGCGCTTGGTCAGTTTTTGCTTCATCTTGGTGCGATGAATAGATATGGTTTTCATCAGGATGAATTGCTTTATATCATTTTAGGTGACCACCTATCATGGGGGTACAGGGAAACGCCTCCGTTTATCGCTTTGATGAGCGTTTTGGGAGAAAAGCTTTTTGATGATTCTATAATAGGGATGCGGCTTATCCCAGCTTTTTTTGCCGCAGCGATTGTTTATTTGACAGGTCTAATTGTGATCAAACTCAAAGGTCGGTATTTTGCTGTGCTTACCGCATGTTGTACTGTTGCTTTTTCCTCTGCCTTTCTTGCAACCGGTGCCCTTTTTATCCCTCAGGTTTTTGATGAGTTCTTTTGGCTTTTATGCTGTTATCTGGTTCTGTGTTACTTACAGAATCCCAGAGATCACCTTCTTTATTTGCTTGGTCTTGCTATCGGGGTGGGCATACTGGTGAAATACACCATCGCTATTTATGTAGTAGGTATTGTAATCGGTCTGTTCTTGAACAGCGAAAGCCGGAAGTTGCTAAATGTTAAAAGTTTTTTTGTCCCGTTTTTGATTGCGGTACTAATTATCTTCCCGCACTTGGTCTGGCAGTTTAAGAATGGTTTTCAGGCGTTTCTTCATCTTGGTGAACTTAAAGAAACACAGCTGGTGTATATTGGCCGTTTTGATTTTGTGCTCCAGCAGCTGCTTTCCAATGGCACGGGCCTGTTTGTCTGGTTGGCCGGTTTATATCTTATTTTTACTTCTGACCAATTAAAGCGGTATATATTTTTTGTGTCTGGCTTCATATCTGTGATGTTGGTACTGCTATTGTTCAGAGGGAAACCATATTATGCTTTTGGCGCTTTCCCGCCGCTGTTTGCCCTTGGTGGGATTTTTTTTGAGAACTTCCTGCGAAATTATGGTAAAGCAGTAAAGGTTGCTTTTACCGCGGTTCTTCTCGTTCCAAATCTTCTGTTATCGCTGGTCGTGCTGCCTTATCTGCCGATAGAAAGGACATCTAAGGTTTTTGAATGGACTTATAACCATTTTGGGCTGGATTTTCCTTTAAGATGGGAGGATCAAAAGGTTCATATTGTTAATCAGAACTATGCTGATATGATTGGCTGGGAAGAGCTTGCTATCAAAACATCTGCTTTTTATGAGCAGTTAAGCCCTTCCCAACAGCGGCAGACGATTATTTTAGCGGAAGGTTATGGAGCGGCTGCTGCATTTACCTATTATGCACGCAAATATCCGCTTCCAAAAGTAGTTTCGCTGAGCAGCAGTTTTGCAATGTGGGCACCTGACCGGATTACTGCCAAAAATCTTATTTTCTTTTCGTCAGAACCCTATCCGCTTATGCCGGCGAATGTTTATACCAAGATCGCCTCCATCGAAAATCCTTATTCGAGGGTATATGGCAGAGGGATTTACCTGATGGCAAATGTAAAGCGCGCTACCCTTAAATGGTATGCAAGCGAATGGTCGGAAAAGCGTTCTCAGAATTTTGATTTCAGCCTTGAATAATAGATGGGCTGGCAAGGAATATTAATTAGCACTTCAAGGAAGCTTAATTCAGTAACAATGGAACCGGAAAAGATAAACAGGTTTTTGACCGCACAGAACCAGGTATACCTAAAAGCCCTGGAAGAGATACGGGCCGGGAAGAAGGCCAGCCATTGGATGTGGTATATATTCCCTCAGTTAAAGGGGCTGGGCAAAAGTGAGATTTCTGCGTATTATGCGCTTGAGGGAATTAATGATGCCACGCATTATCTTAATCATCCTGTTCTTGGCAGGCATCTGGTAGAAATGTCCAATGCCGTTTTTTCGCTCACTGGCAGATCTGCCCACGAGATATTCGGCTCCCCAGATGATATGAAATTGCGTTCCTGCATGACCCTGTTTGCGGGGATAAAGAATGCCGATCCGGTATTCAAACAGGTTTTGGATAAATATTTTGATGGACAGTTTGATCTCCTGACGCTTGACCTGTTAGCTTAGACTGCATAATCGCGGTGCGGATGAGTACTTTGAGTAGAAATCAGCTGGGAGCAGCCGCCGGTAAAATGCTGTGCCAATCGGCCCAATGTATTCTCCTTTTTTACATCAACAGTGGATCGAAGAGGATATCAGCCTAGGCTCTTTGATAGGATCATTCTGCATAATGTAAATAGGAACCAAAACGATTTTATTGAAGATTTGGAAAACAGGTGTTGCCTCAGCTCAAAAATAAATAGCTGCACCATTATCGTTTCTTCCATACACTAATGAACAATTTCAGGAAGCCGCAGTGCAGATATAAAAATAGCGCTAATTAATAATAACAAGAAAAAAATACAGGTCGATATTAATTGATTAATGTATATCTATATGAAATTTTTTCATAGTTTCTGCAGCCTGGGCAATGCAACTATGGTTTGGCATAACACTTGATAATGGTTTTAGAGAGGGGCTAGGCGGCTGTTTTGGCTTCACCTTGGAATTAATAGGGCAATCTTAGGATGACAAATGACGGACTGATGTCTCCACATCTGATGAAGCAGCAGTACGTGCATGGCTAAAAGAACCTTTTTTTAACAGATGTTACATATTTAAAGAAGTTGATTATGTTATTAAATGAGCGACCACCTTTTAAATATATTTTCAATAAAGTAAAGCGGGAATTGATGTATGTTTCCATTACCGCTTTAATCGTTTACAGTATTACCGCAGAGTTTACGCACCTGATTCCTGAAATACCACTGGCTGTGCCAACCTTTCTTGGTACGGCTATTTCTGTCATTTTATCTTTCAAACTCTCTCAATCGTATGACCGGTGGTGGGAAGCGCGAAAAATATGGGGTAGTATTGTTAACGACTCAAGAAACCTTATTATACAGTTACAGTCATTCATCGACGGGGAGCCAGCTGATACCATCCGTAGAATGGCTTACCGGCAGATTGCCTGGTGTTATTCTTTGGGACAGAGCTTAAGAGGGCTGGATCCTACATCAGGCCTGAATAAATACATTAGTCAGGGTGATCTTCGTTTACTGGAAGGACACAACAACAAGCCTCTTGGTATCTTGCAGCAAAATGCTGATGATGTTTTTTACTTGAGAAAACAAGGGAAACTTGAATTATTCAGCCATGTTCAGATTAACAATACAATGGTAAATCTGACAAACTGGATGGGAATGGCCGAACGGATCAAAAGCACCGTTTTTCCGGTTACTTACCGGCTATTTCTTCATATGATCATCTACGTCTTCGTTATAACGCTTTCCATTGCACTCAGAAATACAGCAGGCTATTTTGAAATTCCCCTGTTATTGCTTGTTACCTGCTTTTTCTTTTTATTGGAGCGCACAGCGACGCATTTGCAGGACCCTTTCAGCAATAAGCCTACAGATACGGCAATGACAGCAATTGCAACAACAATAGAGATCAATATCAAACAGCTGCTAAAGGAAACTGATGTTCCTGAGGCCCCACGGTCAAATAATTATTATTTAAATTAACCTGGTGTTATATGTTAATTCCAAAAAATAATACAGGACGAGTCGCCTCCCTCACTACGACAACCGCTAATATTGCCGATCCCATTATTTCTGAGTAAAGGAACAATTAAAAGCCACCGCCAGAAACCTTGGAACATCAGTGGTAATTTCCCCCTCAAATAGTGGCTTATTAGCGCTGTTTAATGTTTTTAAGTGTCGATAAGCGACATCATTTCACCCATGATTTTTTTTGGGAAAATTTCAGTCGCTCGAGCAACAAAAATGCGGAAAATAGTAGTGAATCTCCAAGAGATTGATAGATAGATATTGAAATAACTTGTTAATAATCAGGTAATTGTTGTTGTGAGCCTGTCGTAGTTAGTGGTTGTTTTTGGGGATTATTTGCCGATACAAAACTTCGTAAATATATTCTCCAACAAATCATCAGTAGTTACTGTACCTGTAATTTCACCAAGGTAATGCAATGCCTGTTTAATATCCATTGCCAAGAAATCAGAGGTAACCGGATTGTCTACATTGGCCAAAACCCTTTGCAGGGCATGTTCGGTTTGTTTTAAAGCTTCTACATGGCGGATATTCGTCACTAGGGTTTCGCTGGTATTAATGTGGTGCAAGTTAACCTGCTCCAATAAAGTGGTTTTTAATTCATCGATACCTTGTTTCTCCTTCGCAGAAATAAAAACAACGTCTAAAGCTTCGAAAGCTTTATGCTGTGCATCTGCGATGAGGTCAGCCTTATTGACTAAAATTAAATAGGGGATGGCCAATTGTGCTAAACCCCGAATCTGCTCTTCAATTTCTGAAATACTTTGAGCGGCATCGGCCATATAAATGATCAGTTTAGCCTGTTTCATTTTCTCTAAGGTACGTTCTACGCCTAAAGCTTCGATAATATCTGCTGTATCGCGGATTCCGGCTGTATCGATAAAACGGAAAACAATGCCGCCAATGGTGAGTTCATCTTCAATGGTATCGCGTGTGGTTCCGGCAATATCCGAAACAATAGCGCGTTCTTCGTTCAGAAGGGCATTTAATAGGGTAGATTTACCCACATTAGGTTTGCCTGCAATAACTATGGGAACTCCGTTTTTAATCACATTTCCCATTTCGAAAGAGGAGATTAAACGTTGTAGAACGTAATTAATTTTATTAACCAGGTTTTTTAGCTGTTCGCGGTTGGCAAACTCTACATCCTCTTCTGCAAAATCGAGTTCGAGCTCAATCATCGAAGCGAAATGGATCAATTGGTCGCGTAAACCCTTTAATTCGTTGGCAAAACCGCCGCGCATCTGTTGCATGGCCACATCATGCGAAGCTTTCGAATTGGAGGCAATTAAATCGGCTACTGCTTCTGCCTGGCTTAGATCGAAAGCACCGTTTAAAAAGGCACGCAAGGTAAACTCGCCAGGTTTGGCAGCACGGGCGCCTTTGCTAATTAACAGGTTAATAATCTGTTGGATAATATAGTTAGAGCCATGACAGGAAATTTCTACCACATTTTCTTTGGTATACGATTTTGGGGCAACAAATAAACCCGCCACCACTTCATCAACAATATGATCGCCATCTTTAACCAGGCCAAAATGTAAAGTATGAGAGGCCTGCTTTTCTAAATCTTTTCCTGCAAATACGGTATTGGTAAGTGAAATAGCCTCCGGACCAGACAAACGGATTACGCCAATGGCGCCAGAACCCTGAGGAGTAGATAAAGCAATAATGGTATCTTGATTATTCATGTATGGTATTAAAGCTGCAAAAATAAGGCTAATCTATGGGTATATCGTGTAAGGGAAGTAATTTTTTTAAGCATTGGTTAATTGGTTAACTGACGCCAAACGCAAATCGCTCAACGCCAAATCAACTAACTGCCCTTCGACTCCGCTCAGGGTGACATGTTGAGGAGAAATAGATTAATTGACTCCCAACTCCAAGCGCCCAACTTCAAACAAACTACCAGCCCTTCGACTCCGCTCAGGGTGACATGTTGAGGAGAAATAGATTAATTGACTCCCAACTCCAAGCGCCCAACTTCAAACAAACTACCAGCCCTTCGACTCCGCTCAGGGTGACTTATCAAGGAAAATAGATTACTTTACTCTCGACTCCCAGCGCCCAACTTCAAACTGTTAATCAGTTAATTGACTTCGGACTCCGGACTAACGACTTCGGACTAACAACTAATTATTTAAAACATTTTCACTCCGATTGTGTTTAAACCTCAAATCAGAATAAGCTTTTATGACGAACAATTTACCCCTGACCGTTAAACGATCGATAGAATTATTGGGTCTGATGGCCATTGTAGCCGTTATGGTGATCGGAAGAGATATCATCATGCCGATGTTGATGGCTTTTTTCATCAGCATTATGTTGCTACCGGTGTACCGTTTTTTAAAAAGAAAAAAAATACCCGAATCGTTAGCCATTATTTTATCCATTTTATTAGTGGCCCTGTTTGTAGCGTTGATCATTTGGTTTTTTTCGAATCAGATTGGCATTTTGGTTAAAGATTTTCCACAGATAAAAGCGAACGTAACACAGCATATCAATTCATTAAGCGATTGGATCAGTCGCATTACCCATTACGACGATAAGCAGCAAAAAGCTTTCATACAAACTAAAAGCGACGATCTGATGAATATGGGCACCTCACTTGCAGGTGGTGCTGCTGTTACCTTAAGTGGCATTTTTGTATTTATCGGTTTGTTGCCTATCTACATTTACCTGATGCTTTTTTATAAAGACATTTTATTGCGCTTTATCTTCATGTGGTTTAAAACAGATGATCATCCGAAAGTGAAAGAAGCGATTTATGAAACGGAATCGATCATTAAAAGCTACTTAATCGGATTGTTAATCCAGATCACTTATATGACCATTCTGTTGGGTGGGATATTGATGTTAATCGGTATTAAACACGCCTTATTAATCGGCGTAATCTTTGCCATCTTAAACCTGATCCCTTACGTGGGTGCCCTAATTGGTAACTTAATAGGGGTGCTGCTTACCCTTACCTCATCGCAAGAATTATGGCCGGTAATTACCGTTTTAGGTGTAATTGCATTTGTTCAATTTTTAGATAACAACATACTCATGCCGCGTATTGTAGGCTCTAAGGTGAAAATAAATGCATTGTTTGCCATCCTAGGAGTATTTATCGGTGGCAGTATAGCCGGGGTTTCGGGGATGTTCCTCGCACTGCCTATTGTGGCTGTACTCAAAATTGTCTTCGATCGTACAGAGTCATTCAAACAATGGGGTGTGCTGCTAGGAGATGAGCGCCCAGCCAAAAGCCCGATGACTTTTCCAAAGTTCAGGAAGAAAAAACCAGTGGCAATCAAATCGGGAATTGAAAAGGGCTAGGCTCGTTTAAGATAAGGTGATGGGAACTGTAAGATGCAATTAGTTCTGCAGTAATCAGCGTAATCTGCCGGAAGCAATCGGAGTATAGGTTTCCCACAGATTTAAGAAGATAAACGCAGATGATATTTAATATCTCTTCCTCATAAAAAATATAAGCTAATCTTAGCCACCAAATTTATGCACGCTATAAATGGTTATTGCTGCGGTAATCAGTGTAATCTGCGGGAGGCGGTTGGTGCACAGGTTTCCCGCAGATTTAAGAAGATAAACGCAGATGATTTAATCTCTCTTCCTCGTAAAAAATAGAAGCTAATCTTAGCCACCAAATTTATGCACTCTATAAATGGTTATTGCTACGGTAATCAGTGTAATCTGCCGGAAGCAATCGGAGTATAGGTTTCCCGCAGATTTAAGAAGATAAACGCAGATGATATTTTAATCTCTTTTCCTCGTGGAAAAAAATGTAAGCTAATCTTAGCCTCCAAACTTACGTACTCTATAGATGAGTGATAACATGAAATACCTTCCCAACCGGTTAACTTGCCTATCCACAATTTCGTTATCGAACACATCTCTTGATATCCCCGAGTTCTGATCAAAAAGATCGAATCCTTCTACACGGATAGCGGCCATATCGTTCTTCATAAACTTATATTCCATTGATAAACGTAGCAATGTTGGATTACGCACCGCACCGTTATCAAAACCTGAGTTAATCTGTTTGGTGAAATCGTAGCCCAGGGTGATATCTTTAAAGAAATAATTGCGACCTTCTATCCCACACTCAAAACGGTTAGATTGGCGGTCGGTAAACGTATCATTCGAATATTTGGTCAGGTTTTGCGAATAAGAGGTTTCTACCTCAAAGTTCACAATATCTTTCAGGTCTACCCTAAACTCGAGTTCCTGGCGCCAGGCCATATTACGCGCTTCTATTCGGCTATTATCGGTAAAAGTAATGTTATTGTTAAACTGTCCCGAACCAGAATAGCCAATGGTAAACTTCCGCTCTGCCGAAAGTGGTTTACTAATGTCGTAATCGCCTTGTAAAGTATAGTACCCATCTGTATTAATGTAACCGGTACGCTGATTAACAGTACCTGGTACACGCTCTTTAGTGGTTACAACCTTATCGTTAGTACGTTCGTACTTGAAATTAGCCATGATTACTTTTCCTGCACTCCAATCGGCTTGTTTATAATGGGCATTCATACTATGGATAAATTCGGGCTTTAGATTAGGGTTACCCGTAACCACGTTCTGGAGGTTCGAATTGTCGGATATAGGTTGCAATTGTAAGAATCCAGGTTGGTTATTTCTGCCCCAATAATTCACATCAAGCGATTGCTGGTTAGAAAATTTATACGAGAACCGACCAGATGGGATGAGGTTAAAAGTACGGTTAACAGTTTCAATATTATTACTTAAATTCTGCCCCTGAAGTAAGGCCGGCTGTGCGTTGATACCCAGTGTATAGTTCAACTTTTCGCCGATATACCTGTAATTTAATCCCACTTTATTGGTGATAAACTGATAATCGTAAATATTGCTAAGGTTTGGATTAAATACTTCATTGCCTTCAACTACGTTATAAGTATCTCTTGAATTATTTGTTGATGATCGGTTCCAGCTGTAGTTTACTTCTAAAAAGGTTTTTTTCCAAAGTGGCTCCATGTATGATGCCCCAATGTTAAGCCCTAAATTCCGGTTATTCTGGTTGTTCAGTAGGTTTTGTACCGAATCGATTCCTTTACCCTCGAAATTGAAATACTTGTTATATACATTGCCATAATTTTCGCCGTTGGTGTAATTAATGTTACCCCAAGAACTCAGGTTCCGGCCTTTCTTTGAAAATTTATGGTTGTAAAATATGTTGGTACGGGCATTCAGGTTATTCGAATTACTGAAATTATTGCTTTCTCTTCGGGTAGACAAGGTATCCTGAGTAATAAGCGAGCTACCTGTATTATTGCCACTATTGGTATTATAAGAAAAATTCGGAGAAATTTTAAGGTAATTCATGGTATCTATTTTATACTCCAAATTACCGCCAAACCAATGGCTGTAGTTATCGCTCTTACTGTTGTTTCGGGCATCTTCAAGTCTGCTCAGCGGATTTTGTCCTGCATCTTGTAAAACAGTTTGTGTATAGGTAGAACTAATGGTGTTGTTTTTATTGTTGTTAAAATTATATCCGGCATCTGCAGATAGTTTGGTGTTAAACTCATTTTTATAGTTAAGCCCGGCAACATTTCTGGTGGTAATGCCATCGCCGCCACCACCACGCATATTGGCATTGGCCGAAGTACCATCGAATGAGATTTGCTGTTCACCCTTCATGCTATTTCCCCGTATATTGGTATTATAGCGATCGGCGTTGCCCAAACCTGCAGAAGCCCTAGCAAAATAACCTTTCTTTTTATCTTCTTCAATGGTCAGGTTCAGCACCTTTTCGGGCTCACCTGTTTTAATGCCTGTAAGTTTGGCCTGATCGCCATAATCGTCGATAAACTGAAGGTTTTTGATAATATCGGCAGGAAGATTTTTAATCGCCGTAGCCACATCTGTTCCGAAGAAATCTTTACCGTTAACACGTATTTTGGTTACAGGCGAACCCTGACTGGTTACATTCCCATCCTTATCTACCTTAATACCGGGTAGTTTTTTTAGCACTTCATCAACCGCGTCACCATCTCTAACCGGAAAGGCCTTGGCGCTAAAACTCACAGTATCTTCGGTTACTTTAACTGGAGGAACACCCGAAATAACTACGCCTTCTAGTGTGTTCGATGATGGTTTAAGCTTGATATCGGTGATGTTTAAAATATTACCCTTTTCGATCTGATACTGTTTAATAAAAGTATCGAAGCCTATAAAAGCTGCTGATAAGGTAAACTGTTTAGATTTAATTTTATCCAATGCAAATGTACCATCATTATTGGCAGAAGTGCCTATACTGTCGGCGCCGAATTTAATCCTGACTACCGCGCCGGGCAGTGGTAAGCCCGCAGTATCCAACACTATACCCTTTATGGCATAATTTTGTGCGTTACTGTTTATAAAAATACCTGCAAAGAGCAGGAATAGCAAAATCGATTTAGTAAAAGCCCTCATGAATTTATTTGTGTGTGGCATAAAAGTACGGAGCAGCACGTTAACCCTGTTCAGCGTAATCAACATGTTACTAATTTTTGGCTATTTAGCTATTGCTGTGATGGCTTTTTGCTGCTTTCCCCCTTGGATATCAGGCCAAACGGTAAACTTAAGCCGGTAGCAGATGGTATTAAGATTGAATTGCCATCTTAATTCAGGTATTTTATTTTGTATGCGCTTTGGGTACCACATTCCGGCCAAGGGTTTTAAACCTTACAGTATTAGTTTGTTCTACAGTAATGGTTATGTGGCCTGTTTTACTGGTATTTATATCACTTACCTTGCCAGATTTACCGATATGCGTTCCTTTAACCACAACGCAGTAGTCGCCATCATTTAAATTTGTTGTTTCCATTTTAGTTTTTACAGGCCTGAGTTTGTTTCTGAACGCCGTAATTTTATTTCAGTATTTAATTGACTCAGTTTAATTGCAACGGGTAACCAAGTGAGCATACAGCCTGGAATAACGGCAAGGAGCACAAAGTTTTGTTTTTTAACAATCAGATATAAAAGTGCACCAAACAGAAACAACATCACAATAGCACCCCCAATTAACAGGCCGCTCAATTGTTTTTTCTGTTTGTTTAATTCGGCTAGGCTAAGTTCGGATAGTTTGTTGTTTTTCATCGAGGATAATTTAGGTTAATAAAATTACAAAATTTTTAATGGTTTTAAAATCCTGAAAGATTAAAGATGTAAAATGCTGGTTATTCAGTCTCATCTAAGCATAAATTCCATTATCTTGTAAACGTTCGTTTTAATAGATCCAAAAAACTTTATTTTTGGTTGAAAACTGACGCTGTTTTTTAATGCTAATACCAAATATGTCATGATCAAAAGATTAATACCCTTATTGTTGCTATTGATTTCTTTCGCGGGCTTTTCGCAGGAAACTACTAAAACCTATCTTTCTGGAACAGATAAAGACCATACCAAACAATGGGATTTTTATTGTACTGCAGGTCGTAAAAGTGGCATATGGACTAAAATACCTGTACCATCTAACTGGGAATTACAGGGCTTTGGAAGTTACAACTATGGGCACGATAAGGTTAAAGCCAGCGAACAGGGCATTTATCGTTATGAATTTCTGATGGGTAAAATAACAGGGAAAAAAGTATTCCTGGTTTTTGAAGGCGCCATGACCGATACTAAGGTTAGTATTAACGGAAAGCTGGCCGGAGACCTGCACCAGGGCGGATTTTATCGTTTTAAATATGATATTACCGCACTATTAAAAGCTGGGCAGAAGAACCTACTGGAAGTTACCGTTGATAAAGTATCGGCAAATGCGTCGATTAATAAAGCTGAAAGAACGAGTGACTTTTGGATTTTTGGAGGCATTTTCCGACCGGTTTACCTCGAAACTGTACCAAACAAATTTATAGAAAGAGTTGCGGTTAATGCTAAGGCCGATGGAACTTTTCAGCTTGATGTTTATGGCCAGAATTTGGCCGCTGATGATATTCTTGAGGCCCAGGTGAAAAAATTAACTGGCGAAAATGTGGGAAAAGCATTTGCTGTAAAAGCGAATTTAGTGAATGGTATGCAAAGCCTGAAGGCTACTTTCTCCAATCCTTTATTGTGGAGCAGCGAATTCCCCAATTTATATCAGGTGGTGGTGCGGATCAAAAATAAACAGAAAATTATTCATCAGGTGAAGCAAAAATTCGGTTTTCGAACGCTTGAACTACGTAATGGCGATGGTTTTTATGTTAATGGTTCGAAAATGATTTTAAAAGGTGTAAACCGCCATAGCTTTTGGCCCGAAAGCGGACGCACATTAAGTCGCGAGGTACATTTAATGGATGTGAAGTTAATGAAAGAAATGAATATGAACGCCGTTCGCATGTCGCATTATCCACCCGACGCAGAATTTTTGGATATCTGCGACTCCTTAGGACTGTATGTGATTAATGAATTAACGGGCTGGCAGGCAAAATACGATAACACAGTTGGGCACAGGTTAGTAAAAGAGCTTGTAGTCAGGGATGTAAACCATCCATCTATTATATTTTGGGCCAATGGCAACGAGGGAGGTTTTAATACCGATCTCGACAATGATTATGCCTTATACGATCCGCAGAAACGTACCGTAATTCACCCATGGGAGAAGTTTAATGGAACCGATACCAAACATTACCCGGATTATAATTATATGGTTAAGGCTGCTACTTCAGGACAGGAGGTTTTCTTTCCGACTGAATTTATGCACGCGCTTTATGATGGTGGTGCTGGCGCGGCTTTAGATGATTTCTGGAATCAAATGTTGGTTCACCCGCATGGTGCTGGTGGTTTTATTTGGGCTTTGGTGGATGAAAACGTAATCCGTACAGATAAAAATGGTATTTACGATGGCGATGGAAACCATGCGCCTGATGGAATTATTGGCCCACACCGCGAAAAGGAAGCCAGTTTTTATACCATAAAAGAGATATGGTCTCCGGTTTTTGTCGATCTGCCAAAAATTGATAGTGATTTTAATGGTAAAATCGCGATCGGGAACCGTTTCAATTTTACCGATCTTGATAAATGCACTTTTAGATGGAAATTAGTTACTTTCCCATCGGCTAACACAGCAGGAACAAAAGCTATTGTAAATGCCAGTGGAACAACGGCTTCTAAGCTTAAGCCGGGCGCAAAAGGTACGCTTGATCTGGCTTTACCAAAATCGTGGGCACAAAGTGATGCCTTATATTTAACCGCTTATGGGACTGATAAGACAGAAATCTTTACCTGGAGCTGGCCGATAAAAGCTGCCCATTTAATTGCAGGAAAGCAAGAAACTACGCTGTCCAATTCAGTAGTAAAAGCCGAAGAAACTAACCAGTCACTCCTGATTAAACAGGATGGTATTAGCTACTATTTTGAAAAGGCAACGGGTTATCTGGAGAAAGTTGTTAAGGGGAATATCATTGTTTCTTTGTCAAAAGGTCCGGTGTTGGCTGGTGTAAATACCGAATTGAAAAAATTTAGTCATCAAGCAGAAGGCGCAAAGTATATCGTTGAGTCTGATTATCAGGGTGCTGGTAATTTGCATGCGAAGTGGACATTTGAAACCGGAAAGCTGGTAAAACTCGAATATCAATTTAACCAACAGGGCGATGCTGATTTTATGGGGATTACTTTTAACTATCCTGAGGATAAAATTACCGGAATGAAATACCTTGGCCGTGGCCCGTATCGGGTTTGGAAAAACAGGTTAAAAGGGCAGCAGTTTGGGGTTTGGCATAAGGATTACAATAATTCGATTACCGGCGAAACCTGGGGTTACCCTGAGTTTAAAGGTTATCATGCCGAGGTAAACTGGGTAACTGTAGAAAATAAGGAAGCCCCATTTACGGTTTATATTCCCGATCAGGATACTTACCTGCAAATGTTAAGGCCTGCCCGCGAAGCTGCAGCATTAAGCAACAACAATGTGGAGCCAGCCTTCCCAGAAGGGAGTATCGGTTTCTTAAAAGGTATTAGTGCCATCGGGACCAAGTTTCAGTCGGCTTTATTATTGGGACCTCAAAGCCAGAAAAACAAAACAGACGGAAAAACTTTTAAGGGGACGCTACTATTTGATTTTGGGAATAAACATTAGGAGCCGTAAGTTAAGACAGCACATCAAAATCCTTTTTAATCCGTATTTTTAACGATATGAAGATTGTATTTTTTTCTGCGAAGCCTTACGACCGTGAATTTTTCGAAAGCTGTAACCAACATTATAATTTTGAATTGGAATTTTGGGAAACTCATCTGGGCCCTCATATTGCCGACGCGATAAAAACCGGTACCGATGTTGTGTGTGTATTTGTGAATGATAAACTAACGACTGATGTTATAGCCACATTGGCACAGAAAGGGGTGAAAATTATTGCTTTGCGTTGTGCAGGCTTTAACAATGTAGATCTGAATGCGGCCAAACAATACGGGATCCACGTTTGCCGCGTTCCTGCTTATTCGCCACAGGCTGTTGCAGAACATGCAGTAGCCATGCTGCTTACGCTAAACCGTAAAACCCATAAGGCCTATAACCGCGTGCGCGAACAGAATTTTTCGCTTTCAGGTTTAATGGGTTTCAATCTTTTTGGCAAAACAGTAGGGGTAATCGGCACAGGGAAAATTGGCGCTGCTTTTTGTAAAATTATGCTTGGTTTTGGTTGTACTGTACTGGCTTCTGATCCTTTTGTGAATACAGCATTGCAAAGTGCAGGTGTAAAATATTTGCCTTTTCACGAAGTAATAAAAGAAGCTGATATTATTTCGCTGCATTGCCCGCTTACACCTGAAAACCATTATCTGATTGGATCAAATAGCTTATTGACGATGAAAAAAGGTGTTACGCTAATCAATACAAGCAGAGGCGGATTGATTAATACACGTGACGTGATTGAAGCCCTAAAAACAGGTCAGCTTGCGGCGCTGGGAATTGATGTATACGAGCAGGAAGAACAACTCTTTTTTAAAGATCTTTCCGGAAGTATTATTGATGATGATGATATTCAGCGACTAATCAGTTTTCCGAATGTTTTGGTTACGGGGCATCAGGCTTTTTTTACGCAAGAAGCCTTAACAGAAATTGCAGCGTCTACCTTAAAAACGGTTAAAATACTGTTGGAAGATAATGCTGAAGAGATCGTTTCGGATGCAATATTGGTGTAACAAGACACAAGGTTACATGGAGTTTTTCGAGAAGCTGACCTCTCCAAAATCTCCATGCGTTCTTCTATTTCTGTTTAGTAATACGAAGTATTAAGGTTGCTGTTCTGCTTTTCTGCAGCCTCAATAGGGGCATAATTAGAAAGAATAAGTGCTTCCCCTTTTTTCACGCAAACATCATGTTCAAAATGCACAGATGGACTTCCATCAGCAGTTCTGATCGTCCAGCCGTCTTCATCTAGAAAAACATCTTTTTTGCCCATATTTATCATAGGTTCTATGGCCAGTACCAGGTTTTCTCGTAAGAGCAAACCGTTTCCTTTTCGGCCGTAATTTGGCACCTGCGGATCTTCGTGCATATCTTTACCTAAGCCATGGCCTACCAGATCTCTCACAACGCCGTAACCCTGCTTTTCGTTATGACTTTGGATAGCCGCGCCAATATCGCCAATGCGTTTGCCCACAACAGCTTCTTTAATGCCAAGAAAAAGCGATTCTTTAGTTGTTTTTACCAGGTTCAGTACCGCTGACGATACTTCGCCGATGATAAAGGTATAAGCATGATCGCCATGAAAACCGTTTTTTATGGTACCCACATCTACTGAGATAATATCGCCATCTTTCAGCTCATCCTTAGTCGGAAAGCCATGTACAACCACATCGTTTACCGAGGTAATAATATGAAAGGGAAAACCATTATAGTTGTAAAAGGAAGGTACGGCGCCATTATCAAGTATAAATTCGTTGGCTATCCTATCAATCTCGAGGGTTGTAATGCCTGGCTTTAATACTTTAGCTACTTCTGCAAGGGTATCGCTCACCAGTAGGGCACTGATCTGCATCAGTTCTACTTCTTCGTTGGTTTTATATAAAATCATTGCTGCAAATTTAGCAAAAGAAGCGGAAAGGAAAAAAAACGGAGAATTGAATGATAGAAGGATTGAATGATTGTTGAATGTTCATAGCTCAATTAAGAGCACAACCGGTAATCGAGTGTTAAAACTTTATTCCTGATTCTACTTAGGGTTTCTAAACGCATGCCAAGATAGCTGGCCAGATAACGCTGCGGTATTCGGTTGATATCTAAGTCGCTTTCCTGGAGTTTACGGTACCTGCTCATTGCTTTTGGTATCCTGGCTAAGATTGATCTTTCTGATGCTGCATAATAATGAAGCGCCAACAGCTTTCTGCCGATTAGGTTGGCCTCTGGATAATTTGCATACATCGAATCGATTAGGGTATAAGGGATGCAGATGAGTTGAGATTCTTCCAGGGCCTGAAGATACTCGATAGAATGACCGGATTGCTGATCGGGATGACGTATGGCGCCAATTAATTCATTTCCACAGCTAAACCAGGTGCTGATGTCTTTTTTATCATCGCGTACGAAGCCACGTACGAGTCCCTTTACCAAAAAATATAGCGAAGCATTACTGTCTATTGGCGAAAGGATGTGTTTATTCTTTTTAACATGGATAAGCTTGCAAGATTTTTCATGCTCAGTCTTATAGGCTTCAGACAAGGGATGGAACTGCTCAATATAATCGAAAAGCGGGCGTAAAAACGATGTTGAATGAGGCATAGTTAAGGCTTGTGAGATTTCTGAGAAATAGATTAAAGCATACTCATTTGGAGGATCATACTCATATGATGATCAGAAACCAAAGGTATCTGGTATTTCAATATTTAGAGAAATACAGCATGGTTGTGGCCTCTAACGATACGATCGTTAGAGTAAAAAATGGGGTAATAATAGGTTAACGGCTTAATCCCTGTGTAAAATAGGTGGTGGGCATTAAGCCCGTTTCTTTTTTAAATGCATTGTAAAACGTAGCCAGACTTTTAAAACCAGCTTCAGAAGCAATGGCTTCGATAGTTATTTTATCCGATTTGAGTGGATACTGCTTTAAAAAATGATCAACCCGGTAGCTGTTTATCCAGTCGCGGAAATTTTTGCCGATGTGTTTATTAATTACGAAAGAGCAATGGTGGATCGGAAGGCTAAGTTTTGCCGCCAGATCGATAATCTGAAAATCGTGCACCAGGTAAAGTTGCTCTGCTTCCATTATGTCTTTCATGGCAAGGGCATAGTCGGACAGCTGTGCGTCTAAAAGATTAATTTTTTTGACAGCTGTAAGTGTACGTTTTGGATCTTCTTCTAATAAAGGGGTTAATGAGGAATGGATTTCAGTTTTCTTGGTTGCAGGTTTTTTAGTCCAATCAACAGCTACCAGCAAATAACCATAAAAAATATAGGGCTTGTGAAGCGCATATAATAAGATGACCAGCAGGGCCAAACAGTTAAGTCCTATAAAAGAGGCATTAACATATGGGATGTGTAAGCTTCTTAAAATAATAGGCACCAAACTAAACAATTGGAAAAAGGTCGCAATCCGGAGAAAAAAGATAATCCATTTTCTGCCTTCACCTTCGAGTATCTGTTGTGGTTTGTTTTTTAGACGGAGTACTGCAATCCAGGTAAGGCACAAATAACCAAATACCAGTATTGGCCTAAATAAGTAATGGAAATATGGCGGAAACAGGCCACTTTTTGCTTTTAGTGAGAAGTAACCGTTTTCGGCTAATTGGCTTCCTATCAAATTCCAATCGAGTGTTGTAGAGAAATGCCAGGGAATAACGTGGATAATAGCCAACAAAGCCGGTACAAAATGTAGCCATTCTATTTTTTGTAAACTTTTACGATCTTGAAGAAACCCCGTTATGTAGAGGTAAAAGCAGGCTGGGGCAGCATAATAAAACGGAGTAAAAGTTTGATATAAAAACGCTAAAGCATTAGGTTGATCCGATTTAAAGAGCAGTGACGTTAAAATCTGTCCAAATCGGGCAAAAAATATAATCGAAAGCAGAATGTTAAGTAGTTTATTCCCTTTTTTTGCAAAAAAAAGATGTATAGCGAATAAAAGTAAGAATAAACAACTGGTACTAACTATGAGGTTCAAAGACTGCATATTTCGAACCAAGATAAAACATAATTGTTAAATTAAGTTACCTTCATTGTAAATTATGTTATTGTAAATGTTTCATGTACAAAATGCTATAAATGAAAATGTTTTGGTTAAAAACGGGGCTAATATTGCTGCTGTCGCCTTTGCTTTTACTGCCATCCGCAATAATGATTTGGCATAAACGTTTGTTTAATTTATAAAAAACAATAGTTTTGCGGCCCGTTTATTGTAAGCGGAAAGGAAATATATTTAATTAATGGATGTTTATCATCCCTATAAAAGAAAAATTATGGACAAATTTAAAAAAGTGCAAGATCTAATCTCTTCTGTTGAAGCAGATGTGACTAAATTTTATGATGGTGGTAATGCTGCAGCAGGTACACGTGTACGTAAAGCAATGCAAGACCTAAAAGTTTTGGCCCAAGAGATTAGAGCTGAAGTAACTGATAAAAAAAATAGCGCTAAATAATTTGTTTTTCGCTTTTTAAAAAGAAACCCCGCGTTTTACGTGGGATTTCTTTTTATGTGCCGTCTAGGTCTTTGTCCTTTATCTATCCTAAAAGTTATTTATTCCGTTTACTCGTAATAAGTTTATCGGTGAAGAAATCACGAAAATCATTGTAGTAAAGGTCGCCAACAGTAAAGCTGGTGTGGTTTGAAAGTGTTACTCTTGTTCCCTCTACATGTAAAATATGATTGATGGAAATAATATAACCCCTATGCAGCTGGATGAAGCCCTTTTTAAGGTTCAGTTGTTCTTTAACGTCTTTCAAACTTAAATAAGCAATAATTATTTTCTCTTTTGTATGTATTTTGATATAGTTATGGAAACTTTCAAAAGCAATTATATCTGCATATCGCACTAAAACCGCTTTGTGGTCTTCTGATTTATTTTTGACCAAAAAATAAGTTTCCTGCCCTATATTTTCTATTTCTTCCTCAAAAACACGGTTTACCGTTAAGGCAAATTTAGCATAACCATAAGGTTTAAGTAAATATGCATCTGCTTCTGCTTCGAATGCTTCAAAGGCATATTCCTCATGAGAGGTGGTAAATATCAGTTTCCTGGTTTTGGAGCGGATTGCTTTAGACAGTTCGAGGCCCGAAATCTGTGGCATTTGAATATCCATAAATATCACATCTACCTGGTCAATCTTTTTAAGTTCGTTCAGGGCCACTATTGGGTCGGTGTAACTCGCCAGAAGTTTCATATTTGGGGTATCCGCAATATATTTTTCAAGCCCCGAAATCGAGTTTTGCTGGTCATCAATGGCTATACACCTAATCATTTGTTAATCTTCATTGTATATATAACGAAATTACACCTTTTCATACCGAAAATAGAACGCTTTATCCTGTTTCGTCGTAAATTTTCTTTCTGTTGGCTAATTTAAGGTGAAAAAATGCTTTATGATGTATACAGGAGTGATCAAATGGTATAATCCGATACGAGGTTTCGGATTTATTGCACCCGATGATGGAAAGGAAATGGTTTATGCAGATAACCAGAAACTGACAGGGATTTATCGTCGTTCTTTAGTTGTAGGAACCAAAGTTCGCTTTAATTTAGAACAAGGGCAGGTAGGATGCCAGGCTACTAATATTGTAGTTCTAAATATTGGTTTTGACTAACATTTGCACCGATCTGTAACGAAAACAGACCGATCTATGTAACCTAGTGCTGAAAATAAAGTCAGAATACGATCTTCGTTTACAATCAATGAAAAAGTATAAATTTTAATCCAGACGCGTTGTTTGAGGGCAATAAACATTAGAATTTTTTATTTAACATCTACCTATTAACTTTTCATATCTAGATTATCTCTCTTTCCTATCTAAATTGGCGCTCTTTTTTAGATAGGATTTATTTTTCCCGGATAACGTTTTTGCTTAAATTCGTCACGCTCTTTAAGGTACAGACATATTTAAAGCAATTGTTTATGAATTTTAAAACCTTGGTTCTTTTGTTAAGTACGGTTTCTACTGCACTTATTGGTGGTCTTTTTTATGCGTACTCCTGTTCGGTTATTCCAGGCCTTGCACGTCTTTCTGACGCTTCCTTTTTACAAGCGATGCAATCAATCAACCGGGCTATTTTAAATCCGTTATTTTTTATTTCTTTTATAGGCACGCTAGTTATATTACCCATAAGTGTTTGGTTTTTTAGAGAACAGCCTATGGTGTTTTACCTGCTTTTGGCGGCAACCTTATTATACTTTGTCGGTGTTTTTCTGGTTACCGTAATTGGGAATGTACCCCTTAATAACCTTTTGGATGGGGCAGATCTTAGTAAACTTGGTACAACAGAACTAGCTGCATTGCGCGAAAAATTTGAGCCAAGCTGGAATTTATTCCATCGGATCCGAACCATCGCCTCATTTATCTGTATAGTACTGGTAGCTTATGCAGCGATATTAAGCCGCAATGTTTAATGGACGAACTGTTAACTGCTAGAAACGAAGGTGAACAAAAGTCCAAACTTTGAAGCCTAAACAAAATGATAAAGGAATCTGGTGATTGAACGGATAAGCTTTAATTTACTGTAGCCATTATTGCTGTGGCCTATCCTTTCGCCTGGCAAAACATCTGCTTTTAACCAAAAGCTAAAATCCGATGCATTCTGCATCTTTAATCTTAGAGAATGCAGATTAATTACTCTTATTTAGAATTGATATAAATAATATTGTTATATTTGTTTTATCCCATGATTAAACATTAACCTAGACCGGAAATGATTGTAAAGGCAAGAATAGAGCATCAGAAAGATTTTCTGTTCATGGAAGAAATTCCAGATAAATATGTTCCCGATCACCGATTATCCGAAAAATCAATAACCATTAAAGATGCTCCGGTAGGCATTAAAAATTATCAGCTCTCTACCAATGGCCTTTTTTTGGTGCATTCTGAAATGAAATTTGATGGACCTGCCAGGATCCTTACCGAGGTAGAAGGAGAGGCCATTACCTGCCAGTTTATTTTTAGCAACAAAAACGGTTCGGGCGCTGCTGGTAAACAATCGGCTAAATACGGCCGGAGCAGGCATAATATCCGCTACATCCCTTCGGCAAAGGAAGCTTACGATGTGAAGCCTGACGTTGAATTTGTATATTTTTTAATCGTACTCTCTAAAGATTATTATCTGCGCTTGGTTGATCTGTACTCCCCATTACATGAGCAATTTATGCAGGAGATGGAAAAAGGGATTTCGACCTCGTTTGCCGAACATGATCTTTTTATGACACCAGAAATGCGCAGATCAATTGAAGCCATTATCACCTGCAGGCAGGATGGGGAACTGAAACGCCTGTTTACCGACGCCCGGATTACCGAACTGATTATGTACCAGCTGGAGCAATTTAGTCAGCATATACAAGGTGGTAGAGAGTCGCTACTTGACCGCGATATCCCAAAACTCGAAGAAGCCAGGGAGATTCTGGAACGCGATTATATCGATCCACCAACCCATAAGCAGCTTTCTAAAATGATCTTGCTTAATGAGTTTAAATTGAGAACAGGTTTTAAAAAATATTTTGGCAGTACCATTTACGATTTTGTAACCCGTTTAAGAATGGAAGAGGCCAAAAGATTAATTTTAGAAGAAGGCAAAAATATGTATGAGGTAGGCGTAAACATTGGTTTTAAACATCAGGCCAGCTTTACCAATGCTTTCAAAAAATACTATGGCATTTTGCCTAGTGATGTGCGGCTCTGATCTTATATAGGGTTAGTCTCGATCCTGCACTCTGTGCTTCAGCTATACCTGCTGCTTCCATTAGTTTTAGGTTGGTGTATACACAACCGATGCTGATAGGTGTTTTATCCTCCTTAAGCATTAGCCAAAGCGATTCGGGATGAATAAAATCGCTTACCTCCATTAGTTTAAACACAATCCATAATCTTTTTTCGGAAAAGGATAGGCGTTTTAATCTACAGTAATCGTCTATCGTCTTTAAAAGTGTTTCTTTAAATGCCTCGGTACAGGCCAAATTTGGTGGCTGGCCAATAGTTTGTGCGGTATTGAATAGTCTTTGAATGTTTTCCATAGGTAGCGGAGATTTAAATCTTTACAGATTGGAGGTTGATTAATTCATCGGTTTCGATAGTTTTTAACTTATATATGGGGTGTTGTGTCGTTTTCAGGTTGGTGTTAAATTTTCCGGCATCAAGTTTAATTTCCTTTGGTACAATAACCGTTTTTAGGCTACTTTGGTCTGTATAGGCCTGTGCATGGATACCAAATGCGGTATATATATGCTGAGGGGTAAGTACCTGTACAGGCGTTCCATCCCACCATTTTCTACCATCTTTTAAAATAATAATGCGGCTGGCATACTGCGCGGCCAGGTTAACTTCGTGCAGTACCACTACAATCATGTACCCCTTTTTTGCCATGGCAGCGGCTATGGCCAGCGTTTGGTGCTGAAATTGAAGATCCATATTGTTGGTCGGTTCGTCCAAGAGCAATACTGAATCTCTATTGTCCCACAATTGGGTCAGTACCCTTGCCAGGTGTACCCGTTGCTGTTCACCTCCCGAAAGAGTTAACATAGATCGGTCTGCAAGATCAGTTAATCCGCAGATTTCCATCGTTTCTGCAAGTGCAAGCTGATCATTTTTTGCCGATGATAAACTTTTAAAACCATAACGGCCCATCATCACGATTTCTTTCACACTAAAGGCCATGGTAATGGGGTTGTGCTGCTGCAGATAAGCCCTTTTGGTAGCCAGTACTTTTCGGTTATAGTCTTTAATATCTGCTCCGTATAACATAATTCGCCCGCTATCGGGCTTTCGTTCACCAGAAAGCAGACGCATTAAGGTAGACTTCCCGGCACCGTTCGATCCTAAAAGTGCTACCATTTCGCCTGGCCTGATACTGAACGAGATATCTTTTAAAAGCGGCCTGTTGTTTAATTTATAGCTGATGGATTCTACTCTGAGCATAAACAGATTATTTAATTAACTAATTTCTTTTTGTCTTTAATGAGGATATATAAAAATATGGGCGTACCCATTAAAGCAGTAACCACACCAATTGGCAATTCGATCGGTTGCACAATCAATCTTGAAACCATATCGGCCAATGTAAGTACCAATGCGCCTATTAATGCCGAAACAGGAAGCACAAAACGATGATCTACTCCGCCCAACAAGCGTGTAAGGTGGGGGATGAGCAGGCCAATAAAACCAATAATACCCGAAACGGCAACAGAAGCACCAACAGCCATGGTAGCCAATACCACTACCAATATTTTGATACGGTTAGGGTTTAAGCCGATCAGCTCAACCTGATTTTCGCCAATGGCAAATAAATTTAAACCTTTAGCTAAAAATGGAAGCCCGATTACAGGGATAATTACAAAAGGAAATAAACAGCTTACATTTTGCCAGGTTGCCCCGCCCAGGCTGCCCATCATCCAGAAGGTAATGCTCCTGAGTTTTTGTTCATCGGCCAGATAAGTAACCAATCCGGTTAAAGCGCCAGCCATTGCATTGATGGCAATACCTGCGAGCAACATGGTCGAAACATTGGCCTGTCCATTGATTTTGGAAAGATTGTACACCAACATAGCAGTAATGCCTGCACCAGCAAAAGCGCCAAAGGCCAAAAGGTAATACCCAAGCAGCTGACTTAAACTAGAGAATAATAGTGTTTCGAAAGCAATAATCAATACCGCCATTAACGATGCCCCAGCCGATATACCAACCAAACTGGGTTCGGCCAATGGATTCCTGAATATTCCCTGTATGGCTGCACCAGAAATGCCCAAAGCAGCACCAACCAGTACACCCATTAAGGTGCGGGGCAGTCTGATCATCATAATTACCCCTTCGTTTATACCATGATCGGCATTGCCAAAAACAGAAAATCCGATGGCATGGGTTAGCGTGCCGATTACCTCTGTTATGGGAATGCGCATGGCACCTAAGGCTAAGGAAAAACAGATCGAAGCTAATAAACCTACACTCAGGCAGGTATAAATAACGGTTTTTTTCATTATAAAATACGGTTATTTAGTGCTTTAATGGCTTCGGGCAAACGATTACTGAAATTGATGAGCAGAGGTCCGTTCATTTCTACAATCTTTTTATTTTTTCCAGCATTGGTATAACTTACACCGGGGAGATCTAAAAAGGCTGCTCTTCCGCCTAAACTGCTTAATCCGAAATCGAACATTAAAATCACATCCGGGTTGCTTTTGATTAATGCTTCGGTGGTATAAGGTTTAAAATCGCTAAACTCCTGAATGGCATTTTTTCCTCCAGCCAGTTTAATAATCTCATCTATGCTGCTGCCTTTGCCAGCTACATTCATGGTGCCAATACCCCGTGCATAAATAAATAAAACCTTCGGGCTTTTGCTGCCCTTTTTCAGCTGACTTAAAGTGGTATTGATGTTACCTTCTGTTTTTTGTGCGAGTTGCTCGCCACGCGCCTTATCGCCAATGGCAGCAGCAATTTGCCTGATAAATTTTGTTGCGCCCTGAACAGAAAATTCCTGGCGGATGGTAACCACCCGGATGCCCAATGATTTAAACTGGTAAAGGTTTTCTTTAGAAAAATCTCCTTCAGGGACCAAAATAAGATCTGGACGGTAAGCGGTAATACTTTCAACAGAAAAAGAGCGGTTTCTGCTCACTTTAGGCAACCTGTTGATCTCTTCTGGCCATACACTGGTTACATCGGTAGCCAGAATATTCTTGCCATAACCCAATGCATTTACGGTTTCACTAATGGCACTGCTTAAGGTAATGATGCGCTTCGCCTGTGCAACAACATATTGCGTAGCACTGAAATAAGAAACGACAATCAATACAATATAATATTTTTTAATCCTCATGTAGCCGATGGTTATAGGAACAAAAAAAGTGTTTAATTAATCTAAATACAAGTAATTGAGCAGGTAAGATATTTACTCCAAATACAATTTTTAAAACCGATTTAGACTGATAATTATGTTATTTATCTGTTTTACAGCTTTTTATGACTATTTGTGGAGCCGGTAATCAATAGGATTTATTTAAAACGAGTGATAAAAAATACGCTTTGAACAAAAGAAAATACGGATTGAACAAATTAAAATACGGATTGAACAAACCATTTATGGTGGTTAATATGGATGTTTGTAGTATTCTTATTTAGAATGATTAAAAATAATATCTGCAATGAAGTATATAAAACACAGTCGACCGATAAAGAGGAAAACAGTTTTAGCTGTTGTTTTTTTGTCATCGGTTCTCTCACTTGGTTCGTGCAAAAAAGATGAGCTTGATCCAAATGAAGTTTTACAGGATGGTAAGAGTATTGTAGTTACCGATCTGGCTGGCGATACACAGGCCGCCATGGGAAATGGAACACCGGGCAAAGAAGTACGCGCATTTTATACTTTTCTTTTTCGCTTTAAAGATCAGAAACAGATCTGGATCCGTAATGCAGCTGATTCGGCACAATGGCTAAAGACAAAAGACTGGGATCTGGCTTTTACTGGTCCCTACAATAGCGAGGTTTATGTAAATGATAAAGATTATCAATTTAACCCCGGTTATGGCGGAACGGCTGAAAGTGCGGTTATAATGCTTGAGCAAAGCTACGATACGCTTAATCAGGCCCCTTCCGATCAGGCTTTTAGTGCGAGCGAAGTAACTAAAATTGGCTGGGCATCGTCGGCAAGCTCAAACGGATGGTTTTTCTATAGCCTCAGCTCGCACATTATGCAGGCTATACCCAACCGCACCTACGCCATTAGGTTACCTGATGGTAAATATGCCAAACTACAATTGATTAATGCCTATAAAGGCAATCCGCCCAGTGTTACCGATTTAAACTGGCCCGCACCTTATTACACCTTTAAATATTATGTGCAGCAGGATGGAAGCAAAAATTTACAGACCAAATAATTTAAAGATGAACAATATTACTATAATAAATAAAGTGCTGTTTAAGTGGGTATCAACCTCTTTAATGCTGGCTGTGCTCTTTACGGGATGCAAAAAAGATGACATTATTTCTCCTGAACCTGGAAAAGAAATACCGACCAAAACCGAGGGTGGTACAGCATATTATAAATTACAGCGTATCGAAAACCTTGCTGTAGAAACGGATGATGCCAATCCAACCGTACCACCAACAGCTGTGCTGTTTAGCCTGGAAACAAAAGAAATAGTGCCCCTGCTGTATGCCAAAACCAACCGTTGGGATATTGGTTTTAACGATTTGTACAATAGTTTTATAAGTTGCAACAATGGCCAGTCAAGCACCAGCCTTGGTGCCGGGAGCACAGGCACAGGTGCAATTGCCATAGTACAAAAGCCGTTCGATCAGGTTATCGATATACCTGCAGATGGCACATTAAGCATCAGTAAAACTATCGGCACCGATGACGAAGGAGACTTTGGCCAAGGCATTGGTTGGTACCTGTACGATTTTGGGGGCACCAAAAGGGGAGACGGCAGTTATGATAAACAACATGTGGCTTATGCCATGCCCGAAAAACGTACCGTTATTGTCCGTACGGCCAAAGGCGATTATGCAAAGATTAAGATGGTCAGCTGTTATAAAGATGCTTTTACTGCCGATAAATGGTTCAGAACCACCCCGCACATGTATTTCACTTTTGAATACGTCATTGTTCCAAAAGGAAGTACAAACTTCGAGATTAAATAAATCCACGCATAAATCAATATCAATATTAAAATGAAGAATAAATTAACGCAACTGCTTTGTCTGATGTTAACTGTTGCTACACTTGCCGCATGCAAAAAAACAATTGGTTTGGATCCGCTTCCTGCAAATAAAATCACCGAATTTAAGATTGCTGTATCCGATCAAAATCTATTTGCTGCGATAGATGAAACAGATAAAACGATTACACTCTATCTACCATATTATTATGAGTTAGACGTAATTGAACCTGTGATCAAACTATCTGATGGTGCTAAATTGAGCGAGGCCATTCTGCCGGTAGAAGTATCGGATACAAAAAAGACCTATACGGTTATCGGTGCCGATCAAACTACATCAACCTACAAACTGATCATCAAACAAAATCAGGAAGCACCATTGGTATTAACTGAACTTTCGACAGCGACCAGTACAGCTAATATAGCTATTGGTGGTGCGGATATTGCCCTGCAGGGCAATTTTAATGTTTCAGATATAAAAAAGATCAAGGCATATCTGGTGGATGCCAGTAATAAAGAATACGAATTTCTGGCATCTCCATCTTTTGGTGCACCAGGTGTAACTGCATCTATGGTAGGTACAACCAAAACCTATACTTATGGGAAATTAATGGCTCCACAGACACTGGAACCTGGCGCATACAAAATCAGGGTTAAAGTACAGGCTTTAACTGCAGAAATGAAGTTTCCGGTAAATGTAGTTTATGGCAGGCCAGGGATAAACTATGGTCCCGTTACGGCCAAGCAAGGCGGAACCTTTAAAATACTGACCAGCACAACGGTATTTAACGATTTTAAAGAGTTCTATATCATGGTAAACGGACAGAAAACCCTTTTGCCAATAGTTTCTTTTACCCGTACCGAGGCGATAATCCGCATTCCCGATACCGTTCCACCAGGGTTATATACACCAACTGCAGTATTTGGTACATGGCCTTTGTTAACACTAAACTGGGATGTTACCGTAACCGCAAAATAATACCTTTTACCCATTTTATCATGAAAAACGATTCGGGAGATTATTCCCATTTACATAATAAAAAATCATAAATCTAAAAAAAAATGAAAATGAAACTTTTAAAACTCACGTTTGCCATCGCAACTTTAGCCATATTAGGAACCGCCTGTAAAAAGGATGCTGTTCAACCAGACAATAAACTTGCCTTACAAAATACTAAGGCAGTAATCCCTGTAGGTGGTACGCAAGCAGGTGTGGTAAACAATTCTTCTACTTCTCCAACCTCTTGGACTGCTGTAGGGTATGATCTGTTAAATAATGTTACAGCCACCACTGGCAATCAGGTAAACTTTGATAGTAACTTTAATGGGAATATCACCCCGGTATCTGGTTATAACCTGGGTTACTACGATTCTGCAACCATTACTGATGTAACTAACATTAATTTAACCGATGTTTCTTCAGTTACATTGGGTGCCATTACTACTTTAGGCAGCAATACCGCTACAGTAATTGGCTGGTATAATTATGACAGACTTACCCGTACTATTACGCCTGTAGCAAAAAGATTTGCACTTGTAGGCGATGCTTCAACTGTAGCAGGTTCAACAGAACTTTATGCTGTTCAGCTTGATGGTGTAACCACTTCAGGTACATTCAACACTACTGTTAATTTCCACATTAAAAGGTTAAAATAAACAGGCCTTTAATTTGGCAGCATAAAAAAGGAGCGATACCACTAATATCGCTCCTGTAAATCATAAATACCCAATTGAGGGAATAATCCCCGAATCGTTTTTTAAATATAAGCCTTTGGTAAGACCATATTTGCGGGCCTAAAAATGCAAATCTAATAATTATTGATCATGAACACAATATACAAACGCTTCTTTACCAACTCATACTGGCCCTTATTTCTTTTATTATTTACATTATTAGGCTCCTGTAAAAAGGAATATAAAAAATATCCGTATGCTGATATTATAAGTTTTACGGTAAAAGATGCTAATGGAGAGCCGCTTAAGGCAGTTGTTGATGCCAAAAACCTAACCTTATATTGGCCGCCAAATCAGGCTTTACCAGACAGTATTGCGCCTGTTATAACCGTATCTGATCGCGCAAATGTAAGTCCAGCTTCTGGTAAAAAAGTAGCTTTTAAAGATAATGTAAAGTTTACGGTAACTGCACAAAATGGGAGTACAAAGGAATACCTGATTAAAAAGGTAATTAACCAACCGTTGATTAAAGTTTCGATGTTGCAGGGGATTTTTACTTACAATGGAAAGGATTTTGCCAAAAGGGTAATTCCGGTTGTAATTATCGGAGATAACTTTATTGCGGATCTTAAACAGACGAAAGTATTTTTGGTAAATACTGCTGATAATACAGAAAAAGAACAAATAATAGCAAATATAAGTCCGATTTTGATCACCCTTAATCTGGATGCTTCTACTGTTAATGGTACTTATAAAATAAAAATTGTGTCAGGCTTAAGAGCTTTTACAATAGATAGGCCCTTCGCAATTGCAAACGAAGCACCGTTTTTCTCTGCAACTGAAATGTCTAAATTTCCTACAGCATTAAAACCAGGACAGGAATTTACGCTTGAAAGTACCAGCAGGATTGGACTGATCAACAAAATTTCATTCCGTTATCTCGAAACCAGAGCTTATTACGAATTTACAATCAATGAAGCTAAAGATGGAAAATTAACTTTAAAAGTACCTGATAACATTCCTTTGGGTGAATATTATTTTCTTCAATTTACATATCCTGGTGATGAATATTATGCTGCCGGAACAGGTGGCAGTATTCTAGCCAACCGAATTTTTATTACAAACTGATAAAGTGAAGCATAGCCTAAATATATATATTACGCTCTTTACGCTGATTCTAATGGGAACCTCTGCCTGTAAAAAAGCACAGGTTTCCATCGATGATGCGGATGAGGTAGTTTCACCTACAACAGGTACGCGTAGTCAGTTTACGCTCGATTCTATTTTTCTATATGCCAAACAGGTATACTTATGGAACGAGGTACTGCCGGGTTATGCCGAATTTAATCCACGACAAAAATATGGGGCGATCAGTTCTGATATTACGGCTTTTCGAAAAGAATTATTCGATATTTCGCAGCTTAAAATTAATGTTGCTACCGGTAGTCCTTACGAATTGCCTGTTTACTTTGAAAATCCAAAATATTCGAACCTCCAGTTGGGGAGGAGCATTCCCGGCAGCATTGCTGGAATAGGAAAATCAAACACTACTGTCACCAGTAAAATCATTGCTACAGGAAATACGTCTGTTGCTTACTTGGCTCTGGCTTCCTTCCCTTCACTAAACAGTAGTAAAGCGGCCTTAGATCTGGCTTTTGCCGAACTCGCAGTTGCCAATCCAAAAAACATTGTAATTGATCTACGGAGTAATGGGGGCGGTTATTTAGAAACTGCAGAATATATAGCCAATTTAATTGCTCCCAACAGTTTGAACGGTAAGGTAATGTACAGCGAAGTATTCAATGCAGCCATGCAGAACGGTACTGTTCCGATATTAAAACACCAGCCGTATTTAGATGCTAATGGGAAAACTACGATCTATAATGGCCGTAATGCCACCATGGCCGATGTAGATTATTCTGTAACTGGCAATACCTATACATTCAGCAAAAAAGGGAATCTGCAAAGTATCCAGTCAGTTTATGTAATTGTATCAGCAAAAACAGCTTCAGCCAGTGAAATGCTGATCAGTTGCCTAAAACCTTATTTTGATGTGAAACTGATCGGAGAGAAAACCTATGGCAAACCAGTAGGCTTTTTCGGGATCAATATCGATCAGTACAGTGTTTACCTCAGCAGTTTCCTTATTAAAAATGCCGATGGCTGGTCTGATTATTTTACGGGCATGGACCCAGAGGTAATGGTAAAAGGAGTAGATAATCCAGTTTTGGGTGATCCAGATGAGTTGTGCTTAAATGCTGCACTTTCGCTGGTTAACGGAACTAAAAAACTAACTGCAAGCAAGCTGGCCACAACAGATAAAATTGCCAATGATAAAGCTGATCATTTGCAGGTAAATAATATAGAAAGTGTAATGCTTGAAAACAGGTTACGATTAAGAAAATAAAACGGAACGGTATAATCCTAATCCTAGAATATAATAGCACCAATTAAAAATGTTTAAACTATCCACCATCATATTACTTCTTGTCACTTTCCATTTAACGGTTACGGCACAAGATTATGGAAGTTTAAAAGGCACGGTTACCGATGAGTTTGATAAACCTTTGCGTGGTGCAACCATACGTTTGGAACCTGACGGGCATAGCACCGAAACCGATGCCAAAGGAAATTTTAGCTTCAACAGGATATTTAGCGGTAATTACAATATTACCGTAAGTATGGTCGGCAAAATCAATCATCAAGCCAATATTAAAATCGGTTCTGTGGCTGCAAATAACCTAATAATCAAATTATCAGGTGATGAACGCGAACTTAGCGAGGTTGCCGTATCCGAAAACCGTGCTGCTCCAGATAACCTGTTAAAGTTAGAACGCAGCGCAATGCCCGTTACCATAATTAGCCGACGAACCATTGAATTAATGGGTAGTAGGAGATTGGATGAGGTATTGAAAGAGCAAACTGGAATTGCCATAGTAAACAACATCGGTGGTGGCGCAAGGTCAGTAGGTGTGCAGATGCAAGGTTTTAGCAGTGAATACATCATGATATTGATCGATGGTCAGCCAATGGTTGGCCGCAACAGTGGAAATTTTGATCTGTCCAGGATCAGTGTTTCCAATATCGAACGGATTGAGGTTATTAAAGGTGCATCCTCCTGTCTCTTTGGAAGCGAGGCGCTCGGCGGGGCGATTAATATCGTAACCCGCTACGGCGCTTTACAGCCACAGGCATTGGTTGCCACAAATTACGGAAGTTTGAATATTGCCGATATTACCGTCGAAGGAGAAACGCCGTTTGCCTCACAAAGAGGGTCGGCAAATATCTCCGCAAATTATTACCGAACCGATGGTTTTAATACCAATCCTAAATACATCCAGCAGGGTACTACCGCACCGCCTTACGATAATTATGCTTTGCAGGGGAGAGTCCGTTACCGCTTAACGCCAAAAAGTACCTTAGGCTTTAGCGGTAGGTATGGACTGAGGAAATCGTTTATGTCGAAAGATTTTGGTTTGGGCATTATTTCAGAAGATAGCCAGGATGAACAGGACCTGAATCTTTCGGCCATATTTGACTATAGCTTCAGTTCGGGTTTGCGAAGCATGAGCCGTTATTATTATACCAATTTCCGGTCGGACCAAAGTGTAGATTGGCAACAGACCGATAATAGCATTACCAAAGATATTTTTGTGCAGAACCTGCACCGCTTTGAACAGCAGTTTGCCTATGGTGTAAGCAATGAACTTAAGTTTACAGGCGGTTTGGGCGGCAGTATCGAAAGTATGAATGACGTTTCGCTAACCAACCCTGGTTTGATAAGTACGGGTTTTGCCTTTCTTCAGGGCGATTGGCAGCTCACTAAACAATTGGGTATGGTTGCCGGGCTGCGTTACGATTTAACCAATGCCTACGGCAGTAAACTTAACCCCAGTTTAGGCCTGCAGTATAAAATTATCCCAACTTTAACCTTTAAGGCCGGTGCAGGTACAGGATTTAAAGCACCGGATTTTAAATCAAGGTACCTTGTTTTTTATAATCCGGCAGCAAATTACCTGGTTATTGGAAATGAAGTGTTGAGGAAAACGCTAAATCAGCTGCAGGCTCAGGGACAGATTAGTGAAATCAGACAATATCTGTTAAACCAGCTAGATCAAAATTTACAGGCAGAAAGAAGCACTTCGTTAAATTTAAGCCTGGAATGGAAACCCAAAGAAAATATAAAACTAGAGGCAGGAGTTTTTCACCACGCCTTAGGTAATCAGATCAACAGCATTCAGATAGCTACGGGCAGCGGAAACCGGAATATTTATACCTATCAAAACCTTCCTAAGGCCGTAAATAAAGGTATAGATCTCTCTTTTGAGATTCGTCCGGTTAAAAATTTAGAATTGAGCGCAGGTTATCAATACCTCATTGCGAAAGATTTAAGCGTAATTGACAGCATTAAAAACGGGCATTATCCTTATAACCAGAATATTCACGATCCGGCAACCGGAAACTCTTATGCGCCAAAACCTTCTGATTATTGGGGGATAGAGAACAGATCGCGTCATATGGCCAATTTTAAGATTTTTTATAATTATCGCCCTTGGGATGCCAGCCTAAACATACGCTTGAATTACAGGGGTAAATATCCCTTTGGCGACCGCAATGGAAATCAGTTTATCGATCGTTACGACACCTTTGTCAGTGGCTTTTTTATGTTTAATGCCGCTTTTGAAAAAAAGCTGATGAAACAGCATTTAAGCATTAGACTTACGGCCGACAACATTTTAAATTATACCGACCGTTTAATGCCCGGACAGCCAGGGCGCGTTTTGCTGGCCGGATTAACCTATCGTTTATATAAAGATTAATTGTTCAATCACCATAAATTACAAAACATGTTAAGCACAAATATTAAAGAGGCTACAAAAGCCGAACACCAGAATTTAGAGAAACAAGTTGTTTTAAAGCTGAAAGCAATCAGAAGCAACCAGGACTATGCAGATTTGTTGAAACATTTTTTTGCGTACTTCAGCCATATCGAAGAAACGATCAAACCTTTTATAACAGCATCTGTTCTACCGGATTATGCACAGCGTAGAAATTCAGGCTATATTAAAGCCGATATTTTAGAACTCGGCGCCGATATCACTGATCTTCCATTTACAACCGTACCAAAAATTGAAAATGCCGCACAGGCATTGGGCGCGTTATACGTATTAGAAGGTTCGATTATGGGTGGAAGTATTATTGTTAAAATGCTCGAAAAAGGAGGGGTAAACAAAGGTGTTTCTTTCTTTTCGGGGTATGGAGAAGCTACAGGCACGATGTGGGGCAATTTTATAGCAGTTTTAAATGCACAGGCAAAAACTGAGCAAGAAGAACAAGAGGCCATTGTTGCAGCAAACGAAACCTTTAAACATTTTGCTTATGTTTTCGAAAAAGGGCGGGTAGGTACGGCATATACAACATAACTAAGTTAAGTCCTTTAGGCATAAGTAGAAATAATTTAACCACAGATAAAAAGGATGCACACAGATATAAATCGGTGTTTATCAGTGTGCATCTGTGGTTAAAACGGTTAATCTATCTGTTGGTATCTCATCTGTCGAAATGAAATAATCATCATCTGTATCTATTTTGGTCTTTTTTAATGATAAATGCATTAAAAATTGTTCCGTTTCTCTTTTTATGACATAAAATATGTCGATTCATGTAGAAAAGTCACAAATATCAAGAAATAAGTGAAATAAGCCGTAATACAAGCCAATGAAACCGATTGTATTTGTATTATCTTTGTGTTATCTCTATGCGTGTTTACGGTTCATATTCTGATAGCGAATTGGCGTTCTTGTTAACTCAAGGTGATGAGCTGGCCTTTACCGAAATTTATAACCGCTTTTATGGCCTGCTTTTTATCCATGCCAATAAACGCTTAAATAACGATGAAGAGGCCAAAGACGTATTACACCAGTTGTTCGAATCGCTTTGGGTTAAACGTTTACAGGTAGCACCTGATGGGAATTTATCAGCATATCTCTATACAGCAGTACGTAACCGTGTACTGGATGTGTTTGCCCATCAAAAAGTAGAAAGTAAATACATTGATTCTTTGCAGGATTATATAGATCAAGATCATGTGTCGACTGATTATATGGTACGTGAAAAACAAATGGCGCGACTAATTGAGCAAGAAATTGATGCTTTGCCATCAAAAATGCGCGAAATATTTGTTTTAAGCCGCAAAGAAAATAAATCGCATAAAGAAATTGCGCTCGAATTAGGGCTTTCTGAGTTAACGGTTAAAACACAGGTTAAAAAAGCACTACGAATCCTTAAAGCTCGGTTGGGGGTAGTAATTTATATCGTTTTCTTATTAAAAGCCTATAATTAACAGCTCTGGTTAAGATTTAAATTGGCTTTTTCTTTAAATATGTATTGAATGAAAATTTTTTTTAAAAAAAATAATTTTTCGATACCCCCAAGACTATAGCTTCGCCGTATATATAATAATCAACCAAACTAGATTTCTTTTTAATGGAGAAAAATGCGAAAAAGCTTTTAGAGAACTACCGTGCAGGCCATTGTACGCCAGAAGAAATTGCTATTGTAGAAGCATGGTACCTTCAATTGCCTTTCGAAAAAGAGGCCCCTGATCACCTGCTCATCGAAACCAGTAAAGAAGAGGTATGGAACCGGTTAAGTCCACGCAAAAAAACTGTAAAATTGGTCACGGTTAAGCGCATTGCGATAGCTGCCAGTATTATTTTATGCTGTAGTGTAGGACTCTATTTTACGGCAGGTCGTAATGCTTTGCCATTAACAGCTAAAACAGAATTAAAAGATATTCTTCCAGGTGGACATAAAGCTATATTAACATTAGCCGATGGAACGGTGGTAAATCTGGATGATGCTAAAAACGGTCAGATTGCGAGCCAGAACGGTATCATCATCCGTAAGGCAAAAAACGGCCAGCTCGAATACATCATTAAAGAAACCCCAAATGCATCAGTTACAGGCTCCAATACCATTAGCACGCCCCGCGGCGGACAATACAAGGTAAGCCTGCCTGATGGTACAAAAGTTTGGCTCAATGCAGCTACTACCTTAAAATATCCATATGCATTTGCTAAAAACGAAAGGGTAGTAGAGTTAAATGGAGAAGCCTACTTTGAGGTTTCAAAAGATCGTACCCGTCCTTTTAGGGTAAAAACAGATGCACAAACGGTAGAAGTATTAGGGACACACTTTAATATTAATGCATATAACGATGAAAATATAATTAAAACCACCCTGTTAGAAGGTGCCGTAAAAGTGAGCAATTCCTCTGGTAGTGTAAACCTACGCCCCGGAGAACAATCGAAGCTAAGTATTAACACGGCTAAATTAATTGTTAATCAGGAAATTGATATTGATAAAGAAATGGCCTGGAAGAATAATGTTTTCTCTTTTGATAATGATGATCTCCAAAGTATTATGCGGCAGATTTCGCGATGGTACGATGTAGATGTAGTTTATCTGGGCAAAATTACACCAGAAAAATATGTGGGAGAAATACCAAGGAGCAGCAACTTGGCAGAGGTTTTTAAAATATTAGAACTTAACCGTGTGCATATTGAGGTAAAGGGCAAAGTACTTACGGTATCAGGAAATTAAACAAGAATGGCTTTCTTTAAACAGCCGAGAAATCAACCAACCAATTCACGAACTAACTAAACTTTATGATGAAAAAACTACCAGAAATTTAGCATCCTACCTTTAAAAAAAACCGAAAGCGCGATAACGCTTCCGGTAGAAATTTGGACAAGCAGCTTGCTTCGAAACCCAGCTGCTATTTTTTAACCTCATTCATTACAAAGGTATGAAATTAACTACCCTTTACAACCCCGTGTGCGACATGCGGAGGGTAAAGATTAAATTTTTATTGGTCATGAAATTGACTACAATTTTACTGCTGGTTGGTGCCATACATGTATCGGCAGCCACCTTTTCTCAAACGGTAACGCTCTCTCGAAGAAAAACCTCGCTTAAACAAGTTTTTAAGGAGATTAAAAAGCAAACAGGCTATTTTTTCTTTTATAAAGGTCAATTGCTGCAGGATAAACCAGATGTGACAATAGAACTCGTTAAGGCTTCGCTGGTAGAGGCGCTGAATGCTTCTTTGAAAGATCAAAACCTGAGTTATAGTATCGTTAACAAAACCATCGTAATCAGCAGCAAGGAGAATTTACCTGTTACGCCAGAACGTGCAGCTGTGAAAGTTGAAGTGAAAGGTGTAGTGTCTGATAAGACGACAGGTGAAACCATTCCAGGGGTTAATGTTTCCATTAAAAATGGTGCAAGCGTAGGCATTACCAACGAAAAAGGCGAATTTAAAGTAAATGTTGACGAAGGGAGCATTTTGCTTTTTAGTTATGTGGGCTACGACTTGTTTGAAACCAAGGTTACAGGTACTAAAACGTTAAACGTTAAGCTTACCTCTAAGATGACCCAAATGAACGATGTGGTGGTAACGGGTTATCAAACGATAAAAAAAGATAACTATACCGGCAACGCGATTACAATTTCCGGAGATCAGCTGCGAAGGGTAAACCCACAAAATTTACTTCAAAGTATCGGAACGTTCGATCCTTCATTTAAACTAATAGATAATAATCTTGCAGGCTCCAATCCCAACAGAATTCCTTCTATCAATGTTAGGGGAGCTTCTGCATTGCCAAGTGGCGATGGGCAGGTGTTAAGAAGGGATGATATTCAAGGTAGCGCAAACAGGCCTGTTTTTATACTTGACGGGTATGAAGTAAGCGTGGAGAAAGTATTTGATCTGGATGTGAATAGAATTGCATCGGTTACCTCATTAAAAGATGCGGCTGCAACGGCAATCTATGGTTCGCGCGCGGCCAATGGTGTAATTGTGATTACGACTAAAATACCTTTAGAAGGGAAACTAAGGATAGAATACAACTACGAATTGAATCTTACAGCTGCAGATTTAACTGATTACCAGGTGTTAAATGCAGCTGAAAAGCTAGATTATGAAGTTTTGGCAGGTTTATATAATTCTTCGAAACAGCAGGTGCCTCGAGATCAGCTCGAAGAAATGTATTACCATAAAAAAGCGAATGTTGTTGGTGGCGTTAACAGTTATTGGCTATCGCAACCCCTGCGTAATACTATAGGGCATAAGCATGCTGTAAATCTGGATGGAGGGTCACAAGCATTTCGGTACAATGTAAATCTTCGTTACCAAACCAGGCCGGGAGCAATGAAAGGCTCGGCAAGGGACCAATATTCGGGAGGAATGAGTTTCCAGTATAATGTGAAGAAAATTCAGTTTAGAAATGAATTGTCCATAACACAAATGGGTGCCACCGAATCTCCATATGGCGATTTTTCTAATTATGTACGGATGAATCCTTATTACCCGTTGCAAGATGCTAATGGCATGACGATGAGGATTTCTGATATATATGAAAAACAGGATCGATCGAAAGAATATGTTTTTAATCCGCTGTTTGATGCTGGCTTAAGTAGTTTCAATAAATCGAAATACACCGAAATTATTGATAATCTTTCTGCTGATGTAGAGGTGGCGAACAACCTTCGGCTAAGGGCGCAAATGAGTTTAACGAGCAAATCGAATTCTGATGACATATTCACCTCGCCACTGGCAAATAAATATTACCTGTATACAGCAGATAAGATAGATGAAAAGGGAGAATACACGAATAGGGAAATGAAAGAAACCTATTGGGATAGTAATATCAGGTTAACATGGCTAAAGCAGATTGGCGGCAGTTATTTTAATGCTTTAGTAGGTGTAAATGCCCGTACAGAGCTGCGCGATCAAAAAGAATTTACGGCTATTGGATTTGCTAATGATCGTTTTACCAGTATAGGCTTTGCCAAGGGGTATGCTGAGAATGGAAAACCGCAAAGCAGGCTCGAAAAAGCAAGGCTTTTTGGCTCTTTCTTTACGATGAACTACTCGTATAAAAATCGCTACCTTATGGATGGAACCGTTCGTATTGATGGTTCTTCAAAATTCGGAGTGAACAATAAACTGGCTCCTTTTTGGTCGTTCGGATTAGGATGGAATGTACATCAGGAGGAATTTTTACAGGGTAATAGTGTAATTAGCCAACTTAGAATAAAAGCTTCTACAGGTCTCACCGGTTCAGTAGAGTTCGATCCTTACTTATCTAAAACCATTTATAAGTATAATACAGGAAACTGGTATTCATCGGGTATTGGTGCCGGTGTAAACAGTTATGGAAATGATAACCTGGGCTGGCAAAAAACAAGGATGACGGATATTGGTGTTGATATCGGATTGTTTAAAGATCGTATAATGATTACGCCAAGGATATATAAGAAGTTTACCAAAGATATTTTGGCCGATATTACATTACCGCCATCAACAGGTTTTCTATCTTATAAAGAAAACCTTGGCGACATGGAGAACAAAGGCGCTGAGCTGGGGCTAACCATAGACGCCGTAAGAAGCAAAGACTGGTCGGTAAACCTGAATGCAAGTATGGTTTCCAACAGAAATAAAGTGGTGAGAATCTCTAATGCATTAAAAAAATACAATGATAGGGCTGATGAACTGCAGTCGCTAAAACCAGGAGAAGGTGGTTACAGGGGAATTCCCTTACTTAGATTTAGCGAAGGACAACCTTTTAATGCCATTTATGGTGTACGTTCGTTAGGCATAGATCCGGAAAACGGACGTGAATTATACCTCAAAAGAGATGGTACACTTACATATGATTACGACAAGAGAGATTATGTGGTAATCGGCGATCCTAATCCTAAAGTGAATGGATACTTTGGTGGAACGGTTAACTACAAAAGATTTAGCCTTTATGTACAGTTTCAAACATTTTTTGGAGGCGACAAATATAACCTGACACTGGTAGAGCGTGTTGAAAATGCTGATCCAAGATATAACGTTGATAAGCGTGTATTCGAAGAAAAGTGGAAGCAGTCTGGCGACCTCTCTTTTTATAAAAATATAGCAGATAATGGCGAGACGGATGTAAGTTCGAGATTTATACAGCCTGATAATCTGATCAACCTTCAATCAGTCAACTTTTCTTATGATATGAATAAAAAAATCGCATCTAAATTGTCGATGTCGAGTCTTATGTTTCAGGTAACAGCCAATGATGTGGTACGTTGGTCATCAGTAAAAGAAGAAAGAGGCATTAATTATCCGTTTACCAGGAGTTTAACCTTTTCTGTTAGAGCAGCTTTTTAAGCGATTCACGAACAGATTTAAAATATAAAAACATGAAAATTAGATTGTTAATATGCCTCATCCTGGTAACAGGGATATTGAGTTCCTGCAAGAAATGGCTGGAAGTTGAGCCGGAATCAGAAATTGCTGCTCCAATTTTATTTAGTACAGAAAATGGCTTTATGGAAGCCATAAACGGCGTGTATAACCGCAGTACAGAATCAGATCTGTACGGCAAAGAACTCACATTTGGAACAACAGAGGTGCTGGCACAAAATTTTTCGATGCGTGATGACGGACAGGATTATAGACAGACCTCATTGTACAATTATAAACATGGCGAGTTTATCAAGCGTAAGGATAAAATATGGGCGGGTTTATACAATGCGATTGTAAACTGTAACCTGATCCTCGAAAATGTAGATCCAAAAAGGAACATTTTTAGCGGGGCTAATTATTCCATTGTCAAAGGAGAAGCACTTGCCTTAAGAGCATATTTGCATTTTGACCTGTTGCGTCTTTTTGCACCTTCTTATTTGAGAAACCCAACTGCAAAAGCAATTCCATACGCTAACAGATACACGAAAGAGATTACGCCGGTTGCTAACGTATCAGAAACCCTTGATCTGATCATCAAAGACTTGGAGGAGTCGAAACAATTATTGGTTGCAGACCCGATTCGGAGTGCCAATTATATCGTGAACTATCCCTTAGTTACTGATACACTGAAAAATACAGAAGAGAAAAACTCAAGCCTTTTCTTACAGAACAGAAGGCATCGTTTAAATTATTATGCGGTATGCGGAACGCTAGCCAGGGTTTATCTTTATAAAAATGATAAGGTTAAAGCTTTACTTAATGCTAAGGAGGTTATCGACTCGAAAAAATTCCCATGGACATCAAAAAGTGATTTTGAGGCATTCGAAGATTCGAAGAAAGATCGTATTCTTTATAAGGAACTTGTTTTTGGATGGTACATACCAGGCGCTGCAAAAGACATAAAAGACAATTGGTTTCAAAGTGGTACCAGAGGCTTTTATTTAATTGAGGATGCCGCAGATTATATTTACGAAAAGGCAACTGCCGGGGCAAGTGATTCCCGTTATAAATACTGGTTATCTGCTACCTCCAGCCAATCGTCAAGGTCTTACGACATCGTTAAATACCGTAGAAATCCCTTAAGCACCGAGGCAGGTGCAAATTTGCATTACCTGATGGCTCCCGCAATCAGGCTTAGTGAGATGTATTACATCGCTGCCGAGTGTTCATATGCAAATAATCCCACAGCCGCAGTCAATTACCTGATACAGGTTCGTGAAGCAAGGCAAATAGGGGACCCTTTGACCATAAACAACGAAGAAGATTTATTAAAAGAACTACTTAAAGATGCCCGTAAAGAATGGTTAGCCGAAGGCCAGCTGTTTTATATGTATAAACGGCTTAATAGAGGTATAGTAGGGCAAACTGGCGCAATCATTCCTGCTTCCGATAACATTTTCGTGCTCCCTCTTCCTAACGATGAGATTGTTTATGGTGGCAGATAACACAATTTGAAATTCTATTAATAGCAAATTATGAAAATATATATATTAATATTCGCAATCATTTGCCTTGTTTCTTGCAAGAAAGCAGAAGAGATGCGTTTCGATCACAGTGCTAATGTTTATTTCGACATTTATAATGGAGATAAAGACAGTATAGTAAGAACCTTTGCCTATAATCCTACACTGGCTCAGGATACCGTATGGCTGCCGGTACGTTTATCGGGAATAAGAACAGATGCAGAGCGGAAATTTAGTGCACGGGTAGATGCTGATTCTTCTACAGCCACTCCCGGAATTCATTACGAAGCTTTGAAAACGCAATATTCAATCCTTCCTAATAATGGATTAGGATACATTCCTGTGGTGATTTATAACAAGGATAAGGAGCTTGAAAATAGATCGGTTTCTATGCTCATCAAATTAACCGGTACACCAGATCTGGGCATCGAAAACCCATATCTGATCAGGGCAAAAGTAGTGTTCTCTTCCAAATTGGAAAAACCAAGCTGGTGGGATAGCTGGCCACTTCCGCCTTATTCGAGAACCAAACACGAGTTGTTTATTTTGGTAACCGGGCAAACCTCCCTCACTACCGAAGGACTAGATGCACCAAAAAATCTCTATTATATAGGTTTATTAACTACTATGTTAAATAATCCATTTAATTGGGTAACTAAAAATGAAGCAAAAGGATACGTAATTGAAGAGGTAACTGCAGGTAATACCGATAGCTATTATTTCTACAATAAAAAAAATCCGGCAAAAAAAACGCTGTTGAGAAAAAATATGCAAAATGGCAAATATTATTTTATAGATGAAAACGGTAATGAGGTTATTTAAATATAAAAACATGGATATTAAAAAATTAATCTTGTTGATGGTTGGTGTGGTTTCTCTTGCCGCATGTCATAAAGACCTTGGCAATTATGATATCGATATGCCTATCGAGCCTAAACTGGCCAACCTCGATTCTGTTTACACCGCAAGTGTAGGTGATAGTTTAATCATCAAACCAAAAATAGAAGGTGTGGATGCGTCCAATGTGGAACTTCAATGGAAAATCAGTGTAATGGAAGGGAATGATGTTCTTTATACCGGACCAGCTTTAAGAATCATTTTTGGCTTGCAGGCTAAAAGATACGCTGCCCGTCTTACCGTCTTCAACAGAGCAAACGGAATGAAATATTTCCATAATTTTTACATAGACGGGGGAACTGAATTTGCCAGCGGTACAACGGTATTGAGTGTCGAAAATGGAATAACACAGTTTTCATTTGTAAAACCAGATGGTAGTGTAAAGGCACGTTTGTACAGGGCAATGCAGGGGAAAGATTTGCCTGCAAACCCCACAAATTTATTTCTGCTTAAAAATACATTTACAAATACCTTATTGGGGTATTGGATCGTTACAAAAAATGGCGGAATCAGGTTGGAGCCCAATACGATGCAGGAAGATCCGAAATATCCAAATACACTAAAGGATAACTTCTTTACGCAACCAGATAACCTTGAAGTTGGTTCACTGATCTCGCACCCTCAAGGGGTAATGATGGGCGTTGTAAATGATAAATTTTACGGTGGAACAACGAGCACATGGGATCAGGCAGCTACTTACGGAATGTTTGGTTTACCTGCTGACGGTGATTATGAATTGGCCCCGTCTTTTGTGATGAGCTTTACGCAATCGGCTACTTATTTTATTGGCTTTGACAGAAACAGAAAGCAATTTGTCCGGATCAATCTTTATGGAGCGCCTGTTTATTTTGGTACCCAATACTCGGTTACTACAACAAATGCCTTCGATCCTTTAAACGTGGGTATGGATCTTGTTCATTTGGAGCAACTTAATAACGCAGATTGTTTTGCCTATTGTAAGGGAACCGATGGTAAGATTTATGAATTGAAGTTCAATGTTCAGTTTAACGGGCCGTTTACCTTTACCCCTCAACATAAACGCCTTTTTGTACGCCAGGAGTTAATTAACGAAAATACAAAATGGAGTGGCGCTAAAAACGGCGTAATCTATATTGCCAATGGCAGTAAAGTGTATCGGTATAACCCTGTAAATGAAGAGCTAAGAGAGCTAGCCACCAGCTTTAGTGGTAAATCGATTACGATGCTGAAACTTTCCGAAGATGAAGAAACGCTGATGGTAGGAACAGAAGAAACCGTTTCATTTCTAAATATAGCCACCGGAATGAATGGTGTGCTCATTAAAAAGATCGAAGGCATTCCAGGTGCTCCTGTAGACATTGCAATCAGAAAATAATCCTATTCCATGCTTAGGGCTTCAAATTCTTAGGCATGGAAATATTTAAATTATAAAGAAACATACAAATGAAAGTTATAAAATTAGCAGTATTGGCGATTTTAGTTCCGGTTTTAAGCTGGGCACAGGCGCCAAATTTTAGTTTAACAGGTAAAATAGGCACATTGGGCGCGCCGGCAAAAGCCTATATCGATTACATGGACAATGGTGTAAGTCACGAAGATTCAGTAGCGCTTGTTAACGGAAGTTTCAAGTTTGCCGGACATATTTCTGGCAATGCCTATGCACGCATGGCCTTAGATCATACTGGTGGTGGTAAGGGTAAGGCAGTTTATACCGGAGATGTGATTTACTTTTATTTTGGTAAGGAACAGGTAACGATCACTTCAAAGGATTCTTTAGAGAATGCTGTTTTTAGTGGCTCGAAGGTTTATCAGGAATATGATGCCTATAACAAAGCCATTGGTGGTACCATTATGGCACTTACCAAAGCCGTTAATATCGATTTTAACCGTGGTACACCCGAGCAGCAAAAAGATACCGCTTACATGAAAGCAGTAGACCTGCGCTACAGAAAAAACATCCAGAACAGAACCGACAAACAATTTCAATTTGCTAAAGAACACCCAAATTCATACTTCGCTTTGGTGGCATTATCAGAAGCTGCCGGAAGTAAGGTTGATGTAACCAAAGTTGAGCCGCTTTTTAATGCCTTGAACAAAGCGTACCGTGAAACCGATATGGGAAAAGAACTGGCTCAGCGTATTGCCGCAAGTGGCATTACCGCTGTTGGAAATGTTGCGCCGCTTTTTACACAGAACAATGTGGTAGGCAAGCCAGTTTCGTTAGCCAGTTTAAAAGGGAAAGTGGTTTTGGTTGAGTTTTGGGCAAGCTGGTGCGGCCCATGCAGGGCCGAAAACCCTAACCTGGTAAAACAATATCAGACCTATAAAGGTAAAGGCTTCGAAATTATTTCGGTTTCATTGGATAATGTAAAAGAACGCTGGTTAGAAGCGATTGAAAAAGACGGTTTAGATTGGATTCATGTTTCTGACCTGAAAGGATGGAATAACGAAGTTGGCCGTTTATATGGTGTACGCGCAGTACCTGCAAGTTTTCTGGTAGATGCAGAGGGTAAGATTATCGGCAATGGCTTGCGCGGCGAACCTTTGAATAAAAAGCTTGCTGAAATATTCAATTAGTTGTTGGCTGATAAAATATAGATCATGAAAAAGATGCTAACGGCATGCCTGATGCTGTTTTCGCTGCTCACTTTTGGAACGGTGAAATCTCGGGAGAAAATTGCATTAAAGGTTTTGTATGTGGGCTATAACCCCGATAAACCAATGCCGAAAAATGTAGTTTATTATTCAACTACTCCAAGTGTGGTCGAAAAAATATACAAAACCAGAATGGCCGATTTTAAAACCTTTTTGGAACAACGTTTTACCGAAGTTAAGGTGATAGATGTGGCTGATTATAAGGTAGAAATGTCTGATGAGGTAGATGTAACGCTCATGGATGCCGGCCCGGTTACCATGCCAGCAAACTTTAGTCGCCCGATGGTTTTAATGCATGCCATGGCACCCAATGTGGGTTTACCTTTAGGTTTAAAATTCGATTGGTATTGCCAGTGTCTGGATAATGAAGCCTTGAACATTAAAACCAATCATCCCATTTTTAATACGCCAAATGCGGTAAAACTAACCATGGTGAAAAAACCGACTCCAGGTTCTTTTTTTAATGGTCATCAAGGCGTTGGTACACCAAAAGAAATGGATATGTGGCGGGTGGTAAAGCAAGGCTTTTCTTCAACGGAACCTTACCTGATCGGTATGGTTTCGCATGGTGAAGGATTTAACGATTCGCCTGATGCTGAATCTATATCAGGTGGTGTTTGCCTTAAAAATGCCGAAGCAGTGGCGTTAGGTCGCCAAGGGAATTACTTTATGTGGGGTTTTGCAGGCTCTCCTGATTATATGACAGATGAGGCCAAAGATGTTTTTGTAAACTCCATTTGTTACATCAAAAAATTCGATCACGTACCGGCCATGGTTAAAAAAGTGCAGATTGAAACCAGGAGTGGGATTGATGAACTGATCTATCGGTTAAGCAAAGATCTTTATAATCAGGCCATCATATCACGTCGTGAAGGGAACCTGCGCATGCTGAAAATGCAGCAGGAATTAAAGGATAAAAAAGCAAAAGGCGAAGATATTGGCCATGGCAACGAAATGTTTTTAAAAATGCCGGTAACCAACGATACTCAATCTTTTGGGGATTATGTAAAAGGTTATGTTGGAGATAGTTTATTTGCTATTTATGGTACCAACATCAACCTATATCACAAATACTACCGCCAAAATTATGAGTATTTCTATCCTTCTGGCGTGTATACCCTTCAGTTAGACCGTGACGCACAAAAACTGGGCATTTCTAACCGTAAAGTGGCGCTTTTAGAGAAATGTATAAGTTTATTGGAAGCCAACAAGGAGGTAGCGACAGCGCAACGCTTGCTCGAACGTTACACGACCGAAAAATTCAGCAAAGCTGTTGAATGGAGAAATTGGCTCAATTTAAACCGTAATAATCTATTTTATACAGAATCTGGTGGCTTTAAATTCATGGTTAATGCCTATGGAAAAAGTCTTCCTACGGGTCAACAGCAAAGTTACCAATTGCCAAAAGCGATTATAAGTGGTGAACCTACCACGGCCGATCCGGTTGCGGTTTCGGCAAGATTTATTCCTGGTAATGGCAACAAAAAAGACAGTTTACTTATTGAAGCCAAAATTTTAAAAGGCTGGCATATTTATGCCTATGTATCTAAAGAAAATCCATTTGTGGTTACCGAAACCCGATTGGAACTTCCTGAAGGCGCGGTAGCTGACCAAGAATGGAAAACTACAGCAGCTATTCCATATCCGGGCAACGAGGGCATGTTTATTTTTGAAGGAAAGGCAAACTTTAGGATAATGGTCGATTACAGCAAGGCAAAAGCCGGTACTAAAATTAAATGTGGCCTGTACTATCAGGTGTGTGATGAAACCAAATGTTACCCACCGAAAGAGAAAATATTAGAAATACTCATTTAAGCTATTCATGCACAAGGTAAGGCCTGTAAAAAGGTCTTACTATTTTACCCCTAAAAGAATATGAAACCTTTTACCAGGCTTTGCCTGTTTATGCTGAATGTAATCGCATATACTTCGTTGTGGGCACAATCTCCGGCGAATAAAGCAGATGCTCTTCATAACAAACTTCTGGCAGAAATGATTGCAATACCTGCACCCAGTTTTACCTTAAAAGACCTTAACGGAAATGTGGTATCGCTAAAGGATCTGAAAGGGAAAGTAGTTGTACTCGATTTTTGGTCGACATGGTGTGTGCCCTGCAAAAAATCTTTTCCTGCGATGCAGCTTGCCGTTAATACCTATAAAAATGATCCTACTGTAAAGTTCTTATTTATCCATACCTGGGAAACCACCAAAACACCAATTGAAGATGTAAAAAAATACATCGCACAATCGGGTTTTAATTTTCAGGTGCTAATGGACCTGAAAGATGGGACTGGACGTAATGCTGCGGTTGAAGCTTACGGCGTAAGTGCCATCCCTGCAAAATTTATTATCGATAAAGCAGGCAACATTGTATTTAAACTAACCGGCTTCACCGGAACCGATGCTGCTGCGCTCCAGGAAATTTCTGAGTGGATTACATTGGCGAAAAATCATAAGTAATCATGAATAATTCTATAAAGGCATTAACAGTAGCCTTAGTGATACTGTTTAACCTAAGTGCTACTGCACAGAAAAAGCAAGTTGCCAAATTTCAGAAAACCATTGCCGATGCAGTTAAAAAAGCATATCCTGCAAGTGTAAGGATGTGGGGTTTCGATGTACAGCAAAACCAAAGAACCAGTGCTCAGTTTAGTGGGGTGGTGGTTAGTGCCGATGGTTATATCCTAACCGCTGCACACACCATTTTGCCCGGTAAAAATTATAAGGTTTTTTTTCCTGATGGCCGTGAATGCATCGCGCTAGCCCTTGGTAAAATAGAAAATAAAGAGACGCCAGGTATACCAGATGTCGGCATGATGAAAATTACCGATAAAGGTACCTATCCCTTTGCGGAGATGGGTTATTCTGCAAGCCTGGTTAAAAATGAACCTTGTATCAGTATTTCCTATCCCGAAAGCTTAAATCAAACCCTCCCAACATTAAGGTTAGGCAATGTTGCAGATGTAAAAAATGAATATGGTTTTATCCGCTCTACCTGCAAAATGGAACCTGGTGATTCTGGTGGGCCTTTATTTGATTATTATGGCCGCGTAATCGGATTGCACAGCGCCATTGATGTTTCAGAAGAAATGAATTTCGAAATTCCTGTTGACCTTTACCGCCGCTATTGGACGGCTTTAAACAGCGAAAAACTTTATACCGTTTTCCCAGAAAAGAAGGATAGTGTGAAAACAGATCCCTTGTCTTTGCTATTACAGAAAGAAAGCAAACGGAAGGCTTTACACCCTGATTTTAATATGCCAACGCTTAAAAACAGCTGCTTTTCCATCAAAAGTATGATAAAAGGAAAAAACCAGGATATTTATGCCACTTTATTGAATGTTAACACAGCCAATGGAACTAAAAAACAACTTCTATTGAGTAAAAACACGATGGTTGGCGAACAAGCAAAAGGTGATATTAATGGAGTTGCGGTGCCAATTAAGTTAATAGGAAAAGATCAGGAGAACGACCTGGTTTTATTTGAACTTGAACAGCGAATAACCGGTGGAATTGATTTAAATATTTCTGATAGCGACAGCGTTAAAATAGAGATGGGCAAACTTCTTTATAGCATTGATCCCGCTGGTAAAGTGATGCGCAGTATTTTGGGCAGTACGCTATTTAATTTATCGAAAATTAACAGTCAACCTTATTTGGGCGCAATGGTGGTTTATAATTCCAGCCCCGTTCAGTTTTCGTTAATCAAAGAAGGTAGTCCGGCAGAAAAAGCAGGTATAAAAGTTGGCGACGAACTGATCAGCATCAATGGAAAAGCGATTAAAAAGGCAAATGAGTTTGCAGCGGAAATATTAGAATATTGGGCAGATGATGAAGTGACTTTTGAATGGACAAACCCTTCAGGCAAGATGAACAAAACTTTTAAGCTAGACGGGCGGGGGCAATCGGTTTCTAATCACCCTGCAGAAAAATTTGAGGGGGGCAAATCAGAGCGAAGAGATGGCTTCAATTTCATTTTTACGCATGATGCAGCCATTAAGGCCAATGCCTGCGGTTCACCTGTTTTCGATTGGGAAGGTAGGTTTTATGGGATTAACATTGCCAGGTTTAGCCGAACAACTACTGTAGTGGTTTCAAAGAAAACGATAGTAGATTTTGTTTTGAAGACTGTCCAGTAGCTTGTTACTTTTGCCACGTAATTACTTTCACAATCTGTCATCTTAGATCAGTTTTTTGCAAAAAAAAGGAGTTGGGATAAAAGCTAAAGATAATCGTCATTTCCACTGAAGCACACCGATTTTCATCGGTAGCGTAATGGAGAAATCTTTTAAAATAGTTTAAAGATTTCTCCACTGCGGTCGAAATGACGATACTCGGCTCAAATTATTTCTTCAACAACGTATCAATCTCTGTATTAAATTCTTTCACAAATTCATCATAAAATTTACCGGTTGCGGGGCCATTAAAACCCGTATGGATCTGCGCTACATTACCCTGTTTATCGATGATTATTGTGGTTGGAAAAGATAAAAAAGAATCGAGTGCAGGCAAAGATTCAGATACCGCCTGTTTATCGGGAATACCTGCAATAACCTGATCGTATTCAATTCCAAAACGTTCGCGGAAACGTGTCATCACCTTTTTTGCATATTCGGGTTCGGTTGAGCGTTCGTAATGCAAAGCAATAACTTCTACACCACGTTTCTTGTTTTCTTTATACCAGGGCGCTATAAAAGTAGCTTCGTCAACACAATTTGGGCACCAGCTTCCGGTTATGGTTAAAATCACCACCTTGTTTTTATATTTTTCATCCTTTAACGAAATCTTTTTGCCGTTTAAATCAGGAAAGCTAAAATCAAGCGTTTTGTATCCTTTTTTCAGGTAGGTAAGTTTATAAGGATCGGGCAGGGCAGCATCTTTATTTTTAGTTCCGGTAAAAGGCTGGCTTCCCCTTGCACCTAAAATTTCGCCGGTTAATGAGCCATCTGGCTGGAAAGTTCCTTTGTAATAGGAAGGAGAGGAGCCAATAAAGCTGGAAAGTTGAAATTCATTTCCTTCTACTATACCTTCCAGATAACGCGAATCGCCTGTTACACGTAGAAAAGTGCCCGTAAGTTTGTTACCCGTTTGCTTAAATAAACCTACGGTTTTCTCTTCCTTACCATTTGGCGATTTAAAAACTACATCATAACTGCCAGAATAGTCTGCCGCTGCAGGTTCATCTGTTGTTTTAAAACGGTAATTTTTCCTTTCAGCAACAATTACCAAAGGTTTGCCCGTTTTATCCTGTTTTCTTAATGTACCTGTTAATTGATCACCATCTATCGCAAATGCGAGTTCATTATCAAATTGATCAAGTTTTACAAAAAGCGAATCGGCTGTTTGTTTTACAAGGCCACCTTCGAAACTTTCTTCAGCATTGCGGAAATATAATTTCTGCTGACCGTTTTTTTCGCTGATCTCGAAGTTGAAAGGGATTTCTAATCCTTCCTTTACTTTAGCTATTCCACGCCAGTTACCGAGTGCAACAAAAGCATTTTGTTTTTTCTCTTTAAGCTTTGCTGCTTGATTATTTGTTAATGCAATATGGTTCTGAGCGTAGGTGAAAGTTATTGATATGGCCAATAAGGCTGTAAAAAGGGATTTTAGTTTCATTGGGATGTGTATTTGACGACTAAATTAGTAGACAAAGATATGGATGTAATTGGCAAAGAAAAAATTTTTCAATAAAAATCTATAAAAACTATAGGATAAATGGAATAAATTATACCTTTGCAGCAGTTATTTAAATACTTATCAAGAAAGGCGGAGGGAATGGCCCTGTGAAGCCTTAGCAACCATCTAATTTTTAGAAATGGTGCTAATTCCATCTCAGATGAATCTGGGGTAGTTAAGTCAGTTGTTTGCGTTATCCTTATAAGAATATAATGGAGCACTCTGATTTATGGGGTGCTTTTTTTTTACCCCGACGCCACGCTTGAAAAGTAAATTATGCATTAAATAAAAACATTTAAATGAAAAAGACAGACAAGCTGAAATCAATTCATGTAAACCTTAACACATGCCTCCGAATGCTTAGAGTCTGTTAAAATTGCTCCATTTTAACAGGCTTTTTTAGGCTTAATTCCTTTAATTCTTAACAAAGAAATACGGTTTTTGACCGTGGAGGAGTCATTTTGCCGAAATTTTATTCTTTAACTAATTATTAAAACATACACATGATCAAAATTTTTAAATCAATAGCGTTTATCTTGCTGCTCTTTATTACGCAGCAGCTATTCGCTCAAAATGCCACAATTACCGGAACGGTGAAGTCGGCAGATGGCGAAACACTGCCTGGTGTTTCCATCTTAATAAAAGAAACCAAACAAACTACCATTACTGATGGAAAGGGTGCTTTCAGCATTAACGCGCCAGACAAGGGTACATTGGTATTTTCTTATATCGGTTTTAAAACTCAGGAAATACAGATCAATAAAAATGCTGGCCCCATTTCGATCATTCTTCAGTCAAGCGATAATGCGCTTGATGAGGTCGTGGTTACAGCACTGGGTATTTCAAGGCAGAAGAAATCATTGGGTTATGCTGTTCAGGAATTAAAAGGACAAGATTTGGCTGAAGCTAAAGAATCCAACCTCGTAAATGCACTGGCCGGAAAAATAGCAGGTGTAAGGGTAACCAATAGTCAGGGGAGCATGGGTTCCTCACGTGTGGTCATCAGGGGAGAAACCTCTATTGCCGGAAATAACCAACCATTATTTGTGATTGATGGGATTCCGGTAGATAACTCTCAGTTAAATTCGGCTGGGGCAAGAGATTATGCCAATACCATTTCAGACATCAATCCGGAAGATATAGAATCGATGAGTGTGTTAAAAGGGCCAAATGCTGCTGCATTATACGGTTCGAGGGCTGCGGCAGGTGTCATCCTCATTAAAACCAAAACGGGTAAATCGAAAAAAGGATTAGGAATTGCCATCAACTCAAATGCCGTATTGGAAACACTGCTTACGCTACCGGTATATCAAAATGCTTTTGGTCAGGGTTCTGAAGGTCAGTTTAGCTATGTTGATGGCGCAGGTAAAGGCATTAACGATGGAGTAGATGAAAGCTGGGGGCCAAAATTGGATGGTAGGCTAATCCCACAATTTTATTCGAAAGGAGTAGCCGTTCCATTTGTGGCGCATCCTGATAATGTGCGCGATTTCTTTCAAACCGGATATTCATTAAATAATGGGGTATCTATTGCAGATGCAGGCGAAAAGTACGACTTCCGTTTATCGTACAATAACCTGAAACAGGTAGGTATCGTACCTAACTCTGGTCAGGGCAAAAATTCGTTTGTGCTGAATACATCATTAAAAGTAACACCGAAGTTAACCTTAACTGCAAATGCAAATTATAGCAAACTTAATTCTGATAATTTACCCGGTACAGGTGGCTCAAGATCAACCAGTACCATGTTGCAGTTTACCTGGTTCGGCCGCCAGGTCGATATTAACCAGTTAAAAAACTATTTGGATGAAAATGGAAAAACGTTTAACTGGAACAATAGCTATTACAGCAATCCATATTGGGTAGCTTACGAAAATACGGTATCGCAAAACCGTAGCCGGATTATTGGAAGTTTAGCGCTGAATTATAAGATTATTGATGGACTTGATTTCAATTTCAGATCAGGGACCGATTATTATAATGATAGGCGCAAAGTTAGGATTGCCTATGGTACCAATGGAACACCTTTCGGTTCTTATACAGAGAGTGCCTTTACGGTAAGTGAAAATAATACTGATGCGACATTAAATTTTAACAAACAGTTAAATGATGATTTTAGTCTCGAATTATTAGGTGGTGGTAACATCCGCAGGCAATATATCGAGCAGAACGATCAAAGTGCACCTAAATTGGCCATCGCCGGACTTTATACCCTTAAAAACTCTCGTGATCCTCTGATTTCATCAAATAATTTATCAAGATTAAAATCTTACAGCGTTTATGCCTCTGGACAGCTTGGTTTCAGAAATTACCTTTTTGCCAACATCACGGCCCGTAACGATTGGTCTTCAACCTTACCTGCACAGAACAGGTCATATTTTTACCCATCATTTAATGGAAGTTTTGTTGCAACTGAGGCGTTCGATATTAAAAGCGAAGCGCTTAACTACTTAAAAATACGTGGAGGTTGGTCTAAAGTAGGTAAAGATGCTGATCCTTATCGCTTGATTAATACTTACGCATTTGGTACACCGTTTAACATAAGTTCCGATCTGCAAAAGTTATATCCCAACATTGTTATTGCAAATCCTCAGCTAAGTCCGGGTGCTATAGATTTAAACCCTAATCTCAAACCAGAGACTACCACTTCTACAGAACTGGGAGTTGAGGCGGTATTTTTTAATAAAAGGTTACGCTTCGATTTAAGTGCATACAATACCAATAGTTATAATCAAATTTTGGCCGCTGATGTAAGTCAGAGTACTGGTTTCAGCTCAAAATTGCTTAACGCTGGCAAAATCAACAATAAAGGAATAGAAGCACAATTGGGAATTACGCCAGTAAAAAAAGCCTTTACCTGGGATATTGATGTAAATTTTGCTGCAAACCGGAGTAAGGTAATAGAATTAGATGCCGAAAAATTATTAACAAATTATGTAGTGGCTTCTAACTCAGCACAGGTTATTGCTACCGTTGGCCAGCCTTATGGCTCATTGTTCGGGTCAGCATATTTGAGAGATGGTAATGGTAATATTGTTGTAAATGCTACGGGAGCACCGGCAACAAACCCGACAAAGCAGGTATTGGGGAAATACACGCCAGATTGGATTGGTGGGGTATATAATACATTTACGTACAAAGGTTTAAGTTTAGGTGTTTTAGTTGATGCAAGTTTTGGTGGCTCTATCTACAATGGCACTTATTCAACCGGTACTTACACTGGTGTGCTGGCTTCTACACTTCCTGGCAGATCGGCAGAATATGGTGGTATTTCTTATTATTATCCAGATAACGATAAAAAGAAAGGCACCGTAAGGCTTACAAATGGTGCTACAGCTCCAACGGGAACCATCGTTTATGATGATGGGATTATTTTTGATGGCGTTACAGCTGATGGTAAACGGAATGAAAAAGTATTATCTGCGCAGCAGTATTACAAGGCCTTCAGAACAATTGATGAATCAAGCATATTCGATGCTTCTTATGTTAAACTCCGTGAGGTAAAGCTAAGCTATAACCTACCGGCCAAGTGGCTTCGCCCATTAAGTTTACAAGGCGTTTCAGTATCACTTGTGGGGCGCAACCTTTGGATTATCCACCGCAACACAGTAGATATCGATCCTGAGGTGGCTTTTAATACTGGCAATGGTCAAGGTTTGGAAAGTTTATCTAATCCGAGCACACGCAGTTACGGTATCAATCTAAATGTTAAATTTTAATTATCTCCATTATGAAAAATAAAAAACTATATATACTGGCCATTTTGGCAATTGCTTTTACATCTTGTAACAAAGAACTGGATGAGGTAAACATCAATCCGAATGCCCCTGAAATTCCACAGGCCGATTATTTACTTACCGGAGCAATCAAAAATACATCCGATACCTACTGGGGTACTACAAATAATCTGAATTCGAGTTTGCTTTTTGCACAACATTGGGCTAAAGTACAATATACGGAAGAAGATCGGTTTATTTATTCAAACAGTAGTTTTACCTCGTTGTGGTCTACAGGATATGCGCAGAGCATTGCTGGTTTAAATAAAATCGTCGAATTAGCAGATGCCCAAGGTAATCCAAATTATAAAGGCGTAGCCTTGGTACTGAGATCGTGGGTGTTTTTATTGCTTACCGACGCTTATGGAGATGTTCCATATACCCAGGCCGGAAAAATTAAACAGTTTGTTACGCCAGTTTACGATAAGCAAAAGGATGTTTATTATGGAATTTTAGCCGATTTAAAATCTGCTCAAACAGCTTTAGATCCTGCTTCAGGAGCTCCGGTTATTTCTGGCGATATCATGTATGGAGGTAATATTACCCACTGGAAGGAATTTGCAAACTCACTGCGTTTGCGCATTGCTTTGCGCATTGCGGATAAAGAGCCCGCAAAATCACAAGCAGTAATTGATGAAATTAAGGCTGAAGGGGGAAATTACATCAATAGTAATGCATTTAATGCTCAGCTTGTTTACCAGACCTCACCACAGCAAAATCCTGTGGCTGCATCATTTGAAACCAGAAATGATTACCGGATTAGCAAAACCATAGTGGATAAACTTTTTGCCTTAAAAGATCCAAGGTTGCCAATATACGCAAGTAAAACAGAAAATGTAACACCACAAGTTTATGTAGGTATCCCAAATGGTTCTACAAACTCGGAGGCAAGCGCAATAGGTTTGGCAAATTCTTCAAAACCAGGTGCTTATTTTTTAAATCCATTGGCACCTGCAGTAATTTTAAGTTATGCTGAACTGCTTTTTGATAGGGCAGAAGCGGCAGCGCGTGGCTTTACTACGGAAAATGCAGCTGACTTATATAAGCAGGCCATTAGAGCTTCATTTGAACAATATGGTTTATCAGGAGCTGTTGTAGAAGATTATATTAATCAGGCCGCGGTACAATATGATGCAGATAATTATAAAAAATCAATCGGTGAACAAAAATGGATTGCTTTATTTGGTCAGGGTTTAGAAGCATGGGCAGAGCAGAGAAGGCTAGATTATCCGCAATTAACTGCATCAGTTAATACGGTGTTGAATGGCAAAATTCCGGTACGTTTTATTTATCCGGGTTCTGAACAATCGTTAAACGGGCAGAATTATAAAAATGCGGTGAGCAGCCAAGGTGCAGATTTATTAACAACCAAACTTTGGTTTGATGCTTTTTAATCTAATAGTGGTGTCAGATGTTGCCATCTGACACTGATCAAAAACGTCTCGGTATAAATCGGGACGTTTTTGTTTAAAATCCTAAAGAAAGAGGTACCTCAGGTATGGATCTTCCTTAGTCCTTCCAGGTATTCATCTGGCTAAATCCTCAGCAGCATTGCTTGCCTTGGTTTTCAGGTCTTCAGTATATCCTTTTGCTTTCTCTACCCATTCTGGAGCTTTATCTAATAGTTCATCTACAATCGATTGTCCGGTAATTGGATCTTTTTTAGTGATATATTTTACGCCAGCATAAACTGCTGCGCCAATAATTGCTGTTTTTAAAATTCCCATGTTCTTATCTTTTTTATTAGTTAAACATTTTGAGATCGTTTAAAGTTTTAGACAATTTATATGGCTGCTTGTTACAACTATTTCAACCACCATCGTTAGGATATAAATTTATAAATAACCATTTTTAAATTTATATATTCCGAACAAAATCAAGGTCACAAAAGGTAAAGCTTAAAATGAATGGAAAATTACAGAACATCAACCAAAATTAAGAATACATGATTTTGAAATTTTTATCCATACAAAGATCATTTTTAATTTTACTTGTCCTGTTGTTTTCTTATAGGCCTGTTTCGGCCATTATTATTGATTACGGTAAATCTGGAAAAATAGACTACAACCTTAAAACGGGTATTTTCAATATTTCAGATCAATCCGGCCAATTATTATTAAATGGTTTTTCGCAGACTGAGTACCAGAAAAAGATGCTCAGCTCAAAGGATTATCGAGAGATCAGTTACACTAAAACTATCATTAAAGATGGCTTTGGAAATGGTTTTAAACATGTTTTTCTGTTGAAACAAGCCGGTTTGCCGAATATGCAACAGGTATTTTACACCTATGCAGGTAAAGATTATTTTATGATCAGCCTTACTTTGCAAGGTGCTGATTTATCCATCAACCATATGGAACCTTTAAATGGGAATTTAATCAAGCAGGAGGCTTCAGACGTGCCAACCAGTTTATTTGTGCCTTTTGATAACGATACCTTTATTTCTTACAATGCTGTTCCGCTAAAGGCAAATACAAGCCATCCAAGTGCGGAGGTTACGGCTTTATACCACAATCAATCCAGAAATGGTTTTGTAATCGGATCTATAGAACACAGCAACTGGAAAACAGGCATCATTACGGCTATGAATGCTGAGGAAAAAATAAATATACAGGCCATTTGTGGTTATACGGAGGAAAGCATTACCCGCGATAAAATTGAACATGGTTATTTAAGAGGCAATTCAATCAGCTCTGCTAAAGTGTTTTTTGGTGTTTTTGCCGATTGGCGTTCGGGTATGGAAACTTATGCACGGGCCAATCGGATAGCGGAGCCGCCCATCGTTTTCAATTGGAAAGCAGCAACTCCTGTGGGTTGGAACAGCTGGGGCGCTATGCAGGAGAAAATAACACTCGAAAAAGCCAATCAGGTGGTCGATTTTTTTGCCGATAGTCTAAAAACCTTCAGAAGTAACGGTGTAGCTTATATCGATCTCGATTCTTATTGGGATAACCTGCTAAAAGGTGGTTTAACCGGCGACTATTCTAAGTTAAAATCCTTTGCCGATTATGCAAAATCGAAAGGATTAAAGCCGGGAATTTATTGGGCACCCTTTGTAGATTGGGGATTTGCCGGAGGGGATAACCGCAAGGCAGAAGGCAGCAATTATACATTTGGCGAGATGTGGACCAAGATTGGCTCAGGCTATCACGATATTGATGGTGCAAGGGCGCTCGATCCAACGCATCCGGGAACACAGCAACGTTTAGCAGCCGTTATTAATAAGTTTAAAGAATGCGGTTTTGAAATGATTAAAATTGACTTTTTGGGGCACGCTGCTGTAGAATCGGATCATTTTTACGATCCCAAAATTACCACGGGCATGCAGGCCTATAAAGCAGGCATGGAATTTTTGTTAAAACAGTTGAACAATAAAATGTTGGTTTACGCAGCCATATCGCCTAGTTTGGCTTCAGGTCGTTATGTACATGTACGCCGGATTGCATGCGATGCATTTAAGTCAATCAAAGATACAGAGTACACGTTAAACAGTGTAAGCAATGGCTGGTGGCAAACCTATCTTTACGATTATATCGATGCCGATCATGTGGTATTTTCTGATCAATCTGAACAGGAAAATACGGCCAGGTTTTTATCAGCGATTGTTACGGGAACCTGCATTACCGGCGATGATTTTTCGCGACAGGGCAAATGGAACAATACAGCACAACGTTTATTGAGCAATACCGAAATCTTAAAAGTATTAAAAGATGGAAAGGCATTTCTTCCGGTAGAAGGGAATAGGGGTAAACTCGCGTCGCAACTATTTGTAAAACAGGCTGGTAATATGATGTATCTGGTTGTGTTTAACTACAGTGATGAAGTAAAGCCATTTACAATAGATTTTTCGAGGATTGGCTTAAAAGCAGTTGAAATATTCAGTTGCGAAAACTTAATTACACAAAGGAAAGAAAGCTTAAAAAACAACCAGACTATTAAATTAGTCGCAAAAGATGCCGTCATCTTTAAAATTGTGTTCAGGCCCACTTATTAAAATCAACCACTACCTATAAACATTACCCGATTAACATTGAAAACACAAATGAACAAGTCAGATCAAATTACCGGTTACATCAAGCATGGAGCATTGGCCATTACCATTTCACTCTTTACCGTTGGCAATATTAACGCCCAAACCATTATTCCTATTGAAACCGCGCATAATGCCATGGTATTACAGGCCGATGTAAAGAAAGATGTAAACACTATCTTTTTTGGGAAAAAACTGGCAAATAAGCAAGAATACGCCCAAGTTACTGCGCAATATAAACAGACTGAAGATTATACTGGTCAGCTAAATTCGGTGTATACACCTTCAGGATCGAGAAACCTGGTAGAACCAGCCATTAGCGTTACCCATGCCGATGGCAATAACTCACTCGATCTGAAATATGTTGATCATATCGTAACGGCAATTGATGATAACGTGAGTTTAATAAAGATCAGGTTAAAAGATCCTGTTTATAATTTTGAAGTTATGATGTTCTATAAGTCTTTTTATAAACAGGATGTAATAGAGCAATGGACAGAGATTAAACATCACGAAAAGGGGACAGTGGTACTGCACAAATATGCCTCAGCCAACCTGCACTTAAAATCGCCGCGTTTTTGGCTAAACCAGTACCATGGCGATTGGGCCAAAGAAATGCAGCCGGAGCAAAGTGAAATTACCCATGGTATTAAAACTTTGGATAGCAAACTGGGTACGAGGGCAAATTTGTTTCAACCTTCTGTTTTTATGATTTCGTTAGATAAACCTGCTGAAGAAAATGAGGGCAATGTTTTATATGGAGCATTGGAGTGGAGCGGTAACTTTAAGATCGATCTTGAACTTGATTACCAGGATAATCTCCGCATTATTGCCGGAATAAACAATTATGCGTCGCCATACAGCTTAAAACCAAGTGAAGTTTTTACAACTCCTGCATTTTTATATACTTTTTCGGATCAGGGAAAAGGCGATGCCAGCAGAAAATTGCAAGATTGGGCACGTAACTATAAAATATTAGATGGTAAAGGAAGCAGATTAACCCTTTTGAATAACTGGGAGGCCACTTATTTCGATTTTAATGAGCAAAAATTAGCTGACTTATTAAAAGATACCAAAAAATTGGGCGTCGATTTCTTTTTGCTTGATGATGGTTGGTTCGGGAACAAATATCCACGTAACGATGACCATGCCGGGCTTGGCGATTGGCAGGAAAACAAAAAGAAATTGCCTAATGGCATCGCTTCGTTGGTTAAAGAGGCCGATAATGTTGGAACCAGATTTGGAATCTGGATTGAACCGGAAATGGTAAGCCCCAAAAGCGAATTGTACGAAAAACATCCAGATTGGGTGGTAAAACAACCAAACCGACCTGAATACTATTTTAGAAATCAATTAGAGCTCGATCTGTGTAATCCAAAAGTACAGGATTTTGTTTTCGGTGTGGTAGATGGTCTGTTTACCAAAAATCCTAAACTGGCTTACATTAAATGGGATTGTAATGCGGTAATTTACAATGCATACTCCGCACATTTAAAAAATCAATCTCATTTTTACATCGATTATGTAAAGGGATTGTATAGTGTACTACAAAGAATCCGTGCAAAATATCCAACTGTGCCCATGATGTTATGCTCTGGTGGAGGTGGTAGGGTAGATTATGCTGCCTTACAGTATTTTACAGAGTTTTGGCCGAGTGATAATACCGACCCATTAGAGCGCATATTTATGCAATGGGAATACTCTTATTTTTATCCGGCCATCAGTAGTTCTAACCATGTAACCGATTGGGGAAAACAGCCAATAAAATTCCGTACCGATGTAGCCATGATGGGCAAATTGGGTTTCGATATCGTAGTAAGTAAACTACCTGAAAAAGAGCTTCAGTTCTGTCAGGAGGCCATTAAAAACTATAATGATGTGAAACAGACGATCTGGCAAGGTGAACAATACCGTTTAGCTAATCCACTTACGGGTAGCATAGCATCGATGTTATATGTAAATGAGCAAAAAACAGAAGGGGTAGTTTTTAATTACCTGGTGAACAACCGTTACGGTGAAAATAGTAAGTATCCGATTAAATTGAACGGTTTAGATGCAACAAAGAAATACCATATTAAAGAAATCAACCTTTATCCAGGTACAAAATCATCAATAGATGCTACTAAAACCTATACTGGTGATTTCCTGATGAAAGTGGGCTTTAATCCTATTCTTAATGCCACCAGAACCAGTGTGGTGTTAAAATTGGAGGAGGCAAAGTAATAAAAATTCGTCATTTCGACCGTAATGTTCTAAAGGAACTCCTTCGGAGGAGAAATCTTTTAAAGGTTTCTCCATTTTTGTTTTTAACTGTTTTGCCTTATGCAGGGGCCATTGTGCCCTAAATCGCAATGTCACTAAGTTAAGGAGAAAACAAAAAAATGTTATTATGAGCCCGTCGAAAAACGAATGTTTTTTGTTATTAAGATCCTGAAATAAATTCAGGATGACGCGTTGAGTTGGGGGGGTGGGTTTGAAGCGTTTCGTCATTCCCAACTCGATTGGGAATCTTAATGCTTAATGTAAAGCGTGTTAAGATCCCTGTTTGCATGGGAATGACGCGTTGGGTTAAGATAATTCCATCATCCCTCTTACATTTCCATTTTTAACATCCTCTTCTTCACAGCCTATCGCTGCAATAAAACTACGCTGTCATTTATATTGATCTTATACAAATAAATAATCCCTAAGGGTGACAGACCTAGGAGACTAAGGACTTTGGACTGAAGACTCAGGACTCATCCTCTCCATTCATAAACGCCCGTGGACTTTTTCCAAACTGTTTTTTAAACTCCCTGCTAAAATATTTTGGATCATTAAAGCCAACCTGATAGGCGACTTCATAAATGGTAAACCTATTTTGTTTAAACAGCTCCATTGCTTTCTTTAAACGGATCGATTTTACGAAGTCATTTACGGAAAGGCTGGTTAGCTTCCTGATTTTTTTATACAAAATAGGCCTGCTCATGCCAACCATCGAAGCCAGTTCAGATACCCCAAAATCTTCATCAGCGATATGTTCATCAATGTATTTTAAGAGTTTTAGCATAAAAGCTTCATCAATGGCATTGATGGTGAATTCTTTCGGCTGTAAATGGATGTGTTTCAGGAATTTTTGACGCATTACCTGTCTCGATATCAATAAATTACGAACGTTAAGTAAAAGCAATTCAGGACTAAAAGGTTTCGTAATATAGGCATCAGCGCCTGTTTGCAAGCCACTAACCTGGTGGATATGGGAAGAACGCGCAGTAAGGATAATAACAGGGATGTGGCTGGTCCGTTCATCTTCCTTAAGTTTGCGGCAAAGTTCTATACCATCCATTATCGGCATCATAATGTCACAAATAATCAGATCTGGCAGGGTTTCTACAGCCGTTTCCCAACCCATTAATCCATTTTCACTTTCCGCTACCTGGTAATGTCCGCCAATCAGTGATGTAATGAGTAGCCTGATTTCGCTATTGTCTTCCACCACCAATATGGTTTCGGTTGAAATATCAGTTTCTTTTTCGGATTTTAAAATTGCGACCCCTTGCTCTGCCCGTTGCGTGTAGATATCAGGATGGCTTGAATAATCTTTTACGCCATCAAAAAGAGCCGTTTTAAAATGTGATTTCCCTTTTTTTAATCTTACAGTGAAATTTGTGAAACCACGTTCATCATTTTCAGCAGGTGTGCTTTCTACGGCAATATGTCCTTTATGTTCCTCTACAATTGCTTTGGAAAGTGCCAAACCTATTCCCGAACCGATTTGATTTGAATGTTGCTCATCTACCTGGAAATAATCGCTGAAAAGATTCTTTAAACTTTCTGCAGGTATACCCATTCCGTTATCAGAAATGCTAATCGCTACTTCATTCTCCATTTCCAATAGAGAAACAGATATTTTGCCACCTTTATCGCAGAATTTAAAGGCATTAGATAACAGGTTGAACAATACCTTTTCGAGCTGTCGTTTATCAAAATACAGACTGATGTTTTCCTGCTCGTGTACAAACTCGTACTGTATATCTTTGGTTTGGGCAAGATGAGAGAAGGAAATGAAGATTTCGTTGATAAAATCGACAATATTATCTTCTGTAACATGTAGGGTAAGGTGCCCGGTTTCAGCTTTTCTAAAATCCATTAACTCGGTAATAAGCCGCATTAGTCTGTTTGCATTATTTTTTATAGGAATAATCTGCCGATTAAGCTCGGTATCGGTTTGATATTGTTTGGAAAGATTTTCTAATGGGCCAAGAATTAAAGTAAGTGGTGTTCTGATTTCGTGAGCTACATAGGTGAAGAAATTCAGTTTCATCTTCTGAATGTCCTCCGTACGTTTAAGCAGCGCACGCACAAAAAGATAACGAACAATTAAAAACAGTAAGCCCGAAAAGAAGGCCAAATAAATAAGATATGCCCACCAGGTAGCCCAAAAGGGTGGAAGCACCGTAATTTTGAGGGTTGCAGCTTTGCCGCTGGGATTACCATCATTATTATTTCCTGTAACCATAAAGGTATAATTGCCGGCAGGAAGATCGGTATAGGTAACACTTGGTACATCGGTTTTTACCCAATCTTTGCTATGGCCTTTAAGGATATAACGGTAACTGTTTTTTTCTGGTTTAATATAATTTAATAAGGCAAAATCGAGCGTGAAATTGTTGTTGTCGTGTTTAAAGATAATTTGTTTAGTGCTTTTGATATCTTCTTTTAACAATCCATCTGGCGCATTTACCGCTACGGGTTGATCGAACAATTTGAGTTCGGTAAAGGTGATTGGTGCAACATTTTTATTAATATCAATCTGGCTGGGATAAAAGGCTGTTAAACCATCGTAACCACCAAAAAATAATTCGCCTTTACTATCTTTAAAAAACGATCTGATATTAAAATCGTTGCCTGCAAGCCCGTCGCTTTTAGTGTAATTAATGAATTTTCCCGCTTTAGCAACCAATTTGGATAGTCCTTTATCTGTACTGATCCACAAGTTATTTTCGTCATCCTCAATTATTCCCAAAACATTACCATTTGGCAAGCCATCCTTTTCGCTGTAGTTTTTTAATTTTCTGCTTTTATTGTCGAAAATGCTCAATCCACCTAAAGCTGTTCCGATACAGATATTTCCATTTTTCAACTGCATGATGCAATTGATATATTCTGACTTTAAACCTTTGGCTTTATTCTGATAATAAGCTGTAATTCTTTTTGATGCAGGGGTGTAGGTATATAATCCTGCCCTGGTGCCGATCCAGAGGTTTTTGGCTCGATCCTCAAAAATCACCTCTATATATTTGTTCTTTAAGCTTTTTTCTACAACGCTTTTAACCGTGGTGCTGGTATAAAGCCCATTGGTTTTGTTCAGGGTAGATAAACCATCTCTGGAACCTACCCAAACCATTCCATTACTATCTTCCATTATCGCAATCACTTCGGCACTGCCGGGCGTATTTTTTACATCCTTTACGTTGGTTATCTTCCTGAAATTATGGGTAGTTGGACTAAACACATAAAGGCCCCCACGGTGCGTACCCACCAATAATTGCCCGGTTTTATCGAGACATAAGGTTTTAATCAGGTTGGAGTTGAGCCCATTGCTGTTGTTCGGTTCCGATTTATAGTAGGTAAAGGTGTTGTTGCTTCTGTTTATGTAATTTAAACCACCGCCTTCTGTTCCAATCCACAGGTTATGGTATTGATCTTCAACAATGGTACTTACAATATCGCTGCTCAAGCCCTGTTGTTTTTTCGAATTCCGGAATACAGTAAATGGCGTAGCAGACGGATAAACTATGTTTACCCCTTTATAAAAAGTACCAACATACATTGAACCGTTAATATCTTGAAAAATACTGTGGATAGAATTCTGGCTCAACCCGCCTGTTTGGTCGGGGTCGTAACGGTAATTACTAAATTTTCGCGTATTTGGATCGAAGATACTTAATCCTTCCTGTGTACCGATCCAAATATTGCCCGCTTTGTCGCAGGTTAATTTTCTAATGTCGTTATTAACAATCGAATTTTGATCTGTCGTACTGGTTTGGTATCGTTTAAAGGTCTTATGTTCATAATCGAATAGATTTAAGCCATTATATGTGCCTAACCAAAGGCGCTTTTGCTTATCGATCACAATACTTTTTATAGCATTAGAACTGATGCTATTCTTATTATTGGGGTTATGCCTGAAAATCTCAAAGTGATATTTGCCCTTAATCAGGTAAATACGCACTAAACCATTATAAGTACCTACCCAAAGGTTCTGCTTTTCGTCTTTAAGAATCGAGAAAACACAGTTAAGGTCAGGTTTATAATTGGGCTTATCGAAAAGAAATTTCTTAAAAATCTGCTTTTCGGCATCTATAACTAGGTTGAGACCATTATCTGTGCCTATCCAGATATTTTTTTGGGGATCTTCATACAAACATTCTACCGAATCGCAGCTAAAGGAATTTGCAGAACTCCGTTTATTAATACGATAAAAATGATCGGTTTTTTCATTGTAAATATTTAGTCCGTTTTCTGTTCCCACCCATAACCTTCCTTTGCTGTCGGTTAAAAGGGTATTAATCACATTACCTGAAATGCTGTTGAGGTCATCGGAGTTATTGTTGTAAATTTTAAAGCGATAGCCATCATAGCGGTTTAATCCATTCTTGGTACCCATCCAAATAAACTGGTTTTTGTCTTGCGTAATGGCCATCACCGAATTTTGAGACAGACCATTTTCCATCCTGAGGTGGTTAAAAACAATAGGCTTCTGGGCACACAAAGAGGTGCAAATAAAAAGCATTGAGAAAAACCATAAAGCGTTTAAACGCAGATTCATAAAATTAAGCTAGTTTTTTGGCCATCTTATGGCTGGTAGAAGAATAGCCCTTGATGTATTTCCTTTAAATATAGCGCGAACTTATCAAAATATTAAAGGATTACAGTTTTTCTACCCTTTCATTTACAATTTTCGACCTTTTTCATTTTATACCCTACTAATTTTGGTAAAGCTAATGCAAGGTGATAAAAGAGCAATCATCTGCGGAAATTAACCATTTCTGCCATTGGCTTAACCAAATTTAACTAACAACAATAAAAGGTAGTACATCTTAAACCAGACCAATTAAGAGGAATGATTGATATAAATATAGCAATAAGTCGGTTTGCGTTACAGCATAAATGCTTATTGAAGATTGAATGCTTAATTGTGTACTTTTTTATTGCTAGAAATCATCTTTTTTAAATGATAAGATTTCAGTTCTGAGTTAATCAAATGCTTAATTATCCTCAATTGAGGATACTGCATATATAAACCAAAAGGAAGCATTAATTAAGCAAAAAATGAATTAAAACCAACTCAAAGCGTCAGAATTTTATCTGATTGATCTTCGTTAAATAACTTTCACCAATTTTTAATCAACTAACATTAGATAACCAAATTATTATGAAAAAACTACTACTTCAAAAGTGTTACTTTTTGAAGAGCTGCACTAAGCTGTTATTGCTAATAACCTGCTTATCACTTCCTGGCTTAACTGTATTGGGGTATCCAAAGAGTATAACAACATTTTCAAATACCATAGCTAAAAAGCAACGCTTAATTAAAGGTGTTGTAAAAGATTCAGAAGGATTGCTAATGCCGGGCGTAAGTGTTCTAGAAAAGGGAACGAAGAATGGAGCAATTACTGATGAAAACGGAGCGTTTGCAATTAATACAACTGGCCAAAATCCGGTATTGATTTTTAGCAGTATTGGCTACATAACCAAGGAGGTGAGTGCCACAACTGCTATTTTAAATGTAATGCTCGAAGCAGATAAAAAATCTTTGGATGAGATTATTGTAGTTGGATATGGCACGCAGAAGAAGGCAAACTTAACAGGTGCAGTAAGCCAAATAGATTCGAAAATGTTGGAAAACCGTCCGACGGCAAATTTAGGCCAGGCATTACAGGGGCTTATGCCAAACCTAAATGTTAATATTTCAAATGGTAGTCCTAATACGTCGGCAACATTTAACGTCAGGGGAGGAACTTCTTTCTACAAAGATGCGAATGATGGCAATAAGATAAAATTTGATGCAGGTTCTCCTTTTACATTGGTAGATGGTATAGAGATGGATCCTAGCCAGTTGAACCCAGAGGATATTGAATCCGTTACATTGTTAAAAGATGCAGCTTCGGCTGCGATATATGGCGCCCGTGGTGCTTTCGGAGTACTTTTAATAAAAACGAAATCAGGAAAGGGCAGTAAAGCAAAAGTAACCTACTCCAATTCATTTCAGTTTAGCAAACCTACGGCCGTTCCAAATTTATTGGATGCATACACCATACAAGATGCCATTATTAAAGGTGCTGACATGGAAAATGGATCAAATTCAGATCAGAAATTTATTTTAAGCAAAATAAAAGAATACATGGATGATCCTGAGCATGTAGAGCCTTATTATTTTAATGCAGGGAACCCCAATACAATTGTGTGGAGAGCAAATGTTAATCCTTATAACGAGGCCTTGCTAAAAACTTCGCCAATGCAAAAGCACAATTTATCGGTAAGTGGTGCTGGCGAAAATGTTTCATATTATGGCTCTTTGGGTTATTTAGATCAAGACGGATTATTTAAAATTAATACCGATAATTTTAAAAGATACAATGCACTGTTAAACGTATCATCAAAAATAAATAATTGGTTTAAGGTTGATTTTAGAACATCTTTTAATAGCTCGGTTTACCAGGAACCCGTTAATCCTGGTGGAAAAGGTGGTTGGTGGGCAGCAATGTCTCAAGAGCCTGCCAGAAATGTTTATATGCCTATTCGTGTTCCCGCATCTTTGGGGTTAAAACAAATATATACTGATAATATCCTGTCATTTATGGATTATGGATCCTCCAACAGAGAAAAGGAAAATAGCACTTTGTTAGCCGTTGCACCAACGGTAAACTTGACCAAAAGCTGGAATCTTCGTGGTGATTTTTCGTTTTTGACCAACAACAATGTAAATAAAACAATTGTGCCGAGGTTAGAAAGGATAGAGAATAATAAAACTTCATATACAGCCGTTTATACTGATCCTGATTATATTAGTAGGTACAACTATAACTCAAATAAATATACTATAAACGTTTATACCGATTATAGCAAAACCATAGCAAATAAGCATAATTTTTATGGCTTACTTGGTTATAATAGAGAATGGCTTGTTGATCAGGGGGTGACTTCTAGCCGCAATAACATTAATAACAATGTTCCAACACTTGGTCAGGCACAAGGTGTTCAAACGGTGTCAGATTCGGAGAGCCACTGGGCTGTATCAGGCTTGTTTTATCGCTTTACATATAACTATGATGGCAAATATTTGATTGAATCAAATGGACGTTATGATGGAACTTCAAAGTTTCCAGCTGGTCTCAGATATAAATTTTTCCCTTCATTCTCTGCGGGCTGGCGTGTAACTGAGGAAAACTTTGCCAAAGGAATCAAACCTTATATTAATGATTTTAAGCTTAGGGGCAGTTACGGAAGTTTAGGAAATCAAAATGTGAGAAATTATTTGTATATCCTTAATTATGGCACAACATCGCAGATTCAGTACTTATTAAACGGTTTAAGGCCAGTTGGAATTTCTGCCCCAGGTTTAGTCAATCCAGATATAACATGGGAAACAGCCACAACTATTGATTTTGGATTTGATTTGGTGGCCTTTAAAAATTTTGAAGTTAATTTTGATTGGTACAGAAGGAGAACTACTGATATTTTAACAGATGGTATAGCTTATCCTGCTGTATTGGGTTCAGCGTCGCCAACTTTAAATACTGGAACTTTAGATACAAAGGGTTGGGAGTTAATATTGAAATATAAAAATAAAACCCGTTACAACTTAAATTATGATTTTGCCTTGACCGTTGGCGATTATCAAACCAAAGTTGTAAAATTTGATAATAATCCAGCAAATACGCTTAGTGATGCTACACTTTATAATGGGCAAACAATGGGTGAGATTTGGGGCTACGAAACCCTGGGGTTATTTCAATCAAGAGAAGAAATCAACAATTCGCCTCAACAGCTAAGGACAGTTAAAACGACTTGGTTCCCCGGCGATGTTAAATATAAGGACATTAACGGTGACGGAGAGGTAAATAATGGGACCAGTACACTAAACAATTCAGGCGATCGAAGGATAATTGGAAATAGCACTCCGCGTTATCAGTTTGGGATAAACGCTAATTTTAGCTACCAAAATTTCGACTTAAACTTTTTTTTCCAAGGTGTAGGTAAACGTGATTTATGGATTGGAAATAATCTTTACTGGGGTGCCGGAACTATTGGTACATGGGAAACCTATAACAATTCCTGGACACCGACTAATACTGATGCATATTTTCCTGGATATAAGAACGCAGCAAGAAACAGAGAGGTTCAAACCAGGTACCTAGAAAATGGTGCATACATCAGATTAAAGAATTTAGCCATAGGCTATTCTATCCCTAAAACGTTAACAGATAAGATTAAACTTCAAAGAATACGTATTTCTGCATCGGCATTTAACTTATTTGAGATTAAAAGTGTTCCTAAAACATTCGACCCGGAATTAGTTAGCATGAACTATCCTATTCAACGTTCGTTCGCATTTGGCGTTCAGGTAACACTTTAACATAACAATCGAGTTAAAACTTTAAAGTAAAGCATCGTTTTTCTTTAAAATCAAATAATTGAAAATGAAAACAAACATAAAAACATTAACAATAGCTGTAATTTGTTGTTTGCTATTGTACAGTTGCAAAAAAAACGATCTTGATCGCTTTCCATTAGATAATATTGTTGATCAAAACTTTTGGAAATCGGAAAATGACCTAAAATTATATGCAAATAATTTTTATCCGATTTACAATGTAGGCTTTGGGAGTGGTTTCGCTGATTCCAATGTTGCTCCAACTGGTACTAATGTAAATACTTTGGTTTATGGGGATCAGATAACGGATAACGCTGCTCCGGCAACTTATTCTAAAGTCGGAACAGATGAATATATTTCACATCTTTCTGCATCAAATAATGGAGGTGGTTGGAATTTTGACGGGATAAGAAATTTAAATTATTTTTTAGATAACTATAGAAGAGGTAGTTTATCAGCTGATGTTGTAAATAAATATTTAGGAGAGATTTATTATTTTAAAGCATTCGATTATTTTAATAAAGTAAAGTTTTTTGGCGATGTACCTTGGTTGGAACATGCTTTAAACATTAATTCGCCAGAGCTGTATGCTGCACGTACACCGAGGGCACAGGTTATGGACTCGGTTATCTATATTTTAGATAAGGCGATTGAATATCTTCCAGCTAAAGGAGTAGAAGAAACTCATCGGTTAAATAAGGACATGGCTTATTTTCTTAAATCGAGAATCGGATTATATGAAGGAACCTATAGAAAATATCATTCCGAACTTGGCTTGGATGCCAATAAGTTTTTAAAATATTCTCTTGCAGCCTCAGAGTTTTTACTTCCAAAATACAGTTTGGTTCAAGGGACAGCAAATTCGGTTTACAATAGTCTTTTTGCAACAGTTTCTTACAAAAACAACCCGGAGATTATTATGTGGAGAGAATATTCTGCAGCACTTACTTATGGGGCGGCATTTAGTCGGTACTTCGCTCAAAACCTAAGAGGACAATCGGGTGCATCCAGAAGCTTGGTAGATGAATACTTAAATGCAGATGGTACAGCTATTGCTAAAAATGATAAAAAAACAGTCCAAATCGAAATGCAAAACAGAGATCCCAGGCTAACTCAAACCATTGCAAATTTTGGAACTTATCAACTGGCTAGTACAACTATACAAGGCTCAGAAAATGCGCCTAAACCAAATTTACCAGGAACACCTGGTAGCAATAAATGTCCTACAGGCTATAGAATTGCAAAGTGGTTTTTTAATAGCCCCGACGATTGGAATTTGGTTCAAAATGGGCAGCAAGCAGCTCCTATTTATCGTTATGCCGAGGTTTTATTGAATTATGCCGAAGCTAAGTATGAACTTGGCGAAATCGACCAAACCATCATTGATCAAACCATTAATAAACTACGTGCCCGAGTAGGAATGCCAAAATTGATTATTGGACAAGAACCAGTAGATACACGTTTAGACGATATTTATTCTGCGTATGTTGGAGCTCCGCTTAAACCTTTGTTAAGGGAGATTCGTAGAGAAAGAAGGGTAGAAATGGCTTTTGAAAATACCCGATGGGATGATTTGGTAAGATGGAAAGCGGGTAAACTATTAGACGTTCCTATGGAAGGGATAAAGTTTGTACAAACAGATTTTCCAACTGTTGTGGTAGGCAAAGATATTTTTTTAAGTGATAATGGTTCTATACTACCATATTTTAGGACCTTGCCAAACGGCCGTAAATTTAATGAAGTTAAAGGCTACCTGTTTCCCATACCAATTAAAGATTTGCAATTAAACCCTAATCTTGTTCAAAACCCAGGATGGTAATCAACTAATATCTGCTTTAAAATTTTGTGATGCCAGTTCGAACCATTTAGTTGAGTTAGTCCCGACCGCTTGCCTGCCCGATAAAGGTAGGCAAGATACTGGCCGGATTATCACTATACTGTTAACAAGTCCATAAAACACGATCATTTTAAATATGCGCATATGCTTATCAATCAACGCTCAAGTTCAGTTCAGCCAAATCTAAAGCTTCAATTGATATCAGAACACTTGAGCCCATTATGTTTTATTCCGGGAAGCAAGATGAACTGCAGATTTTTTTAAACGAAACCAAATATGGCGAATTGATTATTAAGTCGCTATCTAATGACCAGATTCAGGTTAAAGCGGTAATGCTCGAAGAAACAGGGGGAAAACTAAACTGGAAACAGGATTACAAAGGACTTAGGGTATCGGTGCCAGAAACATTGGTAACCAGCAAGAAGGCTACGGGGAGGGTGGTAAAGGTCACTTTTTAACTAAAATGACAATGATGAAATAAAAATCAATTAACCATAAACCTTTAACAATGAAAAACAAAAAACAACTTTGCTTTGCGCTGCTTTTGATGATTTTAAGCGGCCTGTTAATGACTGCCTGTAAGAAAGCATCCGTTTCAGAACCAGAAACTACAGACGCGAAACCAAACACTTTGGCACTAGGCACCGGAACCACTCCGCCGAGTTTTGTAACCAACACCAAAAACCTAAACATTGTAATGTTTGTGCCAACCGATAACCCGGCGCTTGCTGATTACAAAACCCGCTTAACCTCTTTATTAGTTCACTTTCAGGGCTGGTTCCATACAGAAATGTTAAGGTATGGCTATGATAAATACATGGGATTGCCCAAAATCGATTCAACCGGATTGGTACGTTTTATCGAAATACCAGCTCAGTTTGCACAATCTGCCTATCCTTACGATGCGGGAGTTTCGGCAACTAAAATTCTGAACGAAATTGCGGCTTACAAAGCTACACATGCTTCAGAGTTCTCAAATTCGAGCCATACCCTAATTTTATTGCCAAACCGTACCGATGGTGGCGATCAACCTTTTTATGGTTATGGAAAAAACTGCTTCGCGGTAGATAACGCTAATATGGCGGTTGATAAAATCCCTAATGCAACATCAAATTTACTTGGTGGCATGCTGCACGAGTTAGGGCATGGCTTAAATTTACCGCACGATCATGCCAAATATGCTTCAGAACAACCAAACTTAGGTACTTCTTTAATGGGGTCAGGAAATGTAACTTTCAGTAAAGGTCAGCCAACATTCTTAACCGAGGTTGATGCTGCCATTTTAAACCGTAACGAAGTGTTCCAGAATCCTTTGCCTACGGAAATACCTTACGAAGCAGCCACCACCACGATTAATCCGCAGTTTGCCTACAATGCAACAACACAGGCTTTCAATGTTACAGGTTCATTTACAAGTAATAAAGAGGTAAATGATATTCTAATTTACATGGACCCAGATTTGGGTAGTAGCGATGCTGATTATAATGCCGTGGCATGGAGATCGAACCCAGGTACTGGAAATACAATTTCGGCAACTATTCCTTTTAGCGAGCTTTATTATAAAAACAACGAAGCTTACAATATCAGGTTAAAATTGCTAATGAAAAATGGCGGTAATGTAAGCAAAACCTATTCATTTTCATTTTTGAATGGTGTGCCGCAAGTTGGTGCAAATGGTTCAGCTAAATTTTATCAAAATGGCAGTTATGGAGGTTATGGTATATCATTACCAGTTGGCCAGTATACAACTGCCGATCTGATTAGCCGTGGCATTAGCAATAATGATATCTCATCTGTTAATTTAGGTCTTGGTGTTAAAGTAATTATGTATGATGGAGATAATTTTACCGGAAGTAGTATCGAATTAACTTCATCAAGTACTTACGTTTCTACTTTTAACGATAAGGCATCATCCATAAAAGTGATTGCTCTTTAATTATTATTATTTATAAACAGGCTTATCTTTAATGTTTTAAACCAAATCAAAAATGAGAAAACCGCTTTTTTTAAGTCTGTTATTTGTACTGTTTGTCCAGCTATTGGTTGGGCAAACAGTACAAAATAATGCATTAGAACAATTTAGTACAGAAAAATTCGGCATGTTTTTACATTGGGGCTTGTATGCGCAAACTGCCGGCGATTGGCAAGGCCATAAGGTTAAAGGAGGAGAGCATTTTATGCTTTACGAACGTATTCCGGTACAAGAGTACGGAACCATTGCCGATCAATTTAATCCCATAAAGTTCGATGCAGATGCCTGGGTTAAACAAGCCAAAGAAACAGGGATGAAGTATATCGTTTTTACGGCCAAACATCATGAGGATTTGCAATGTACAACTCAGCCAGCAGCGATTATAATATCGTAAAAAGAAGCCCCTTTAAACGCGATCCAATTACAGAGCTGGCAAAAGCCTGCGAAAAATATAAAATCACGCTTTGTCTTTATTATTCCTTGGGGAGAGATTGGCAAGATCCGGATGTGCCAACCAATTGGCCTGTAAAGGCGGGCAGAAGCAACACCTGGGATTATCCGAATGAAGATGAAAAAGTTTTTAACCGCTATTTCGAAAGAAAGGTTAAACCACAGATAACAGAGCTTTTAAGTAACTATGGCCCAATTGGCGCACTTTGGTTCGATACGCCTGAACTTATCAGTAAAACAGAAAGCCAAGAACTTAAAGCGTTAGTTAAAAAATTACAGCCAAGCTGTTTGGTTAACAATAGAATTGGAAATGGTTATGGCGATTTTTCAATTTCTGAACAGTCTTTGTCACCATCATCAAAAAAAGCATGGGAGTCTTGTTTAACCATTGGCCAAAACTGGGGTTACAACAAACACGATAGTCTTTGGAAATCTCCAGAAATGCTGGTACGGCACTTAGTAGAGGTAGTGGCTAATGGTGGCAACCTGCTGTTAAATGTTGGCCCTAAAGGCGATGGTGCATTTCCGGATTGGGCAACTGGCCGATTAAAAGCAATAGGTAAATGGATGGATATTAATCATGAGGCCATTTACGCTAGCCATCCATGGTTAGCTATAAAAGAAAATAGGAGTGAAAAGACCGACAATATTTCCATCGAAGAAAGTAAAAACGCCATTAAAGATGCCGTTTTTGATGGTACACCAAAATCTTTAACACCAGATGTTTACTATACCGCAAAAGACAAGGCTGTATATGCTTTTTTAAGAAGCTGGCAAAAGCCAGATGTAGGGTTAAAGCAGATAAACAAAAGCACACTTTCTGTTAAAAATATTGAACTCCTGGGAAACAATAAGAAAATCAAATGGACAATAAATAATGAGGGACTTAACCTTGATTTACCAGGTGATTATAATAAAGGAAATCAAATTCCTGTTTATGTGTTAAAAATAACAGTCAACTAATGAGGCTACTACATATATTATCTATATTACTTGTTTATTCAACTGCGTTTGCGCAACAACAGGGAATTATTCCTATGCCAGTGCAATTTGTAAAAGGTAGTGGCTACTTTGCCCTTAACAATTACAGTAGCATCGGATACAATAACGAACAGTTAAAAACAATAGCCTATTATTTTCAGAACGAATTATTAAGCCAAAAAGGAATTGCCATTCAACAGAAAGGAAAATCGGCAAATATTATGCTTGTGTTAAAAGCAGGAAAGAAACATGCAGATTCATGCGCTTATCAGATCAGTATCAAACCTGGCGAGATTATCGTTTCTGGTACACATCCCAATGGCATTTTTTATGGGGTGGTTTCGTTGTTGCAATTGGCAATAACCAATAAAAATAGCCAGCTTCCTGTTGCTGAAATAAACGATGCACCGGCGTACGCATGGCGTGGTTTTATGCTCGACGAATCGCGCCATTTTTTTGGCAAACAAAAAGTGAAATCCATTTTAAACTGGATGGCTTTTTATAAACTAAATACTTTTCATTGGCATTTAACCGATGAACCTGCCTGGCGCCTAGAGATTAAAAAGTATCCAAATTTGGGCCTTATTGGCGGGATTGGTGATTATTTAAACCCCAATTTGCCAGCACGGTTTTATACACAGGCCGATATTAGGGAAATTGTGGCTTACGCTGCTGAACGCTACATTAAAGTGATACCGGAAATTGATATGCCCGGACACGCTACTGCGGCCAATAGAGCCTATCCTGAATATTCAGGAGGCGGTTCAATAGGGCATCCAGCGTTTACCTTTAACCCTGGCCTGGAAAAAACCTATGGTTATTTAACCGATATTTTAAAAGAAACCAATGTGCTTTTCCCTGCCGGATTGATCCATTTAGGGGGAGATGAAGTAAGTTACGGAAATGAAAAATGGAAAAGCAATCCAGATATTTTAAAACTCCGCGAACGCGAAAAGCTTAAGGATGATGCTGCGGTAGAGCATTATTTTATGAAACGCATGGCTGATTCGCTTTACCAATTAAATGCCAGGGCTATTTTTTGGGATGAAATGGCCGAAGCCGATCTGCCGAAAGAGAAAACCATTATGTTTTGGTGGCGCCAGGAAAAGCCCGCTCAGCTCCGTACTGCTTTAAGTAAGGGGTACCCAACGGTTTTATGCCCACGCTTACCACTGTATTTCGATTTCGTTCAGGATAGTACCCATCAATATGGTAGAAAATGGAACAAACTATATAGTCCCATTGAGCAGGTATACCAGTTCGATGCACAGTCTTTTGCCGAAAATAAAAAAGAAAAACAGCTTATTTTAGGTATTCAGGCAAACCTTTGGACAGAAACAGTAGATAATGACAACCGTTTGGATTATTTGCTTTTTCCGCGGATTGCTGCCCTGGCAGAAGCTGCATGGACGCCGCAAAACCATAAAGATTTTAAAACCTTTAGTAATAATCTAAGTCAACACCTGGCGCTTTATGGCAAAGCAGGACTTTATTATTATCATCCCTCAAAACCCTTACAAAACCCCGAAATGCCAGTTAAGAGAAAGAAGCCATTAAATTATAAAGATTAACACGAACACGAATAAAATTTGAATATGAAGAAGATATTAAAGTTTGCCTTGGTTACCCTTGCCACTATAGTTGCAGTAAATCGTGCAGATGCACAATGGACAGGGCCGAAGAGCAAACCTACAAAAGAAGTTGAAGTTAAATACGGAACCCTAACACCGCCACACCGTACCGATGCCGATATGGAAGCCTTTCGCAGTTATGGTTTAGGGCAGTTTATCCATTGGGGAATTTATTCTATCGCGGGTAACGAATGGAATGGGGTAAGTGCAAGGGGAGGTGCAGCAGCATCAGAATGGATCCGCTCCTGGGGCGGGCCTACAGCGCCAAAAGATTGGGCCAAAACTTACGATAACCTGTACAAGCAGTTTAACCCGAAAAACTTCGATGCCAAACGCTGGGCTAAACAAGCTAAGGATATGGGTGCGAAATATGTGATTTTTACCACCAAACATCATGATGGCTTTGCACTTTGGCCAACCAAATATTCTGATTATAATGTTTCTGCATCGCCGTATAAAAAAGATATTGTAAAACAGATTGTAGATGCCTATACCGCCGAAGGCATTGATGTGTATCTTTATTTTTCGATTTTAGAATGGAATAACCCAAATTATATGGGTAAAGCCCCAAAAACAGACGAAGAGAAAGAAAAATTCGGTAAATTTTTAGCTTATACCCGAAACCAGCTTCTAGAGCAACTGGACAACTATCCGAAAATTAAAGGTTTCTGGTTTGATGGTACCTGGGATGCCTCTTGGAAAAGTGCCTACGAATTTACCTACAATTTAGAAAAAGAACTCCGAGAAAAACATCCTGGATTAATTATCGGCTCGCGTTTCCGTAACGATGAACATGGCTCAAGACACTTCGATTCGAATGGCAATATTTTAGGCGATTACGAACAAGGCTGGGAGCGTAAGTTACCTGCAGAATTTGAGTGGTTAAACGGTAACGATTGGGATGCGGTAATGACTATCCCGCCAAACGGTTGGGGATATATGAAAGATTGGTCGGGGATTTATACCAAAACTACCGACGATTTATTGGATATGCTGATGCGTTCGGTATCAATGAATGGCAATTTTGTACTAAACTTTGGACCCGATGGCAATGGAAATATGCATCCCGAAGAGGATAAAATTGCAAAGGAAATTGGTGAATGGATAAAAATAAATGCCGAGGCGGTATATGGGGTGCGCCATGCTGCATTAACCCCTTCTAAATTAGGCTATTTTACGCAAAAAGACGATAACCTTTATTTAACTGTTTTTAACCAACCCGTAAATGGTATTGTGCGCATTGCAGTGCCTAAAAATGCCAAACAGGTCCCAGGTACAGCAGCGTTTTTAGTAAACAGTAAGAATTTAGCCTTAAAACAAGCAGACCTTGGTTTGGATCTGGATAAGAATACCTACTACGACGTAATACTGCCAAAAGATTTTCAGCCCAATGAAGCATTTGTAATTAAAATGAAACTGGTGGCGCCAAAAGCAAAATCAGCAAAGTTAATGGATGCTAAAATGTAGCCTTGGATGAACGGTTATTTTCCGATTTTTTTTGAAGTACGATTTGAAGAGCCGTACGGTTTAAACTAAAAAATCGGGCTTTGCGATAAATGAAAAACAAGGCCGAGAGGGCATAAACCGGTTTTGACAGGAAGATTTAAATGTAAACGATGTGGTAATGAATAGGTTGATTAGTGCCCGAATTTTACCATCTATACCAGGCCGTACATCAGACTGGTTATCTGATGTTACCCCTTGGTAAATACATTTATTTGGTTAGTTAATGATTGCGTAGCGATGGATGTTTCTACGCAATCTTAATTTTAACCTAATGGTTATGCATCAATATGATGATTTACCAAACCAGTAAGTTTTAAGCTCGGGCGCTTGATATAAATCGCTAGTGCAAAAGCAAATTATCATGACTTTGCGATACACTTAATATTGAATTAAAATTGCACCGTAACTTTAACAATTTAATAACGCCGGCTAACCATCATACTAATAATATCGTTTCATCTTTGTTAAAAGCCCCTAACCAAATAATAGGATAATTTAAGCACAATGATATGAGACTGATTTCTTGCGTAGCGCTTTTAATGGTTATACCGGCAGTTGGACTTTTAACCAAAGCGAATAAATTTACTGATGATAAAAAGCCTGAAGCCCCAGTGCATGAGCAGACTGTAAATGATTCAGCTTCATTTAAATTGGTTGATCGGGTTGGTACGGCTGCTAAGTTTGAGCGTGCACCTGTTGTATTTACAACTGATTATCGGTTGAGTTTTTTTAAGCCTATATATCTCAACTCAGCTCCCGTATTTACAATTAATAAGATAAAGTAGCGCTATCAGTTACGAATCTGTCATTAACCTCCGTTGTCTTTGAAAAATTTTAACCTCTCCATTGATGGACTCCAATAGAAAGGTTCGTCATTGCGAGGAGGAACGACGAGGCAATCTTTCTTGCCCGTGATTCTGCTATAAAGATTGTCATGTGGTGTCAGATATTTCTATCTGACACTTTGTTCCAGTTTCTAAATGGTTCTCACTGCCAGATGGTAACATCTGGCAGCACATTAAGTTCGAAAATGAAACTATTTACCTTCCCACCAGGCCAAAGGAAACTTAATCTCATCAACAGAGCTTGCAATCATATCGGGTTTGAAAGCATAATGTCCTAAAGTATCCTTGCTTGATATACCAGAGAGTACCAGGATGGTTTTATAGCCCATTTGAACACCTCCTTGTATATCCGTTTCCATGGTATCGCCAATAACCGTAGTTTCACTGGTTTCCAGTCCTAAAAATTTACGAGCCGAACGCATCATCACCGGACTTGGTTTGCCTGTAACAAATGCTTTTCTGCCGGTTGCTTCTTCAATCATGGCAGTAGTTGCAGCGATGCCTAAATTATTCCAGCCTGGTTTTTTGGGGGATGGATCTCTGTTGGTGGTAATAAATTTAGCTCCCGCAAGAATCATATCAACAGCACGCTGAACCATTTCAAGCGTAAAGTTTCTACCTTCTCCCAATACCACAAATTCCGGATCGGTATTTACCAAAGTAATCCCATGATCGTGTAAACTGCTTAATAAACCACCTTCTCCCAATACATAAGCGGTACCGTTTGGGCTTTGATCAGAAAGGAATTTACCTGTAGCCATCGCACTGGTGTATACATGGCTTTCTTCCACTTTTATGCCCAGTCCTTTTAGTTTACGTACAACTTCTAAAGCTGTTCTTTGACTGTTGTTGGTCATAAACGCAAAAGAAATATCTTCATCAATTAAGTATTTAATAAATTTATCAGCGCCAAATATCAATTCTTCCCCACTATAAATCACCCCGTCCATATCTATTAATAATCCTTGTTTCATGTTTTTGTAGATTTAATCTGTTTATGTGCAAACTTAATGTTTTCTTGTTCAATCAGTGTTAAGATAAAGTCTTTAGGTAGTCAGTTTTTAATCCAAACTTATCCTGCTAAGTTTAATGGTATTCTTCCCTGTTCATTGTTTAATAAAAAAATAATGCCCAAGTTGTAGCATATCCTCAATTTCTACCGTATTCGTAGAAAATTAAATTATGAGAAACGCTTTTAAAGTAACCACCGTCTTTTTGATTGCATTAAGCACCTTGAATGCTTGTAAGAAGAAAACTGATAACCCAATGGACTTTACCATTGACGCGCAAAATCTAACGCCTTGTACAGAAGGAAGCTGCCTGTTTGAGTATGTTAATTATGCAGCAATGTCCGATCAGCAGATTGCACTTACAACTGGACAAGACCGGATTTTTCTGGCTACGAAGAGTAATAGCTTCAGCACCACGCGGATATATATGCAAGCACCAATGCAGGGTGACAAATTTTTATTAACGGATGCTGATATTCTGGCTGGAAAGGTAAAACATCTGTTTTCTTGCGCTTCATGCGATTATTTCAACTTAACTCCAATTGCAGGTACAGTTAAAGGAATTAAAGTGGCTAATACTAATAAATCAGCTGAAAAATGGTTGTTGGATGCTCATATTGTTGTAGCAGCCGAAAAATCTAAAATACCTGTAGATACCATCCACATTAAACAATATTTTAATTTAGCCGTAAAATAGGATCAGGCGCTTATGTTATAATTAAATGTACATAGGCGCCATTTTTCGCCAATAATGGGGGCGGTGTGCGTTGCTCTCCCAGGTATGAAACTGATTGGGTACACCTTTTTCCCATAACAGGCTGCTTAGGTGCTGGTTTCCACTTAGAAATGGATCCGTTTCGCCTACGGCAAGAATAATTTCCATGTTTCTAACTGCTGATAGCAATCGATCATCGTTTAGATTAGCAATATACTGCGCTGGCATATTAAAATAAACTTTTTCGTCGTGAAATCCGTTCAGCAGGTCTCTAAAATCGCCTATATTATCTGTAAGGTCATATCTTCCACTTATACCAACGGCTTTTTTAAATAACCAGGGGTATTTCATGGCCAGGTTTATAGCATGGTATGCGCCCATACTACAGCCTGCGGTTTCTACATAATCGCCATCATTTTTCTGATAGATAAGCGATAATACTTCCTCGAGGAGATATTTTTCATATTGTAAATGCCGGTCTATTCGTACCGATGGAAACACTCCATCGTTATAAAAGCTTTCTCCATCTATGCTATCGACACAGAAGATTTGGAGTTCGCCATTTTCAATCCGCGCACTTAATGAAGCTATAATTCCCCAGTTTTCGTAATCGTAAAACCTGGCCATACGGGTAGGAAAAAAGATAACTGCTCTTCCGGCATGGCCGAAAACCAATAATTCCATATCCCGTTGAAGATTATGGCTGAACCACTTGTGATATTCCCTGTTCATTGGCTTCAATTCTTTTGCGGAAAATTAAGGCATGTATGTTATCGGGATATTAATTAAGCGTAATGATTAGCCTAATTTCTCTTTAACAGTAGCTGCCCACAAACGATAACCTTCTTCGCTCAGATGCAATCCATCCTGATCGTAAAGTGCAGGGTCTGGATTGCCTTCTTTGTTGAGCATTTTCTTAAAAACATCAATAAATTTCCAATTGCTGTTGAGTTTAATGATTTCGCTTTCGATAAGGTTATTGGCATATCTAAACTGATCGGCCATTTGCCAGCGGGTAAGGCTGGGTTTTAGCGATATAAAATAACAGGGCAATATGCCAAAGCGCTGGTTAACTTTAACCATGAGCTGCTGGAAAAAGATAAATATCTCCTCAGGGTTTCGGCCATCGCCAAGGTCGTTATCGCCTGCATATACTACAAGCGCCTTCGGTCTGTAGTCTATCATAATCCGCTCAAAAAACCATACACATGCTGCTAACGTAGAGCCGCCAAAGCCTAAATTAGTTACTTTCATGTCATCAAAATCATCTTCCAGACTATTCCACAACCGGATAGATGAACTGCCATAGAAAATAACACCAGGATGCTCCCGATCTAAGCGATGCACCCTTTCCAGTTGTTTAACTTCTTCTTCGTACCAGTACATATGGTTAAAGATAAAAAGATCTGCCTCTTGAAGGAATGTATTGTATGTTAAGTTTATGTTATTAGGTGTTGGTTCATTGGTCATTAGTTCATTAGTCATTTGTTCGTGCATATTGCTCAATTTTACAGGAGCTCAAAACTTAATGCCCTAAACTGCTTAATGATGAAATAAATAGGATTTAAGGGTTTTACCATTAAGGCAATAAGAACATTAAGGTTAAATTTGCATGATCTTAATGCCCTAAACTGCTTAATGATGAAATTAATAGGATTTAAAGGGTTTTACTATTAAGAGAATAAGAACATTAGGGTTGAATTATCGCCCTTAACTTAATAAAACCACTAAATTGTTTCCGGTTGCCCCATTTTTTTTAGGATGCGGTAATGGGAGCGAAGTGCCGATAAGAAGGTTGTGTTTTCATGGTAAGGCAATCCAAATTCCAGAGCGGTTTGTTTTACAATAGTGGAGATCCGACCATAATGAACATGGCATATTTTTGGGAAAAGGTGGTGTTCTATCTGTCGGTTCAATCCACCAAGAAAGAATGCTGCGATTGGTGATTGGGTTGCAAAATTAGCTGTAGTACGCATCTGGTGTTCGGCCCAGGCTTCTTCCATATTGCCTTCTGCATTGGTTATGGGAAAAGTTGTTCCTTCTACTACATGAGCAAGTTGGAAAACCAGTCCCATGGTTAAGCCCTGAGCCATGTGTAACACCACAAAACCGATTGCAATCTGCCACCAGGCAAGCGGCATAATCAGTATCGGTAAACCAATAAAAATAAAGTAGTATAGAAACTTATAAAAAAAGAGGTTAAAGTATTCAACCTTCGGGTGCTTGTTCTGGCAGGCACCCACACTTTTTTGGAAAAACTTTTTATAATCTTTACGAAACACCCAGGAAAGCGAAGCCAAACTATATAAAGGAAAGGCATACCATTGCTGGAAACGTTGATGGGGTTTTAACTCATCCTCCGTACAGATGCGTATTAAGCCTGGTGCCACTTCTATATCTTCATCATGACCTGGGATATTCGTATAAGTATGATGCACCACATTGTGTGTAATGTTCCATACATATGGATTAGCACCAACCATATTAAAAAGGAAACTAAAAAATGAATTGGTGCGTTTAGAACTCGAAAACGAACCATGAATGGCATCGTGGCAGATATTAAAACCAATAAATGCGCAAGTTGCACCGAGTAAAATGGTAAGTCCCAAAAGTATAGTGCTATCCAAGTTTAAAAGGAGTATCGAAAAATAAAGTACCAGAAATATAGTAAGGAAAAGAAAGGCTTTAAACCACATCAGCACATTGGCATTGATACTTCTATTGTTTTCTTTAAAGTCGGTGTTTACTCTGCGGCGAACTTCCGAGTAAAATGTATTCCCTGCTAAACATGGGAATTTTGCTTTTGATTTCATGATCTTGTGCGCTAATCTACCCCATGTACGAGGTCGATGCTCCAAGTTCATTAAGCTTTATGTATAACCTGGCTGATTGGCCAAGCTTAGTTATAAACGTAAACTACTGTGTTTTAGTTTCCGACGAAGATATAAATTAAATGTGATGCATCCCGGCAATCATGTAAATAATTACGGGTGTAATGATAAGAAAGTAAATAATTTCTTTTGCAGATAATGGATACATTAAATAAATTAATAATGAGGTGAACTGCAAATGGTGTAAATTATTGGTCACTAATATTTTAGCTCCAAATTATATTCAATTGGAGAGTTTAACTCAATTAAGACACAGGCTACTCGCTGTAGTTCCTCTTGTTAGCAGCATAAATATGGTACCAGATGTACAGAATCCATATTAACACCACTGTGCTATAAACCAATTCGGGTTCAAAAGAATCCCTTGTAGTTAATAGCGCAATGGAGGAGATCAGGGCAGTCAAGAAGAAATAAAAAATATTTTTCATAACGTACTGATTTAATGATTGTTGGATTTAGTAAATATAATAAAATATCTCCTTTGGAGCAAGTGTTTTACGAAATAATTTACCTGATTCTGATGAAAGCGGTTTTTTATCTTATTTATAAGGTGTTTTTTCTTCATTTAATTGTGTTTTACTTGTTGTTATACTTAATTATAGCGGTTTGAAGCTTATTTAGTTGCCCATAGTAATTAGTTTGAATTGTTGCTTTGAATTAATATGGATCTTTATCAGGATAACGTTTGTGAAGTTGTTTTACTTTAAAACGAAGTAAATAAGGTTAGCGGCCAGTAAGTGAATTGTCAAACGGTTAAGAATTAACTTGAAATGCACAAAATTGTGGCACAAGAGAATTTATATTTTTTTGTAAGTTTACGCGGCACAACCACCAAGAAACCAATAACACACACAAATGATTAAATTTTCTTTAAGCTTAATTTCTTTTACACTAGTTTTTTTTGGATTAAGAAACTTCTTTAGCGAACCAAAAATACAACGCGTATCACCTCCCGAATTAACGATAACCAATTTTGCAGGACCTGATGTTACACCTAGTCCAGCCTGTTTAGCTGTGGCACCAACAGGAGAAGTATATGTTGGCGTTGATATGATCGGCTCTTTAGGTAAAGATCCTGGTAAAGGCCATATTCTTAAATTGATAGATAAGGATAACGATGGTAAAATGGACGAACATGTAGATTTTGCCGAAGTGGATAATCCACGCGGTATTATTGTTCAAGGCAGCCAGGTATATGTATTACATACCACTTTTTCTAAAGAAACAAAACAGGCTACAGGCATGAATTTAGTAGTTTTCGAAGATAAAGATGGCGATGGAAAAGCCGATGGCCCCGAAAAACCGCTTATAGAGCATATCAGTAATGCCAAATATATCCGTGAACGTGGTACCGACCATGCTACCAATGGTATAAGAATGGGTATTGATGGATGGATTTACATTTCTGTTGGAGATTTTGGATTCCATGATGCGGTAGATCGTTCAGGTAAAAAACTAACCATGTTAGGTGGTGGAATTATGCGTGTTCGTCCTGATGGAACTGAAATGGAAGTATATACACATGGTACACGTAATGTTTATGATGTTGCTATCGATCCTTACATGAACGTTTTTACCAGAGAAAATACCAATGATGGCGGTGGATGGAATGTTCGTTTCTCGCACCACATACAATCTGGAGAATATGGTTATCCTGTGTTATTTCAGAATTTTACCGACGAAATTATTCCTGCACTTGCAGATTTAGGTGGAGGATCGGGTACCGGTGCATTATTTATGGACGAGCCGAACTGGCCTGAACAATATAACCATGTACCAATGATGGCCGATTGGGGCAGAAGCATGCTTTATATTCATAGAGTGACAGCTGATGGGCCAACCTTCACACAGAAAGACGAAGAATTCATTAAACTCCCTCAGATTACAGACCTTGATGTGGACGGTTCAGGAAGACTCTATTTGTCGGCCTGGGATGGTGCAGGTTACTCTGGCAGCCCGAATAAAGGCTATATTGTTCGTGCAGTGCCAAACAACTGGACATACAAAGCTTTTCCTGATGTTAACAAAGCTTCAATTAAAAAACTAACCGAACTACTTAAATCGAATAGCGCAGTAGGCCGTTTAACCGCTTCGCAGGAATTGGTTTTGCGCAACAATAAACAAGCTATTGCAACGGCCTTAAAAGTGGCTTCCGATCAAAATTTAGCGCTTGATGTCCGTATAGCCGGCATTTATACCTATGCACAGCTCACCAAAGAAAACGGTATTGCAACTTTAGTTGAATTTACCAAAGATAAGGCACTTAAGGAATTTGCCTTAAAAGCATTAGCTGACCGCAAAGCCAATATAGACAAAGTACCAGTTGAGCCATTTTTAGAAGGCTTAAAGGATCCTTCTCTTCGCGTTCAGGCTGCTTCGATAATTGGTTTAAACCGTTTGGGCAGGGCAGAAGTTGCCAATGTGCTTTTACAAACCAAGGTGCCTGCTTCATTTACTGCACCTGCCAAAGGTACTGAAGGTCCTCATGCAACACCAAATTCAGCCATTATTTTGCCTCACTTAGCTGTTAGGGCCTTAGTTGATCTTCAGGCGGTAGATGCTTTGCTTGCTGCAGTTAAAACTGAAAATTCTACCCTTGCGCTTTGGGCATTACGTTATATACATACCGAAAAAGCGGTTAAAGGGCTGATCGAAAACTACAAACAATCGACAGACGAAAAATTAAAACAGCAGATCCTGGTTACCTTAGGTCGTTTGTATAAAAAAGAAATTGCCTACGATGCTACCTGGTGGTGGGGTACACGTCCCGATTCACATGGGCCATACTTTAAAGCTGTTTCATGGGAAGGTTCTCCTATTATCGAAAAATTTCTGAAAGAAGAGGCTATAAAAGCCGGAGCACAGGGAAAACAATTTTATGTTGATTTAAATGCACGCCAAAGGATGGATATTCCTGAATTTGCCGAAGAAGAAAAAGTAGCGGCAGCTGAAGAACCAAAAATTGATCTGGATAAAATCAAAAACAAAAAAGGTCAGGTAGGTAAATCATCCATCGAAGATGTATTATTGGCTATCAATAAATTAGAGGGCAATCCATTAAAAGGAAAGAATATTTTCAATAGTCAAGGTTGTATTGCCTGCCATAGCTTAAGCAAAAGCGAGAAAATGAAAGGTCCTTTTATGGGACAGATCGGCTCTATTATGAACCGTGAGCAGATTGCAGAATCGATATTAAAACCTAATGCTTCCATTTCTCAGGGATTTGCTTCAGTAATGATTACCGCCAAAGGCGACCGGACTTATATGGGCTTTATTACAGAAGAAACAGCTGCCAAAGTGGTGGTTCGTAATATCGCCGGAGAGGTTTTTACCATTAAAGCAGGCGATATTCTATCGAGAAAAGAAATGGAAACTTCGATGATGCCAGAAGGTTTGGCCAATTCATTATCATATGAAGAACTGGCTTCATTAGTTACTTTCTTATCTGAGCAAAAGAAATAATTTCCCGCTATAGAAATTGAGAATGGTGATCCATAGCCCATGAAAAAAAATCAGCTTATCACAATTATATGCACCATCATAACCTTGTTTTGCTCAACGTTTGCAGTAGGGCAAAACAAGGAAATTGATTCGACTTTTAAGATGCCTTCGCATCCAAGGTTATTGATAAGCCATGAGCTTGAAGAACAGATCTTACAAAATGTAAAGCGCGATACGAAGTTTAAACAAATCCACCAAGCCATACTATCAGAAGCAGATCATGTTTTAAATAAACCCGTATTAGCGCGGGTGATGATTGGAAAACGTTTGCTTGATGTATCTAGAGAAGCACTTAAAAGGATTTATTACCTCTCTTATGCTTTTAGGCTTAACCATGATAAAAAGTATGTAGCCAGAGCAGAAAAAGAAATGCTTGCAGTTTCTGGTTTTAAAGATTGGAATCCAAGTCATTTTCTGGATGTGGGTGAAATGACAATGGCTTTATCAATAGGTTATGATTGGTTATATCAGGATTTACCCCAATCAACGAGAAGTATAGTGGCCCTTGCCATTCTCGAAAAGGGAATACAGCCCTCAACAAACAATAAGTACAATAACTGGTTAAATATTACCAATAACTGGAATCAGGTTTGTAATGCGGGCATCTCGTTTGGTGCAATAGCTACTTTCGAAGAACATCCGGCCTTATCGGCGAAACTCATTAACCGGGCAATAAAAAGTATAATCCTACCCATGCAACAATATGCTCCCGATGGTGCTTATCCGGAAGGTTATGGATATTGGGAATACGGCACTTCTTTTAATGTAATGTTTATCAGTGCTTTGGAAAGTGTTTTTCATCAGGATTTTAATTTAAGCGCTCAGCCAGGTTTCCTTAAAACAGCTGATTATCTGGTTAATATGACAGCTCCTTCGGGTAAACCTTTTAATTATTCGGATAGCAGGGCGGTGGCAGAATTTAATCCTGCACTTTTTTGGTTTGCGTCGAAACTGAACGATCCTGGTTTACTTTGGGTAACTAAAAAACAGCTCGATGAGCAAATGCCATTACAGAATAGATTACTGCCATCGGCAATGTTGTGGGGCGCAAAACTATCGCTTAACAATATTCAGCCTAAAAGTGCGCAGTTTTGGATCGGAAATGGCCCTAATCCAGTCGCTTTGATGCGAAGTTCGTGGACAGATCCACAGGCTACTTTTGTAGGCTTTAAAGGTGGATCGCCCTCAGTTAGCCATGGTCATATGGATGTAGGCTCTTTCATCATGGAATCGCAAGGAGTGCGTTGGGCCATGGATTTTGGGATGCAGGAATACGAATCGCTCGAATCGAAGGGTATTAACCTATGGGACAGTAAACAAAATGCAGAACGCTGGAAAATATTCCGCTACAATAATCTCGAACACAATACCCTTTCAATCGATAGTACTTTTCAGCATGTTAAGGGCAATGCTGCTTTCATTAGTAGCGCTGATAATGGCCTGTTTATGAATGCTGTTGCCGATCTGAGTAGTTTATATGCTGATAAACTAAAAAAATCAATTAGAGGGGTGGCCTTGATCAATAAAAAAACGGTGTTGATCCGTGACGAAATAACCGTAGGAAATACTGATGTAACCCTTCGGTGGTCGATGGTTACACCTGCTACGGTACACATTATTGATAAGCATACCATCGAATTAAGTTATAAAAACAAAAAATGTTATCTCTTGGTAGATGCCCAAAGCGAAGTTAAAATGAAAACCTGGTCAACAGATCCGGGAACCGATTATGATGCTAAAAACCCGGGGACCTCTATTGTAGGGTTCGAAGTAAGGCTCAAAGCAGATAGTGAACAGGCCATATCAGTTTTTCTAGATGCCGGCAGACCATCGCAAAAGAACTTTTCTGCCAAACCGATAACCAATTGGCCGAAAAATAAATAAGCTTGGTAGCTGATGTGTTTCCAGCTTTACCTTCTAAGGCTTGATTTTACTGATAATCCTTTCTAAAAGCTATATTCATGAGCTTTATTGTTATTGTCGAGCAATTTTTATCATAAAAATGCGCCAGTTGTTTTGGTTTAAAAAAACAAAACTTACATTTAGCGATTAAATCTATATACCTAGTCGATGAGCAGATCGGGCAGGTATGACCACCAGTTATGGAAGACCATTTTTTTGAACAAATTATTAAGAACCCTCTTGAACAACCAAATATTCCACCCAATGAAGTGATATCCCTTTGGGCAGAAAAGCTAATTCAAGTGCTTTTTCCAGAAAATTCTCCTAAAGTATTTTCAACGATTATAGATGTAAAGGAATATATTGCTCTTTTGGAGCTTGAACTTTATGACATTATATCAGCCAGTTGTAAGCTTAAAAATAGTGAATGTAAAAATGCAGCAGGTCAGTTTTTTGAAGAACTTCCAGCGCTTTACCGTGTATTGAACACCGATATAGTCGCCATTTACGAAGGCGATCCGGCTGCACAGAGCAGGTTTGAGGTAATTAGAACTTATCCCGGTTTTTATGCCATCTGTTTCTACAGGATTGCCCATATGCTTTATAATTTCGGTATACCATTGGTTCCGAGAATTCTTACCGAATATGCCCATTCCAAAACAGGTATCGATATCCATCCGGCAGCCAGTATTGGCGAATACTTCCATATCGATCATGGAACTGGGATTGTTATTGGCGAAACCAGTATAATAGGCCGTTATGTAAAACTTTATCAAGGGGTAACACTTGGCGCTTTGAGTGTTAAAAAAACATTAGCGGGCAGCAAACGCCACCCTACAGTAGAGGATAGGGTAGTAATCTATTCTGGGGCAACCATACTGGGCGGCGAAACCATCATTGGGCACGATAGTATCATCGGGGGAAACGTATGGCTCACTGAAAGTATTCCAGCTTTTTCTACGGCCTATCATTCCCCAATAATTACCATTAGAAACCATAAAGAAACCAATTAATATATTAAAATATGGCAGGAATAATCGATCTGATCGGAAATACGCCAATGGCTGAACTTCAAAAGCTGAACATTAACCCAGCTGTAAGGGTATTTGCCAAGTTAGAGGGAAACAATCCAGGTGGCAGTGTTAAAGACAGGGCGTCGCTCAATATGATCAGAAGTGCGATAGAACGTGGGGATATAGCTCCTGGAACTAAACTGGTAGAGGCCACAAGTGGTAACACCGGAATTGCATTGGCTATGATTGCAAGTTTATATAATTTAGAAATTGAACTGGTTATGCCAGCCAATTCTACACGCGAACGTAAGGTAACTATGGAAGCCTTTGGTGCAAAAGTAACCCTGCTAGAAAGCATAGAAGAATGCAGGGATTATGCAGAAGAAAAAGGCGTTTCAAAGGGCTATTTTTTATTAAATCAATTTGCAAACCCTGATAATTACCTGGCTCATTATAAAACAACCGGACCAGAAATATGGAAAGATACAGAGGGGCAGATTACGCATTTTGTAAGTTCAATGGGAACAACTGGGACCATTATGGGCTGTTCCCGGTTTTTTAAGGAAAAAAATAATAATATCCAGATTGTAGGCTGTCAACCTACCGAGGGTTCTTCTATTCCAGGTATCAGGCGTTGGCCTGAAGAATATTTACCAAAAATATTCGATCCGCTGCGGGTAGATCGGGTAATGGATATTGCGCAGGAAGAAGCAACCTTAATGTCGAGAAGAATGGCTAAAGAAGAAGGTTTATTTGCAGGCATGAGCTCGGGAGGCGCCTGCGCAGCTGCTTTGAAGCTTGCCGGTGAACTAGATAAAGGAACCATTGTTTTTATCGCCTGCGATCGGGGAGACCGCTACCTGAGCAGCGATCTTTTTGGTTGAGCATAAATCACTAATCTTGTTGGGCTTTTTTTTGATAAAAGCATGCGAACCCTTTGAGTAATGGCCTCCATCTCAAAGGGTTTTTCTATTTTAAATGTTTGGATTTCAGGCACTAAAATAAAATGTAATTGGTATTCGGTTCACTATATATAATTTTTGATGAATTAGCGTTTTAAATAAACCATGCCGCCAGGCGTGTAACAAATCATCCCGGAAAAGACCGTTTCTGTCGACATGGCTAAAATATGAGTACAATCCAGACAAAATGCATTAAGCCTGTTTAGTTAAAACGGTATCGCACCGCCTGCACTCTATCAGCTATATGCAAAGAGGGTGCGGCAGGTGGATTTTAGCGGTACGAATTTCTACGCACAGTCCTTTAAGTTGTTGTAGTAAAGCATGTTAAGTGGTTTTTGATAATTTGTTGTTAAAATAAAGGTAAAGAAAAAGCAATCTGTTTTTGTATATTATTTAGGACGATTTGGCGAGGTCTAACATCCAGGCGTGCATATTCGTTTCGCCAGCTATCCCCAGTTTTTTACGAATTCTATATTTGCGGCTTTCTACAGCACGTACACTAAGTTTGCAGGTTCTGGCAATTTCTTCAGACAAAATTTAACCTGACGTAGGAACAAGGGTTAACTTTGCCGGCAGTAGTTGTGGCGAATCTGAAGTAATCTTTCGATAAAGGTAGGTTCAGCCTCGCCAAACCGCTTCATAAATGAAGGGTCTCTGGCGTGAGCAAGTTCGATAAGTGCTTTTAAAGAAAAATGTTCAACAGATTTTTCTGTTTTTGCATCGAGCTGTTTGCGGCAACCTTTCACCTGTTCTTGAAGCAGAATACGTTGCCTCCGAAAATGCACATAATGCCGCGTTAATAACCTTAATCGTTGGCCATAAAGACCGAGGCTGATGAATATTCCTTCGATAACTCCGATAAAAAACAAGGTATCAAAAAAGCAATAAGAATAAAAATGGTATTCATTAAATTAAACCAATGTAAAAAAGCTGTGATGGCTTATTACAAAGGAGAAATTATAGCTTATAGTAGAAAATCCAAATTTTATCTGAAAAAAGAACATCATGTTAATGGTTTGGCATTCGCTTCAAATTTGTATTTTAGACTAAGCTCCAAATTATATGCACCAACTGATTATACAATACGCTTTCTTGCTTGCAATTATTCTGTTTGTGGTAATGCTCGCACAAAAAATCCGTGTGGCATATCCTATTTTATTGGTTATTGCAGGTTTAGCCTTAAGTTTTTTGCCAGTACTTCGTAATATTGAAATTGAGCCGGAACTCATTTTTGTAATCTTTTTACCTCCATTGTTGTATGAAGCTGCGTGGAACACTTCATGGAAAGATTTTTGGAAGTGGCGTAGGGTAATCAGCAGTTTTGCTTTTCCAATTGTTATTCTGACCTCTAGTATTGTTGCGCTAATTTCTCAAAGCCTGATTCCGGGTTTTACATGGGGCCTGGGTTTTTTGTTGGGTGGTATTATTTCTCCGCCAGATGCGGTATCGGCATCAGCCATACTTAAAAATGTTAAAGTGCCTAAAAGGCTCACCACAATATTGGAAGGCGAAAGTTTACTAAACGATGCATCCAGTTTAGTGGTGTTCCGCTTTGCTTTGGCCGCAGTAATGACCGGAAGTTTCGTGTTTAGTAAGGCTGCTGGTAATTTTGTAATTGTTATTGTAATGGGAATTTTGGTCGGAATTGCAGTGGCCTTAGTTTTTTATGCTTTACATAGATGGTTGCCAACCACTACAAATATTGATATTATCCTTACTTTTTTAACGCCATATGTAATGTACATAACCGCAGAGGAGTTTGGCTTTTCTGGTGTGTTGGCTGTAGTAAGTGGTGGTTTGTTTCTTTCGGCCCGCAGAGACCAGATTCTTACCCACCGAAGCAGGTTGCAGGGTCTAAATGTTTGGGAAGCGGTAGCTTTTGTACTGAATGGCTTTGTTTTCTTGTTAATTGGTTTAGAATTTCCGGTAATTATTCGTGGTTTGGGCAACGATGGGCTTTTACCGGCCATCCGTTACAGTGCCATTATTTGCGCGGTTTTAATTGTTACGAGGTTAGCCAGTACCTATGGTGCTTTATACTTTACGCGTTTCATTAGTCGTTATATTACCACTGCCGATCCCAATCCGAGCATGAAGGCTCCCTTACTTTTTGGCTGGGCAGGAATGAGAGGAGTGGTTTCTTTGGCTGCAGCACTTTCTATTCCGGTAGCATTAAAATCAGGTGAAGCTTTTCCTCAGCGTAACTTAATCTTGTTTATCACTTTTAGTGTAATATTGGTCACTTTAGTTTTGCAAGGCTTAACATTACCCGCATTGATAAAATGGGTAGACATGCCCGATCCGGATTATACTGTTCCTTTCGAGCAACAAAAACAAATGGTGAGAAAGAAATTATCCATGTTATCGCTTAAAATCCTGGATGAAAAGTATCACGATGCCTTATTGCATAACGATATGATCAGATCGATAAAAATTCGCATTGAGGCAGAAATGGAATTGTTGAGAGATTGGGAAAAAGAAGAAAACATTTCAAGGTCTGACGGCTTTTATCACGACTATCGCATCGCACTTGAAGATATTATGGCTGAGCAGCGTATTTTATTGAAAGGACTAAATAAAAAAGAGCAGATTAATGATGAGCTGATTCGAGAACAATTAGAGCTGCTTGATCTGGAAGAAGAAAAACTTCGCAGGCATTTTAGTCATCGGGATATATAAACACTCTGGTAACGCACCATCTAGTTTATTTTGTGTGTAAAACTTGCCGTACCAGCGTCTGCATTGATTAAAATATAATCATATATTTGCTAATTAATTTAGTAAGTATGTCGGTAAAGGTTAATATTACTTCAAAGGGAATACAAAAGGTTCTTAAAAATTATAATGAAAGGCAGGCCATTGCGGAGTACATTTGGAATGGTTTTGATGCCAATGCGAACACCATAACGGTAGATTACGTAGCCAATTCGCTTGGCCTTTTAGAGCAGTTAACTATTGCTGATAACGGTTATGGAATTAATTTTGATCGCTTACAGCAAAAATTTGATCCATTCTTCGAATCTGAAAAATCCATTCAGATAGTAGCGCCAAAACATACCTCAAAAATGCATGGCCGTAATGGAGTAGGGAGGCTTACTTTTTTTACTTTTGCACATGATGCCGTTTGGCACACCACTTATCAATCAGAACAAGGGCTTCGTTATGGCGAAATACAGATTAGTACTGGTGGTTTAAATAGCTATAGTCACGATTTTACTGCCGCTCCAAGCAGTTCTGGCGAGACAGGAACAACTGTTTCATTTACTAATCTGAGGATCAGCCAACAAGATGTAGAAGAAAGGGTACTTCCTTTTCTGATAAACGAATTCTGTTGGTTTATTGAATTGAATAAGCAAAAAAACTATTCGGTTATTGTAAATGGCAAAACATTGGATTTTAGCAGCAATGTTAAAACTTTAGAAGAGTTTAATCTTTTTTACCCCGATACAGCCGTTACTTTTAAGATTAAATATGTTCATTGGAAAGAAAACCTGCATAAAGAACTGTCTAAATACTATTTTTTGGCGGGTGGTGAAGAAATTTATAAAGATTACACCACCCTAAATAAAAAGAGCGACGATTATTTCCATAGTGTTTATATCGATAGTGATTTTTTTCGCGATTTCGATTTTAAGAGTTTTGAAAATGAAGGACAGGTGGCCATATTTGGAGCCGCTAAATCTTCCGCAGAGTACCGGTTTCTAATTAAAGCGTTAACAGAATATCTTAAAAGTAAACGTAAACCATTTTTAAAAGAATATGCGAACCGCCTGATTGAAAGTTACGAGCAGGATGAAATATTCCCGGTTTACGCTACCGAAAGAGAAAAAGAATTAAGGAAACCAGAGCTGGTTAATTTAATTAAAGCATTATATGAAGCAGAACCTAAATTGTTTAGTAGTTTAAATACCGATCAGAAGAAAACTTTAGTGCGATTGATGGATCTTTTAATGCGCGCTAACCTGCGTGATGAGATTTTTGAAATGTTCAATGGCATGATTGAATTAGAGGCCGAAGAGCAGGATGAGCTATTGCAATTGATAAAAGGCCTTGAACCGATGAAAAATTATTGATATTAATTAGTAATTTGTTGCCGATAAAATAGCTAATTGTTTTTATAGCAGTAGTTTAGTTGTTAGGCCCGTTTTATGAAGATTACTTATTATTAAATCTTACTGTTTTTGTATGAATGAGCAGGTAGGATATTTTGGAACAGACATTCCCATAAAAATTTATGGCTTGAGCGAAAAATCGGTTACAATAACATTCGGAACGGCAATAGATAAAGATTTGTTATGCCTGATCACCGATTTTAATCAATTGTTGTTGCAAAACCCTTTTTCTGGTTTAATAACCACAGTTCCGGCTTATACTACATTAACTGTTTTTTTTGATCCCTTAAGTGTGATGTTATCAGATCTTCCAGGTCAGGTTTGTTTCGAAAAGGTATCGGCACATTTAAATAAAATTGCACAGATAAAAAGAGAAAAATCTAGCACTATACCTGATAAACTGATTATTCCTGTATATTATGGTGGCGATTTCGGACAGGATCTTTCAACGGTAGCCCGCACAAACAAGCTTAGTGAAACTGAGGTAATTGATATGCATACTGCCGGGCAATATACTGTTTTCATGATCGGCTTTGTGCCGGGTTTCGCCTATATGGGCGGAATGGATCCCAGATTATCAACCCCTAGAAAAGAGGTTCCCAATGCTAAAATACCCACCGGATCTGTGGGTATTGCAGGCAATCAGACCGGTATTTATCCTATGGAAACACCCGGCGGGTGGCAGATTATTGGAAGAACACCCTTAAAGATGTTTGATGTAAACCGTTTACAGCCATCCCTTTTAAAGGGAGGTGATATGGTTATTTTTAAAGCCATTGGTATAAAGGAGTTTAATGCTTATGCTGAAATATGAGTATGAAAATCAGCATCATTAAGCCAGGTTTATTAAGCACTATTCAAGATATGGGACGATACCGGTATCTTTCGCAAGCTGTACCTATATCGGGCGCAATGGATGAGCTGGCCCATCGGTTAGCGAATAAAGCTGTTGGTAACGATGATAATAATGCGACCATTGAGTTTACCTATGCCGATGCTTCATTTAAAGCTGAAACACCTGTTCTGATTTCTTATTCTGGCGATGGTGCAACCTTAGTTTACAATAATGAAATAATGCCTGCAGAAAAGCCGTTGTTTTTTCAGGCGGGTTCTGTTATAAAGCTGATCCATAATGCAATTGGGGTGCGTACCTATTTGGCTATTGCCGGTGGATGGGAGGTGCCTGATATAATGGAAAGTAAAAGCACTTATCTTACTGCCGCCTTTGGGGGCCTTAATGGGAGGGCATTGCAAAAGGCAGATGTTTTGGTTAGCAGTACTTTACTAAGTGAAGTTTCAGATGGAATATTGAATCATTTGATTGAAAGATCGTTAACCTACCCAAATTGGCGCATTTCGCGCGAAAGCTTACTGCCAGAGAACAAGCAAAGCATTAGAGTTGTACTTGCCAATGAAATCAGCTGGTTTGATGCAGCCTCCATTATTTCATTTTTAACCAATTCTTTTACCATTGACAGGAGGAGTAATCGTATGGGCTATCATTTGTTGGGAAAGCCACTGGTGAGGAAAATTAAAAAGGAATTGCTCAGCACGGCAGTAACACCTGGTGTTATCCAGGTAACCGGAAGTGGCGATTTAATTATACTCATGGCCGACTGCCAAACAACAGGTGGTTACCCACGTATCGCCCACGTTGCAGCGGTCGATTTACCTTTATGTGCCCAGCTAAAACCAGGCGATACTATTCATTTTTCCGAAATTTCGAGAGATGAGGCAGAAGCACTTTACCTTGAACGTGAACACGATTTATCGTTGATTACCATGGCAATAAGCCTTAAATATATTAAAACATGAAAATGATCGATCTTAATTGCGACATGGGAGAAGCATTTGGGAATTATGCCATGCCCAATGATGAAAAACTGATGGATTATATTTCATCGGCAAATATTGCCTGCGGTTTCCATGGCGGCGATCCGGCTGTAATGCAGCAAACAGTAGCTTTAGCCGTAAAAAAAGGAGTAGCCATTGGTGCGCACCCTGGTTTGCCCGATCTGCAGGGCTTTGGTCGTAGAGAAATGAAGATTAGCCCAAATGAGGCCTATCAGCTTACTTTATATCAGATTGGTGCATTAAGCGGTTTTGTCAAAGCTGCAGATAGTAAATTACATCATGTTAAAGCACACGGTGCATTATATAATATGGCTGCAAAGGATAACGCTTTGGCAAAAGCCATTGTGCAGGCCGTTTACGATTTCGACCCTTGTCTAATCTTATATGCTTTAGCGGGAAGTAAGATGATTGATGAAGCTGAAAAAAAGGGGATTGTAACCGCATCAGAAGTTTTTGCCGATCGTAGTTATCAGGATGATGGTTTACTTACCCCTCGGTCAGCAGACAATGCTTTAATTACCGATGAAGAAGATGCTGTTAATCAGGTATTGGGATTTGCTTTAAACCAGGAAGTAAATAGTATAAGTGGAAATCGAATTGCGGTTAAAGCCGAAACGGTTTGTTTGCATGGAGATAGCGAACACGCTGTTACTTTTGCTAAATTAATAGCTGAACGGTTACAAAGAGAAGGTATCGTAATTAAAGCCCCAGCAATATGAAGCCAAAATACAATTGGAGTGTACTTTTGGGGGCAGCTTTTTTAATGGCTTCATCAGCCATTGGTCCTGGATTTTTAACACAAACTGCAGTTTTTACCCAGCAATTGGGGGCAAGTTTTGCGTTTGTGATATTGCTGTCCATCATATTAGATGCTATTGCACAGTTAAACATCTGGCGGATTATTGCTGTTGCCGATAAACCTGCTCAAGATATAGCCAATAAGGTATTTCCAGGTTTGGGCTACTTTATTTCTTTCCTGGTTTTTTTAGGTGGTTTGGCTTTTAATATTGGTAATATTGCTGGCGCTGGCTTAGGACTCAATGTATTATTCGGCATTAGTGTAGGGCAGGGTGCTGTAATAAGCGCAATTATGGCAATAGGGATCTTTATTTACAAAGAAGCCGGCAAGGCAATGGATGTTTTTGCCAAATCCATGGGGTTGATTAAAATTGTACTCGCCTTAATTATTGCCTACACGAGTTCGCCACCATTGGCAGAAGCCGCATTAAGGGCCGTAAACCCTACACAGTTTAGTTTTACGGCAGTATTAACCATAGTTGGTGGAACAGTGGGTGGTTATATCACCTTTTCGGGCGCTCACCGTTTATTGGATGCCAGGCAAACCGGAATCCAGAATTTAGGTGCTGTAAATAAAGGTGCACTAAGTGCCATTGGACTGGCATCTATTATGCGCTTATTGTTGTTTATTGCAGCTTTAGGGGTGGTAAGCAAAGGTTTTACTTTAGACCCATCCAATCCAGCTGCTTCGGTTTTTAAATTGGCCAGTGGTGAAATCGGTTATAAGATTTTTGGGGTGGTAATATGGGCTGCGGGGATTTCTTCGGTTGTTGGTTCTGCGTATACCTCCATTTCATTTATCAAAAGTTTTCACCCACTAATCTTAAAGTTTAACAGAGAGATCATCATTGCCTTTATATCTATCTCCTGTATTATTTTTATCCTCATCGGTAAACCCGTTAAAATACTGCTTACCGTAGGCGCCATTAATGGTTTTATTTTACCCATTGCATTAGGTATTATGCTTATTGCCGCTTATAAAACCAAAATTATTGCAAATTACAAACAACCGCTTTGGTTAACAGTAACAGGTTTAGCTGTGGTAATAACCATGGTTTGGATGAGTTATGGTACCATTATACAAATGATAAACGGAGAATAAATCTTTATACAATGAATACGATTACCAAATATTTTTGCTTTTGCTTACTATGGAGTGCCAGCTGTTTTGCGCAACAGGTCACACAGACCATTGCCGTTGAACCTGGCGTTTCTCTTGCACTGGCAAGTTCCCGAAGTGCAGCCATAAGTAATATTCAATATAAGCTTCACTTTACCATTCCAACAGAACAAACAGCGCTAATTCAATCGACTGAAAATATTGATTTTAAGTTAAATAAGTTAATTCATCTGCAGGTTGACTTTAAGCAGAATGCAGATCATATAAAGCGAGTATCCGTTAATGGGAAAACGATACCGATTGATTTTAAAGCCGAACATATTTTAGTAAAGCAGGAGTATTTAAAAGTAGGTGCTAACCATATCGAGATTGGATTTATTGCGGGTAACGAATCATTAAACCGAAACAAAGACTTTTTATATGCGCTTTTTGTTCCTGATCATGCCAGAACGGTGTTCCCGTGCTTTGATCAACCCGATTTAAAAGCTAAATTTTTACTTTCGTTAACCGTTCCAACTCATTGGGAAGTAATGGCTAATGCGGTTAAAAAAGATTCGCTGGTCCAAGATAATTCTACCACTTATCATTTTAATAATTCGGATAAATTACCTACCTATTTATTCTCTTTTACTGCAGGGAAATACACTTATATAAACAAAAAAATGAAAAACCATGAGATGGAATTTCTGCACAGGGAAACCGATTCAGCTAAAATTAAATTCAGCGTCGATTCCGTTTTTGTTGCACATCGTGATGCCGTCGATTTTTTGGAAGACTGGACAGCGATAAAATATCCCTTCCAGAAAATAGGTTTTGTCAGCATTCCAGATTTTCAGTTTGGTGGTATGGAGCACCCTGGTGAGGTGCAATATAAAGCATCCGCATTGTTTTTAGATCAGGGTGCTACCAAAGATCAGTTCATTTCGCGTTCAAATCTAATTTCGCACGAAACGGCGCATATGTGGTTTGGCGATCTGGTAACCATGAAGTGGTTCAACGATGTTTGGATGAAGGAGGTTTTTGCCAATTTTATGGCCGATAAGGTAACCGAAAAATTAATGGGCAAAAGTACTTTTGATCTTAAGTTTTTACAAGACCATTATCCGGCAGCTTACGGGGTAGATAGAACAATGGGCGCTAATCCTATTCGCCAGCAATTGGATAACTTACAAGAAGCAGGATCGATGTATGGAAATATAATTTATCATAAAGCACCCATCATGATGCGCCAATTGGAATTATTGATGGGAAAACAGAATTTTCAACAGGGTATAAGGGAGTATCTGAAGAAGTACAGTTATAGCAACGCTACATGGAATGATTTGATTTCCATTTTAAGTAAATACAGCAAAAGTGATCTCCATAGTTGGAACAAAGTTTGGGTAAATGAACCTGGCAGACCGGTTTTCAGTTATGATATTAAATACAGTGAAGATAAAATAAGTAATTTAAGCTTAAGTCAAAACAGTGAAATGGGACAAGAACGGGTGTGGCCACAATCTTTTACGGTTAAGCTGGTTTACCCAAACGACAGTAAGATCTTGGTCGTAAATGCAATGAATGCCAAAACTGTTTTAAATGAAGCAAAAGGTCTTCCAAAACCACAGTATATTTTATTTAATGCAAACGGGGCGGGGTATGGCCTTTTTCCTATTGATAATGAGATGATTGCAAATCTTTATGGCCTTGCTGAACCGTTAGAACGGGCATCAGCCTATATCAATGCTTATGAAAATATGCTTTCAGACAAAAGCACTAAGCCTGAAGAACTTTTGGCTGTATTTTTACAAGGATTATCGGTTGAGAAAAACGAGATGAACCTCAGGCTGATTACGGGATACCTAACCAATATTTACTGGACTTTTCTTACTGCTGAAGCACGAAATGCAATGTATGAAAGCATGGAGAAAACGATATGGAATGCAATGGAGCAACAGCAAACGCAAAATAACAAGAAGATTTTGTTTAATGCTTATCAGAATGTATATCTGAGTGCGGATGCCGGAAAACGCATGTATAATATCTGGCTCAAGCAAACCGCACCAAATGGAATTAAATTGTTAGAAGATGATTATAGCGCGTTAGCCTTAACGCTAGCCCTTAAAACAGATACTGCAAATACGATCTTAAAAAATCAGTTGGCACGGACCAAAAACGAAGATCGTAAAAACCGGCTTATTTATTTAATGCCTGCCTTATCTTTAGATGTTAAGGAAAGAGATAATTTTTTTAACGGTTTAAAAGACCGGAAAAACCGCCAGAAGGAGGCTTGGGTAACTACGGCTTTATCTTATTTGCATCACCCCATGAGGCAAAAAACATCTATTCATTATCTGAAAGAAAGCTTAGATTTATTAGTAGAAATACAGCAAACTGGAGATATATTTTTTCCGCAATCGTGGTTAGCTGCTATCTTCTCGAGTTACAACAACAAAGAAGCAAATACGGTGGTACAGGACTTCTTAAAATCACATCCTGCTTACAATCCAAAATTAGGGGATAAGATTTTGCAGACTACCGATAACCTTCGAAGAGCACAGATCATCATGCATTAACATCTAATTAAATAAATTTGTTACATACAGGTCTAAGAAGAATTTATACTTTTGTCGCGAGAGCGTTAATTTAGATTGAAAGGGGTAAACATGAATTTGTTTGCCCTTTTCTTTTGCGATTAACTGTAATCATCATGCTGAACTCGGTTCTGCATCTTTCTTGCTATAAAGACCCTGAAATGAATTGCCTTCGGTGAGCTCGCTAATGCTCGGTTCAGGGTGACGTTATGAATGATGAAATGTTTTTTATACGGTAAGAAAACAGATTGCTATACTCGACGTTTTAATTAAAAGATTCTGTTTCGTTATTCAGGACATCCAATAAACCATTTAATAAAATTTCTCTTTTATCTTCAATCGAAGTATCATCCTGGATATAAACAGTAAGGTTCGTGTTTTCTGTGGCTTGAGTATACATATTGGGCTGATTTATGTTTATCAATTAAATGTCTATTACTATCTAACGTCGCTTTTTAAATATAGTTTGTAACTTTTTTATTCGAACTTGTAATATCTCAATTTGGCATAGTATTAAAATAAATATAGACCAAACATTGGGCTAATATTTAGGTTATATCTTTCAGAACAAAACAAATTCTATTAATCTGGAAATCGATGAAACACTACGACGCAATAATTATAGGTGCAGGGCAGGCAGGAACGCCTTTGGCCAAAAGGCTTGCCGAAGCAGGCAAAAAAACAGCGATTATAGAAAAAAGGTATGTTGGCGGTACTTGTATTAATGATGGTTGTACACCAACAAAAGCAATGATCGCTTCTGCAAGAGCAGTATATCAAGCTAGAAAAGCAACTGAACTGGGCGTAGAAGTTGGAGCGATTAAAATAGATTTTAAAAAGATAAAGCAACGGAAAGACGATATCGTAAACGAGTTCAGGTCATCATCTGAAAAAGGCCTTAGGAATACCAAGGGACTTGAACTGATATTTGGAGCGGCCAGATTTATTGGTGAAAAAGAAATGGCTATTGCACTCAACGATGGCGGCGAAGAAAAAGTAACTGCCGAATGGATTTTTATCAACACTGGAGCAAAAACCACCATACCGGATATTGAAGGATTAGATGAAATTAATTATCTTACATCGACAACAATTTTAGATCTTGAAACGGTTCCAGAACACTTAGTGATTATTGGCGGAAATTATATCGGGCTTGAGTTTGGACAAATGTTTAATCGATTTGGTAGTAAAGTAACCGTTTTGGAAAAATCATCAGGCATATTAGCTAAAGAAGATCAGGATATCTCATCAGCACTTACTGAAATTTTAACCGACGAAAATATCGAACTGATCAATAATGTTAAAATCAAGAAAATAGCGCAGGATAAAAAACAGATTAGCATTACGCTGGAATCTGGAAAAACCAAAAAAGAAATAACAGCGAGCCATGTGCTGGTAGCCGCAGGCCGTACGCCTCAGACTACAGATTTAGCCCTTGAAAACTGTGGCGTAAAATTGGATGACAAAGGGCATATTCTTGTTAATGAAAAACTCGAAACCAATATTAAAGGGATTTATGCGCTCGGTGATGTAAAAGGCGGCCCTTCATTTACACATATTGCTTATAACGATTATACCATTGTTTACCGGAACCTAATGGAGGGTACAAATTATTCTATTCACAATCGGCCGGTGCCATATTGCATGTTTACCGATCCTCAGCTTGGGCGGATAGGTATTTCTGAAAAGGAAGCAAAGGAAAAGAAATTGAATTATAAAGTTGCCGTTCTGCCAATGTCGAATGTTGCGCGTGGTATTGAAACAAACGAAACTTTAGGGCTGATGAAAGCAATTGTAGATGCAGGTAGTAAAAAGATACTGGGTGCCGCTATCCTGGCCTCAGAAGGCGGAGAAATCATGTCTGTTCTTCAAATGGCAATGGAAGGCGGGATTACTTATGATAGGATCAGATACTGCGTATTTGCACACCCTACTTATTCCGAATCGTTAAATAACCTATTTATGAAAATCGATAACTAAATATGATCCATTTAAAAGAGATAAGTAAGAAATTTGGAGATACCCAAGCGGTAAATAAAGTCTCTTTTAAGGTAGAAGAAAAGGAAACGCTGGTGTTGTTGGGCACCAGTGGCTGTGGCAAAACCACTACCCTAAAAATGATCAACAGGTTAATTGAGCCGGATGCCGGTGAGGTTTTTATCAATGGTGAAGATATAACCGATCAAGATCCAGATATTTTACGAACACGAATTGGTTATGTAATGCAGAATATTGGGCTTTTTCCACACTATACCGTTGCAGAAAATATTGCCGTTGTGCCGAAACTTTTAAAATGGGACAAAGGAAAAATTAAAGCCCGAACGCAGGAGCTGACCGAAAAACTTCATCTTCCTGAAAATAGTTTATCTATGTTTCCACATGAGTTAAGTGGTGGGCAACAGCAGCGTGTTGGCCTTGCCCGTGCTTTAGTTACCGATCCTTCTGTATTGTTAATGGACGAACCTTTTGGTTCTTTAGACAACGTTACCCGAACCATTATCCAAAAAGAATTTAAGGGATTAGAAGAACTAAAAAGGAAAACCATTGTAATGGTTACCCACGATGTTCAGGAAGCTTTTGAATTGGCAGACCGCATTTGCTTAATGGATAAGGGGAAAATCATCCAGATTGGAAGACCCAAAGAATTGCTTTATCAACCAATAAATGATTTTGCAAGGAAATTTTTAGCCGGACAAAGGCTAGCTCTCGAATTTAAAGTAGTTAATCTACAGGATATTTGGCCTTATTTACCTAAAGGAACACTGCAAGATGGGAAAAGTCTGTCTGCTGATTTGAATGTATGGGATGCGATGGAATTGTTGCGGAGTTCTGATCGGGGCGAACTTCTGGTTTCTGGTGCCAATAAGGAGAGCAAAGCCGTTAATTTCGAACAGTTAACCAACGGATTTAACCAATTTCAAAACGCGCAGGTACATGAATGAGCATCAGCAAACTTTATGGCAATTTATGCATGAGCAATCTGATAAATTGTTTGCTCAAACGCTGCAGCATGTTGGTTTAACCTTTATTTCCTTACTTTTTGCCATTGCCATTGGCTTACCACTGGGCATATTGATTGCCAGAAAAAGAAAACTTTCGGGAACGGTTTTAGGGATTGCCGGCGTATTGCAAACGGTTCCGAGCATTGCTTTATTAGGATTTATGATCCCCGTTTTAGGGATTGGCGCAAAACCTGCAATTGTGGCGCTGCTCATTTATGCCTTGTTACCGATTATCCGCAATACCTATACAGGGATTATTGGCATTGATCAGTATATTAAAGAAGCAGCCAGAGCAATGGGTATGAGCAAGAGCCAAATACTGTTAAAAGTAGAATTACCTTTGGCTATGCCCGTTATTTTGGCAGGTATCCGTACTGCAACAGTGATCAATGTCGGCGTGGCCACATTGGCCTCTTTTATTGCAGCGGGTGGATTAGGGGAGTTTATTTTCGGTGGCATTTCGCTCAACAATACCAATATGATTTTAGCTGGGGCTATTCCTGCTGCTTTATTGGCCATTATCCTCGATGCCTTACTTTCTCTGTTTCAGAAAATGAATTTTAAAAAGCTGAGAAAAGCATTGTACATTTTGCCTGTTGTGATTTTAATATTGGGCGGATTTTATGCGCTTCCATCGGCTTATGGTTCTACATTAACCGCCGGATTTACACCCGAATTTATGGGCAGGCAAGACGGCGATCTTGGATTAAAATCTACCTATGGCTTAAAAATCCATACCATTGTAATCAGCGATGCGGTAATGTACAAGGCTGCTTTTTCAAAAGAACTCGATGTTATTAGCGGTTATTCTACCGATGGCCGATTGAAAGCTTTCGACTTGAAAATTTTAAAAGACGATAAAAGTATTTTTCCACCGTACTATGCTGCACCAATTGTTCGGGATGAAGCATTGAAGCAATTTCCCCAATTAGCAGAAACTTTGAATTTACTTGCTGGTAAAATTACAGATTCGGTTATGACCGATCTTAATTACAGAACCGATTATTTGCATCAAACACCAGAACGCGTGGCTAAAGATTTCCTCATTAGTACTGGCTTATACAAGGCACCAAAAAATGGACATAATGGCGTGGTAAGGATTGGATCCAAGATTTTTGGTGAACAATATATTCTGGCCGAAATGTACAGCATGCTGATTAGAGGAAATACAGATTATGAAGTATCTACGAAAACAGGACTTGGTGGAACAAAAATCTGCTTTGACGCACTTATGAATGATCAGATCGATTTTTATCCAGAATATACCGGTACAGGTTTACTGGTTTTGCTGCAGCCCGACCCAAAAATTGCGAAAGAAATGGCGCACGATAAAGACAAAACTTATGAGTATGTTTCCGCCGAATTTGAAAAAAAGTTTAAGATAAAATGGCTTAAACCAATAGGTTTTAATAATTCTTATGCTTTAATGATGCGGCAAAAACAATCAAAAGATCTGAATGTTAATACCATCACAGATCTTAAAAATTATCTAGATAGAAATTAATGACACTGGTAGAAGAATACTTGCAGATCAGGAAATACTCAGAACAAATTTGCGAACCCCTGCAAACAGAAGATTATGTAGTACAACCAATTGTGGATGTTAGTCCACCGAAGTGGCATTTAGGACATACCACTTGGTTCTTTGAAACTTTTATATTAAAGCCATTTTCTGTTAATTATCAGGTATATAACGATGAATATAATTTCGTTTTTAACAGTTATTATGAAACGGTTGGTAATCGGGTAATCAGGACAGATCGTGGTAATTTAAGTCGGCCGAGCGTAAATGAAATTTACCAGTACAGGGCATACGTAAATGAAGCCATGGTAAAATTCCTGGCCGCAACACCAACAAATGAAGTAAAAGAGCTGTTGATTTTGGGTTTTAACCATGAGCAGCAGCACCAGGAACTTTTACTTACCGATATTAAATACATTTTAGGAAACAACCCACTTTTTCCAACTTATTCAAAAAAACAAAAAGAAGTTTTAACCGTAACTGAAGTAGAACCTGGCTTTATCAAAATTTCAGAAGGAATATATGAGATTGGTTACGATGGAGCAGATTTTAGCTTTGATAATGAATTAAATAGACATAAAGTGTACTTGCACGATTTTTCAATCAGTAAAACATTGGTGAGTAATACAGAATTTATCGAATTCATTCGTGCAGGTGGCTATGAAAATTTTAATTTCTGGCACGCCGAAGGGTGGGATTGGGTGAAAAACAATAGCATTAGTGCACCTATGTACTGGCATTTGATCGATGGAAAATGGTTTAATTACACTTTGGCTGGCCTTTTGCCTATTGATTTAACGGCACCGGTAAGCCACGTCAGCTATTACGAGGCTTATGCTTTTGCAAGCTGGAAAGGCATGCGTTTACCAACTGAATTTGAGTGGGAGATAGCAGCCGAACACTTTAATTGGGGCGAACGATGGGAGTGGACCGAAAGTGCTTATTTGCCTTATCCTGGTTTTAGTAAAGCACCAGGCGCCATTGGCGAGTACAATGGAAAGTTTATGGTTAACCAGAAAGTACTTCGTGGTGCATCAATAGCCACGCCCGAAAATCATTCACGCATCACTTATAGAAATTTCTTCCACCCACATTTAAGGTGGCAATATACAGGGATCCGATTAGTAAAATAGTATAGATATGACCACCACCACTATTGAAACAGCAACAGACAACAAAACACAGTTCCTTCAGGAAACCTTAGCAGGCTTACACTCCGAGCCAAAATTTATGCGCTCTAAGTATTTTTACGATGCTACCGGAGACCGTATTTTTCAGCAGATTATGGAAATGGAGGAATACTATTTAACCAAAGCAGAAATGGAAATTCTGCAATACCAGGCTAACCAGATTTCTCAGGCGATATTAGCCGATGGGAGCGCTTTTGATTTAATCGAACTGGGTGCTGGCGATGCCACAAAATCCATTCACCTGCTCAAATCATTGTTACATCATCAGTTGGAATTTAGTTATTTTCCGATTGACATTTCCGCGCATGTAATTTCAGACCTGGAAGAAAGTTTACCTAAAAAACTTCCCGGATTAAATATGACAGGTTTAAATGGTGATTATTTTGATATGCTCAAAAGCGCTACAGAACAATCTAACCGCAGAAAAGTAGTGCTTTTTATGGGGGCAAATATCGGAAACATGAGTATAGCCGATGCCGAAAAATTCTGCTCGTCATTAAAAAAACTGCTTTCCCCTAAGGATTTATTGATCATTGGATTCGACCTGAAGAAAAATCCTCAGCAGATTCTAGCTGCCTATAATGATAAAAGCGGAATTACCCGATCATTTAACCTCAATTTGCTTCATCGCATCAATAAAGAATTAGAGGGCAATTTCGACCTGAACAATTTTGAGCATTATGCCAGTTACGATCCAGAATCTGGAGCCTGTAAAAGTTACCTCATCAGTTTAAAAAAACAGATTGTGAATATTGGTCAAAATGCCATTCACTTTGCAGAAAACGAGCATGTTTTTATGGAAATATCACAAAAGTATTCGCTTAATGATATCGATCAGCTTGCAGAAAAAACCGGATTTAAACCACTTAAGCGTTTCTTCGATCAACATCAGTATTTTGTAGATGCCATCTGGAAGGTAGACTAGCTGTGGTTATCTAAAACCCGGAGCAGTTGATTTAAATCCTCTTCGGTATTATAAAAGTGAAACGAAATCCTTGTGCCTGCTCCTCGTGGTGAGCAAAGGATTTTGGCTGCAGCGATTTTGTCTACTGTTTTTTGATCCAATGGCATACTCATTATGGTAGATTGATCTTTTCGCTCTAATGCCCAATCTGGAATTAAGCCTCTTGAATTTAATGCTAACCTGGCTTTGTTGGAAATTGCCTGTGCGGTTTTTTCTATCCAATCGAAACCAATTGAGCCAAGCTCATTTAAGCTTTCGTTTAATGTGCCAAAATTTAAGGTATCTAAATGCCCAGGTTCGAAGCACATAGATAAATGGTCTTTGCCTTTTAAAAAGGGTGCTTTAGGTAACTCGGCCAGTTTGTTTTTGCTGTAAATCGCATCTTTCATTCGATCGGAAAGAAATGCATAACCGTTTCCATATCCAGCCAAAAGCCATTTATAGCCACTTCCGATCAAAGCATCCAGGCCTGATTTTTCAAAGTTAAAATTTGTTGTACCTAAAAACTGAGTGCCATCACCGATCAACAAAAGATCAGGATATGTAGTTTTTAATTTCTGGATAAATTCATCATCCATTCTTAATCCACTAATGTATTGTACCATACTAAATGCCAGCACGGTAGGCTTAAATTTTTCAATGGCGTTGATGATGTTTTCTTCCAGCTTTTCATCAATGGCTATGCTATAGTAATCAAAACCCATACTGATTACAGGATAACTCACAGATGGATATTCCTCTTCCAATAACAGAAAACGATGGTTTTTGTCCAAGCCACTCAATAAAGTATTAAAGCCTACTGAGAAATTCTGAACCAGATAGGTGTTCCCGGATTTTGAACTGAAAAGTTTAGCAATATTATTTCTGGCCTCGGTAATGATCGGCAGGCTTTCCGTTCTGAAAATACTTCCTCCGACAATAAAGTCTTGATCATGTTTAGTTCTCCATTCTGCCAGATTGGTGGATAAAATGCCAGAATTAGCCGTATTTAGATAGGTATATGCGGTGAGGATCGGAAAAGATAGGTTCATGCCCAAATTTAAAAGAATTGCGTGTTAAAAGAATAGATGCTGCCACCGAAATTGATTTTTATACAAACCTATGAGAATCATATTTGTTAGGTTAATACAATCTGCTAATGTTACTATGGAAAATCAAACATCAATACTGGTTACGGAACTTAAAAAATTATTAAATGGGGGTGGAGCGCATGTAGGGTTTAAAGATGCTGTTGCCAATCTGCCTTTTAATCTCTTGGGCGAAAAGCCTTACAACTTACCTTACAGCATTTGGCAATTGGCCGAACACATTAAAATCGCTCAATGGGATATGCTCCAATTTAGTAAGGATGGATCGCATCAATCGCCTAAATGGCCAGACGAATATTGGCCTAAAGAATTGGCGCCTAAAGATGAAGATGCCTGGAATAATACACTAAAACAGGTTGATGCTGATTTGAGAGAATTTACGGCTTTGTTAGATTCTTCAGATTTATATGTGCCAATTCCGCATGGCGATGGACAAAGTGTATTACGCGAAGCCTTGCAGATTGCCGATCATAATGCCTACCACATTGCCGAAATTGTTGTCATCAGGCGTTTATTGGGTGCCTGGAAAAGCTAAAGGAAGTTGTCTCGTTTGGGCCTCTACTTTGCCGCTTATGCAGCCTGTTACTATTGTTTTAATCCACTAGATTTAACTGTCCGTTCTCGTGAAAATTGATTTAAAAAAAGATTTATGTTACAAAACTCAAAAGCATTCAGCTCATTTTCTGTAGACGATGTACAGAAAGCAAAAGATTTTTATCAAGGGCTATTAGGTATCGAAGTTAAAGATAATCCAATGGGCGTAATTGAATTGGTTATTTCCGGATCAACCAATGTATTACTTTATCCAAAACCAAATCATGTTCCGGCAACTTTTACAGTACTTAATTTTCCTGTAGAAAATATAGATCAAGCCGCCGACGAACTTATTGCTAAGGGAATAAAGTTCGAAATTTACAGTGAGGAGTATTTTAAAACGGACAGCAAAGGCATATCCCGGGGAAATGGAGGTCCGAACATTGCCTGGTTTAGAGATCCTGCCGGCAATATTTTGTCTATTTTGGAAACCGATTAGGCCTCGCTAGACTTCCGAAGTTGGCAAAGCGCAAAGGCCATAGCGCAGACTTTGGAAGTCTTTTCCCAGCCAAATTTAAAAAAAGTTGCAATTAGCCAATAAGCCCAAAACATTGATGTGCAATTTCGTATTCTTCATTAGTTGGAATAACGAATATCTTAACCTTTGAATCAGGAGTGTTAATCTTTTTTAGTTCCCCATTATAGGTTGTATTTTGAGCTGGATCTAATTCAATACCCAGGTAATTCAGCTCTGAACATACCGCCTCGCGCATGTAACTGTCGTTTTCGCCTACACCTGCGGTAAATACTATTGCATCTATACCATTTAAAATAGCAGCATAAGCACCAATAAATTTCTTGATCCTGTAGGCATATAGTTTTAGCGCTAAAATTGCAGCTGCATTGCCTTCGCTTACCATTTTTCTAATGTCGCGCATATCGCTTGAGCCACCTACACCTAACAGTCCCGATTGTTTGTTAAGCAAGGTGCTCAACTGTTCTAAGGTATATCCGGAATGCTCCATTAGATGAAAAATAACCGATGGATCGATATCTCCAGAACGTGTGCCCATCATTAAGCCACTTAAGGGACCAAAACCCATACTGGTATCTATCGATTTGCCATTCTTAATAGCTGTTATGCTACAACCATTCCCCAAATGAATGCTGATTATTTTAGTATCTTTTTTGTCTAACCAATTAATAGCCTTTTCGCTTACATATTTATGGCTTGTACCATGAAATCCATATACCCTAATGCCATGCTCTTTATAATACCATTCCGGAATGGCATAACGATAAGCCTGTTCAGGTATGGTTTGGTGAAATGCCGTATCGAATACCGCAATTTGTTTGGCATTTACAAAAGTCTGCTCTGCCACTTCAATACATTTATAATTAACGGGGTTATGCAATGGAGCAAGTGAAAACAGTTTTTTGATCTGATGTTTTACATCGTCAGTAATAATTGTCGGTCCAGAAAAATGTTCACCTCCATGCACTACTCTATGACCTACAGCGGCAATATCATCAGGACTCACGATTACTGCATACTCTCCATGGGTTAATAATGCCAAAACCTGTTTTAATGCTTCACCATGGTTGGATATAAAACCTGTTTCTTCTATACTGTGTTTTTTATTATTGGTATAAACCGTATGTTTAATAAAAGAGCCTTCAATGCCAATACGCTCTACCAGACCGCTGCAAACAGGCGTTTTTTCAGGCATTTTAAAAAGTTGGTATTTTAAGGAACTGCTTCCTGAGTTGATTACTAAAATGTTCATGTTAAATATCTTGGCATTGGATCGCTGTAATTACAACGGTATTAAAAATATCATCTACTGTACAGCCACGGCTCAAATCGTTTATCGGTTTGTTTAAGCCTTGTAACATTGGGCCAATGGCCAACGCCCCGGTTTCGCGCTGTACCGCTTTATAAGTGTTGTTACCGGTGTTTAAATCGGGGAAGATCAGCACACTTGCTCTACCTGCCACTTCAGATCCCGGCAATTTTTGTTTACCCACAAGTGGATCTACAGCAGCATCATACTGTATCGGCCCTTCTATTTTTAATTCCGGATGTTTTGCTTTCACTATTGCGGTAGCTTCTCTTACGCGTTCTACATCTTCACCCTCACCAGATGTGCCTGAAGAATAAGAAAGCATGGCAATACGTGGTTCGATGCCAAATTTTGCACTACTCTCTGCAGAGGAAATTGCTATTTCGGCTAATTGCTGGGCAGTAGGATTGGGGTTAACCGCGCAATCGCCAAATATGGCCACACGCTCTGGCAAGCACATAAAGAAAATAGAGGAAACCACTGATACACCGGGTTTGGTTTTAACAAACTGTAAAGCTGGCCTGATGGTATGTTGTGTGGTATGTACCGCGCCAGAAACCATTCCATCAGCATCACCTTTGTAAACCATCATGGTTCCGAAATAAGAAACATCGGTCATCATATCTCTGGCCATTTCCAGATTCACATTCTTGGCTTTGCGCAATTCATGTAAGGTATCTACATAATCGTTATAATGAGCCGAATGTCCCGGGTTGTGGATTTTTAAAGCGTTTGTATCCAAATTTAACCCAAGTCTCTTAATACTATTGGTAATTTCAATTGGATCGCCTAAAAGTGTAATGTCTACAATATCTTGGGTAATGAGTTTTTCAACCGCTTTTAAAATACGTTCGTCATTTCCTTCTGGTAAAACAATATGCTTTTTATCACGTTTGGCCCATTTAACCAATTGGTATTGAAACATATGCGGGGTAATTCCCTGATAGCTGAACGTGATAATTTTATCATCAAGCGCTTTAATGTCAACATATTTTTCGAAAAGCTCTATTGCAACTGCAATTTTCTTCTTGTTTTCGATTGTAATTTTGGAGTGGATACTGCCAATGGTTGTAGTGGTTTCGAAAGTTCCCTTTTTAACAGCTATTATTGGAATAATGGTTTGTAAACCTTCAATCAATTTAATAATCGGCTCATCAGGTAAACTACCTGCGGTTAAAACAATGCCAGCAATTTTTGGATAATTGGCTGATAAGTTGGCCTGAAGTGCGCCAATAATGATATCGCCACGATCGCCAGGGGTAACAATAAGCAGGTTATCTTTTATGTGCCTTAAAAAATTAGGCAGCATCATGGCACCGGTTACAAAATTATCAACCTGGTTATCCAATAGTTCAGATCCAAAGAGTACCTCACCACCTAATGCCAATGCAATTTCTTTCATTGTTGGACTTTGCAGACCAGTTTCAGTAGGAATAACGGCGATAAGTAATTCGGCAGGCAATTGATTGGTTAAAGCTTGCTTAATGCGGTCTGCCTCTTCTGGATTCACCATATTGGCCACTACCCCTAATACCTGTACATCGCGCAGAAGGAAGTTACGGTAAATGTTGATGGCCGATTTAAAAAGCTGACTTGCTGTTTTGTTCTTTCCCGATACCACTATTAAAACAGGTGCACCTAAGTTTTTGGCCATTAAAGCATTCGATTCGAACTCAAATGCCGTGCCTTCGCCTAAAAAATCACTTCCTTCAATTACGGTGAAATCGTAATTATCTTCCAGTTTTTTGTATTTACTGATAATGGTATTGATAATTGCTCCACTATCTTCTGCTTGGTGCAGCATCTCTTGCCGGGTAAAGGCAAAAGCATCCTCATATTTAACTGGGAGTGAGAAATAATCCAACATGGCTTCTACATGCTCATCTTTTTTATTCTGATCGTCTTGCGCAATAATGGGTTTAAAATAACCTACCTTTTGCGTTTTGGCCAATAACATATTGATCATTCCAAAAGCAATTACTGATTTTCCGGTATAGGGTTCGGCCGAAGCAATGAATATATTTTTAGTCATAAATAAGGGTCAATGTATAGGAATAACCAATCACGCCCAATATAGTTGGAAATATCTATTTTAAAAACTAAAAGAGGTTAAGTTTTTAATTGTATGATTAGAAACCTGAGTCAGCTATTCTGACAGTCATAAACATAAATAGGAAAGGCATGAATTGGATGTATGAATATAGCTGCGAGGCATCGTCATTGCTAGAAGGCTTTTTCAGCCGATGAAGCAATCTTAACGATCGTTACTAGCGTGCGCTTTAAGATTGCTTCGTTCCTCGCAATGACGAGCTTTCTATGGATTCTGTCAATGATCCCGTGTCGAAGGACCAGTTTAATAGATAGTGATGTTTCGATTACCTGTGTTGCGATTTAAATTGGCCCCTTTTTTACCGATCGTGGGGCTGTAACAGCTAAATTGATTCGTTTTTATGCATTTGATTCAATCAATAACTTTAACATCTTTAGCCTGTGTATAAGTGGTAGGTTCACTTTTGCATCAGGATTAAGTTTTAAAGGCATAAAATGGCTTTCCAGGAAATGAGCATAATCAGTAATTATGGTAGCCTGATTAAGATAAATTGGAACCTGCTGCTTTCCTGCCTGGGTAAAAAAATCTTCTAGCTGCTGTATTTCTTGGATGGTCATACTGCAAAGTTATCATTCTATTTAGAGCAGATGGAATTATTTTTTTTGACAGGTGGTATCTGCCTAATGCTCAATCATAATTATTTTAAATATTGTATGTACTAAAAATTTTAGTTTAAATTTGTTTTCCCTAATTAATTGTTTTAGTGTTCTAATCACATTGAAAGAGAATGAACAATAGTGAAATGAAAAAAGATATCCTCCATTCGGATATGATTCAGGATATTTCATCACTTAAAAAAGAACATTGCCGAAAGGAGACCGCATGGCACCGTGATTGGAAATTGGCTTTCCCGCCATCATTTAGAGAAGTTGCTTTTTATGATGCAGCCAATGCCGATATTCACCGTGCTGATGTATTTACCCCATCCGGTTATACTATCGAGTTTCAGAATTCTCCGATAACAACTGCCGAACTCAATAGTAGGGAGGCTTTTTATCCAAATTTGATATGGGTATTAAATGGTAAAAAGTTTAAAGGCTTTAAAATATTGAAACATTTGCCTGATGTGAATGATCCAAAGCTAAAGGATTATGAATTTTGCCATTCCGACCACCTTTCGATGGTGAGGAAATCAGAGGTGATGCAGGGACTGCCCAATCCAAAAATACTTAATTTTTACCATCCCGAACTTCAGGGCATTAAATTCACCTCAAACCTTTATTCTTTTTGTTGGAAACAGCCACATAGTGTTTGGTATTTAGCTACCGCAAGAATTATTGTAGACTTAGGTGGGCATTTTTTATATGAGCTCAAACAGCGTAAACAGGTAAATGGAAATTATCCGTACCTGGAAATGTTAAGTAGGAAAGCTTTTATCGATTGGCACACCCCACCAGAGCTTTAATTATAGCCTTCGAGAAAATAAATTCGGTAATTAAGGATAAGATCAGAAGTGACGAAAAATATAGCGTATCAAATCCCTCTATCTAGGAAATTTAATACGCTAAACCACATTATTTCATGCTATCATTAATTTTGTTGATCATCACCAAATGGCTTTGAACTATTGGTGCTGTTTTAGTCGCAAACGCTTTAAGATCTGCGTCTTTCCCATCTCTCGATTCATCTTCCATTAATTTTAAGGTAGATTTATGTCCGCCAACCATAGCATCAACATAGGCTTTATCAAAATCTGCACCTGTTTTTTTGCTTAGGTCATCCATTTTTTTCTTGTGCTCATCGTCTACAGTGCTTGGCAGTGTAATGTTTTTTTGTTTCGCAATGGCCGTTAATTCGGTATTTGCCATGCCGTGGTCTTTTACCATCATGGTTGCAAATTCTTTAACCTGAGGATTACTGCTTTTTTCTAGCGCGAGTTTTCCTAATTCTACTTCAGCCATACCACCAACCGCCGCTTGGGTAGTAAACTTCGCATCAGCTTCATCTACTGCAATTCCTCCGGTGGCAACTGCATTAGTTGAGCTGTCTTTTGCCATGTTTAAACTATCGGCACTTTCTTTGGCATCCTTGTTTCCTCCATTGCAGGCCTGAAATGCTAATGCAGAAATGGCCAATAAATAAATTAACTTTTTCATATACTTTGTTTTTTGTTGTATCTACATAAACATGTTTTAAACTAAAAGGGTTTTAAGCTTTTAAAATAAATGGGGGTAGGTAAATATCAGATGCTCAGCTGAGTAAGCTGGTTTCGTAGTAGTAGGAGCGATAGAGAAGGTTTAAAATTTAATAATTCTTATTTGGACTTGATCTAAATAGAGGTTATATTTGCCAAAATAAAAATGCCACACGGTTCGGACCCGTGTGGCTAAACCGGAAATCCGGCTCACCTTTAATCTCCATTAAAAGCCATGCAAATTAAGAAAATTTTGCTATTGGGCATGTTATGTGCCTGTGTAATTTTTACTTCTGCCCAAAACCGATCATCGATCATATCAGGGCAAATCAAATCCAATGATGGAAATCCACTTCCCGGGGCTACCGTTAAAATCCACAAAACCAATTATGGTACATTAACAGACCAAAGCGGAAATTTTAAACTCTTAAATATTCCGCTGGGTAAATACACCATACAGGTATCTGCAATTGGTTTTAAAACACAGAAAAAAGAGATCAATGTGGCTGACGGTCAGCCCGGTACTTTCAGTTTTAGCTTATCAGAATCTACCGAACAAATGGAAACGCTAAACGTCATCGGCCGAACAGCCAATCAGCAGGTTAACCGTCAGGCTTTCAATGTAACCTCTATTGATGCAAAGAAACTGCACAACAGTACACTTGATATTTCTCATGCTTTAGACCGTGTTTCAGGAGTGAGGGTTAGAGAGGCCGGAGGCTTGGGTTCAAGAATGGATTTTTCTTTGAACGGTTTTACAGGCAGGCAGGTTAAGTTTTTTATTGATGGGGTACCCATGGATAATTTTGGTTCATCATTCCAGATTAACAATATACCCATTAACCTTGCCCAGCGCGTAGAGGTATATAAAGGAGTAGTTCCTGTTTGGTTAGGATCGGATGCATTAGGTGGTGCCGTTAATATTGTAACCGATAATACAACGAAAAGTTATATGGATGCCTCTTATTCGTATGGCTCTTTCAACACACATAAAACAGCTGTAAATGTAGGATATACTGCGCCATCGGGATTTAAAATCCAGATTAATGCTTTTCAAAATTATTCAGATAACGACTATAAGGTTACTACAGATGTTGCAGATATTAATGGCCGTTATTTCAGAAACCAGGTGGTTAAACGCTTCAACGACACTTATCATAACGAGACTTTAATAGCCAGTGCAGGTGTAGTTAATAAATCATTTGCCGATCAGTTAATGTTCGGGTTAACCGTTGGACAAAACTATTCTGAAATCCAAACAGGAGCAAGGATGGTTTCTGTTTTTGGTGATTGGCATAGAAAGGGCAGTATTTTAATGCCTACTGTTAAATATGCCAAAAAAGATCTGTTTGTTAAAGGATTGGACCTTCGTGTAAACGGAAATTTTAATTTCGGTACAGAACAAAATATAGATACGGTTTACCGTCGTTACAACTGGTTCCAGGATTATAAAGAATACCCTGGCGCAGGCAGCGAACGTGAACGTTCGATGTATAAATTCCGTAACAATAACGGATTGGCTACTGCAAACTTAAGTTATACTGTTGATGAGCATCATTCCTTGTCGCTAAATAATGTATACAATAGCTTTAACAGAACAGGTTCTGATGAATTATATCCTGATGCCGAGAAATATGAGCAACCACGTATAAACAATAAAAATGTATTGGGTTTAGGTTATAAATTCAGTGCTTCTGAGAAGTGGAACACTTCGGTATTTGCAAAACAATTTTATCAATCAAATAAATATTCGCAAAGCTATAATCCAAGTGGTAACTGGGGCGATATTGCTTATTTAACACAAAAAAACAGCTATAGTAAAACCGGTTATGGTATTGCATCTACTTACTTTATTGTGTCGAATCTTCAGGTTAAAGCATCATATGAAAAAAGTTATCGTTTGCCAGAAACCGACGAACTTTTCGGCGATTTATTAAATCTCGAAGGGAATATTGATTTAAAGCCCGAGCAGAGCAGCAACTATAATTTGGGTTTTAGTTACCAGGCGCAGTTAAACAAAATCCACCGTTTTAGTTTCGATGGAAATTTAATGTACCGCGATGCGAAAGACTTTATCAGACCAAGTTTAAATGCAAACCAAACCAAACAGGTGATGGGCAATGTAGCTAACGTAACCAATTTTGGGTTTGAATCGGAGGTTAGATATTCATTTAAGCAACTATTTACGGCAGGAGTAAACGTAACCTATCAGAATTTAAGAAATAATACCCGTTTTGAGCCAGGTCAAACCATGCAGAGTCCTTTATTTAGAGACCGGATTCCAAATATGCCTTATCTCTTTGGTAATGCAGATGCCTCACTTTTCTTTAACAACGTGGGTAAAAAAGGCAATACCCTTACCCTTGGTTATAACGTGCTTTACGTTCATGCTTATTATTTATCATGGCCGAGCCAGGGTACTTCAGAAACCAAATATGATATTCCCAGACAATGGATGCAGGATGTAAATGCTGTTTATACACTTGGCGGCGGTAAATATAATATTGGCTTAGAATGTAAAAATCTATTGGATAACCGCATTTACGATAATTTTTCTCTACAAAAGCCGGGCAGGGCATTTTATGCCAAGGTTAGATACTTTTTTAGCAACAACAGATAATTCCTAATCCTAAAATATTTTAACATGAAAACTAAATATATACTTCCTTTTTTAAGTTTATCCTTTCTGATCATCTTTTCTGGGTGTGACAAAGAGCTGGATTCTTCAGAAGTTATAGATGTAGAAACCGAACTTACAGGGGCAACCAAATTTGTAATTTCTGCAACACCAATTGGTACTTCGGGCATTGCTGATTATTTATTGACGGCAAATTCTTTAGAATCGGGCATGGTAACCACTCAGGGAAATGGGATAGAACAAGATGGATCATACCGTTATTATCTTACACACAAAAACCGTTTTTTTAGTTTGCTATACGGACAGGGAAATCCAGGTGCTGTTACGTCTTACCGTTTAGATAGTGATGGAAAGTTAAATAAACTTTCAAATTTTCAAAGTGAAACCGTACATCTTTTTGCACCTGTGAAGGACGATGTTTTTACCATTAAAGTTCCAAGGTCTGGAAATGAATTTGCAACCATGTTTAGGATAGATGCACGCAAATATCAGATTGTTGGTGAGCAGCAGGTAAATATTGTAAAGCTTGCGGGCAATGGCGAAAGGGCTCACTTTACCTGGGCAACACAGGTTGGAGAAAAGTTATTTATACCTTATATGAGTATTAAAGGCGCTGCGCCGGATGTGTTTGGTACTTCATATCCCGACAGTTCCTGGGTAGCCGTTTATAGTTATCCCGATTTAAAACTGGAGAAAATTATCCGCGATAACCGCACCAGTTATATCGGCGCCTATTTCGTAAATGGTTTGGTTGAAACCGATAATGGAGATGCCTATGCTTTTTCATTTGCAGTGGCAACAAACGCAGGCATTCCGACCTCCAAAAATCCATCAGCTGTTATCAGGATCAATAAAGGAACTACCGAGTTTGATAAAAGTTATTTCTTTAACGTACAGGAGATTTCTGGCGGACACCATATTGCGGGGCAAACTTATTTAGGAAAGGGTGTTTTTATTCTCCAAATGTATGCGCAAGCCAATTCGCTTTTAGGTACAGCAAGAAGATTTGCTGTTGTTGATGTAATCAGCAAAAGCTTCAAATGGATAACCGGTATCCCTGCCGATATCACCAGAACAACAACCATAAATAATTATGCGCCAAAAGATGGTAAAACCGGATACATAGGTATCACTACCGCGAGCGAGGGAAGTTATGTTTATGTATTCGATGCAGAAATTGCAGCTGCAAAAAAAGGCTTAAAGGTTGAAGGCGGAACAATCACTGCAATTAATGCCCTTCAATATTAAAATAAAACTTATACGCTTAACTAAACAGAACAATGGCAACGGTAAACAAAACTATTCCAGCAAAGAAAAAAAGTAAAGATTCGCTATTTAACAGAATCAATAAATGGCTTCACCTCTGGCTTGGCCTAATATCCGGCGTCATTGTTCTTATTGTTTGTATAACAGGCTGTATCTGGGTTTTTAATGAAGAAATTACAGGTTTATTGGAACCTGAAACCAAAATTGAAAAGCAGGATAAACCTGTGATTACACCATCGCAACTGAGCGCCATTGCGTTTAAGCTTTATCCAGAAAAGATTCCTTCGTATGCACAATACCAACAGGGAAGAGCAATCAGTTTAAATTTAAGGGGAAAAAAGGATGAAGGACGGCGCGGAGGAGGAACCAGTTTAAAAATTAATCCTTACACAGGAGAGGTGATCAGCAAAGTGGTTCACAAAAAAGGAGAGGTCGATTTTTTTAGGTTTATCCTCAACGGTCACCGTTTCTTGTGGTTACCTTATGCCATCGGAAGACCGATTGTAAACTACGGAACCATGATATTTGTGGTTTTGTTAATTACCGGATTAATCTGGTGGTATCCTAAAAAGTGGAACAGATCAACCCGCGATAAGAGTTTCAAAATTAAGTGGGGCGCTTCATTCAAAAGGGTAAACCTCGATTTACACAATGTACTTGGCTTTTATTCTTTAATTTTTTTGCTTTTTATCGCCTTGACAGGGATGGTTTATGGAATTAAATGGTACAGTGAAGGTTTATATTGGGTAACCTCTGGAGGTGATAAATTAGGTGATTTCCAACGTTTGGAATCTGATTCTTTAGCCGTTGGAAAATTTTATACACCACAGAAAGCCATGGATCTGGCTTGGCAGAAAGTAATTCGCCGCCATCCAAAATCACAGGGTTTTTACTATAATTTTCCCGATACTTCAAAAGCAAAGGCCACGATCAACATTACGGTTTATCCCAATACAGGTCAGTTTTATAATAACCAGGGATATACTTTCGATCAGCATACTTTAAAAGAATTTAAACGCAAAGGTGTTTATGCTATTGCTTATGAAGAAGCCGGTTTTGGTGGGAAACTTAGGAAAATGAATTATGATATTCACGTCGGCAGTATTTTGGGTTTCCCAGGTAAAGTAATGGCTTTTTTAGCATCACTAATAGGGGCAAGTTTACCCATAACAGGTTTTCTGATCTGGTATGGCAGGAAATTCAAAAAGAAAGCTGGAAAAAAAGCGCCCGTTTTAACCGAAGGTGGAAATAAGCCGGCTGTTTTAAAGCCGAGGGCTAAAATTCCGGTTAAAAAAGTGGAAGAAGTCTTGGAGTAATATCTTTTTTTTATGGAACCGTCATGCTGTCCCGAATGTTCGGGATCAGTATCTTTTCTACTATTTAAGACCCTAAAATGAACCCGAGTAGTTATCGGATCAGGGTGACGAAACAAGAAAACCCGGACATCGTCCGGGTTTTCTTGTTTAAATGCCTTACAATTTTACCTTTTTAGTTTTTGGTTCTGGTTTTTCAGGTAATTGTATCGATAAAATCAAATCAATGCTTTCCGAGTTGGTTTCATAATCGGCTGCAATTTTTTCCCATCTTTTTAGTTCTGCTTGTAAGCTTTCGATTTCCTTACCCAATGATTCGATCTTATTCTGGATTGATTTTCTAACGTTTGTATTTGCCATAACACAAAATTATGATTTGATGGCATATCTTTAAACTTCTTTGCGATAAGAATGCCTGTAAAAAATGCTAAGTGTTCTCTTTCAATGAGTTTTATTCTTATAAAATTTTCAACAATAGTGAAGAATCACCGAATTTGCTTACCATACCAAATAATTGTGTAATGATTTGCTATTTTTACCCAACATCCCCAATAAAATATGAAGAAAAATAATAACTGCGATCTTAAAACCTGTTTTATGTGCCAACTCACCTTAAAAGAGTGGCATTCTGCTATCGAGAGCCATAAAAGGAATTTTATCGCTAAAAAGGGGGAAGTAATTATCAAAGAGGGCGATCCGGTCAGTGGTGTTTATTTTGTTACTTCGGGCAATGTAAAAGTGCATAAACAATGGGGTGATAAAGAACTGATTTTACGTTTTGCAAACGATGGAGCCATCATTGGACATAGGGGAATCAGCAGCAGTATTTCTACTTATCCAATATCGGCAACAGCTTTAGAAACCACTAAACTTTGTTTTGTAGATATCGATTTTTTTAAAACCACCATAAAAGTAAACCAAGAATTCGCCTACGGTTTATTAATGTTTTATGCCGACGAGCTGCACGCTTCAGAAAAGAAAATGCGTAATTTAGCTTTAATGTCGGTTAAAGGAAGGCTTGCCGTGGCTATTTTAGGATTGAGAGATCAATTTGGATTAGATGCCGAAGGATTTTTAAATTTAGCACTAAGCCGTCAGGATCTGGCTGCTTTTACCGGTGCCACTTACGAAACTGTTTTTAGGACGATGAACGAATTGTTAGCAGAAAAGTTAATAATAGTGAAAGGGAAGCAAATTGGTATTTTAAACGAGGCTGGACTGACAGATTTGAGTAATAAATAATCCATTATGGATAGTTTATTGTATAAAATATAAATGATAGGAGAATTTAAAAGATTAAATCTCCTCAGATCATCGTCATTGCGAGAAGGCTTTTTCAGCCGACGAAGCAATCTTTATAGCAAGGATCACTAGCATGAAAGATTGCTTCGTCGTTCCTCCTCGCAATGACGACTTTTCTTTTGAATCTGTCATTGATAGCGTAGCCGAAGTGTCTTTTCAAAACATGTATTCGCTCAGCTTAATTAATAACCAGTTTTAAATGATTAATATTATATGCTAGGAATCGTTTTATGTGGCGGGCAGAGCTTAAGGATGGGCACTGACAAAGGTTTGCTCAGCCATCAAGATAGATTATGGGCACAGGCAGCCTGCGATAAGTTAAGCTCGCTTAATCTCCAAGTAAAATTTTCAGTTAATCCATCGCAGCAAGAAACCTATGCAGGGTATTTTGGGAATGAATGCCTGATAGTTGATCATTCTTTACTTGATATCAAAGGACCATTATTGGGGGTGCTTTCTGCGCATTTGTCAAATCCAGAGGAAGATCTGTTCTTATTGGCCTGCGATATGTTGTTGATGGAAATCAGGTTGTTGGAAAAGCTAATCCATTCACTTAAAGCTGATGATTCTTTAGAGGCTTATATTTTCACCAAAGATGGTCAGCAAGAACCTTTATGCGGGATTTATAAAGTTGAGGGTTTGAAAAAAATTGTATACCTGCTTCAAAACAATGGTTTGGCCAAACACAGCATGAAATACGTTTTAAGTAATTTGCGAGTTTGCGAAATTGCCATTGGGGACCAGGATTATCGTTATTTCAGTAATTTTAACTCCCATGCAGAAATAAACGGCTTATAACAATTGCAAGGCTGATTGATCAATTTTAGTAAAATTGTCTTTCTCTCCTTCGCAAAGCATGCAACAATAATCTTCAGGTAAATCTTTAAATGCTGTACCTGGGTTAATGTTGTTTTCAATTTCGCCAATACGCTCGTTGTACACCGTTAAACAATTGTTACACTGGTATAAAAACTCGCCATCTTTTTTTATCGCTTCTTCGGTTTGGAAGCTCTGTTTTTGATTACCTGTTTTAATCGCATTTAAACGGTATTTGTAAAACTTAAATATCGAACGCCTTACTTGTTCTGGTAATAAAAAACTAGGATTACTCCTGCTAAAAATTTCACCTGTACGCTCATTGGGGTTAAAATCCTTAGCACACAAAATATCATAAACGGGTAACAGTTTTAATCCCAATATATTAATCAGGTGGCGTTTTTGGATCAGGATACTACTAAAAACCTCACTTTTTTTTCGTGTTTTAATGCCAAAGCAAATTCCAAACGTCCTGGTATCATCAATGCTTAAATGTTTAACAAGGAAATTTTTTAATGCTAAACCTTCGTTACAATTATCTTCCACCTGAAAGTTAAGTTCGTTGGCCGCATGCCGCATATTGATCTCAAATTCTTCTAGTAAGCCATTCCAAAGGTTTTTGTCTTTTTCATCAATTCCTTTTATAATAATGGTTTTCCAGGAGGTACAGCACAACTGACCGAGTTTGGTATCTAAACAAAGCTGGCAGAGTTTTTTTAAAAATGGAATGCTGAACAATTCATCACGTCTGTAGATACCCAACCAATATTTGTTGTTATACCGGTTTAAGCCCTCGTAATAAGGCAGGTTAAATGAAGATAGTGATACGGTGTTTTCGGCTTGTTTAAGAATGAAATTTTCCTGATCTAAAAGTGCAAAGAGCGCTTCACCATTGGCTTGTGGATTATCTACAAACTCTGAGTGATTGTTTTTGATAATATCCTCCAGCGCTTTGGTAGCCTGTGCGATATGGTTGGTGTAACAAAGCTGATTCCATTCATAGGTTACATTGGTTCTCGGAAACCGGATAATCAAATGCCAATAATGTTCGGATTGTGAAGACGCTATCCAGTTGATATTACCCGTTAACATGGGGGTAAAGCTTTGGTCGCTATCGCAGATATTAACCTTAACGGAAGGTTTAAAGTCGATATCGTCTAAAATGTCTTTGTATACCCCTTCAGTAAGCCAGGTTTTACGGATAAAAATCTCTTCAGCAGGGTAAGAACTGATAATATTCGGAAAATTATTGGTGTCTACTTCATAATCGATCCCAAGTTTATCCATTTCACCTGTAAATATGGCAATATTGTAGGTTGTAGTATCAATCAATAACTGCTGGCGTAGACCAAAACGAATATATTGGATCCGCGCTTTTGTAGCCGCAACCAGGATGTTATACAGGTTGCCCGGTGATATGATGCCGCCTGGAAAGTTAATGATGATGGTTTGATACATGGTTTAGCTATTTAAAAGTCCAAATTCTACTACTGCCTTTGGGAAGTTTTTGTTTTCGTGCCCTGGTCTGCATAATTTTAAAAGCGCAAACCTTTGGATATTGGTGAGTTTTCGCCACTGGTTTATGGAGAGCTGTAATGCTAATTCTGTCGCCTTTTCTTTCAGCATCGTTGGGATTTGATGTAGGTTTCCCCAATCGGGTAGCGGATCGATAGCCAGTGTAGTAGCTTGATTTCCAGTATATTTGGCAATCAGGCCAATGAGAAATTGATGGTACTTATCTGTCTGTTCTTGAGTTGAAACCGGTAGTAAGGCCAGCTGGATTCTTTCTGATGGATGAAATTTGCTCCATTCGGCCAATTTTAATTTTATACCTGCGGCATCCATTTTAAAACGTACGATCATCGGGATACAACGCACATTTTCTTCAATAAAATCTTCTTCGAACTTAAAATATTCAATCCCTTTAAGGTTTTTAAATTCTGAAGGACCTATTTTTACTTTCATCACTTTGTTCAATTTAAATATTCTTTAGCAATCTATCGTCATTCTTGCGCAGGCGGGAATCTTAATGCTTATTGTCTTACGATTCTCAATCGTTTACTAATGACAGATTTCAAAAATCTGTCGTCATTTCGACCGCAGTGGAGAAATCTTTGAACTATCCATTAAACATAGTTTAAAGATTTCTCTCCCGAAGGTTCGGGACTGCGCTCCTCCCGATAGCTATCGGATCGAAATGACGATTTATCTTAGCCTATCATTCAAACTTCTTTGTTTGTTTTTTTTAAAAAACTGACCGCTAGGAATAACAAACGGCCAAAGTTTTTTATGTTCCTGCCAAAGCAGGTTTAGTTTCCGTTTTTAATACATTTACAAAAGAATCTAATATGGCTTTTACCTCGGGCCTGCAACTGCCACAGCCCATTCCGGCACCTGTTAACTGGCAAAGCTGCAAATGATCTTTACAGCCATCTTTAATTTTGTTGATCAGGTTGCCTTCGCCAACATTGTTGCAGCTGCATACGGTTTTGCCGATAATAGGTTCGGTTATTTTGCCACTCCTTAACAATTGGAGCCGCTTTTCGCTCAACTCCATTTTATTTTCGATCAGGTTGCGGAACTCCAGAAACTCACTTTTATCGCCGATTAATATCGCCCCAACCAATTTATCGTTGTGTACAATACATTTTTTATAGTAACGTTTGGCTTTATCAATAAAAACAATTTCCTCATAAGTAGGGTCGTTGTTCGGTATTTCGGCCAAACCTAATGAACAGAGTTCTAAACTATGCATTTTTAGGATATTCATCAGTAAACTGCCCTGATAAAATTTAGCAATATCTCCACAAAGAAATCGGGCCACTATTTCGGCCTGTTGTTCTGCCGCTGCCGTAATGCCGTACATCTGACCTTTAAATTCGGCAATTTCACCAATGGCATAAATATCTTTTTCATTGGTTCTCAGGTATTCGTCAACCACAACTCCTCGTTTGCATTCAATTCCTGCTTCTTTAATCAGTTCGGTGTTTGGGACTGTACCTATGGCGATTACCAAAGATTCGCAATCGAGCAATAAACCGCTTTTTAAACGGATGCCCGAAATGCTTTTTTCTCCGATAATCCGGTCTACTTCATCATTGTAAAAAACCTCAATGCCTTTGCTGATCAGTTCTTCATGTAATAACTGACTGCCCAGTGCATCCAACTGTCGACCCATTAATCTTGATATCCGTTGGATAATCGTCACTTTTGATCCTGTTTCGGCCAAAGATGTAGCCAATTCGATTCCCAATAAACCGCCACCAACAATTACTACTTTTCCATTTGTGGTATCCACATGTTTTTTAAAGCTGTCAGCATCATTACGGCTGCGCATGGTAAATATGCCGTTTAATTTCGGGATATCTTTAAGCACAAAAGCCCTGCTTCCGGTGGCAAGGAGCAGAACTTCGTAATGGTGGGTTTCTCCATTACTATCAATAACCGTTTTATTTTCTTTGTTGATTTTTTCGATACCTAGTCCACGGTGCAGCTTAATTCTATAATCGGTTTCCTCACTATCGCTCATTTTAATGAGGTTATGCCAGGGTAAAGTGCCAATAATATAATCGGGGAGAAGTACCCTGTTGTAGAAAGGGAAATTCTCTTTGCTAAAGATCTCAATATCATCTTCGGTATTTAAAGCCCTGAAACTTTTAACAAAACCACAGGCACCAGCGCCAGCACCGATAACAATAATCTTTTGTCGTGCTTTTTGATATAATTTTACTTCTACAGCACTAAATTTAAAATCGGGTTCTTTGCTTAGTGGGTCAACCAGGTTATTGGTGAGGTTATTCACCCGGTTTAAGTCGCTTTTTAAGATTTTTCCCCAGTGCATGGGCATAAAAACCACTCCGGGTTTAATATCTTCCGAAAATTTTGCTTTTACACGAACATTTCCACGCAAACTGGAAATTTCGATGATATCATTGTCTTTAATATGCCGAGATTCGGCATCAATTGGGTTGATCTCTAAAAAAGATTCGCTAATATGCTGGTTCAATTTATTTACCTTGCCTGTTTTGCTTCGGGTATGCCATTGATCTCTGATTCTTCCGGTGGTTAAAATCAATGGATGTTCTGGTGTTAATGCTTCCGATTGGTTTTGATCATCAAATGATAAAATATTGGCTTTTTTATCTGGTGTATAAAACTGGTGATCGGTAAATAACCTTGCTGTTCCTAATGCTTTTTCTTGCTTAGGATAAGGCCATTGAACGGCTCTTTTTTCTTTTAAAATCTCATAATTAAGTCCACTGATATCGATATTGGTTCCCTCGGTGAGGGCCGCATGCTCGTTGTATATTTCGGAAGCATTTTTGAAATCAAAACCGTGATAGCCCATTTTTTCTGCAAACCGGCAGATAATTTCCGAATCTGGTAAGGCTTCTCCAGGTGCTTCGGTTACTTTACTGAGATAAGAAATATAGCGGCCTGCATTGGTCATGGTGCCCTCTTTTTCTACCCAGGCAGCTGCAGGTAAAACCACATCAGCGTATTTTAAGGTTTCTACTTTGCTACTAATGTCCTGAACAACTACAAATTTCGCTTTTTTCAATCCTTCTTCGGCTATACGAACATCAGGCAGGCTGATCAGCGGATTGGTGCATAAAATCCATACCGCTTTGAGCTTTCCGGTATTCAGTTCATCGAACATCTCTGTTGCAGTTAGGCCAGGTTTAGATTGTATGGTGCCTAGGGGGATCTGCCAAAACTTTTCGACCTCATTGCGGTGAATTTCATTGGCTAAAACGCGATGTGCCGGCAATAAATTGCTTAAACCACCAACTTCTCGACCGCCCATGGCATTTGGTTGCCCAGTGAGTGAAAAAGGTCCGCTTCCTGGTTTGCCAATATGGCCGGTAATCAGGTTTAGGTTGATCAATGAAAGGTTTTTATTGGTGCCAACCACACTTTGGTTAAGCCCCATAGTCCACATGCTAATGAAACCTTTTGCATTGCCGATGTACGATGCGGCCAAGCGGATATCACTTTCTTTGATGCCACAAATAACTGCTGCTTCGGCCAATGAGATTTCGAAAACGGTAGCACGGTATTTTTCATAACCGTTGGTACTGTTGATGATAAAATCGGCGTCGATTTTTCCATCTTCAATTAAACATCTGCCAATGGCGTGGTGAAGGGTAATATCGGTGCCTGGATTGAGTTGCAAATGGACATTGGCAAGCGAGCAGGTCTGTGTTTTTCGCGGGTCGCTTACAATGATCTTTAAGTCTGGATTTTTTTGCTTTGCGGCTTCAACACGGCGCCAAAGGATAGGATGGCACCATGCTGGATTTGCGCCTGCAACAAAAATACAATCGGCAATTTCAATATCATCGTAACTGATGGGCACGGTATCTTCACCTAGGCTCATTTTATAACCAACAACCGCACTGCTCATACATAAGCGGCTGTTGGTATCGATATTATTGCTGCCGATAAAACCTTTAATCAATTTGTTTACTACATAATATTCTTCTGTTAAACATTGTCCACTTGCATAAAAAGCTACGCTATCGGGGCCATGTTTTTTAATCAGTGCTTTAAAAACGGCTGCTGTTCTTTCTAGTGCGGTATCCCAGCTTACCCTTTGAAGCGGCATGTTTTTGTTGTAACGCATTTCGGGATAAAGCAGCCTGTCGCTTTTGTCATTCGCCGTGTAATGAAGATTCATGCCTTTACTGCACAACATGCCTTTGTTTACAGGGTGGTTTTTGTCTCCTTCAACTGTTATCCGCTCATGGATATCTTTATTTACCACAATACCACAGCCCACTCCGCAATAGCAGCATGTTGTTGTATTATTTAGCGATATATTCTTTTCTTCTTTCAAATGATCAACGGTATTGTAGGTAGGTTTTTACTTTTGGTATGGCTATTTGCTCGGTGTAAGTACAAGATCTTCTATCTCTGCACTTTTCTGTGCCATAATGGTTCTGAAAATAAATACAGCAATGCCAATTCCGAGAATGATAAAGCCTAGAAAAGTAAATGCACTGGTATAATCGATCAGGTCTTTTTGAATGGTATGCCCGTTTTCGATTACATTTTTAGTAGCATGACCCGCTTTGGCTTTAAACATAAATGCAATAAGCATAGCGCCGATATTTCCACCAGCACCTACTATACCCGCTACACTACCAACTGCAAGTGGATTAATGAAAGGAACAAGGCTATATGTTGCTCCGTTGGCCATTTTTAAGCTTAAACCGAAAACGAACATCATAAAAATGGCCATTCCGATATTGCCCGATTTTGCAAACCAGATCAGACCAATTCCTTCTATCAAAAGCAATAGCGCAAGTAACAGTGTTTTGCCATCAAATCCCCAGGTTTTACCGATTTTATCAGCAACAATTCCACCCAATGGTCTGGCAAAAACATTGATCCAGCCAAAAATACCTGCAACCATTCCGGCTATAGCGATTGTTGCGCCGAATGAATCAGTAAAAAATATTGGTGCGAAGTTATCAACCGTTATTTCTACACCAAAACAGGCAGCGTAGGCAACGGTTAAAATCCAGGTGCGGTAATCTTTCGCAGCGATTAAAAATGTGTTTTTGGTACTTTTTATGTTTTCGTCTTTTAAATCCTTAAAATCTCCCTGTGGGGTATCTAAAGTATAACGATGATATAAAAATGCGCATACTAAAAGCATTACACCGGGGAAAATCATAGCATAACGCCAGCTGTCTTCGGTGCTACAAAAGCCCAGAGCGGTAATGCCAGATGCGATTAATGGCATAAATAAATTGGCAGCGCCACCACCTGCATTACCAAAGCCACCGGCTGTTGCATTTGCAGTTCCTTTAATGTTCGGAGCAAACATAATGGAAGTGTGAAATTGGGTAATTACAAATGAAGCGCCGATTACACCAATCGCCAAGCGAAAAAGCAAAAAGGAAGTATAAGAATGACTGGTTCCGATCAACAGTACCGGAATGGCACATAGTACCAAAAGCCAGGTGTAAATGAGTTTGGGCCCAAATTTATCAATTAGCCGTCCGATCAGTAAACGGGCAATAATGGTAGCTGATACTGAAGCAATCTGAATGTTGCCCACCTGATCTTTGGTAAGGTGTAATTGCTCTCTTGCAATTTTCATTAAGGGGGCCATGCCGAACCAGGCGAAAAAGCAAAAGAAGAAAGTTAGCCAGGTGATGTGAAAGGTTTTCATCTGAACACCTTTGAGCGAAAATATATTTAATTTATCTAGCGGTTTAGTAATGGAGTTTAGTGTCATAACGGTCTGTTTAAGCGTAAATAAATAAATGGGTTCTTTTAAAATTTATAGCCTAAGCCTACGCCAACGTTCCACTCGCCATTTTTGACTGCGGTTTTAGGGTTGTAGTATAGCGGTACCTGTAAGGCTACATGGCGAAAAGCCGTTGTTAAGCCAAAACCAAGGTTAGGGGTAAGGGCCGCATTTTTTGGCGCTCCGGCAGCAACTTTATCTTCTTTGATTCTTAAACTGGGTAACAATCCCAATAAAATGGTGTAAGGTTTTTTGCTGAATTTGATGCTCGGGCCTGTACAGTTTATAAAAGCACCATGATCAACGTATCCGGCAACGATAGTACCATCAAATAAAACGGCCTTAGTTTGCGATTTAGCTGAAAAAAAGAACAAGGTAAGTGCAAGGCAGCCTGTTGCGGCTACATAATTAGAAATCTTCATGTCGGTTTGGTTTGGGTTAAATTTTTAATCAGAAAAGTTTAAATCTTACTGGGTCAGGTTAAGATTTTGGCGTTGTACCAATGTAAACAGTTCCGTTTTCTATCTTTACGGGATAGGTTTTTATTGCGCATTCATCGCCGCTTAAACATTCGCCAGTGCTCAATGAGAATGTTTTTTTGTGGAAAGGGCAAGCTACCTTAGGTTCATCGGTAGTAGATCCAATCATTCCACGGCTTAATGCCATCTGTTTTTTATGCGGACATTCATTTTGTGTGGCGTACCACTCATTTCTTCTGGTAAAATAGAAAAGTGCAATCTGATCTTCACCATGTTTTACGCATACGCCACCGTTCTCAATGGCATCCTCGACTCGGCAGGCTGCTAGCCAATTTGATTGTTCATTCATAATTTTGGGTTTTATAAGGTTTGTAAAGATTATTTATTAAACTGTTTTCCATTCGGCGGTTCTTTTTTGTCCGCGCATCTCAACAAATTCTATGGTTGGATCTTTGTCTTCTGGTGCATTTACAAAATGAGAGAAGCGTTTTCTGATCGCAGGATTTTCTACAGCTTCCTTCCATTCGCATTTGTAAGAGGCAATTAAGTTTTCAATTTCGTTTTCCCATTGGGCCGCCATCCCTAAACTATCGTTAATGATTACATTCCGCAGGTAATCTATTCCCCCTTCCATTTTGTTCAGCCAGGTTGCTGTTCTGGTAAGTGGATCGGCAGTGCGGATGTAAAACATCAAAAATCTATCAATGTATTTAATACAGGTTTCACTATCTAAGTCTGTTGCCAGTAAAAGGGCATGTTGCGGTTTACTACCTCCATTGCCACATACATATAAGTTCCAGCCTTTTTCGGTAGCAATAATGCCGAAGTCTTTACTCTGTGCTTCTGCACATTCTCTGATACAGCCACTTACAGCTGATTTGAATTTATGTGGTGCACGGATGCCTCGGTATCTTTCTTCAATTTGGATAGCGAAACTTACACTGTCATGCAGGCCGAATCTGCACCAGGTACTCCCCACGCAGCTTTTAACCGTTCTTAAGCCTTTTCCATAAGCATGTCCGCTTTCAAAACCTGCAGCAATTAATTCCTCCCAGATAATAGGAAGATCGTTAAGGTGTGCGCCAAACATATCAATGCGCTGACCTCCGGTAATTTTGGTGTAGAGGTTATATTTTTTAGCTACTTCGCCAATTACGATCAATTTATCTGGTGTGATTTCGCCGCCCGGAACCCTTGGTACCACTGAGTATGAGCCGCCTTTTTGGATGTTGGCCAGAAAACGGTCGTTACTGTCTTGGGCAACATCATTTCCTTTTTTTAGGATCATTTCATTCCAAAGACTGGCTAGGAGCGATGATACTAAGGGTTTACATACCTCACAACCATCATTTTTGCCTAAAGCATCCAATACTTCGTCGTAACTTTTTAGTTCGTGGATATGAATAAGGTCAAAAAGTTCCTGTCGGCTATAGTTAAAGTGTTCGCAAATTACATTTTTGATATACTTACCTTGCGATTTTAAGGTATAAGTCATTAAGTCTTTAACCATTGGTAAACAGCCGCCACAACCTGTACCTGCTTTGGTACATTTTTTCAGGTCGTCTATGTTTTCGCAAGAGCCGTCAGCAACTGCCGAGCAGATGTCGCCTTTGCTAACACCTTCACAGCTACAGATCAACGCCCCGTCTGGTAAACCAGTAATTCCGGCTCCGCCAGCAGGTTCGCTTCCACCACGTGCACCCAGAATCAGTTCTTCAGGGTTTTCTGGTAATACAATCCGGTTATTAGAGGTCTGCAACAGCAGGTTGTAAGCTGTTGCATCTCCAATTAATATACCTCCTAAAAGGTATTGCCCGTCATTACTAACATTTATTCTTTTATAAACGCCTTTGTGTTTGTTTTCGAAGATGATGGTGCGGCAATCGGGTTCGGTAATAAAATTATCACCAAAACTGGCTACGTCGATACCGATCAGTTTCAGTTTGGTACTCATATCAAACCCTGTAAAGGTTTTTTCACCTTCGCAAAGGTTTGCAGCCAACACCTCGGCCATTTCATAACCAGGAGCGATTAATCCATAAATCATTCCATCGTATAAAGCGCATTCGCCAATGGCAAAAATAGCCGGATCATTGGTCTGCATTTTTTGATCAACAACAATTCCACCGCGTGGACCAACCTCAATGCCACAGGCCTTTGCCAGTTCATCACGTGGTTTTATACCAGCAGAGATAACCAGCATATCTACATCTAAAGCAGTATCATCGCTAAACTTTAGTGCGGTAATACGGCCATCGCCTTCAATACTTGTAGTGTTTTTATTTAAATGGATCTGTAACCCAAGATCTGCAAGTTTAGATTTAAGCATATCGCTGCCAGCAGCATCAATTTGTCTTGGCATTAAGCGCGGTGCAAATTCGATAATGCTCGTTTTTTCGATACCCAGATCTATCAATGCCTTAGCTGCTTCCAATCCCAGTAAACCACCCCCGATAACCGAAGCTGTTTTGGCCTTTTTGGCATAACCGCTAATCAGGTCAAGATCTTCAATGGTACGGTAAACAAAAACACCTTCTTTCTCAATACCGGGGATATTGGGAACGAAAGCTCCCGAGCCGGTTGCAAAAACAAGAATATCGTAATGATAATCAAGGCCATTGGCCGTGTAAACTTTTTGCAGTTCGCGATCTATTTTAACGATTGGATTATTTAAGAAAAGGGTAATATTTTGCTCTTGATACCAGTTTTCAGTAGAAAGAGAAAGATCGTCAGCAGTTTTTCCGTTAAAATATTCACTTAAATGAACACGGTCATAAGCTCTGCGTGGTTCTTCGCCAAAAACGATAAGATTAAAAGAAGAGGTTTTTGATCTTAGCTTTTCGCAGAATTTATATCCCACCATTCCATTTCCTATTACGATTATTTGTGGTTCTTTCATAAATCTTAAAGGTATTTTGTGTTTTGTTGGTTTCTGTTGGTTGTTTTTTGTTTCGAATTATTTGTTTTATTGTTTTTTGTTGTTAATAATCGACTCAAAAATGCATGTTTTAATATTTATATGATTTTTGATATTCAAATATAGGTTAAAAATCAATTAAAAGTTGTTGTTGTGTGATTTTTATCATAAAAAATTTAACTTTTTAATAAATTTTCATCACTTTTATGTTTAAATAGTTAAATCATTAAAATTATGAATCAAAAAACTAACGATTTTGGACTTTTTATAATGGGTGGAGGTCCTGGAGATCCTGAATTGATCACTATGAAAGCTTTTAATGTGCTAAAAAGAGCAGAAGTTATTCTGTATGATAACTTAAGTAATGAAAAATTGCTAGAAATTGCGCCGAAAAGTTGCAAAATGATCTATGTTGGCAAGCAACCTTATGGGAAATACACGCCACAAGAGAAAATAAATGAATTAATAGTCGAAAATGCCCAGAATTATCAAGTTGTGGTGCGTTTAAAAGGTGGAGATCCCTTTATTTTTGGCAGAGGCTTCGAAGAATTGATTTATGCCGAGGCTAGGGGTATCAAATGTCATTATATTCCAGGTATAAGTAGCATGCAGGGCGCAGGTTTTATTGATGTTCCTTTAACACACCGTGGCATTAGTGAAAGTGTTTGGATCCTTACCGGAACCAAGAAGGACGGAAGTTTAACCGATGATTTAAAGTATGCCATGAAAAGTTCGGCTACAGTTGTTATATATATGGGTATGAAAAAAGTTGGCGAAATCTCTAAAGCTTATTGTGATGCGGGCTTAGGTGATATGCCTGCAGCAGTTATTCAGCATGCTACCTTGCCCAACCAAAAACAAGTAGTATGTTCAGTGCAAAATTTACAGGAATCTGCTGAACAGGCAGGCTTAACTTATCCTGCCATTATTATTATAGGTAATGTGGTGCAGGCTAAAGCTTATGCGAACTTAAATCAGGCAGAGTTACTGTCAGCGTAGGGTAGTTAGATGGTTCATGGCACTTTATCTGTTAATTGTTTAATCGTATACTGACCAAAACTTAAATAACCCTTAGATTCCGGTCAGGGTTACAAAAAATGATTTCGGTGTTAATCAGGTTTAAAATCAGAGGGGATTGCTATTGAAGGTTGAATAGTATAGCTCAGAAAAAAGATCTTGTTCCTGCTCACTGCAACCACTAATAGTTTTGCTGACTGTGCCACTTAAACCTGATCGCAGTGGTTCCGATTCTTCATCGGAAAGAACGTAGAGCAGGACTGTATAAACCCAAATGCTGCTGTTTCTGCTTTCCAGAAAAAAAGAATTATAATATTCCTCTATTGAAAGAACCCATAGAAAGATCGTCATCTCGACCGAAGAGCCGCGGAGTGGAGAGATCTTTGGACTATGATATTGAGATCAAATTTCGGACTCCAGACTAATCTAAAAATATTTATCAAGCGTTAACCCATAAGTAAGGTTTAGGTTTTCGCTACTGGTAATGTTCAGTTTGTTATAGTTTAATGCTGTAGTTAAACTAATCCATTTGCGAAGTTTTAACCCAAGGCTAGCTGCTGAACGGATAATGTAATCACCTTTTCTTGAGAAGGAATTCTGCAAAAAATGATTTCCGTCAATAGTAATCAGGTTTTTGATTATAAAATGATATTGTAACCTTAACGAATTTCTATAGGTGTGGTAACTATCACCCACAATTAAACTGCTTTGATCGAAAAGTACACCATTGCTGATGTTTATGTATGCATTTTCTTTATCCAGTATGCTATAGGCAATTCCACCACCAGCAAGCAGCTGATTTTTTAATTTTAAAGAATAACTGGTATTATAATTTACCAAACCCCAATAATAAAAATGAGGAAAGGTTTTATACAGGTTAAAATTTAACGTGGTAGAAAAATCGTTATTCGTTAAATTGTTGTTCTGTTTGCCATAAAGCCAGGCCGAAGTAGAATTTAACACGAAACTTTTCTTTTTAAGGCCAAAATTGAGTGCATTATTCAACAAATAGGCACGGTCTTCATTCGTTCGGTTAATTGATCCTGTTGAAGTGAGCAATATATGGTAGTTGGTACTATCGCTAAATTGAGCAAAGGATTTCGCATAACAAGAGCACAGTAAAAGTAATTGCACAAAAAGCTTCATAGCTATTTTAACATCGGCTGTCCCTAATATGTTTAGTCTGATTTAATTCAGATCGTACCATTTGGGTACAGGAATGTATTCGTGGTTCCAGGTTAATTCATCCTTTTCGTTTTTATAACCCGCAGAGATCAGTTTGATCCCGGGTTCTTCTTGCACAATTTCTTTTTTAAACCGATAAGCGTCTACCATTAAATAATGGTAAAGTTTTTCCTGATCAATTTTATTTTCTGTTAGTAAGATTAACGCATTTTCGCCCGTTTTAAGGGTGTAAATAAAGCTGCCTTTTATTCTCATTTCTCTTTTTTAAGTTTTATACAAATGAGCATCTGAATATGTTTTATTCGTCTTTAAACACCCATCATTATTCCACAAAAAAAAGCCTGCAAGGTTTAACTTGCAGGCCAAAAATTAATATGGGTAGATCAATTTAAAATCAATTCGATTACCGGGATTTCAAAGTCGGGTTTTTTCTTCGGAAGTTTTAATACCAAGGTATTCCCGGTAGATTTTTCAGTATCAATCTGTATTTCAGAGTTGTCATGTAAAAACTGCGCATATTTTGCCTTGTCTTTATATCCATCCAGCGTAATGTAGCCCGTATTTGGATATTCGAACAAATGCACATACAGTTTTTTGGTGTCGTTGTTGTAAGTGAGTTTTACGCCTTCGGGCGCTTTAAATTCGGTTGGAGCGAAAGTGCAATGGTAAATAGATTTCGAATTGGCGTGCATCCAAAGGCCTAGGCTATCTAAAGCAATGTTTGCTCTGTTATCAAATTCACCACGCGCAGTGGGCCCAACATTTAACAATAAATTTCCTCCATTGGCAACTGAAGTAATCAATAGATCTAACAGATTCCTATTGCTTTTCCAGGTGTTTTCATCACGGTGATATCCCCACGAACCTGAAAAGGTTTGGCAGGTTTCCCAAACTTTGCCGCGGTATTTTTCTAATTCCTTCGGACTAACCTGTTCAGGTGTTTCGAAATCTGTACCATCTTCGTAATCATTAAGATCCAAACGGTTATCTACAATAATTTGTGGCTGCAGTTTTCTAATCTGCTTAAGTAGTGCTACTGAGCCCCAATCATCACGGCCTTTACCGTTTTTACCCGGATAAGAGAAATCTGCCCAAAGAATGTCGATTTTACCGTATTTGGTAAGTAGTTCAGTTACCTGATCGTATAGGTACTTTCGGTATTTGGCCATATCTCTGTTTTTATTCAATACCGCATACTGATCCTCATGGTCTTTATCAGGCCTTAAAGGATGATACCTATCAACAGGAAAATCGGGGTGATGCCAATCAATCAGCGAATAATAAAAGCCTACTTTTATGCCCTCGGCACGGAAAGCCTCAACAAATTCTTTAACCAAATCTCTTTTGGCTTGTGTATTGGTTGCCTTATAATTTGTGAATTTACTATCAAATAAAGTAAAACCTTCATGGTGTTTGGTGGTTAACACGGCATATTTCATACCTGCTTCTTTAGCTTCTCTGGCCCATTTTTTAGGGTTAAATAAATCAGGGTTAAACTGATCGAAGTATTTTTGATAAGTTTCATTGGTAATGTGTTCATGGCTTTTTACCCATTCGTGCCTTGCTGGCAATGCATAAAGCCCCCAGTGTATAAACATGCCGAAGCGTGCATCGGTCCACCATTCCATTCTTTTGGTTTTTTGAGCAGCGGTTTCATTGCCTAATCGTTTTTGAGCAAAGCCAGGTAAGGCTAAGCCCAGTATGAACAAAGCTGATAAAATTGTTTTTCTCATTTTCGGTTTCTTTTGGTTAGTATTTAAAGGACTAATTTACTGAGGTATATCCTTTCAAAATGATGGAATATGAGCAAAATATTAAGTTAAATTGGTTTAAGTTTTAACGGAGATGGTTGAATTTCTTAAAACTTTGAAGATGCCATTCTTGTTTAATTGGCAGTATTGTGGAACTTAATTTGACAAAAGAAACGATGAAAACTCAAAAAACAGCGGCCAAACAAAACAAACAACCAGGGATAGAGGCAAAGATGGATCCAAGACCTGAAGTAATTAAAGCAAATTATAAGGGAGCAGGAAAACTGAATGATAAGGTTGCCCTGATTACCGGTGGAGATAGTGGCATTGGTCGTTCGGTGGCAGTCCATTTTGCAAGGGAAGGTGCCAACATTGCTATTGTTTATCTGGACGAAGATGTTGATGCAATAGAAACCCAGAAAATGGTCGAAGCTGAAGGTAAAAATTGTTTATTGATTAAAGGAGATGTCAAAAATCCTTCATTTTGTAGAAAAGCAGTAGAAACAACGGTTAAAAAGTTTGGAAAGGTCAATATTTTGGTAAATAATGCCGGCATGCAGGTTCCTCAGAAAGATCCCAAAAAGATCGACGATAAACAGTTGGAAGATACCTTCCGTACTAACATATTTGGCTATTTTTACTTTGCACACGAGGTATTGGAATATTTTCAGGCAGGTGATTCCATTATCAATACCACTTCGGTAACGGCTTATCGTTCTTCGCCAAATCTGATCGATTACTCTTCAACAAAAGGTGCAATAACTTCTTTTACACGCTCGCTCGCTACAAATTTGGCCAAAGCAGGTATCCGGGTGAATGCTGTCGCACCGGGACCTGTGTGGACACCACTCATTGTATCTACGTTTGATGAAGAAAAGATTAAGTCATTTGGATCAGAAACAGCCATGGAAAGGGCAGGACAACCCTCAGAACTTGGGCCGTCTTATGTATTTCTGGCTTCAGATGATGCATCATTTATCACAGGACAGGTAATCCATGTAAATGGTGGAGAAGTGGTAAACGGTTAATTTCTTTACCTTTAGTGAAATTTAAACCATTTCCATGGCATCAGATCCACCTAAAGATTGGCGTTTTAAGCTTCATGAAGTTATTTACGAATCGAACACACCTGCAGGTAAAGCATTTGATGTAGGTTTATTGATTGCCATATTTTCTAGTATCATTGTGGTAATGCTAGACAGCGTTATTGGTATCCATCAGCAATACGGCAAACTGTTTAATATTATGGAATGGATTTTCGCTGCGCTTTTCACTGTCGAATACATTTTAAGATTGGTGAGTATCAGAAAACCGATCAGCTATGTGATCAGTCCATTAGGCATTATCGATCTGATTGCATTGTTACCTTCTTACTTGAGTATCTTTTTTATCGGCGCACAATCTTTACTGGTTTTTAGGGCACTAAGGCTACTTCGTGTTTTCAGGATATTCAAACTGGGGCATTTTTTGACGGAGATTAATTTTTTAACCCAGGCGCTGAAAAACAGTGTGAGGAAAATCAGCATATTCCTACTGACCGTTTTAACTATCACCGTAATTCTAGGCTCTATTATGTATTTGGTAGAAAAGCGAGAAAATGGATTTTCGAATATTCCTGAAAGTATTTATTGGGCCATCGTTACCATAACAACTGTTGGTTATGGCGATATTTCGCCCATCACGCCACTGGGTAAGTTTGTGGCCTCCGTAGTGATGCTGATTGGTTATGCGATTATTGCTGTACCCACCGGGATCATTACCCATGATATTGCTGTTGCCGCCAGGCAGAAGAAAGAATTACCTGAATCTTGTCCGAGCTGTAGTAGGGAAGGACATGACAGCGATGCCCTGTTTTGCAAATATTGCGGGTCTTCTTTGTTTAAATAAAAAATGCCAGATAATTACTAACCTGGCATCTTTTATCACAGAAATGAATTGGTTTACAACATTTCGCTGTCTTCATCATCATATGCATTTGGATCTTTATCCAGTTCTTCTATGTCCGATTCGTTATAGTCATCCACTTCTGTTTCGTCATCCTCATCTTCTTCGTCTTCCGGACCTTCAATTTCTTCATTTAATTGTGTGCCTTCGCCATCAGCAAATGGCACCTCATCTTCTGTATATCCCTCGTCTTCGGTTGGCTCAGGAGTGGCATGGCCATCGGCCGCATTTCCTTCCGAACGGTTGATCTGAAACTGTTCGATATTCTGAATTTCTTCTTCTGGTTGATTGTTTTCTAGATTTTCCATAGTAAAAGTTATTTATAGTAGAACAGATTCAGATCAGATTAAGTTTAGAGAAAATTTAAAATCTTAAACCAAGGTGTTGTAAGGTTTTTAAAAGATGGATATGATTTGCTCAAACTTTTTAAATGTTAACGGGGTTTTATTAATGCATTTACCTTAATTACTTAATCATGAAAAACCATTTCAATACCAGGAAAATAGCAGTAGTGGGAATGATTATTTCAGCTACTTCATTTAATGCCATGGCAAAAGCTGACTGGCATTATGCAAGATCATCTGATTACATTAATCAACAAGATAGTTTAACCACCGAGCAATTTTTACAACAGGCAGCTATTGCCGGAATGAAAGAGGTATCGACCGGGAAACTTGCGGCAGAGAAAGCAACAGATCAAAAGGTAAAGGCATTTGGCCAGATGATGGTTGATGATCATACCAAGGCCAATGAAGAATTAAGGGTATTGGCGAAACTTAAAAAAGTAAATTTGCCAATGAGTAGGCCAGAAGGTGAACTGCGACCAGATGGCAGGGTGGATTCATCACCTGAAAACATGAAAGATACCTCAAGAACCAAAAATGCCGGAGGTGAGGCAGGTAATACTGGTCTGGCGAAAAAAAACGCAAATGGTGCCACTGAAGCTGACGTGAGCAATGCTATTGAAAAATTAAATAATTTAAGCGGGGCTTCATTTGATAAAGCTTATGTAGGGATGATGGTTACCGATCATCAAAATGCGGTTTCTTTATTTGAAAAAGCATCGCAATCTACTGATCCTGCGGTTAAGGCATATACCAGTAAATATTTACCGGTATTGAAAAAACATTTAAAACATATTCAAGCCCTGGCTAAATAATAGCTTAAGTTATTTAACATGATAACCTTGCTTTTATATTCATCTAAATCGATTTATATTAACTTGATAAGTTTAAATATTTAATATATTTGTTTGATCCTAACCAAATATATGTCCTTGATAAGCCATGATGCAGATGTAGAACTGTTCGCCCGATTACAACAGGATGATCATGCCGCCTATGCAGAAATTTATGGTAAGTACAGCAGGTTATTATTTACTCATGCCTACAAAAAGGTAGGCGATAGAGAATTGTCAAGAGACTTAGTGCAGGATTTATTTACAACGCTTTGGTTGAAACGACATGAAATCATCATAAAAACGGTTCCATCAGCATACTTGTATACCGCACTCAGAAACAGGATTCTAGATCACATTTCACACCAAAACGTAGCTTCTGGATATGTAAACTACCTGCAAAATTACATACCAGTATCAAATAACTTAACCGATCATTTAATCAGGCATAAACAATTGATGCAGCTTATCGAACACGAAATTGCTGCCTTGCCAGAAAAAATGCGTCAGGTTTTCGAACTGAGTAGGAAAGGACATTTAAGCCATAAAGAAATTGCTGTCGAACTGGGCATCTCAGAGCAAACAGTACGGAAACAAATCCAGAATGCACTTAAAATTATGCGTCCGAAATTAGGCGTTTTATTCGTTTTGATTTTTTTGTTCGAAAAATAATTATTTTTTCTACCCCCTAAGGTTTAGTCGCCCGTCTATAGTTTAATGAGCATAAGAAATTAGTGCTGTTAAACCATGCAAAATAACCAAATTAAAGATTTACTTAAAAGATATCTCGCTGGAGAGTGTACTGAAGAAGAAAGAGCTTTGGTAGAAACTTCCTATCTGGATTATCATGTTAATGCTTTATCACTAACAGAAAATGAAATAGCTGATGATTTAGCGGCAATAGCAGCCAACCTGCCAAAAGAGAAGCAACCCAAAGTATTTTCGTTACTTAAAAAGATGATTGCAGCAGCAGCAGTACTGGTAATTGTGGCATCCATCGCAATTTATTTTACTATTAACCCAAAGAAAGAATTTACTGCGAAAATAGTGAACCCGGCAGAAAAGATTTTGCCAGGTACAGATAGAGCCATTTTAACCTTGGCCGATGGGCGTAAGATTACACTTGATAAAAATACATCAACTTTGCTTTTGGATAGTCTTGCAGGAATCCGTATCAAAAAAACTGCAAAAGGAGAACTGGTTTACGAGGTGCTTGATGTTAAAGGAACTGCTGCTAATTTAAATGCTTTTAATACGATAGAAACCCCTCGCGGCAGTCAGTATAAGGTTATTTTGCCCGATGGATCGAATGTTTGGTTAAATGCATCATCATCTTTAAAATACCCTGTAATATTTAATGGTAACAAAAGAAATGTTGAACTAGCTGGTGAAGCCTACTTCGAAGTCGCTAAAAGTAAGGAAATGCCTTTTGTGGTACATACCCAAACACAAGATGTTCAGGTATTGGGTACGCATTTCAATATCAATGCTTATGCTGATGAAACAGCCACCAAAACCACCTTATTAGAAGGAAAGGTATTGGTAAGTAAAGGTGCTGAAAGTAAAATGATGAAACCTGGAGAGCAGGTAATCAATGCTAACCAATCGCGGGTTTTAGAACTGAGCACAATGACAGATGCTACTGAAAGTATCGCCTGGAAAAACGGTCTTTTCTTATTCAATCATAACGATTTACACACAATCATGCATCAGATTTCGAGGTGGTATGATGTTGAAGTAGATTTTGAGGGTGATTTTAGAAAGCAATATTATAGCGGAACGATTTCCAAATTTGGAAAAGTTACCGATGTACTGAAAACAATGGAACTAACCGGCTCGGTAAAATTTAAAATTATAGGAAGGAGGATCATTGTTATGAAATAACAGCTACCCCCACTGGCTTAAAAATGACCCGAAGTGTTTTGAGCCACTTCAGGTCGATTGGACAAGCCAAAATGCAAATCAAATAAACCTATTTCGACACAAGTTACATTTAACTTACTAACCAAATGTATAAATTTTTTAACACAACTACATGCTGTGGGCAACCCCTCATGTCATTTAAATTTCTCATCCGCATGAAATTTATATTGATTTTAATGTTTGCTTTTGTGGTACAGCTCAATGCCAGTACCCATGCTCAAAACATCAATTTAAGCGTAAATAATGCCACTATCGATAAAGTTTTAAAGGCCTTGCGTTTGCAGAGCAATTACAATTTTTATTACGAAGATGCGCTGATTAAATCAGCCAATCCCATTACTTTAACAGCTATAAACGAACCTTTTTTAAGTGTTTTAGAGAAATGTTTTGAAGGGCAGCCCTTTACTTATGTAATCGAACAAAAAACAATCGTATTGCGTAAAAGAAATGCAAATCCATCTGCTGAAAAAGATCAGATTATTATAAGGGGTAAGGTGCTTGATGAAACCAACCAGCCCATCCCGGGTGCAACGGTAAAAATTAAAGGTGGAACATTAACTGTTGCGACCAATCCGAATGGAGAATTTACCATCAAAGCACAGGAAGATGCAATCTTGCTGATTAGTTTTATCGGTTACGATCCGCAGGAAGTACCCATTGAGAAAAGAAAAAATTTAACCATTATCTTAAAGCCAGTAAATAATTCTCTAAATGAGGTTGTGGTTGTGGCGTTCGGGCAAAAACAGAGAAAGATTGAAACCCTGGGTGCCCAGGCTACTTTAGATGTAGAATCGTTAAAACAGCCTGTAGCCAATATTTCTACTGTTTTGGCAGGCCGTGTTTCGGGCTTGGTAGGTGTTCAAAGAAGTGGAGAGCCTGGCAGGGATGGTGCCGATTTATGGATCAGGGGCGTAATTACAACGGGCAATAATACACCCTTAATTTTGGTTGATGGTGTAGAAAGGGCTTTTAGTAACATTGATCCAAATGATATCGAGAGCTTTTCTATTTTGAAAGATGCATCTTCTACTTCTGTTTATGGTGTTAGAGGTGCAAATGGTGTAATTTTAATCACCACTAAAAGAGGTAAAGCCGGACGCACCGATATTAATTTAGATTACTATCAGGGGCTTACCCAGTTTACACGCGTGCCAGAAACGGCAGATGGTGTAACCTACATGCAAATGGCTAACGAGGCGAATACCACCAGAGGTGGAAATCCCATTTATTCTGAAGACCTCATCAACAAAACGTTTACACAGGTAGATCCTTATTTATATCCAAATGTAAACTGGTTTAACGAAATTTTTAATGATTTTGGCCACAACCGCAAAGCAAACTTAAGCATCAGAGGTGGTGGCGAAAAATCTACCTATTATGTTTCTGCAGGTTATTATGATGAAACAGGTTTGTTTAAAACTGATGGATTACAGCAATATAACTCTTCTATTAAATATTCAAGGGTAAATTTCAGTTCAGCTCTAACCTTAAAAGCAACGAAAAGTACCACGATTGATTTAGGGATTAAAGGCTGGATATCTAACGGAAATTATCCTGGCACCGGTACGAGTGATATTTTTGCGAATTCGCTAAGAACATATCCAATTTTATATCCGGTAATGTATCCGGATAATAGAGAGCCCTTTTTATCTACAGGTGGTGGTTTATATAGTTCTTACGGATTGCTTACCAACCGGGGCTATTCTACAACTTATGAAAACCAGATCATGTCTGATATCAGGGTTACGCAAGATTTGGGCAGCCTGGTCAAAGGCTTGTCGTCGCATTTGCTATACTCATTTGATGCCACCAATACTAATACGCTTGCCAGGGAAAAAAAGCCGACAACTTACTACGCTACATCAAGAGATGCTACCGGTAACCTGGTTTACAGCAGCATTAACCCTGGTCAGGATTATCTTTCCTTTTCAAGATCAAACGGAGGAAGTCGCCAGTTCTACTTAGAGGGCGCTATAAACTATGCCCGCACTTTTGGAAAACATAAGTTAGGTGGACTTGCCTTGTACTACCAAAGTGATAAGGTAAGTGCAACAGCTGGAGATTTAATAGGCTCTATCCCTTACCGGAGTTTAGGTGGAGTAGGGCGTGCCACTTATTCTTATGATGACCGTTATTTAGCCGAAGTTACCTTTGGATATAACGGAGCCGAAAATTTTGCACCTGATAAACGTTATGGTTTCTTTCCATCTTATGCTGTTGGATGGGTAGTTTCTAACGAAAAGTTTTATGGTAATGCCAACGAGATTTTCCAGTTAATAAAATTAAGAGCTTCGTATGGAACGGTAGGTAGCAGTAACATTGGCGGAAGGCGTTTTTCTTATATCGGAACTGTGGGTAATACAACAGGTGCATATCAATATGGTCAGGTTAGAGGAGATAATGTACTTCAAGGGATAGACATTGCCGACTACCCGGTCGATGCTACCTGGGAAACCGAAAAAGATTTGAACCTGGGCTTAGAACTTAAAACCTGGAATAATGCGCTGAGTCTGCAGTTTGATGTATTTAGCCGTAAACGGGAGAATATTTTTACGATAAGAAAAGGTGTTCCGGATTTTGTGGGCGTTAGAAATAACCTCTTGGGGAATTTAGGTAAAACAGAAGCAAAAGGAATTGATTTTACAGGGAATTTTGATAAAAATTTCGGTGCTTTTTCAATGTCTCTGCAAGGTACATTCACCTATAATAAAAACAAAGTGATCGAAGATGATTCGCCTGCTCCGGCCTTTCCATGGCAGGAATCGAGAGGCCAGTCTGTTTTTACAAGAAGCGGGTATATTGCTGATGGATTTTATACACAAGCAGAAATAGATAATCCTGCTATAGCCCGAACAACTGGCGTAGTGCAAGCAGGAGATTTGAAATTTAGAGATTTAAGTGGGGATGGTATCATCAACGCCGATGATATAACTTTCATCGGTAAAGATCAGGTACCGCAGATTTTATATGGTTTTGGTGGAACATTTGGCTATAAAGGTTTTTCATTAGGTGCATTTTTTCAAGGGACAGGATCAGTTGATTTCTATTTCGCTAATGAGTTTATGCCTTTTAGAAACGGTTCGGCGAAAGGAAGTTTATATGCCAATGTTTTAGATCGATGGACTCCCCAAAACCCAAGGCAAGATGCTTTTTATCCGCGTCTTTCGTACGGTGCCGATATCAACCAAAACTATAATACAAACAGTCATTTTTTAATCAATGGACGTTTCCTCAGACTTAAAACCCTTGATTTCGGCTATACCTTTAAAAAGGAAACGATTGCATTTATGGGTTTGCAAAGGCTCAGGCTTTATTTCATAGGCTACAACCTCTTCACCATAAGCCCATTTAAATACTGGGATCCTGAGTTAGGAGGGGGTACAGGTTCCGGACCTCGAAGTTCAGGAACTTCCTATCCCAATATCAAAACTTACAGTTTGGGTGTAAGTGCTACTTTTTAATTTTAAAATCTTAGGATATGAAAAGAAATATATTTTTTAAAGCAGCGCTCATGTTAGTGCTGATCTGCTCTTTAACTGCCTGTAAAAAATTCCTCGATCAGGTACCTGATGACAAACAGACTATTGACGATGTTTTCAAAAAGAAGATCGAATCGGAAAAATATCTGGCCGGAGTTTACACCTATATCCGGTCAAATAGCGATTGGAACTCAGGTAACGGCGCAAGTCCATGGGAAGGTCTATCTGACGAGGCTGATGTAACCTATAACGATTACCCAACTTATTCGATGAATTTAGGCAACTGGGATAAAAACCGTGGGGAGTATAATTTTTGGATCCATTATTATCAGGGAATCCGCAGGGCGTCTTATTTTATGCAACGTGTGCCAGAGAATCCCGAAATCGAACCACAGTTAATCAAACAATATGTTGCCGAAGCAAGGGCATTAAGAGCGTATTTTTATGCTTGTCTTATAGCCCAATACGGGCCTGTAATCATATTGCCAGATCTGCCTATTCCCCCAGACGCTTCTATAGATGATTTTAGTTTTCCAAGAAATAGCTACGATGAATGCGTTAATTTTATTGTTTCTGAACTGGATAAGGCTATTGTTGATTTACCTGCTTCGCAAGGCAATACCCGCGAGTTCGGAAGGTGGAAAAAAGGAATGGCCCTTGCTGTTAAATCGCGCACATTGTTGTATGCGGCAAGTCCTTTGTACAATGGAAATACTGATTATGCCAGTTTTAAAAATCTAGATGGAAAGCTATTGATCAATCAAACATTTGATGTGAACAAATGGAAAAGAGCTGCAGATGCAGCTAAAGAATTAATAGATATGCCCGATTATAGCTTGTACAAAGAGCTGGATGCAAATGGAAATATAAAGGCTTACGAATCACTTAAAAATCTTTGGTTAAAAGATTGGAATTCTGAAGTTATCCTGTGCCGTTTGGTAGACGATAAAATGTATTCTATTGATAAAAACGGTTCGCCCTATATTCTTGGTGGTTGGTCTTCCTGGGGGGCTACACAACAAGCGGTTGATGCATTTTTTACAGCTAACGGAAGATCTATAGATGATCCCGCCTCAGGTTATACCGAAGTTGGAACTACTTCCACTGCGAATAACTATTATGCAGCCGGTACCTCAAATATGTATGTGAACAGGGAACCGCGTTTTTATGTTAACATTACCTTCAACCTGAGCAAATGGATCAATAACGCCAGTAACAACAACAGCGGAACCGGATCTTCACCAATAACGATTCAACTGTATAAAGGTGGTAATAGTGGGCAATACACAGGTCGCAACTGGTCTAGAACAGGTTATGTTGTTCGTAAAATGGTTAATCCAAATAGTAAAGTAGGGCCCGATCAAATTGCAGACAGGGCAGAAATCATTTTCAGATTGGGTGAAATTTACCTCAATTATGCAGAGGCACTGAACGAATATGCACCAGGAAACGCCGATATTAAAAAGTACATTAACCTGATCAGGGAGCGTGCAGGAATTCCGCAATACGGTTCTGCGGCTAATCAGGTGCCCGAACCTACAAGTCAGGCCGCCTGGCGCGAAGCCATACGTAAAGAAAGAAGGGTAGAACTTGCATTCGAGAGTTTTAGATATTTCGATACCCGTAGATGGAAAATAGCCGATCAGACCGATGGCGGACCTTTTTATGGAATGGATGTCAATGCGACCACTTCTGCTGATTTTCAAAAGAGGGTGGTATTCGAGAATAGGGTTTTCTTAAAGAAAAACTACTTGTGGAATATCACTCAATCAGAATTGAACAGAGATAAAAACCTTGTAGGCAACCCTGGCTGGTAACAGCTTTTAAAAGAAAGTTATGAAAAGAATATTTAAAAATAAATATGCTATGGGCATGCTTTGCCTGTTATTCTTGTTCTCGTGTAAAAAGGATCATATAGATAATGTAACCACAACTATATCCCAGCCAACACTTAGTGCCCCATCAAATAATACGTTGGTAAATCTAAGTCCATCAAGCAATGCAGTAGTTACGTTTGAATGGAACCCTGCAACAACAGGAAATTATACCTTGCCATTTTATAAAGTTATTTTCGACAAAGAAAATGGCGATTTTTCGAAACCCGTTTACACCGGGATTCCTGCTAAGGTCGGTATCGATAATAAATTGTCGCTATCTCATAAAGAAATGAACAAAATTGCTGCTGCGGTTGGTATCACCGAACTGGGCAGTGGTAAGGTGAAATGGCAGGTTATCGCTTCCAATGGTGTTATTACAGCAACTTCTGGCTCCGGGATACTCGAGCTTAAGCGTCCGGCTGGCTTTGCAGAAAACCCTGCAGCCGTTTTTATAACGGGTTCAGCAACTGAGGGAGGCGCTGATTTAGTCAAGGCTCAATCTTTCAAGAAACTTTCAGATGGTGTATTCGAACTTTATACTTCCCTTAATGCAGGAACATATAAAATGGTTGATAAAACGACTGGAACGCCCCTAAACTTTGTAATTGATGCAGGTATAATTAAACAGGGTACTGAAGTAAGTAGTCCGGCTACTACCAAAACCACTTACCGTATTAATTTAGATTTCAATAAATCAACAGCAACCTTTACAGAAATCCAATCGGTAGGTTTGTGGTTTTCGGGTTATAATAAAATTCAGACCACTTTAACCTACGATGCAGCGGGTATTTGGAAAGGAGTTGACGTACCCATTGCCTGGAAAGTAGAACCCTGGGGTAAAGATGAGCGTTACAAATTTAGGGTGACCGAAAAAGATGCTGCTGGCAATATTACCATAAAGAACTGGGGATCTGCTGTTAAAGATAATGTGAGGGCGACATCTACTAGTCCGGCGAGTTATTTCCTGCTTAAAGAAGTCGATAATTCTCAATACGATTATACCTACAAATTTGCAGCAGAAGCACAAAAAACCGATATAGAATTTAGGTTGCAATCAACCGCAGATTATACACACAAAGTAACTTTTAAATAAAATTAACGGCGGTTTTCCATACGGTTAACCGTTATAACTTTTTATACCATGAAATTATTTTCAAAATACAAAATACTTGGTGCGCTCCTCATTGCGATGTGCTTTTTTGCCTGTAAAAAAGATAAAATTTCGGTAACACCACCTGAGCCTGTTGCACCGCCGGTAGTGGTTAATTGGGGAAAAGCGGCCGACGATGCACAAGCTGCACTTGATGTTCAATTTTACAACAATATCCAAAATTATTATAACCAAAACAATGATGGACACCTTGGATTTAACTATTGGTGGAATGCACATGCTTTAGATGTACATATCGACGCCTATAAAAGAACCAAAGATGCCAGGTACCTCACCAAAATGAAAGCTTTACTAAATGGATGTTATGTTAAAAATGGCAATACCTTTAAAAATACTTTTTACGATGACATGGAATGGTGGGCATTAGCCTGTTTAAGAGCGTATGATGCAACTGGTGATATCGAATATAAGCAGGCTGCAGATCAACTTTGGGGTTGGATTAAGGTAGGATGGACTACTGTTAAAAATGGGGGCATTATGTGGGCATCGGGATCTCCTGATTCTAAAAACGCCTGTTCCAATGCTCCAGCGGCAATAATTGCAGCAAGAATGTACCAGTTAGATAAAAAAGCCGATGATTTAGTTTGGGCAAAGAAAATTTATACCTGGATGAAGGCTTATGTAGTTGAGCCTGCCCGTGGAGTGGTTTGGGATGCCTACGGAAACACCAGTGAGGGTGCCCTGTATACTTACAATCAAGGCACCTGGCTTGGCGCAGGTTTAGAGTTATTCCTTATTACACAAGAGCAAAGCTATTTGGATGATGCGGTGCGCAATGCCAATTATGTAATGAATGATGCTGTCAAATTTTCTCCAAATGGGATTTTAAAAGGGGAAAATTCAGGCGACGGCGGATTATTTAAGGGGATCTATATCCGTTATATGGCTCAACTACTTTTAAAAAACGTGGTTGATGATTATACTAAAGAGTTGTACCTGAAATACCTGAAGCAAAACGGACAAAGCCTGTATACAAAAGCGATAAGAACACCAGAAAATATTTTTGGTTCCGACTGGGCGACTAAACCAAGCACCAAGGTTAGCGATTGTTCGGTACAATTAAGTGGGGTAATGCTTTTCGAAACCCTTGACGAATTGAAAAGAGCAGGAATTCTTAAATAAAAATATCTTGAATAAATCGAAATTAAATATAATGCTTTTAATGTTGTTTGCACTTGTTGCAGGCAGCATTAAATCAAATGCTTTATCAACCTATCCTTTGCCATCAATTTATACAAAATCGATGGTATACACGCTGTCATCGGCTGAGGTTAATATAGCGGTTGTAAGCTATAACGATAAGTATGATTATGCGCACTTTGTAATGGATGAAGAACACCTGCTTATAACTGTGGCTTTGCTAAATGAAGATGTGGTAAGTTTTAATATCAGTCCTAAAAAATTAAATATTGCAGCAACAAGCAAAGGCAAACAACTTGTGTTTTCAATCAGAAAAGGCAGTTACCTCATCGTAAAAATCAATAAAAATAAAGAACTGGTTATTACAGCCGATGCAGAAATAAAAAATAGGCCTAAACCAGTAGGGAAGGGTGTTTTTAACGTAATGGATCAGGTTTATAAAGCCGATTCAACAGGGAAAACGATAAGCACCAAAGCTTTACAAAATGCAATAAATGATGCTTCTCGATATAAAAATGGAACAGTTTACATTCCTGCAGGAGTATATAAGGTAGCTAATATCGAACTTAAGAGCAATACAGCCATTTATCTGGAAGCAGGCGCAGTACTGCTTTTTTCTGACAAAACCGAAGATTATACCATAAATGCGAGAAAAGACTCTCAGAAAAGAAACATTACCTGGTGGTTTTTTACCAGTATGGGCGCCAAAAATATCAGATTATTTGGAAACGGAACGCTTGATGGAAATGGAAAATACGCCACAGAACAACAGAACATGGGGAACCATATTCTCGCCATTATGGGTGCCGAGAATTTTGAACTTGACGGATTGATCATCCGCAATTCTGGTGCCTGGGCAATTATCCCAACCCGCGCTAAAAACGTGCTGCTCCAAAACTTTAAGTTGTTCAATAGATTCGATATGGGCGAAAATGATGGTGTAGATGTAATCGAATCAGAAAATGTGTTGGTTAAACATGCCATCGGCATTGCGCTTGATGATCCTTTCTCTACCAAAACCTGGGATCAGAATACAGATTTATGCAGAAACTGGCCTGGCAAGCCTAAAGCACAAAAGAATATTGTTTTTGATGATTGTATCTCCTGGACCTACTGTTACGGATTTAAAATAGGGCAAGGAGTGATGCAGCCACAAACGAACATTAAATTTAAAAATTGTGTGGTTTACGATGCCGCCGTGGGCATTGGAATACACCATAAATGGGGAACTGCTTTTATCAAAAACATAGTTTTTGATGGTATTGATATCGAAAGGTTAAGTTATCAAAATGATGATCACAGAACCTGGGCCATATTTTTTATGCAAAATGGCGATAAGAAAGGAAGCGGCCCAATTTCGAATATTATGGTTAAAAATATTTTGGTTAGAGATGCGGGTAAATCTCCAGGTAAAATTAAAGGAGTGAGTGAAATGAATAACATCAGCCACTTAACTTTCAGTAATATAAAAATGCCAGCTCTGATCTTAGCTGCACAGAATTTAAAAGAATTAAGAATGACCGATATTGCTTTTGCTGATGACATCAAAGTATCAGCCCGGTAATACATAACGAATTTAAACCAATGAAAAATATTAATCTAATATTTCTAATCACTGTTACTGTTTCAATTTGTACGCAAACTTTTGGCCAAAATAAATATTTTAAAAATTGGCCAGAGGGTACTTCCCCTTTAGAGATTGGAAATAAATTAAGCAATCATTACCTGGAAACACCACACACTAATTTTGGTTTTTCGACCCCACCAAGCTCGATTACCTATTCCGAAGTTTGTGCCTGGTATGGTGCACTAAAGTTTGCATCTGTCAGCCGTAATAAATTACTGTCAGATATGCTGGAGCAGCGTTTTCGGCCCTTGTTATATGAGAAAAAAAATCTTCAGCCCAAGCCAGATCATGTTGATCCGAATATTTTTGGAACCCTTCCCTTAGAACTTTACATGCAATTTAAAAACCCTGTTTATTTGGATATGGGAAAATGGTTTGCAGATCAGCAGTGGACAATGCCTTCAAAAGCGAAGCAAGCTTATAAAGTGCTTTTGGATAAAGGCTTAACCTGGCAAACCCGAATGTGGATTGATGATATGTATATGGTTACCAATATTCAGGCGCAGGCTTATCGCGCAACAGGCGATCGGAAATATATTGATCGTGCAGCGCATCAGATGACCGTTTACCTCGATTCTATACAACGCCCTAACGGATTGTTTTACCATGCACCTGATGTACCGTTTTTTTGGGGAAGAGGAAACGGTTGGATGGCTGCAGGAATGACAGAATTGCTCAGTGCTTTGCCTAAGGATAACGCTGACAGGCCGAAGATATTAAAGGCTTACCAAAACATGATGGTCAGTTTAAAACGGTATCAAACCAAAGAAGGAATGTGGTTACAGCTGGTTGATGATCAGGCCAGCTGGCCCGAAACTTCCGGAAGCGCCATGTTTACCTTTGCCTTTATTACCGGAGTAAAAAATGGCTGGCTGAATGAAGAAGAATTTGGTCCATTGGCACGCAAAGCCTGGATTGCGTTAACCAAATACATCAATACCAATGGAGATATTAGAGAAGTTTGCCAGGGTACAAATAAGGAAAACAGCAGGCAATATTATTTAGAAAGGCAACGAATTACCGGAGATATGCATGGCCAGGCCCCGGTTTTATGGTGCAGCTTTGCTTTGTTGATCAAATAATTTAACAGAAGAGATTGCGATAAAAACTATATTATAAATGCAAGTATAGAAATAAGTGTTTTATGAAAATTAACAGAAGACAGGTGATAAAAGGCAGTTTAGCCTTGCTCTCAACATCTTTATTTAAGGCCGCGCCTGCTTACGCTAATTATATTGCACAGGTACAAGGATCATCATATTTAGTTATAAATGCAGGTGTAGGAGGTAACAATACCGCCGATCTTTTAAACAGGATGGAATTAGATTGTTTACGGCAACAACCTAAACTAACTATTTTGATGGTGGGTACCAATGATATGAACAGCGTTAAACATATTCCTATTGATGAATATGAACGTAATTTGGATACATTGGTAAAAAAGATCAAATCAAAGGGCAGTAAAGTATTGTTAATGACAATATTGCCCGTTTACGAAGCGCATTTGCTCACCCGCCATCCAGCACAATTTTACCAGCCCGAAGGTGTAACTGGACGAAGAATCCAGGTAAACAATGTAATCAGAAAAATTGCTGAACAACAAAAAATACACTTTCTCGATCTTGGACATCGGTTTTCAGCGATAGGCAAAATCGGAACCGATAAAGATTCGCTGATCCAAAATATAGCCAACAGCAATAAAACGGATGGCATACACCCTACAGCCAATGGTTATCGGTTTATTGCGTTAAGCGTTTACGATTATATAATCGATCATCGGTTGCCGAAAAGAGGTATTGTTTGTTTTGGAGATAGCATTACCAAAGGTGATGGAACAATAGATAGAGATAGTTACCCTGCTTATTTAATTAAACTTTTAACCGCTTCATAATATGGAAACCTCAATTAAGAAAACCTCAATGTGTGTGATAATGCTCCTCCTAGCACGTTTAATGGTATTTGGCCAGTTGTATAAGGCAGATATTATTGTTTACGGCGGAACATCAGCCGGTATAATTGCAGCTGTACAAGCCACAAAAATGGGTAAAAGCGTTATTGTAGTTTCACCAGACAGGCATTTGGGTGGTTTATCATCTTCAGGGTTGGGTTTTACCGATACTGGAGATAAATCCGTAATTGGTGGCCTCGCCAGAACATTTTATCAAAAGGTTTATCAGCATTATCAGCAAGCTAGTGCGTGGAAATGGCAGAAAAAAGAGGAGTACGGTAACAAAGGACAAGGTACACCTGCTATTGATGGAACGGACGGTACCATGTGGATTTTTGAACCTCATGTTGCTGAGCAGGTTATGGAAGATTTTGTAAAAGAAAATAAATTAAAAATTTACCGCGATGAATGGCTGGATCGCAAACAGGGCGTAAAGATGAAAGATGATAAGATTATCAGTATCAAAACCTTATCTGGCAAAATTTTTAGTGCAAAAATTTATATTGATGCTACTTATGAAGGCGATTTAATGGCTGCAGCTAAAGTAAGCTACCATATTGGCAGGGAAGCGAACCATACCTATAACGAAAAGTGGAATGGGGTACAAGCCTTGGTCTTTCAGCATGCACATCATTTTAAAAATAATATCGATCCGTATAAAGTTCCGGGAGAAAAAAAAAGCGGCCTGTTAACGGGTATTTCTACTGATCAGCCTGGGTCAAACGGAACTGCAGACCATAAGCTTCAGGCGTATTGTTATAGGATGTGCCTGACCAATAGAGCCGAAAACAAAGTGGAGTTTCCAAAACCCGACCGTTACAATGCCATGGATTACGAATTACTGCTAAGGGTATTTAATGCTGGTTGGAACGAGCTTTTTAATAAATATGACCCCATTCCTAACCATAAAACAGATACCAATAACCACGGACCATTTAGCACCGATTTTATCGGAATGAATTATGCCTATCCCGAAGCAGACTACGTGAAGCGGAAAGAAATCATCAAAGCCCACGAAAATTATCAAAAAGGATTAATGTATTTCATGGCCAACGATCCGCGGATGCCCGAAAAAATTCAGCAGCAGGTTAAAAAATGGGGTTTGGCTAAAGATGAATTTAAGGATAACGGAAACTGGCCCTATCAGCTTTATGTACGGGAGGCGAGAAGAATGGTAGGAGATTTTGTGATGACGGAGAACGAAGTACTCGGTAAAAAGGAAGTGCCAAATCCGATAGGGATGGGGTCTTATGCATTAGATTCCCACAATGTACAGCGTTATGTAACCACCGAAGGATATGTTCAGAATGAAGGTGATATCGGTGTTAAAGCACCAAAACCGTACAGTATTTCTTACCAGGCAATTGTACCTAAAAAAACCGAATGTAAAAATTTACTGGTTCCGGTATGTTTATCATCATCTCATATTGCCTATGGTTCCGTTCGTATGGAACCTGTATTTATGATCCTGGGCGAATCAGCTGCCACAGCTGCCTCTTTAGCTATCGATCATAAAATCAATATTCAGGATGTAAACTATAATCAATTAAAAAACTTGTTGTTAAATCAAAAGCAGTATTTAACTTTAGCAACTAAAACGATTTATTAGCCTCAATACAAGAACCGAATTTTTATTAAAACAAAACTTTAAAATGAAAAAATACCTGTCACTTGCCGTCTTAATGCTGGTTTTTACAATAGAACTCTTTAGTGCCCCGATAGAACTCCTATCACCAGATAAACGGATCAAAGTATCGATAGCCATTAAAGATAAAATTGGCTACGCTGTTACCTTTAATGGTGATTCTTTTTTAGCTGATTCCTATTTACAGTTAAACTTGGCTCAGGCAAAGCTTGGTGAGCATGCAAAATTGATCAAAAAAACATTTTCCTCTATAAATACCAGTTCAAATCCTGTTGTACCGCTTAAAAATGCTACGGTGATTAACCATTATAACTTATTGAGGTTAGATTTTAAAGGCGATTTTAGTGTAGAGTTCAGGGCTTATAACGACGGAATCGCTTACCGTTTCATCACCAATAAAAAAGACTCGATCATTATAAACAGCGAAGACTTGCATCTTAATTTTAACGATCCGGTTAAAGCAGCTTATTTAGAAACGGGTGGTTTTAAAACTTCATATGAGATTTTATACCGCCAAAACGAGCTTGCAAAAGTAAATAAAGAGAAGATGAGTGTATTGCCAATACTGTTTAATGCAGGAAAATATAAAGCACTTTTATCCGAAGCCGACCTATACGATTATCCTTGTCTGTTTGTAAAAGCAACTGATGACAAAACAGTTGATGCCATTTTTCCAAAGGTGCCATTGGCTTTTGGGGAAGATGGAGATAGAAGTCAGAAAATTTTAAAAGAAGCTGATTATATTGCAAAAACAGCTGGCAAAAGATCATTTCCATGGCGTTTTTTGGTTATTACCGATAAGGATACACAATTGGCTGCGAACCAAATGGTTTATAAATTAAGTACACCTAACCAGTTACAGGATACCAAATGGATAAAACCTGGCCAGGTAACCTGGGAGTGGTGGCATAATGCCTACGTATATGGCGTGGATTTTAAATCGGGTTATAACCAGGATACTTATAAATATTATATCGATTTCGCTTCAAAGTTTGGTATTCCATATATTATCATGGATGAAGGCTGGGCAAAAACAACGCTTAATCCTTTTGAGCCTAACCCAACGATTAACCTGCAAGAGTTAATAGCTTATGGGAAGCAGAAAAATGTAAAAATTGTGCTTTGGTTTACCTGGCTGGCGGTAGAGAATAACTTTAATATTTTCGAAACCCTGGAAAAGTGGGGGATTGCTGGGGTGAAAATAGATTTTATGGATAGGAGCGATCAATGGATGGTAAATTATTACACCCGTGTAGCTAAAGAGGCGGCTAAGCACCATATTTTGGTCGATTTTCATGGTGCATTTAAACCAGCTGGTTTAGAGGTAGCTTATCCTAATGTGCTCTCTTATGAAGGCGTTATAGGTATGGAACAAAATATTGGAGGCGGTTTGGCCACACCGAACAACAACTTATTTCTTCCTTTTTTGCGAAATGCAGTTGGTGCGATGGATTACACGCCCGGGGCCATGCGTTCGGCACATAAACAGGATTATAAGCCAAGTTGGGTAAATACCATGAGCATTGGTACAAGGGCGCACCAGCTAGCGATGTACATTGTGTTCGAAAGTGGTTTTCAGATGTTGGCCGATAATCCATTTAACTATTTAAGAGAGCCAGAAACTACTTCGTTTATTACCAATGTTCCGGTAACCTGGGATGAAACCAGAATTCTGGATGCAAGCGTTGGCGAATATATCGTTACTGCAAAACGTAAGGGCGAAAAATGGTTTATTGGCGCTATGGGCAACGATCAAAAACACGACTTGAAGATAGAAGCAGGCTTTTTAAAATCAGGTGTAAATTATCAGATTACGTTAATTAAAGATGGCATCAACGCCGATTTTCAGGCAATGGATTTTAAACGCATTGTAAAACCAATTAAAGCTGGAGAAACAATCGACATCAATATGGTAAAAGATGGAGGTTTTGTAGCTGTGATAGAACCCGCTAAATAACAAATATTTAATGCGTTTTGATTAAAGGAGTTTATCAGCTGGATAAGCTCCTTTTTTATTGGAATAAAATGATTACTATACTAAAGGATAGCACTATCCTCTGGTATAGTAGTAGCTTTTTGATACTTCGTATCTATAATTTTGCCAGACATAAAAAGGCAAAAAATGAAAATATTACATCTTATATCAAGCCCAAGGGGCGAAGCATCTTTCAGTATTAAATTGGGAAATGCGATTGTTGAAAAATTACAGGCTGCAAATCCAGGGAGCAGTTTAGTTACACACAATTTAACCGATTCTCCATTTCCGCATTTGGAGGAAGTGCATATTAATTCTTTTTTCACTCCCTTGGAAAATTATACGCCCGAACTAGCCGAAGCTGTAAAACACTCCGATGAAGCTATTAACGAGCTTAAAGATGCCGACGCGATTGTAATTGGTGTTCCGATGTATAATTTTGGTATTCACTCTACATTAAAGGCATGGTTAGATCATATTGCACGTGCCGGACAAACTTTCAGTTATTCAGAAAATGGCCCTGAAGGTTTAGTGAAAAACAAAAAAGTTTATCTGGCTATTTCTTCTGGAGGTGTATATTCGGAGGGGCCGATGAAGGCTTACGACTTTACCGAATCATATCTTAGGTCGGTACTTGGTTTTCTGGGTATGACAGATGTTTCGGTTTTTAGAGCTGAAGGCTTAAGTATGCCTAACCTGAAAGACGAGGCATTGGATAAAGCTGTTGAAAGTATAGTACTTTAACATGAATTAAGGGGTTTAATTTCGTCATTGCGGGGAGGAACGACTTTCAAACAGTTCTGCTGCAAAGATTGCTTCATCCTATGAAAAATTGGCTTCGCAGTGACGATTCCCTTTAATTAAGTAAATGTTTGTCTACTCTATTTACAAAATCGTTCAGATCGAATGGTTTGTTGATGAAATCTTCCGCATCACATTTGGCCTTAACTGCGTTCAAGTGGTTATTGGCCGACATCATCATGACCGGAATACCATGCGTTTTAATATTTCGCTTTAGCATATTACAGATATCCAGACCATTTCCATCAGGCAACATAATATCAAGAATTACCATGTCTGGCAGATGTTTACTCATTTGAAACCAAAAATCGTTGGTATTTGGACAGGTTTTTACCTCGTAAAGTTCTTCGATTAATAAAAATTCGATGATTTCTCTAATACTTGGATTGTCTTCTACTACATAGATGCACTTTTTCATAAGCTCAACTTTTGTTATATAGATAACTAGTCTATCTGTCAGATGTTTAAGATAGTTATGCACAATATTGGAGTTATTAACCTTTTCCTAGCGCGTGTCATGCGTTTCTATAATTTTTGTGCTGACTAAAAAAAATATAAAAATAAATTTTGATACTAATTTTTTTAGTATAGATTTGCTTTTGGAGAGACAGGATACAGGAAATATCATAAAGATAATTCGATGTATTTAATTGATGATTTTAAACAAAAAGCTTCTAGCTAGGTTTGTTTGCTGATATATTTATTTTTTTCTATGACCGTTACCGTTTTAGCCATATTCGAAACAGATTTTAGACCAGATCTTTCATTAGGTAAAATCATGAATGAAAGATTAAGGATTGCTGCTGCAGATCTGCAGGACATTCATTTACAACATTTACGTGCCATTGGGCAACGTAGTGATGATTTAGTGGTGTATATCAGTTATAACCCAAAATATAAAATAAGATGGCGTGTTGTTAATGACGTGCCAGAGGATGTAGAAAACTTTGTCGCGCAAACCTGCGGTAATTTAGGTTACATCCATTGGAAAACAGCTTCTATCAATGTTTTTAAGGGGAGTGAATAAAAAAAAGACTTCTATCGTGTATTTTATGGCGGTCGTCATTCTCGCGTAAGCGGGAATCTTAATTCGATAAACTTACTTTTATGATGGATAGATTATAGAAGTTTAAAATAAGTAGATGGTATGAAAGATGCTGAAATAAATCCGATAGCTATCGGATCAGCATGACGATTTCCCCAGTTTAGCCAAATAAACTCAAATAAAAAGAGGTTGTGTCATAAATATAGATTTGTCATCCTGAGCCTGTCGAAGGACCTCCAAAATGACCTTTAGGTGTTTCGACAGGCTCAACATGACAGTATCTGGGCTGAAATTGCCTTTATGATAACCTCTTTGTTTTCTATGGTCGCGAATGGATCTCAGCGATTAAACTAAAAATCCTCCGCCCAATAAATCATTTCCTTCGTAAAATACAGCTGATTGGCCAGGTGCAATTGCCGAAACATTATGATCGAACACTACACGCATTTTATCTTTTTCCTGAACAATTGTACTTAACATACCAGCATCTTTGTAACGGATTTTGGTAATCACATCATTCATTGGTTCTTCAATACTTGCATATTTTATCAGGTTAATGTTGCGTACCATGGCTTCGCGGCGTTCAAGCTCATCAGCTTTACCCAAAACGACGGTATTGCTTTCTGGCAGGATCTGCGTTACAAACATGGGCTCACCAAAGGCAACGCCTAAACCTTTACGTTGGCCAATGGTATAAAAAGGATAACCCTTATGTTGTCCAACGATCATTCCATTACTTAAAATAAAATTTCCGCCGGCTACTCTGTCTTCTAAATCCTCAACTTTATGTTTTAAGAAAGCCCTGTAATCATTATCCGGAACGAAACAGATTTCGTAACTCTCCGATTTTTTGGCCAGTTCCTCTTGTCCCATATCTAAAGCCATCTGTCTGATATCAGATTTTGCAAAACTGCCCAATGGGAATTTAGTACGCGAAAGGTTTTCTTGCGAAACACCCCACAACACATAAGATTGATCTTTATTTTCGTCTTTTCCTTTCGAAATTACATAACGCCCGCTATCTTGTTGACGGATATTGGCATAATGTCCCGTCGCAATAAATTCGCAATCGAGTTTATTGGCACGTTTTAATAGTGCTTCCCATTTAATATGCGTATTGCACAACACACATGGATTCGGAGTTCTTCCGGCAAGGTATTCATCAACAAAATTATCGATTACGTAATCGCCAAATTCGTCCCTGATATCAAGGATATAATGCGGAAAACCATAGTTTACAGCAAGTGTACGGGCATCGTTGATACTATCTAACGAGCAACAGCCAGTTTCCTTACTACTTCCACCAGAAGTAGCATAATCCCAGGTCTTCATGGTTAAGCCAATAACTTCATAACCCTGCTCATGCAACATTACAGCCGCTACCGAACTATCAACCCCGCCACTCATGGCAACCAGAATTCTACCGTGTTTACTCATCTTAAAAATATTGGATGCAAAAATAAGGTTTATTTAGCTGAAATTATTTAAAGCAAGTCAGTTACTTGTAAAAAGCACTTGTTAAATTGCTTCTACTTATCACTTAGATGCGGTAAAATGGTTCAGATGTTCAGTAATATTTTGAAAATGAGCGGTCCGGTGTTGGTGGCTGCCAGCAGTCCTGCCATCCCTTCAAGTCCTTCCCGATAAATCGGGATACCTCACCTCCGGCTTTCTGTTCTATCAGGTTTAGATCATAAAGTCCATGGTCATTGGCAACTACAACTACAAAAAGTACACATAAAGCTCGCAGGTTTTTAAAACCTGCGAGGTTTGAATCACAATAAGTTGTATATTCAAGGTTGTTAATGTATTTTTTGTTTTACTTAAACGTTTTAGTATTGTGTTTTATGCATATTTGAAGATAAATTAATACCTTAGAATTTTCAATAAAAAACAAGCTAAATTTTAAAAGATATGATTAAAAAAGTTATCCTGCCTTGTCTTTTGCTTTCAGCTATGATGGCATCGGCACAGCAGAATCTGGTACAGTATGTTAAGCCCATTATTGGTACATCTAAAATGGGACATACTTACCCGGGTGCCACAGTTCCATTTGGTTCAGTACAGCTAAGTCCCGAAACGGATACTTTATCTTACGAAGTAAACGGAAAATACAATGGCGATGTATATAAATACTGTGCAGGTTATAAATATGAGGATAAAACCATCACTGGCTTTAGTCATACGCATTTTAGTGGTACCGGTCACTCAGATTTAGGTGACTTTCTGATTATGCCTACTCAAGGTAAGTTGCAGTTGAATCCTGGTACTGCATCAGACCCGAAAAGTGGTTACCGTTCGGCATTTTCTCATGTAAATGAGGTTGCAGAGGCAGGTTATTACAAAGTAAAATTAGATGACGATAACATAACCGCTGAGTTGACCTCAACCATAAGGGTAGGGATGCACCAATATACTTTTCCTAAATCGGATCAATCGCATATTATTTTGGATCTGATGGCAGGTATTTACAATTACGAAGAAAAAACGGTATGGACTTACGTTCGCGTAGTGAACGATACCTTAATTACTGGCTACCGCCAAACCAATGGTTGGGCCAGAACCAGAACCGTATATTTTGCGATGAGCTTTTCTAAAGCTTTTAAAAGTTATGGACGTAAAAGCTACGATGCCAAACAGGCTTATAGAGGCTTTTGGGGCAAGTTTAACCAGGAACAAAACTTTCCTGAAATTGCTGGTAAAAAACTGAAAATGTACTTCGATTTTGATACCCAGGAAGGAGAGAAGGTCAAGATTAAATTTGCTTTATCGCCAGTTAGTCAGGAAAACGCTTTGCAAAATATGCGTGCAGAAATTTCGGGCTGGGATTTCGAAAAAGTGAAGGCTCAGGCACAGGCTACCTGGAATAAAGAATTGAATAAAATACAGGTAACTACTTCTAACGATAATAAAATCAATTTTTACACCGCTTTATATCATGCTTTTATCAATCCAACAACCTATACCGATATTAACGGGGAATATAAAGGTTTAGATCAGGGGATACATAAAGCTGAGGGCTTTACTAATTACACTACATTCTCACTTTGGGATACTTACCGGGCCTTACATCCATTCTTTAATATCATGCAACCAAGCCGTAGTAATGATATGGTGAAATCGATGATGGCGCATTATGATCAGAGTAGTTTGCATATGTTGCCGATCTGGTCGCATTATGCCAACGATAACTGGTGTATGAGCGGTTACCATAGTGTTTCTGTAATTTCTGATGCAATTATTAAGGGCACTTATAATGGCGATGCGAACAAAGCATTGGATGCCTGTATTGCAACAGCAAAACACCGCGACTATGAAGGAATTGGCTACTACATGGACAAAGGTTATATCCCTGCAGAAAAATCGGGCATTTCGGTTTCCAATAACTTAGAATATTCTTACGATGACTGGTCGATTGCCCAATTAGCCAAGAAATTAAACCGTATGGATGTTTACGACGAATTTATCAAACGTTCTAACAACTGGAAAAACAACTACGATAGTGCTTCTGGTTTCATGCGCCCTAAATTGGCAGATGGAACTTTTAAAAAGCAATTCGATCCAAAAGATACTGAAGGTCAAGGCTTTATTGAGGGTAACAGCTGGAACTACAGTTTCTTTGTTCCGCAGGATCCGGCTTCGCTGATTGAAATGATGGGAGGAAAAAAGAAATTTGCAACCCGTTTGGATACTTTATTTACTATGCATTTACCTGACGAATTTTTTGCGCATACTGAAGACATTACCCGTGAAGGTATTATTGGCGGATATGTACATGGTAACGAACCTGCACACCATATCGCTTACCTTTACAACTGGACTGATCAGCCATGGAAAACTCAGGCGCAGATCCGTCATATCTTAAACATGCAGTACAAACCTACTGCTGATGGTTTGGGTGGAAATGACGACTGTGGGCAGATGAGCGCCTGGTATCTGTTCTCTTCGTTAGGTTTTTATCCGGTAGCACCGGGCTCCGATGTATATTCATTAGGTAGTCCGTTGGTTAATAATGCTGTAATTAATTTAGAAAACGGTAAAACATTTACTGTTGAGGCCATTAAACAGAGCGATAAAAATGTTTATGTAGAGAAAGTTTTATTGAACGGCAAAGAAATTACCGATCATAAAATCAAGCACACTGATATCACCAACGGCGGAAAGCTTACTTTTTACATGAGCGCAAAACCAAAAAAATAATTTCTTCTCATCCCTGTACAAATTAAAGAGGGTGTCCAAAAAGGCACCCTCTTTTGTTTTACAGCAAAAGTTAAGTTTTTGAGATTCTTATGAATAGCTGTTCAACTTTTGCTTAATGAGGTTGATAGCTGGATTAGATTCGGTTGATA
>Ga0307416_100000029_pt1 | contig 164815 bp, 132 predicted proteins | sample DK1Cmetagenome_2_FD_203821 | JGI IMG/M metagenome (GOLD analysis project Ga0307416, IMG submission 203821) | Maize rhizosphere microbial communities from greenhouse at UC Davis, California, United States - DK15-C-3 | ecosystem: Host-associated > Plants > Roots > Rhizosphere > Soil | place...
CGGTAAAAAATGTATTTTTGCCCATGTTGTATTTAGGTGTGGTAACTCAAATATAACACACAAAGGGTAGCTTTACGGCTACCCTTTTTTATAAGCAAAAAAATATTTCTCCGGACAACAGTGAATTTATTTCAGCATCTTTCCTGCTATTAACTGGCCCTGATTCCTTAAGAAAGCACAAATGTCATTTTTTTCCGCTCTTTGCCGCGGGGCATGGTACTTTGGAGCGCCAAAGTACCCAAAGCGCTTTGTCAATCCGGCAATGTGGCTCCTCACCTCCCCAAGCTAATCAAAAAACAGCGGCACTTTGTTTTGTGTTCAATTCTCATGAAAGCTTTGACTCAACGCTTATGAACACAAAACCACTGCATTTAAGGTTTGGTAGTACTATTTGTTCTATTCTGCACCTGTTTTTTGATTCCCTGCCACTTGGGATTGACGGGCGTTCTTCGGTAAAAACTGTGCATTATTAAAGCAGGCTAGCATAACGCCTAAAACCCACAGATCAAAGAAGTGTCCACACCATATGACTTTTCAGGAAAGCAATCTTTAAGATCGTACGCTGATGTTTTATCCATCTGTAGTCACGCCAAACGCCCAACGCTACACGCAAAGTCTAAGGCTTAAACGTAGAAGAAATAGATTTCAGCTGGTGCAGCTCGGCGAGCACATTTGGATTGGCCTGATAGTAAATGGAATAATAACTGAGTTCGTTTAACTTATTTCTATCTACTTTATTAAAGTTAAAACGTGCCAAATTCGGATTAATGGCATGGATAGGCAATGCAACAGCATTTGCCATTGCGGTAAAAACAACAGAAAATACGGTTGCCGCTGCGTCTTCCTTAAAAGTAGGTTCTTCCTTGCCCCATTTATCAACCATTTTACCAGCTGTATTCATTTTATATTCTTCTGCCCGATCTTCACCAATTTTAATAAAACTCATTCCTTCATAACCCTTTTTAATCGTTCTGATCTGCACAGTTTTAATTTCATTAATCGGAACCTTAATAAATTCGCCATCATGATTCAGAATGGCATTTAGCGAATCAACTTTATATAAAATCCCTTTGTATTTACCATTTTGAGTTTTTAGAATGGCTATGTAGGGTTTTACATTTTGAGCATTCACTAAAGTAATGGAGAGGAAAAAGAGGAGCGTAAAATAGATAAACTTCATCATGTTATTGGTTCATTCGGTTAATTGTATAAACTGGTTAATCGGTTAATTGACCATGCGCCCAATAGTCTTGCGTTCAATAGACTAAAGACTGCAGACTCAGGACTCCCGACTAAGCCCCCATTTCCAAAATCTTATCAAATTCTTCTGCTTTTAATGGCATTACCGATAAACGTCCTTGTCTAACCAATGAAATATCAACCAAACTGGGTTCTGCTTTGATCTGCTCTAAAGAAACTGGATTTTTCAGGCTTTCTACAGGCGATAAATCAACCACTACCCAGTTGGCATCATCGGTAGTTGGATCTTGATAAAACTCCCTTACTACTTTGGCAATACCCACCACGTTTTTACCTTCGTTACTGTGGTAAAAAAGCACCAAATCTCCTTCTTGCATGGCTTTTAGGTTGTTTCTGGCCTGGTAATTACGCACGCCATCCCAAAAGGTACGGCCATCCTGATTAAATTTTTCCCAACTGTATTTAAAAGGCTCTGATTTTACTAACCAATGATTCATTGTATTTCTTTGTTTAAAGCTCAAAACTAACAAAACAGAACGGATTAGAAAATAGGTTGGAAAGAATGGAGGGTATATACTTATTCAAAAATTGAAATTCCACTAGCTTATTAGTAAATTACAACTGGTACGGTTACCGATATAAGATTTGAATTAGGATGTACCTTTATTTTAGAATAGAACTTTTATAATCACAGATGGATTTGCCAAAATATTTAAACAGTAATAAAACAGGACGAATTGGACTAAATATATTGACTAAAATTGTTGAGAAAGAACTTGGTTGGATTATTCGTCTTAATCACCAGGAGGATGACTTTGGAATAGATGCTTTTATTGACATAATAATCGATGAACATATTACAGGTAAATCGATTGCGATACAGGTAAAGTCTGGGGCTAGTTACCTTGTAAATCAAGATGGTCAAAATTGGAAGTTTAAGGGAGAAAAAAAGCATTTAAATTATTATCTAAATCAAGATGTGCCAGTTCTTATCATTTTAGTCGATGTTGAAAATGAAATAGCGTATTGGGAGGTATGCAAGGTTGAATATGTTGAACTGAATGAAAATTCTTGGACAATGCCAATCCCGAAGGATCAACAAATTTCATTATTGCAAAAGGAAAAACTATTGAAGTTCGTGCCTAAAACAGTAGATTATGTCTCACAGTTAGAGGACTATTGGTTAGGGAATAAGCTTTTATCTAATACCGATAGGCTTTTAATATTTGTAGGAAAGGACGATATTGAGGAATTGAACTATCGCCCCCTAGTGGATCTAATTGCGAGGATATGCTCTAATAAACATCATCTATCTAAATTTAGAGAAAACATAGAAATTGGAATACATGGATTTGATACAGATAGCAGAGAACTATACGAAATACCTGAAATTAAGAATTGGATGTGGAGCATTTTTGAACAAGTTCCAGGATTAACATATTTTTTAACCAATGATGAATACAGCCAATTTTTAAAAGTCTATGTTTTCTCAAGAGTTAAATTGGATATCATAGATAAAAACTTACAAGAAAGGAAAGTTTGGGTAGAGTTTGATAATAAATATCTCGAAGAAATATTCAATACGATTTTTAAGGACTTAAATGAATTTACTGACGCATTCGAAATGTCAGAACAAATTAACAAAGAAATATCGAACAATCTTGCAAAATGTATAACTGGAAAAGGGTTTATCGATTCGTAACCCTCTGTTACTAGCGCAAATCTTATTGCTAAGCCCAATAGACAGGATGACTTGTGCTTATCAGAGATTTAATTGACCGATTTATTAAGCACAAGTCAGTCCTATACTTTGGCCAGGCGCTAAGGCTTGCGCTAGATGTGGATGAATTTGTAAACCATTAATATTTTAGCCCATAATTACTAGCGCAGATCTAAATTCATAACCCAACATAAAGTTCTTACGTAATGATAAACCGAGGGAAATATAATATAGAGTCATATGCTCACATCCTTAATACTGATAGATCAATCCTTAAATTAAATCCAATAATTGAACATTTTGGATATTCTTTCATATGCGTTACGGCATCTGAATTTGAGAAAGAATTTTCTGAAATCCTTAACATTCCGAAAAATACAGAACGCAAGCTAACTATAATAATAGGAAGAGAGCAGCATGGAATATCACATGAAATGCATCATGCATTAATTCACAATCCTGTTTTTGGATTAAGGTTTATGCACATGGAATATCCAGAAATAATACTCCTCAAAAAAAATGAGAATTTTGAACTAACTGGAGATTTCTACGATACATCAATTGAGATGAATGCATTTACTTCCTTCCATTCATTTGTTTCTGATTTACTTTTACAATTGAGATTACAAAAAGCAGGTGAAATCTACTGTTCCCAAAGTTTTCAAATAACATCAGAGACCAGACAAATCTCATTTCGACGATTTGAGATTTCTATAGGTTCTTTTGGCGACTATATTTTAAATGATGATGATGTAAATGTCCTATCAAAAATTCTTAAGCCTAATTTTGAATCTAATTCATTAACAGAATTGGCTGTAAAGAACTTTAATATAGTATATAATTTACCCGATGGGAGAATTAGATTCATCACATTGATGACTTGTTTAGAAAGTTTATTTAATCAAGGGAAAGAACAGATTGCTCATACCATTGCAAGACATTTAGCGATAATATTATCTAAAAACAAAGACGAGTTCATTGAAAATTACACCAGAACAAAAAAGTTATATAATACAAGAAATGCCATTGTTCATGGTAGCGAACATAAAGGTAATTTAATAGAAGATTATCTAGACTTAGCGGAAAAAGTAAGAAAAGCTATAAATTATTGCAATAAATCTGAACTATCGAAAGAAGGATTATTTGCAGAATTAAACACGAGAGGGTTTTAATCAATCTTATTAATATTAATACAAAAATAGGCTTATCCCTTCAACACATTTAAGGAATTTAGGCATGAACTCAATTACCAGCGCAAGTTTTAGCATCTACGCTAGTGGACTGTATTACTTGTGCTTTGATGAGATAGTGTTTTTAACTATTATAATGATAAATTTAATAAGTATACATAAGTCCAAACTATCCTTTAGTAAGCTAACCTTTTAATCTCAAATGAATCATTATATTAGCAATTATGTCCTTATATATCTGCCCTAAATGCGGCACTAACAGTTTTACATGGGCTATTGAAGATGAGCCGTAAATTAAAACTAATTGGGGTTGCTACACATGTGATTATTTAGCTTTGGAAGATGAAAGGCTAATGAGTAATTGTAACGTGTGCAAGCAAAAATCAGAATCACTATTAAAAGATATAGATAGAGAATACTGGTGGTGCTTTACTTGTAATAAAGAGAACGAACACTAATATCCTGGAACGTCTGAATTTATCGACTGGAACCTCTGAACTGCCGACTGCAAAGCCTGAACTATCAACTGCATGATCTGAACTATCAACTGCAAGCATAATATTGTTAAGTGCGCTTGTAAAACTGTTAACCGCAAGTATAAACCTACCAACTGCAAATATAATGTTGTTAACTGCGCTGATAGAACTGGTAACTGCAAGTATAAACCTATCAACTGCAAGTATAATGTTGTTAACTGCGCTGATAGAACTGTTAACTGCAAGTATAATGTTGTTAACTGCAAGTATAGAACTATGAACTGCAAGTATAGAACTGCGAACTGCAAGTTCAGAACTATGAACTGCAAGTATATAACTATGAACTGCAAGCATAAACCTGCCAACTGCAAGTATAATATTGTTAACTGCGCTGATAGAACTGTTAACTGCAAGTACAGAATTACCAACTGCAAGCATGAAACTACCTTCATTTATGCATTATCTGAGCAAAAAGATTTCGTGAATTATTTTATTGTATTTATATTAGCGATGCAGAACAGTAATTAACAATATCTTTTAACTTAATCGGAGAAACATAAAATAAACTAAAAATTTCACAATATTCCTGAGTGAGCGGCTTAGACCCGCATCTTTCAATATCTCTGAAAAGAGTTAATTGTTGTTCTGCAGCACTCAGGAACTTTTTTATCAAATGTTATGCAGAACAACAATTGTAAAAACCCAAACACACAGCTCCCAAATCAGGTGGCAGCTGTAACAGAATTTCGGAAACTGATTGAAGCCTATTTCGATATGATTGGTTTGTCAGAAGTTAATCAATTCCTTACTGAAATGCTTAGCGCAGCTATCGGGCCCGATCCGCGCTCTGGCAAACACAAGCCCATTACCATTGCCAACGCCCTTTATGATGTAAACAATTTCATCAGCCTGCTTACCAAAACAAAACTTTTGGCCAATGAAGAAACCTTTCAGCGTTATGCCATAAACCTGGGTAATAACCTACAAGCTGTTGGCCAATTTGATGTGGAGCATCTTTCGGAACTATTATATGTTGGATTAAATGCCTACATCTTTCAGGATGATGATTTTGAAGGCGCAACCTTAAAATTTTCTGCCGAAATTACTGTTGCATATAAAATGATTTATGATTGGCTGTCAGACTGCGATGCCTGGTGTAATGCTGTTGAGTGTTATGAATATAATGAAACTGCCGGTTTAGCAGCTACACCTTAAACGTAAAAAGTTTAATTGGTCATTTATACAGCTATGAAGGTAACTCCCCTCCTAATTTAGGAGGGGTGCCTTATACAAAAAGACGCTTAGCAGAGATTTAATTGACAGGTTTATTAAGCACAAGTCAGGCCTATACTTTGGCCAGCGTCAAAGACTTGCGCTAGATGTGGAATTAATTATTTTTTTGGATATTCTATTTTCGACAAAAAATAATATCTTGTTGAGCTAAGCAGCAAATTACACTCGACTTTCAATCTTTTTAATTTAAATGCTTGGAAACGTTTAAACACGAATAAAGACTGCTAAAATGACTGAATGGTACAGACGAAAAACCTGGGCAAAAATTGACGAAGAGGAATTCTTTGTTAAACTTGGGCGAGCAAGAAAGGATAGTCGAGCGCAATATTTAAAGATTCAAGCGATTGAATTAGTTGATACAAAAAAGAAGGAGCTATTAATCGTTGCCGAAACTTTGCTCAATAAAATGTTGGCTGAATATCCAGATGACAAGTTCAACAAAGGTTCCGCACTTCACACCCTTGCTGACATTTACAAACTAAATGAAGACTACAAATTAGCCATAGACTTTTACAAGCAAGCACTTGATTTTGAAAAAATTTATCCCAACGTTAGAACACAGGCTTATTTAGACTATTCAGAGCTAGTTGTTAAAATAAACAAATCGGAATTATTTGATGAGCTTGAAAAAATGCTCTTGGAACGGTACTCAGGACTTGTGTTTCCAATTGAAAAGTATAAAGTGAATTCAATTCTTTCAATACTTAGCAACACAAAAGGGCAACAAGAGAAAGCAGAGCAATATGCAGATTTAGCTGAACAATTCGCAACTGCTGATACATCAGGACTTAGGTACCATAAATATTTAGGAGTTGTACAGGAGAGGGATAATTGGTTAGACATTCTTGTGCAAAACAAATAAGGTTAAGTTTTGGATATTGCTTTAGGATTAAATACATCATTAAATTGTTGAGAACTCATTTTGACTTCTATTAATGCTTTAGCAAGAATTTTTAATTGCCGGATTTATTAAGCACAAGTCAGGCCTATACTTGGCCAGGGGCACTAAGACTTGCGCTAGATGAGAAAAGTATTACTAGCGCGAGTAACCTTTCAAAAAGTTTACGTTTTAAGTAAACTTTTTGTATATTTGAAATAGCAATGCATGTAATCAATGAAAGCACAGGTAAAAAACATATTGTAATCGTCAGCCAAATTGATGCGGCCGAGATTGCGCAGATCAATAAAACAAAACGGTTTGCTTTCAACTGGAGCAAAGAGAAACACTTTAGTGTTTACAAACTAACATTAGAAGACTCTTCGGAACCAATAGGCATGTTATCAATTGCAGAAAGACCGGACGATTACGCATTAGAAATCAAACTTCTTGCCTCGTCGTATGAAAATGTAGGTCCTGAGAAAATTTATAGCAGGATAGCAGGTTGCCTGATTTCTTACGCCTGTAGAGAATCTTTTAAACGGGGATATGATGGGTTTGTATGCCTTAAACCTAAAACTAAACTGGAAGCCCATTATATCAAAAGATATGGACTACAGTCAACCAAGCTATTTCTGGTAACAGAAGGAACAAATTCGATAAAATTGATAAAGGAATATTATGAAAACTAACAAGAACAGAAAAGAAATCCAGGAGGTAGAGTTTTCAAAATTTACCGATCAGGAACTTGCAGATGCTTATGTATTCCCTTCCGATGAGGTACAAACTGCTAAGGAAAAAGATGCAGAACAGGACTTTTGGACAAACAGGAGAAAACAGTTCGAGAACAGAACTGAGAATGAAAAAATGTACAATAGACTACTACAGCTTAAGTTCCAGCTTGAAGACTATATCGGTAGCAACCAATATCATAAAGCATTTAACTTCGGTTATTTTCTAAATGAATATGTTAATAGACAAGATAAAAAAGACAAACAGTTCGCTATCGAGGTCGATGTTACCCCTGCGGTGCTCAGCCAGTATATCAACAATCACCGAAAGCCCAAAGATGAATTTGTAATCAGACTTGAATTACACTCAGGAGGCATGATTCCTGCAATCAGCTGGTTTAAAGTTATACAAAAAGATAAGGAGCACGATATCATCACTAATCAACAATTAAGGCTGGAAGAGAGTAAACATGTAAAAAACAGACTCGAATTTGCCTATTGATCTGAAAAATAAAGGAATCAAAAATCTGGTTTGGATCGTATTCCGATATTAGCGCAAGTTTCAGTGTCTAGGCTAACGGGCTGGATGACTTGTGCTTTGATGAAGTAATTTAATTGAGAGTTTTTTACACAAGTCGGGCTTTCGCTTTTGGCCCGGCCACTAAGACTTGCGCTAGATCTGTTTAACAACTCATTTTAAATCAAACAAACCCTATTCCCCACGCGTTAACACCTCATCAATCATTCCGAATTCCTTTGCTTCGATGGCGGTCATCCAATAATCGCGACTGGCAATTTCATTTATCCGCTCATAACTTTGTCCACTATGTTTCGCCAAAATATGGTACAGATCCGACTGGACTTTTAACACCTCCCTGATCCTGATATCCATATCAATGGCGGTTCCCTCTGCCCCACCCGAGGTTTGATGAATCATGACCCTCGAGTGCTGCAGGGCCGAACGTTTACCGGCAGCGCCCGCACACAGCAATACCGAACCCATAGAAAGTGCAATGCCCGTACAAATGGTGGCCACATCAGGCGCGATGTACTGCATGGTATCGTAAATACCAAAGCCAGCATACACCGATCCACCAGGCGAATTGATATACAATTGGATGTCGTTTTTGGTATCAACCGACTGCAAAAAAAGCAATTGTGCCTGTATCACATTGGCATTCCGCTCATCAACGGCTTCTCCCAAAAAAATAATCCTGTCCATCATCAGCCGTGAGAAAACATCCATTTGTGCCACATTCAGCTGGCGTTCTTCTGTAATGTAAGGCGTCATGGCAACAGGCAGGGTATAAGCGGCGTTTCTGCCCATATACTGGTCTACATAAAGGCTGTTTAAGCCTTGGTGTTTTACCGCATAAAGGCGGAATTCTTTGTTGATATCCATCATATTGATTTTAAATTTTAGGCATAACAATGCCACTGCCCCGATAATGGAGCATGATTTATAAATTAAATTGATTGTTTATTTGCTGAACAAATGCATTACCTTTTGCCTGAAGCTTTGATGCGCATCGGTATTAAACAACGTTTCGTGTATGTTTTCGATTTCATTTTTCAGCTGCTTCCGCCCGTAATCACGCACCGTTTGATAGGTTTTGTTTTGCCAGTAAACCTGCTGCTTGAGGTCGGGCTGTAGGATCATTTTGGCTTCGAACAGGAAACTTTCTCCATCCTTTTTGTCCGACAGCAGGTAATGCTCTATTAAACGGAGCTCATTCAACGATGTCTTCATATTTTAAGGATTTTGCTTTAACTGTTTCTTTCACTTTTTCGAGGCATTTAAATTTCTGGGCGGTTGCAGAACGTGCACCCGAGAAGCCGAAGCGCTGTGCCAGTGTTTCCATGTCCAGTTTTTCGTAATAGAAAGCACTGAGCAATTGCATACATTTCTGTCCGGCCTGCTCCAGTAAATGCATCAGTTTCCCCGAAGAAACTTCCTCATATCCGGTATCTGCCAAATCGATCACTTCATTAAGAACAAGGCCAAACTGATCAAAGGAAACATTCTTGTCGTTTTCTTTATAACGTTTGATCCATAAATATTTGGCAATCCCAAATAAATAAGCTTTCTCTTGATACTTGAGCCTCAGCCCCGAAACCTGTACTTTCTCGTAATACACCACCAATGCATCCTGAAAAATGTCTTTCGCTTCCTCAAATGATCCGCCCATCTTGCTTACATGCCTTGCCACCAAAGGAAAAGCTTCTTTGTAGAGTTTCATAAAAAGGGCTTCGCGCTGGCTGGGCTGCCCTTTAGTGGATGTTGCTGTCATGATTACTATGCTTTATATAGTATGTGGCTGTTTTTGATCGGATATCACCTAAAATTAACAATTATTTTTTTGGGCGTTAGTTAATCTATTATTCGGACACATATTGTAAAAATTGTTTGGGCCGTTATGCCAGTTTGCTTTGAAATAATACAGCCCTTACCGAAGCACGCCCGTCAATCTTAATATTGAATCCTACTGTGTGGACAATTCTCTATTAAGGAAAGTTTAGGCGTTATGCCAGCTTGCTTTGAAAGAACTCAGCCCTCACCGAAGCACGCCCGTCAATCCCAAGGGCCAGGAAATCAAAAAAACAGGTGCACAACAGTACAAATGGCACTATCAAACCTGAAACGCAGTGGTTTTGTGTTCATAACGATGATTTAATTTTAAAAAATATTGAACACAAAACGAAGTGCCGCTGTTTTTTTGATGCGCATGGGATTGTGCAAAAGGCCCCTTGCCGGATTGACGAAGCGCTTTGGGTACTTTGGCGCTCCAAAGTACCATGCCCCCGCGGCATAGAGCGGAAGAAGAATCCACCCTGTACCACATTAATCATTTCCTATCTTAACTCTTCAACTTACCTGGCGTAACTGCAAATTTCTTTCTGAAAGCATTGCTGAAGTGCTGTACTGATGAATAACCAAGCATAAATGCCACCGATTTTATGGGTAGACCTTCCAGCAGTAATTCTTTTGCATGGTTAAGCCTGTAATCGCTCAAATAACCGAATATGCTGTTATCAAACAGTCCTTTAAAGCCCTGTTTAAGCTTAAATTCGTTAATGCCGCACAATTTAGCCAGCTCTGCAACCGATGGAGGCTGGTGGATATTGGCAATGAGGTAATCCCTTGCATGATAAAGACAATCCCTATCGTGAGCAGAATGTAAAGCGGCAGGCTGTTTTTGGCTAATGGCACGTTCAAAAGCTTCGGCCTGGAGCACAAGCAGCTCAATACATTTAGATTCGATAAACATCTGTTTCAGACCTTCGGGGTAATCACAATCGAGAATATCGCGGATGCAGTGCTGCATGGCCCAAGAAATGGGAAGATTTTGCTCCGCCAGTTGCGTATAACGCCCGGTATCTGCATAATCGGCTAAAATCTGCAACGATTTGGTAGAATGTTCTGCCAGTTGCAAAAACTTTTCTTTCGCAAAATGTACCTCAAAAAAGCGGTAGCTATGGCCGGTATCATATTTGCCTGTACCATCAAGCTCGGGCATATAAATAATATTCTGCTGGTTGGAATTAAAAATATACTGCTGCTTATTTACCCGGTTAAAGATGGTGCCATTGCCGGAGAGCGTAAAACGCAGTTTAACCATATCGGGCACATCGTAAGTGGGCCTGAAATACATCTGTTGCTGTTTAAACATGATGTCGCCATATACGATATAAATACCAGGGATATTGATCTGCACCAATTCGGCATCGCTAAAAGAAAAACTGTACTTCTCCTTCCTTTCTGTTACCGATCCTCCCCGAACAGGAAGATCATCAAAGCTGCCCCCTACCTTTTTCCAGGCCCCGTAATCCTTACCAACATTGATTCCCATAAAGGCAATTATCACAAAAAAAGCCGAGCTAAAGTAATGGGGTTATCCACAATTCGGTTTTCTGTAAAAGAAAATCCTTTATATGTAAAGGCGTATAGCTGCTATTTTTCAATTTTGCCCGAATTGCGAAATGCACCGCAAGATACTAATAACGATACCATGGAGGAGCAAGAAGACCTGAATACATTAACGCAAGATCAAAAAATTAACACTCTCCCACCTAAAAACACCCTAATTTTTAAACTCATACAAGATTTACCGCTAAAAACGGAGGAAAAGGTATTGGAAATTAACCCAACCAATACAGAACACCTCTCTTATTTATTTCAAAAAGCAAAAAACATCAGCTATTCCGGCACTTACCCTACTGAATCTGCAATAAAAGAAGCCTTTTTTACTTACAAGGCCGATGGTAATGCTCTAGAGTTCATTAAAACTACAGACAATAAACTCGATTTTCACGATAATTTCTTCGATTATTGTTTTACGGCGAATACCATTTATTTCTGGCCAGATCCGCTAAAATACTTAGCTGAAAGCTACCGTGTGTTAAAACCAGGTGGAAAAATGAACCTTGCCTTTGTTGAAAAAAAATTTGGCGGCGACCTGCCCTGGACACAGCTCGATTTTACGTTTTATGAGATTGATGAAGTAAAATCGCTTTTCAAACAATCGGGATTTGCGAATATTGAAGTAAAGAAAATGATGGAGACGATAATGGATCAAAACGGAAAGGAAATCATCAAACCGTTTATCATGGTGTCTGGTCAGAAAAATATTTAATCTGACCAAATTCCCATACGAGCGCAAGTCCAAGGTTATTAAGTTGAGGAATAAATTGCGAAAAATATCACCTTGAGGGTTAATTTATGGTATAAAATCAATATAAAATGACAGTATAATTTAATGGAAATAAATCTCCCCGAGTGATCGTCATTGCGAGAAGGCTTTTTCAGCCGACGAAGCAATCTTACAATGATCGCTACTAGTGTGCGCATTAAGATTATTCATTTTTGCATATGTTTTTAAAGGCATTCATGAGCTCAATCGTTCGGTTATCTTCGTTCCTCGCAATGACGACCTTTTTTCGGAAGCTATCAATGGGAGTGTATTCGAAAGGGAATTAATTTGCTTTATCAATCTCAAGAGCTCTTCGAAGACGCTCAGACTGGCAACCGCTATGCTTAACTTAACATATTACTTGTTTGCTGAGGGATATTTAATCTTAGTTCAATGTTAAGGCATTACACAAAGCAACGACATTAAAATTAAGGCATAAAAAAAGCAGATTAAATGTTTAAATCTACATTCAATCTGCTTTTTGACCCTGCTGCTGTAAATCAGCAATATTATTTGATCACTTTAATCTGGCCTTTCATAACCATGTAATGCCCAGGATAGGTACAAATAAAAGGATATGTGCCAGGTGTTTTAGGTACTGTAAAATAAATCGTATCCGATTTTCCGGGCTGTAGCAATACTGTATAGGCCAGCACCTTAGGCGTACTGGGAACAAAATCGTACTTTTCGCCATTAAGGCCCATTTTCAAGGCCATTTCTCCTACCGCATTACCAGATCCTGGCGTAGTGAGCACAAAATTATGCAACATATCATCCACATTGTTAAAGGTTAATTTTACTTTAGTACCTGCCTTTAGGATAATATTGGTCATGTCGAATTTCAAACCTGGTTTGGTGCCCAACACAATAGTTTTGTCAGGTCCTTTGGTCCAGATTTCTGGTTGTTGGGTAACATGTTTTCCAACATCGGTATTGCCTTTAACAACGCCACCGGCTGCTGGCATATTACCCATTTGCTGATGATCCATACCCTCCATGTGGTGTGCCGCCTGTGCGTTGCCTGTCGGCTTATTTTCGGCAGTCAGTGTTATCTTTTCTCCATCGGGGATCTTATTCAATGTATAATACCCATAATCGTGTAATAAAGGGATATTGCTATTTTCAGCACGTAATCCTTCCATTTTGATTTCGTGAATGTAGCCTTCTTTTAAGCTATCCAACACCAATCGCACCCGTTTATGATCAGGAGAAACTACAATCGCTTTAATGCTACGTGCCGATTGATTGATTACTGGACTACCATAAATGTGGTGGTATTTATAAGTAAAAGTGGAGAGTCTGTAAGTGCCTGCATCGCGGGCAGTTTTTTCATCAACCGGCATGGTAAACTCGAGCTCGAAACCATCGGGCTGGGCCTTTACTGTCTGCACCTCAAATGGCATAATACCCGACCAGGTTAAACGCTGTAGTCCGTATTCGGCCTTGCCCGTCGATGACCACCCTCTTGAAGTCATCCCCACCAGCATACTACCATCCGAGCCCCAGTTCATTCTGAGAATGCCCGAAGAAAACCCCCTGCGAAAGGGAAATACCACACCTTGATATACACCTTTAACTTTCTCTAAAAACACCCTGTTAATGTTACTCTTCGATTGATCGCCTACAAAAAGTTGTCCTTTAAAAGGTCCCATATTGCCATTATCAGAATAATTTAGAATGCCAGATGTTGAGTTGCCCATAATCGAATGCGGAATCCATACAGAAGGGGTTTTTAGTCCCGGTACCCTTTTGGCAACTTCGAATTCGGGTTCGCCGGTATCAGGAATATCTTTCTTGTGCAGCTTAACCGGAGAGCCTGGCTCATCTGCCCATATTAAGCCAGCTGGATTGCCAACAAAATCGCCTTCCTCAACGTGGGTAATGCTGCCCGAGCCTACCCAGTCGCCCTGGTTCTCGGCATAAAATATTTCACCGTCGCTATTTAGTGCTAAAGCTGCAGGCGAGCGGAAACCGGTTGCAAAAGGCTTTAACTTAAAATCAGGTGTGAATTTGAGCATCCAGCCGTGCCATTTAGATAAACTGGCGCCATAACCAATCCACCCCAGATTAAGTGTAACCACCATGTTGCCATCTTTATCCAAGATAGGACCATACGCATATTCATGATAATTGCCTGATAATGGCCAAGAGTACATGGTGCGGTATTCATCGGCTTCTCCATCGCCATCCAGATCGCGCAGGCGCGTAATCTCAGCGCGCTGAGTAAGGTAAATATCTCCCTTGATATAATTTAAGCCTAATATTTCGTGCATGCCGTGCGCAAACAAGCGATATTTGGGTTGTTGTCCATTTTTCATGTATGGGTTGGTAATCATCCAAACCTCACCTTTTCGGGTAGCTACCGCCAGCTCATCATTAGGTAAAAAAGTCATTCCACCAACTTCGAGCGCTATTTCTTTTGGGATGGGAACGGTTACTATGGGATAAATCTGTTTCTCTGTTTGTGTTTGTGCTTTTACTGTTACCAGCCCAGTACCCAGTAACAAAAGAGACAATAAGTATGTTGATTTTTTCATGTCTTGATTACCAGTTTAGCGAATAGGTTAACGAATCTGTAGTATTCAGCAGTACCAGTAGCTCTTTGCCATTTTGGGTTTTCCTGATAAAAGGTTTTGTGCCGTCAGCCAATTTTAGGGTATAAGCTTTATCGCCAACCGTATAAGTATTGTTTTTGTGTGCTTCAATGCTTGGCCCTACTGCAACACGACAATAAAGCGGCTGCTTGCTGTTGCTAATGCTGATGGTACGGCTTAGTGCTGTACCGCCATTTAAAACGGCTATTTTATCGGTTACATCGGCACCGTTAGCCGTGTATAAAAATGTAGGCATTTTGCTTTTGTCTAAAACATAACCCTTATTTTGAAGGTCGTCAAAAGCGATAGAATCTGGCCATGCAGCATCCTTATCAGCCAGTGCAGCAAGGGCAGGTGCTGCTGAAAGTGTTAAAACAGTACCTAAAGGCTTAGCGAGTTGAGGTTCCCCCCTATCTTTCCACATTTCAGTCGCATCTATAAAACCTCCGCGCCATACCTCCAGCAAGGCCCCCTGTTTTAAATCGTAAGCATAATTTACCTTTTCGGGCGTACCTACAGAAATCACATGGGTACGTTTTTTTCCTTCAAACATCAGGAAGCTTCGTAATAAATAGGGTTTGTTTGTTGCGTTGATGACATAAGGGCTAGCATTTTGGGCCATAGAATAGGCTGCGCAGCAGATAAGAAGCGTAAGGCAGCACATCATTCGTTTATAGATCATAATTTTTTATCTGGTTAAAACGCAACAAAACAATCGGTTGCATAACAAATATATCATTAGCATATCAGTTTACAAAAATTATGTCAAAACAATTATTCGTAAATTATGCAAAACATTAATTTTCAACACATTAAACCTAAATGCAAACGATAGCAGCAACTAGAAAATTAATCATTAAAAACCTTATATTATTCACAGATTAACCCAAAATAATTAACTGTCTGTTTTACCTTATAGGCAGGAACAAGTTTTCTCTTTCCACAATTAGCAAAAAAGGCTAGACACGAACCATTGGGATTTAGCGTAGGTAGATTTCTCCCCTAGTCGAAATGACGATTTGATAATGTGTGGGTGACGTTGAGTTCAGATTATATTGAACTTTATGTGGTAATTGCTTTTACTATCTTAAAACGTATTATATTCTCAAGATATGCTATCGCTTCATGATCAATGAATGATCTTGAAAACCAGTTCTTTTAAGAGTTCTCCATCTTCAACATTTCCGGTACTATCTAAACCTTTGCTTTTTAAATCGTATTCGCGGAGTAAACCGATCACCTGGAAAACTTTCCCAGTGTTGTAATTTCTTGCAGCTAGCTCATAATCTTTAATAAAGAATGGAGGCACCCCCAAAGCAGATGCTGCATCGGCCTTATTGGGGATATAGTGATATTTTAAAAGTTTAGTAAAGTAACCACCTAAATTGGCCAAAACCATTACTGTTGGGTTGGCTTTAGGGTTGCTGGCGAAGTAATTGATAATTTTATTGCATTTCAGCACATCGCGGATGGCTAGTGCCTTCTGCAATTCGAAAACATTATATTCTTTACTAATGCCTATGTTTTTTTGAACGAGATCGGTATTAATGGTTGTCTCTTTTGGAACATTAAGCATTAACTTTTCGATCTCGTTGGCAATTTTAGAAAGGTCGGTTCCTAAGTATTCGGCCATTAAAGCCGATGCCTGCTGATCGATCTTGTAACCTTTATCTTTAATAAACTCTTCAATCCAGGGCACCAGTTTATAATCGCGGACAGGATCTGATTGAAAAATCAATCCGCTTTTATTAATGGCTTTGTAGATTTTTTTTCGTTTATCGAAGTTCGCATACTTAAAGGCCAAAACCAATATGGTACTCGGTAAAGGCTTTTCAAAATAATTGAGCACAAATTCGCCCTCTTTACTGCTCGAATCTTCTTTGCCCCATTTTAATTCCTGCGCTTCCTTAACAATTACCACTTGATAATCAGACATCATCGGGTATCGCTTTGCAGCACCTAAAACCGTAGCCATATCGGTATCTTTACCGTATAAAACAGTCTGATTGAAACCTTTTTCGGCATCATTCAATAACTTATCTTCAATATAATCTGTTACTTGATCGATATAATAAGATTCTTCTCCATGTAATAGGTATACAGGTTTGAATTTTCGGGCTTTAATATCTTTAATAATTTCGGCAGCAGTCATTGCCCGTAAAATTACGATTTAGGTTTAACGATTTGGGTAAATGTTTATAATTTAAGAGATACTAGAATTGAGAGCTGAGATGTTAGATAAGAGATTTCCTTGCATATCTTAGAATTAATTAACTTTGGCACGATAATAATTGATAGATTGTTCCATTGTTAACGGAGAACTTCCAACTGTTAACTGAAAACTGATTACTGCCAACTGAGAAAATGTTCAACCCTACTCCGCTTAACCTACCACCATATCCATTTAAAATTACTCAAAAAGATGATGTGGTATTTATTTTTGATGAGTTGAGGAAAAAGCACCTCGTACTTACACCTGAGGAATGGGTGCGTCAGCATTTTATACAGAACCTTGTTTTGGAAAAGAAATTCCCCCGAACATTGATCCAGATTGAAGGTGGTTTGGTGTTAAACCAATTACAAAAAAGGAGCGATATCCTGGTTTACAATACTGCTGGCGAAAAGCTGATGTTAATTGAATGTAAGGCACCCAAAGTAAAGATTACGCAATCGGTTTTCGATCAGGCATCGCGGTATAATTCTATCCACCAGGCGAAATGGATTGTGTTAACCAATGGTTTGGAGCACGTTTATGCGAAGATGGATATGGAAAAAGGCAGCTTTAATTTCGTACAGGAAATGCCCGAATATTTGGGCTTGTAAGGAGTGTTTGTCATTGTGAGATAATTTATTGTATAAAAATCAATATGAATGACAGTTTTTTTTTGCAAATCATAGGCTGCGAGGAATCGTCATTCCCAACTTGATTGGGAATCGTAATGCAAGCGCTTTAAGATTCCCGCCTGCGCGAGAATGACGACCGTACTGATGGATTCTGTCAATGGTAGCGGAGTCGAAGGGCAAAAAAGATTGGAGCAAAAAGCAGGACGAACTTTAAAAAGATCTACTGAAATTGCTTTCCAAAACAAAATGAAAGTAGCATAATTATCTTCTTGGTCGGTGAGACACCAATCAATAGAAAAGATTTGCTTCGCAGAGCCTCTGGGTTCTTCAATCTTTCAGAATGACAAAAGAGAATATTACCTAAACACTATATTCCGTCTTCCAAACCTGTTTATTCCCGCTATAAATGGCCTCGTTACACATGGCCACACAAATAGCCGCTTGAGTTCCGGTATTGATATTTGATGCTGGTTCTTTCCTCGTTGTTATCGATTTATAAAATTCATCTAAGGCATAATTTGTACCATCAATGGTGGCTTTATCCAAAATCGGGATTCCGCCATCTTTATTTACCACAATCTTTGTGGCCCCAGTTACCCCATCAACAATACCTAATTCTTTTTTAGCACTTTCTTCAGGATAAAACAAACCGGTATTGGTAAGCAAAGAAACCGAACCTTTAGTGCCTTTTATTTTAAACAGGTAACCATCATGCGCATTGCCACAAGTGGCTCCAAAATTGCCGATCATACCTTTTTCGTTATAACGGAGAATAGCCTGAATATTATCGTAGGTTTCGCGCCCGTCTTTAAACACATCTATTCCACCCGACCCCATGATTTCATCAGGCTGCGTTTCGAAAGCCCAATTAATAAAATCAATCTGATGCGATAAAAGTTCGGCGGCTAGTCCGCCAGAATACTCCTTGTACATCCGCCAGTTAATTTTACGTTCTAAAGCTGGATCTGGCACTGCCCTACGCCAATTGCCATTACGGTCCCAACGGCAATCGATCTGGCTAACCTTGCCCAAATAACCACTTTGAATCATATCCTTCACCTTAAAATACAAAGGAGAATAACGATACTGATATCCCACCTGAAAAACCTGATTGGGATATTGTTTTACCAGTTTTTTAAGTTCGAGTGCCTGGGCAATATTGTATGTCATGGTTTTTTCTACATACACATGTTTACCGGCCAGTACCGCATCTTTGGCGATTCTGAAATGTTCACTTAAAGGTGTGGCAATAAAAACCGCGTTGATTGTTTTATCGTCTAAAACTTTGTGGTAATCCTTTATGGCCTTTGCACCCGCAGGAACATACTTTTCGGCCTCTTTAAGTCTAAAATCGAGTAAATCGCAATAGGCTTTAATGTTGTATTTTGAAGGCATTGATTTAATAACCGACAAAACACCTTTGCCACGATCGCCACAACCAATCATTGCCACATTAATAATTTCACCAGCCACTAAATCAGCAAATCCCTGATTACCAATAAGTAAACCAGAGCCTAACAAAGTGGTATGTTTTACAAAAGATCGACGATGCATGGTATAATAATTAAAATATTACTTATTTTTTATTGGAGCGCGCAACTCCGGCTACTATTAACGGCTAGTCCCGCCAATGCTACAATCTTTTTGTTGCCAGCATTTGCAATATTAACGAAAATGCAACAAAAAGTATTTTCGCGTATGTCGGGGCTATCTAATTTCTTTAGTGCTTATGGGTTTGTTTCAGCACAAACGCCAACCACAATCGCCTGCTCAACGTAGTTAAGTACAGGAGAAAACAAAAAAAATGTCATCCTGTCCAAAGGACTCCTGCGGAGAGCCTGTCGAAGAACAAATGTTTTTTGTTTTCGACTAGTAAATGTCTTTACTTCGGCTAAGTTCAGCACAGGCGGGCTCAGACTGGCAACACCTATCCTTAATTAACGACATCGATCGCTAGCAGCAGGCTGGCGATTGACCTAAATAGCCCTCAGTGGGGCACGAACGAGGAAATAGGTGAAAGTGGGACTGCAGACAGCCATTTTGCACTAACACTCATTTCCAAATCAAAAACTTATAAAGTTTTAATTTTAATCGTCCTGAAATCTACTTTGTTACCGTGATCCTGAAGGAGGATGTGTCCTTTTGGTGCTTCACCAAAGTTTTTCCAATCTTTATACTTGCTGATGGCAACCAATTTTTTAAATTCTTCTGAACCGCGTGTATATTCCAGAACTTTTACACCATTTAAATAATGTTCTACTTTGTTATTTGGGTACACCACCAAACGTCCGTTGTTCCAACTACCAATAGGGCGCAGGTAACGGGCTTCTTTTTTCGAAGTCATTAAATCGTATAACGAAGCTAAAGTTCTGTTTCCATCTCTGCCCAATTTTGCATCGGGATGTAAAACATCATCTAAAACCTGATACTCGAGACCAATAGCGGAACCTGTATTTTTTTCGCTCAGGGTAACAAAATATTTTACGCCACTGTTGGCACCAGGGGTAAGCTTAAACTCGAACGACAAATCAAAAGCAGCATATTCATCCTTGGTTACAATATCGCCGCCATTGGTCGATTCTGCACCACCCGACGGCTCTACACTGATAACGCCATTGGCAATTTTCCATCCTTTGGCAGGGAAAGTAGTTTTATAAGCACCAACCCAACCTGCATTGCTTTTACCATCGAACAAAAGTTTATAACCTTCTGACTTTTCGTAAGTAGATAAGGTATTCGGTGTTAAATTAACCGTATAAACTCCTTTTGGAAAAGCTTTGGCTTTTAACCCCTCTGTTTGAATGTTGATATTTTTGAAATAAACTTTCTTGCCATCATTATCGAGGTTATTGCCAATGCCATGAACCTGCAAACCGATAAATCCAGATTTATCCAACGTATCAATCACATAGGCAACAGGTGTTCCATTTACCCAGGTTTTGGTTTCGTTACCAATACATTCGATTTTGTAATGGTTAAACTCGTTCTTTTTATACAATGATCTTGCCGGTGGGTTAAGCGCTAAAGGATATAGCCACAATCTTCTGGCTTCATCGTAAATCCCACCTGTCCATGCCCTTGGTGTAGGGTCTATTTCTACCTGCCTACCAAAAACCAATCCTTTACCGTTGTTTCCTTCCGGTTTAATATGACTGCGTGTTTGTACGCCCGAGTTGGTGGTTTCGCCTTCGAGTTTTACATCCAGTTCTAAAATGAAATCGCCATATTCTTTTTCGGTGATTAAGAACGAATTTGGTGTGCCTTTGGTCATCGTTCCGATAATCATTCCGTCTTCAACTTTGTAGGGAGCAGCTCCTGCAACTGCTTTCCAACCAGTTAAGGTTTTACCATCAAATAATGGTTTTGCTTTTTGGGCAGCAGCTGATAAACTGATTAGCGAAAGGGCTAGAATACTATATTTTTTAAAATTTAACATGATTGGTCTAGGGATTTTATCTTTATTGATTGAGAGGTATCCTTCCTCGTTATGATAACATTTTAATATTTAAATACTTTTCCATTTGCGATTACTTCTTGTCTGCCTTCATCGAAAACTGCTTTTGCACCTGTTCGTACCGCAGCATTGGTCATGATATTGGCAATAGAGTGTGAATAACCAGCTTCAACAGGCGCATTTGGTGTTTTACGACTACGCACACATTCCATCCAGTTGCGCATATGGCCAGAGGTTAACGAATCCCCGCCCATATTGGCGCCTGTAGCCGCTTTAATTTCGCTTTTACTTAAATCGAACTCTGGCAAAAGATTGGCTTTTAAGCCCATGGCTGCAGCCTCTCTCTCCTTTAAACCACCTTTTGGCGATACTTTATTGGTAATTAAATTCAGCTCGCCACCATTCGAATAGTAAACCTCGCCCACATCGCCCACACTATTCTGCATTCTTGATGTAAAAGTAACCTGGAAACCATCTGTTGTATCAGGCTGACCATAATCGAATACGGCAACCATCGAATCCCAGTTTCTACGGCCATCTTTCCAGGTGTAAATACCTCCGTTTGCCACTACACTTCGCGGATGTTTTAAATTGGTAAACCAGTGTACGGTATCAATCTGGTGCGACATCCATTGCCCTGGCATACCTGAAGAATATGGCCAGAACAAGCGGTATTCTAAATATTTTCTTGGATCGAAGGCTTCGTTTGGTCGGTTCAATAAGAATCTTTTCCAATCGATGTCTTCTTCTTTTAATTTGGCTACTAAATCTGGTCTGCGCCATCTGCCCGGCTGGTTTACATTCCATACTAAATCTACAGCAGTTATCGGCCCAAATTTTCCATCCTGAATAAATTTTGCTGCATTGGTATAATTCTCTCCACTCCTTCTTTGCGAACCAATCTGTACAATCTGTTTACTTGCTTTAACGGCCTTAAATGCGGCTTTGGCATCGTCCATGGTTTCGGCAAAGGGTTTTTCTACATAAGCATCACAACTGGCTTTTACGGCCTCGATGGTGTGAAGTGCATGCTGAAAATCAGCAGTACTGATAATTACGGCATCAAGATCTTTTGTGGCATAAAGCTCATCGTTGTTACGGCAGGCTTTAATATCGTGACCAAACTTTGCTTTTAAATGGGCAATTCCTAAATCTCTCCGGTAGTTCCATAAATCAGAAAGGCCAACGATATCGAAATTGAGTTCCTTGCTGTGGTTCAGGAAACAAGGCAAAAGGGTTTCTTTAAAGCGATCAGAAAACCCAACAACGCCCACGCGTACCCTATCATTTGCACCGATGATGCGTCCATAACTTTTGGCGCTCATGCCCATGGTACCTGCATAGGTTGCTGCAGCAAATATTGCCGATTGCTTAATAAATTTTCTTCTGGAATTTTCCATTTGAGGATATTAGGTTAGATTAGCTCTTAAATAGTTTACGATCTGACAGACCGTTTTAACAAAATCTAAAATATGGTTAATAAAAACAAACCTTAAATATTCGCAAGTAATATTTTTGAAACCTTATCTTAAAATAATGGCTTACAATCGTATTAACCCTAAATAAATAGCCAAGAAGCCAGTATTTACGGCAGTAACGTATTTTTATCGATATGTAGGAAAACGTTTGAAATAATTTATTCTTAATGAGATAATTTTAATTAACTACCAAATAAAAAGCCTTTCAGAAAATAATCTGAAAGGCTTTTTAGGGAGAGTCATCACCTTGTCCCGAAACTTCGGGATCAGGGTCTAAATATAATAGCAGGAAAGATGCTGATCCCGAACAATCGGGACAGCATGACGATCGCAACGGCTGTTAGTTATTATTATCCTAAAACCGCTAAACTTTCTTCAATAATTTTGATTTTAGCTTCAGCGTCGGCTTTTTTATTACGTTCGTTTGCAATAATTTCCGGTTTTGCATTCTGTACAAAGCGTTCGTTGCTCAATTTAGAATCAACCGACTTTAAAAAGCCCTGTAAATATACCAAATCTGCATTTAAACGCTCACGTTCTGCTTCTATATCAATATTTTCGGTCAAAGGGATGAAAAATTCATCTTTGCCAGCCATAAAAGCAGTTGCGCCAACAATTTTGTCGTTTACAATTTCAGCTTCTGATACATTGGCCAATTTGAAAACAATGTTCAACCATTTTTCATAATCAAGATCAGAATTTATTTTGATACTTAAAGGCAAGGCTTCTTTAGGAGAAATTTGCTTCTGGTTCCTAACATTTCTAATTTCGGCTATCACGGTTTTAATTACCTCTGCATCTTTCAATAATTGTGCATCAAAAGCCCCGCCTTTCGGGAATTCGGCAACAATACAACAGTCCATTTCTCCACGTTCGGCAAACAGATCATCATGCCACAGCTCTTCAGTTAAGAAAGGCATGTTAGGGTGTAATAATTTGATGATATTTTCGAAGAAACCGACTGTAGCTTTAAAACTCTCCGCATCAATCGGTTGCTGATAAGCTGGCTTAACCATTTCTAAATACCAGGCACAGAAATCATCCCAAACCAGTTTGTAGGTGATCATTAATGCTTCTGATAGGCGGTATTGCTTAAAGTTAGCTTCAATTTCTACCAAAGCTTCGTTAAAGCGGTTTTCGAACCAAGATATCGCCTGGGCATTTGGGTTCGCTAAGCTTTCGTCAACTTCCCATCCTTTTACCAAACGGAAAGCATTCCAGATTTTGCTGGCGAAATTACGCCCCTGTTCGCAGTAGCTTTCATCGAACATTAAATCGTTTCCGGCAGGCGACGACATTAACATCCCCACACGAACGGCATCGGCACCATATTTTTCGATCAATCCAATCGGATCAGGTGAATTACCCAACGATTTAGACATTTTACGGCCTAATTTATCGCGTACAATACCTGTTAAGTATACATTTGTAAAGGGTTTTTTACCCATAAACTCATGTCCGGCCATAATCATACGGGCCACCCAGAAGAATAAAATTTCAGGTGCGGTAACCAGATCGTTGGTTGGATAATAATAATTGATGTCTTTATTTTCAGGGTTTTTAAAGCCGTCGAAGACCGAAATCGGCCATAACCATGACGAAAACCAGGTATCCATTACATCGTCGTCCTGTCTTAAAAACGGCTCTAACTGATGTTTAAATCCAGCTTTTTCAGCTTCAGTACAGTTTTCATCAAGATGTTTTTTCTTCCAGAATTCTTCTAATGCTTCATCTTTAGTTTTGGCAACCACCCAATTACCTTTATCATCGTACCAGGCCGGGATCCTCTGCCCCCACCACAACTGGCGACTAATGTTCCAATCGCGGACATTCTCCATCCAATGGCGGTACGTGTTTTCAAATTTATTTGGAATCAGGTTTACTTCTCCATTCAATACATCGTCCAAAGCTGGTTGTGCCATTTCTTTCATCTTCACAAACCATTGCATCGAAAGTTTTGGTTCGATAGCGGCATCTGTACGTTCAGAAAAACCAACCTGCGATTTATAATCTTCAACTTTATCTAAATGCCCAGCTTCTTCCAGCATTTTGGCGATTTTTTTACGGGCAACAAACCTGTCTTCGCCTACTAAAATAACCGCCAGTTCGTTTAAAGTTCCGTCATCATTTAAGATATCGGTAACTGGTAAATTGTGTTTTACACCCAGTTCATAATCATTTAAATCATGCGCTGGTGTAACTTTTAAACAGCCTGTACCAAACTCAATATCAACATATTCATCCTCAATAACCGGAATTTCATGGTTAACCAAAGGTACGAACACTTTTTTTCCTTTTAAGTGCGTAAAACGTTCGTCATTCGGGTTGATACAAATTGCTGCATCAGCCATAATCGTCTCCGGACGGGTTGTAGCTACAACAAGATAGTCGGGAGTCTGAAGTCCGGAGTCCGAAGTCGTATTGCCTACAATGGTATATCTAATATAATATAGTTTTTGATTTACTTCCTTACGGATTACTTCTTCGTCAGAAACCGCAGTTTTACCGGCCGGATCCCAATTTACCATACGGATACCACGGTAAATCCAGCCTTTTTTGTACAAGTGGATAAATGAATCGATCACCGCTTCAGAAAGATCTTCTTCCATCGTGAAACGGGTACGGTCCCAATCGCAACTTGCACCCAATTTCTTTAACTGTTCTAAAATAATACCGCCGTATTTCTCTTTCCACTCCCAGGCATATTTCAAAAATTCTTCACGCGAAAGATCTTTTTTGTTAATCCCCTGCTCCTTTAACATCGCCACAACTTTTGCTTCAGTAGCAATAGAGGCATGGTCAGTTCCTGGCACCCAACATGCATTTTTACCTTGCATACGGGCTTTACGAATTAAAACATCCTGAATGGTATTGTTAAGCATATGCCCCATGTGCAGCACACCGGTAACATTTGGAGGCGGAATGACGATGGTGTAAGGTTCGCGTTCATCGGGTTCGGAGTGGAAAAATTTCTTCGATAGCCAATAGCTATACCATTTATCTTCTGTTTCTGCAGGATTGTACTTGGTGGATATGCTCATGAAAAATTATTCAATATCAATTTGAGTGGCAAAAATACGTTTTTAAGGGCAAAAATTAAAGCAGAAATCGTTTGAAAGCAAGCATAGAAGTGAAATATTATAGTTTAAGCGCCCACTATTTAATTCATCTTTCCGTCGATAATTGTATTTTAGTGTACACCAAATACCCATTACAAAGATTTGCTCCGCCATAAAACCATTTAAGCTACCATGACTCCAAAAAACCTCAAAATTGGTTATGCCATATTACGCGTATCAATAGCCATCATTTTATTATCACACAGTGTGTTTGGCATGTTTGATGGCGGAATTAACGATTTCGGCAATTTTTATCTGAATAAAGTAGGATTTGCGCCCTATGGAGTAGCTATTGCCTGGATAATTAAGCTTTCGCACATTGTTTGTGCAGTGCTTTTTATCATGAAAAGATATATCCGGCTGGCATGTTTTACAACCATTTTCGTATTGATTATGGGAATAATTATGGTACATTTTAAGGAGGGCTGGTTTGTTGTAGGTGGCGGAAGAAACGGCATGGAGTATAACTTCGTACTCATATGCGTATTAACCGCTATTATGTTTTTGAATGCTGATTCAAACGATACAACACAAAAATCAAAAGCCGAAACATAAGCTAATCGATATCGTCAAAAACATCATCTAATTCCAGTTCAAAACCTGGTAATACCGATGAAGTGATTTTTTCGCTATGGGTAAATATTTTAGATGGCTGAAATTTGCCCGAATCATTAAGGGTATAAATGAGGATGCTTTGATCGCTTTGGCTAACCACCCAATATTCTTTAACACCAAATTCTTCGTAAACGCGGTATTTATTAAGTAGCTCCATTTTAGTATTGCCAGGAGATAAAATTTCAATAACAAGATCTGGGGCACCTATACAACCGCGGGCATCTAATTTACTTTTATCACAAACAACAGAAATATCAGGTTGTAATACCGTATATACATCCTTATCGGCTTTACTTTCTTTAGGAAAACGGACATCAAATGGAGCTGAATAAACTTTGCAGGGTTTATCTTTTAGAAAAACACCTAAATTTAAGAAGATACTGCCAGCGACTTCCTGATGTACCCTTGATGGAGCGGGGCTCATTTTAAAGATTTTACCTTTAATCAGCTCTACTCTTTCAGGAAAAAGCCAGTTTAAATAATTAGAATAGCTATAAGTTAATGATGCATCAAGCTCATTGAATTGCATTACGGGCTCATCATCGTTTAAAACCGGATATGGAACAGGCTTAGACATAAACGAATATACTAATTTTTATAGTAATCCGGACTTTCTATTTTCCAACATATCTTAATACCATTAAGAAATTAAGGACATTAAGTCTTAGGCAATTCCTTAACTATCTTAATTTCTTAATGGTAAAAGGATAAATGTACTAAAACTTCATTTTCTGTATCCTCACTGCATTTAAAATGGCCAAAAGTGCAACACCAACATCGGCAAAAACGGCTTCCCACATGGTGGCAATACCGCCCGCACCTAAAATCAAAACCAGTGCTTTTACCGCGAACGCCAATACGATATTCTGGATCACAACCTTTTTGGTTGCCTTTCCGATTTTAACCGCAGTTGCAATTTTAGAAGGCTGATCGGTTTGGATAACTACATCGGCCGTTTCAATAGCTGCATCGCTCCCCATTGCCCCCATGGCAATACCAATGTCGCTAATCGCCAATACAGGCGTATCATTTATTCCATCGCCAACAAAAGCCACTACTTTACTTTTGTCACGTTTAATTTCTTCAAGCCTGGCTACTTTGTCTTCAGGTAATAAATCGCCAAAATAAGTATCGATACCTAACCCTGTTGCTACTTTTTTAACAATTGAAGTTTTATCACCGCTCAGCATCACTACCTGTTTTATTCCGTTTTCATGAAGCTGTTTGATGGCTTCTGCGGCGTCTTCTTTTATTTCATCGGCAATTAAAACATATCCCACATATTTTTCGTCAACGGCAACAACCACAATACTTTCTTCAATAGCTGTAATCTTGGCATCAAAAGCAATATTAAATTTCGCTAAGAGTTTTGTGTTCCCTGCCAAAACCGCTTTGCCATTTACCGATCCCTTTAAGCCCATTCCAGCAATTTCCTCAATATTTTCGGCGGGATGAATTTCTTTCTGGCCTGCGTATTCTACAATGGCCTTAGCAATTGGATGGGTTGATTTTGCTTCAACGGCAGTTAATAAATTCAAAAACGTTGCTTCATCGATACTGCTTTCTACATGTTGAACCTTAAAAACACCTTTTGTCAAGGTTCCCGTTTTATCCATTACAACAGTATTCAGCTTGGTAATTAAATCGAGGAAGTTAGAGCCTTTAAAAAGAATCCCATTTGCCGATGCAGCACCAATGCCTCCAAAGTATCCTAATGGAATAGAAATCACCAGTGCACAAGGGCAAGATATTACCAGGAAAACCAGTGAACGGTACAACCAGGTTTGGAAATGATATTCGCTTCCTAAAACCAAAATCGGGATAGTAACCAGCGCGAGGGCTAAAAAGAAAACAATTGGTGTATATATTTTAGCAAACTTGCGAATAAAGAGCTCGGTTTTAGCTTTACGCGTAGTGGCATTCTGAACCATTTCCAAAATGCGCGACAATGCACTATCGGCAAAAGCCTTGGTTACTTTTACTTCGATTACTTTATCCAGATTAAGCATTCCCGCTAAAATCGATTCGCCCTTAATAATTGTACGCGGTTTACTTTCGCCCGTTAAAGCGGCGGTATTAAAACTGCTTTTATCGCTGACCAGTTCTCCATCCAGGGGGATTTTCTCACCGGCCTTTACTTGGATGGTTTCGCCAATTTCTACCTTTTCAGGATCAACATCTTCGTATTTTCCATTACGGAATACATGTGCTATAGCTGCACGAACATCGAGCAATGCTTTAATATTCCTTTTGGCACGGTTTACAGCAGCCATTTGAAACAACTCGCCAATGGTATAAAAAAGCATTACTGTTACGCCTTCCGGGTATTCGCCAATGGCAAAAGCACCGATTGTAGCGATAGACATTAAAGAGAATTCGGTAAAGAAATCTTTGGCTTTAAAAGTTTCCCAAACCTCACGTAAAACCGGAATACCAACAGGTAAATAAGCCACTATGTACCAATAAGGCCGGATGATCTGAAATGCAGGAACCGTAAATAGATTATCAAATGCAATCCCGATCAGTAGCATAACCAATGTTACAATGGCTGGCAGATAAGTTTGAAAAGCCGACGGATCTCCACCATGATCATGATCGTGTTCGTCGCCTTCTTCGTGTGCATGATCGTGGTTATGTTTTGGGGCCGAATGTACTTTACTGCTGCAACAGCTATCTTCTTTATCGTGTGAGTGGCTCATTATATCTTTTGTATGCTATACATCATTTTTATTTATTATCGGTAAAACCTCGAAGGTTTAGATAACCGTTTTCAAATTTATGGAAAATAAAATGCTTTATCCCGAATCGTTCTTAATAGCAATAATTTTTACAAGCACACAATAAATTTTGTTAAAAAATGTTAATAGTGTATAAAAGATTTAAAATCATGAAATCTATTAAAATTTCTTTTTCAGCGTCCGAACTTATCAGGCGACTTGGTTTAGCAAAGATTTACTACTGGTTTAACAAGTAATATTCTTAATATATAACACCAGTATTAATTAGTATTTCATAAATTTCGCATAATTACTAACTTATTAAGCGAATGAAATACCAAAATTTGAAAAGATGTTTTGCGGCGCTAGGTATAGTCGCTGCAGGCTTTTCTGCAAATGCACAAACCAAAAAATTTATCGACGCTGCCAACATGGATCTTTCCGTTAAGCCGGGCGACGATTTCTACACCTACGCAAGTGGTACCTGGATAAAAAACAATCCTGTTCCTGCTAAAGAAACGCGTTGGGGTTCATTTAACGAACTTCGCGATTTCAACATCAATGCAGTAAAGTCTTTAGTTGAAGATGCAGCTGCTGATAAATCTGCTCCCGCAGGTTCAGTTAAGCGTAGAGTTGGCGATTTTTATACGGCTGCCATGGATAGTGCAACCATAGAAAAGCTGGGTTATACACCAATAAAAGCCGATTTACAAAAAATCAAACAGATTAAAAATATTCAAGGTGTGCTTGAGCAAGTTGCTTACATGCGAACCAATGGTTTAGGCGGTGGAATGTTCGGCCTCGGTGTTGGCCAAGACCGCAAGAATGTAAACAAATACATGGTGAATATTAGCCAGGGCGGCACAACGCTTCCCGATCGCGATTATTATTTAAAAGACGACGCCCGCAGCGTTAAGATCCGCGATGCCTACAATACTTATATGGTTACGCTATTTACCTTAACAGGAAGTACGCCTGAAGAAGCAAAACAAAAAGCAGCAACCGTTTATAATATTGAAAAGCAATTTGCCGAAGCGCAGATGAGCCGTTTAGAAATGCGTGATCCTTACGCCACCTACAACAAACTTACTGTTGCAGAACTGAACAAAAAAACTCCAGACATTAACTGGACAACCTATTTACCTAAATTCAAAATCAAAAATCAAGATACCGTTCTGGTTTCATCGCCTAAATTTATGGCAAGCCTGGATGGAATGTTGAAATCGGTTCCAGTTACCGATTGGCAAACTTATCTGGAGTGGAACATTTTGAAAGGTTCTGCTTCTAGTTTAAGTTCTCCATTCGTTAAGGCGAGTTTCGCTTTCACACAGGCACAAACTGGGCAGAAAGTACAAACACCACGCTGGCAACGGATGTCATCTTTAACTGATGGCACTATTGGCGAATTATTGGGTCAGCTTTATGTAGCCAAGTATTTTAAGCCGGAAGCTAAAGAACGCATGAACGAGATGATTGTGAATTTGCGTAAAGCATTCGAAATCAGAATTAATGGTTTAGAGTGGATGAGCCCTGAAACCAAACAAAAAGCATTAGCTAAATTACATGCATTTACGCCAAAAGTGGGTTATCCGGAAAAATGGAAAAACTATGATGGTTTGGTGATTAATAAAGATACCTACTTCCAAAACTTACGCAATGCAAGTGTTTGGAGTTACAACGAAATGGTTGATCAGTTAGGTAAACCTGTCGATCGCAAACGTTTTGGCATGACCCCTCCAACGGTTAATGCTTACTACAGCCCTACCCTGAACGAAATTGTTTTCCCTGCAGGTATTTTACAGTTTCCTTTCTTCGATCCAAATGCTGATGATGCAGTTAACTACGGTGGTATCGGTGCGGTAATCGGTCACGAAATGAGCCATGGCTTTGATGATAGCGGAAGTCAGTACGATGCTGCTGGTAATTTAAAAAACTGGTGGACAGCTGAAGACAAAGCCAAATTTGATGCTAAAACAAAAGCTTTAGGTGAGCAGTTTGATGGCTATACCGTATTGGATACGGTTCATGTAATCGGTAAATTGACTATGGGCGAAAACATAGGCGATTTAGGGGGCTTAAACGCGGCTTATACTGCTTTTAAAATGACTAAACAAGGTCAAAGCAATGAGAAAATTGATGGTTTTACACCAGATCAGCGTTTCTTCCTTGCCTGGGCGCAGGTGTGGAGAGGTAATATTTTACCAGAAAGTGCCGCTCAGTTAATTAAAACTGACCCACATTCTCCAGGCCCTTACCGTACTATCGGTGCACCTGTAAATATGGATGCATGGTACAATGCTTTTGATGTTAAACCTGGCGATAAATTATACAAAAAACCAGAAGACAGAATTAGAATGTGGTAGTTGAAGGTGGAGGGCTGGAAGGTGGAAGGTTTTTCCACTCGATAGCTTAAAATCAGTTATTTTATATCATCCCTATATTACAAGCGCCCCGATTTATTGGGGCGTTTTGTTTTATTAGCGTGGTGTCAGATGTTACCATCTGACACTGGCTGAAATTATCAATTTAATTCATCGAATTAAGCATTCTTTTTAGATATTGAATAAATCAGTCGGATGGTAACATCCGACTGCACGATTGCTCACACGCCTTGATTAGGCGTGGTGTCGGATGTTACCATCTGACACTGGCTGAAATTATCAATTCAATTTATCGAATTAATCAATTCTTTTTAGATGTTGAAATCAGTCGGATGGCAACATCCGACTGCACGATTGCTCACACGCCTTGGTTAGGCGTGGTGTCGGATGTTACCATCTGACACTGGCTGAAATTATCAATTCAATTTATCGAATTAATCAATTTTATATAGATATTGAAAGAATCAGTCGGATGGCAACATCCGACTGCACGATTAATCAAAAATTATCCCACTCCTTTCATCAATTCTTAATTATCATTCTATCTTTGGAAAAACATAAGCCCCTATTTCATGAGAAGCGCATTCAAAACAATTCTTATCCTAAGTTTAACTTTATTCTCTTCAATAACCTTTGCTCAAGAGAATAAGTTAATCAGTCTCGAAGCATTGGTAAATAAAACCGATCCGGCCTGGCCGTTGGTGAAAAAGTGGATCGATTCTGCCAAAAATAAGGTGGAGATTTTGCCAGTTGATTCTGCAAAAGCGAAAGAAGTTTTATATCACTCACAAATGACTACCTATGCTACACTGGGCTCGGTAATTTACAATACCGGGGGCATTATGGTTGATAACGGCTGGATTAGAATTTTAGGTTCGGGCAGCGAAAGATTAAGCCGAAATGTTGCCGAATGGAACAAAGGAAAAACCATAAAAGAATATGGCGATAACATCCCCTATCTATTAATTGCTGATGACGCTGTAGGTGGTTTCTTTGCTATCAATTATGGCGGCCTGGGTAAAGACATTAAAAATGTGTATTACCTGGAGCCTAACACCCTAACCTGGCAACCGCTTGGTGCCGGCTATGGTGAGTTTCTTGTTTTTTGTTTTGATAGTGATCTTTCTAAATTTTACAAAGGTTTGCGCTGGAGCAATTGGAGCCAGTTTATTGCAAATTTAGATGGCACCAAGACTTATAGTTTCCGTCCATATTTATGGCAAGAAGGAACTGATATTGAAAAGTGTACCAGAAAACTGGTAGGCATTGAAGACATGTACCGTTTTAATATCATGAAGTCGAAAGAACTGAATGCTGATAAAGGCATAAAAAAAGACGATACACAAAAGAAAGAAACCAAAGAGGAAACCAAAAACGAGCAGTAAGTTACTGTCTATAAAACAATTAAATGACTGACACACTTGCTACCATCGCCCAGATTAAAAACACCAGAATTTTTATTCTAGAATTGGTAAAGGATTTAAGTACCGAACAGTTAAATAAAATCCCTTCAGGTTTTAACAATAACATTATCTGGAATATTGCGCATTTAACTGCGGCGCAGCAAAATATGTGTTATATAAGATCTGGACTTGAGATAACAGTTGAGGAAAAACATTTCAGCCCTTTTTTAAGCGGCACAAAACCTGAAGAGTTTATTGAGCAGAAAGAGATAGATTTAATTTACAATGTACTCTTAAACAGTATGGATCTTCTGGCGGCAGATTATTCGAGTCATATTTTTCTAAAGTTCGACCCTTGGGATAAACGTTATGGCATGAAATTAAACTCGATAGAAGATGCGATTAATTTTATCCCTTTCCACGAGGGTATGCACATTGGCTACATTATGGCCTTAAAGAAACTTGTATAAAAATCTTGCGTTGAAGATATCCGCTGCTTTAATGCTTTTATGGCAATGCTTAGGCGTATTTTGCCTGTGTTTTCTTAGGTAATTTAGCTAAAACCATCGCCCTCGAATCGGCCACCCTTTTTTTCAGTTCTGTTTCATTAAACACCTCCAGGTTATCAACACGTATCCATTGTCGTTTAGCCATATGGTGAGCCTGTTGTATGCCATCTCTAGCCGTTAATGCGTCAAACTCTTCGGGATCACACTTTATAGAGAAACTATTATCTTCATCAATAGCGATAATGAAATACATTTTTTCTTCGATCATGAAGCATAAATGTCCCCATTTCATTCCCTCGGTTGTACCAGGTAAATTCAAACAATACTCTCTGAAAGATTCGATATCCATTTTAGGGTTTAGGGTTTACGTAAGATCAAAGCTAATAACAAAAGATTAAAGCTGAAAGGACAAAGAGAAAATTCAGAAGTCTGGAGTACGAAGACTAAAGCTAAAAGACTAAGGACTAAAGCAGGTTAACTTCACCTCCTATCTATGGCTATTATCTCTAAATCCAGAAATCGTTTAAATATTGTATTTACACCGACACCGTGATCTTGAAATCCAAGAATCCTTAAAATCCTGGCTAATTCAAAAATCATATTAATCCTATATCTATATTTGCACCACGATCTTGAAATCCAAGAATCCACAAAACCCTAACTCATGAATATTATAACGCCTACTGCTGATGGTTCGAATACACTTTACAATGAAACTATAGGCGAACATTACCACAGTAAACATGGTGCATTACAGGAAAGCAAACATGTATTTATTGATGCAGGATTAAAATTCGCGTCCGCTGATTTAACTGAAATCTCAATTTTGGAAGTTGGTTTCGGCACTGGACTGAACTTTATTTTAAGTTTCGAATATTGTACGGCAAATAATATTAAACTTAACTATACCAGTATTGAGGCCTTTCCACTTACTACAGCGGTAATTGAGCAAACAGGTTATGCTGCATACGTTCCTGAAGCAGTATGGGCCGATTTTATTTCAAATTACCCTGATGCATTAAAAGCACCTCAAAAATTAACTTCGCGTTGCACCTTAGAAATTCCGCATACTACCTTGGCCGAATACCAGAGCGACCAAAAATTTGATGTGATTTATTACGATGCCTTTTCTGTGCAGCACCAGCCCGAAATGTGGAGCGATGAAATTATTGCACATGCCTGCAGCTTCTTAAAACCAGGTGGAACTTTTGTTACCTACGCCATTACCGGAAAATTGAAAAGAGCCGTTAAAGCCTGCGGATTTACCATCGAAAAATTACCTGGTGCTCCAGGGAAAAGGGAAATGCTTAGGGCAACCAAAGGTTGAAGGTTAAAAGGTTGAGGGCATAAGGTTTTTAGGCAATTTGCAGGAAAACGTAAATAGTAGCATTTGCAAAAGTACCTAAACCTGGGTGCAGCGGCAGCCTCCGTTTTTCTACGGAGCTATAGCGTAACACAGGAATAACGATAAAAGAGGCTGTTGATTGCTTTCCGAAAAACCTTCCTCATCTCATTTTGACATAATTTCGACCTCCCTCAAAAACAGCAGGCTCCTAGATTTGTTAGTTTAAGATTAACATTCGTATCATGGAAAAAAGAATTTTAGGAAAAACCGATTTAAATATTGCACCCATTGTATTCGGAGGAAACGTATTTGGCTGGACAATCGATGAACGAAAATCGTTTGAAATATTAAACCAGTTTGTAGAAAGTGGATTTAACTTTATCGATACTGCCGATGTGTATTCGCGTTGGGCACCCGGAAACAAAGGTGGAGAATCAGAAACAATCATAGGCAATTGGCTTAAACAACACAACAAACGCCACGACGTAATTATTGCAACAAAGGTCGGTTCTGATATGGGCCAGGGTAAATTGTTAAAGAAAGATTACATCATAAATGAAGTAGAGCATTCATTATCACGCTTGCAAACAGATTATATCGACCTCTATTTCTCTCATTACGACGACGAAAACACCCCGGTTGAAGAAACTTTAAATGCTTACGAAACTTTAATTAAAGCAGGCAAAGTACGGTGGATCGGCGCATCAAACTTTTCTGTTGAGCGGTTAAAAGAATCTTTGATTTACGCTACTGAACACGGCCTGCCTCGTTATGAAGTTTACCAACCAGGGTACAATCTTTACGATAGAGAAAACTTTGAACAGGAGCACGAAAAAATCTGTCTGGATTATGGCTTGGGCGTAGTAACCTATTATTCGTTGGCCAGTGGTTTTTTAACAGGAAAATACCGCAGCGAAGATGATTTAAATAAAAGCCAGCGTGGTGCCGGCGTTAAAAAATTCCTGAACGAACGTGGCTTTAAAATTTTAGCGGCATTGGATGAAGTTGCTGAAAAACACCATGTTGAGCCGGCTTCGGTAGCCCTTGCCTGGTTAATTTATCATCCATCAATTACAGCGCCGATTGCAAGCGTTACAGATTTAAGCCAGTTAAAATCTTTTACGGATGCAGCGAATCTGAAATTATCGCCAGAAGATATTTCACTTTTAGACAAAGCGAGTATCTATTAAAATAATCTCTTATATTTAAATGCCCGATTGGTGAAACAATTAATCGGGCATTTTGTATTAAACAGATTTTAAAATTATATGAAAGACAAATTATCGTTCCTACCCAAGCTTGCCTTGGTTCTTTTCTGTTTAATAAGCTTAACCTACATCGCCATTTTAGGGCAATCGCTGCTGGCACCGCTGCTTTTCTCTTTTTTAATGGCAATTTTATTATTGCCCGTTGGCAATTTTTTAGAGCAGAGATTTAAGTTTAAACGAAGCTTATCTACGCTTGTTTCAGTAGTGCTAATGATCGCTGTAATTGGCGGAATTATATATTTTTTCGGCAATCAGTTGAGCGATTTATGGGCCGATTGGCCATTGTTAAAAGAGAAAGCCAATGTTTCATACCATGAACTGCAGAAATGGATTTCGCACACCTTTGGTGTAAATTCTCAGAAACAACTCGATTATTTAAATGATAGTACCGAAAAAGCTTTGGCTACCAGTGCTGCTATTGTTGCTACCACCCTGGCCACACTATCTTCTACCCTATTATTTTTGGGCTTCACACTTTTGTTTACCTTCTTCATTTTAAATTACCGCCGTGTTTTATTTACTTTCTTAACGGCTGTTTTTAAAGAAGAACACAAAGAAAAGGTTTCAGAAATTGTTAGTCAGATTCAGTACATCATTAAAAAATACATCATCGGTTTATTTCTACAGATGCTTATTGTTACGGTATTAATGATTACCGTACTAAGCTTATTAGGGGTTAAATACGCGGTTCTGTTAGGCCTGGTGGCTGGTATTTTTAACGTGGTTCCTTATTTGGGGATATTCTTTGCACTATTAATAAGCTGCCTGATTACTTTTGCCACAGCAGGTGCAGGTAAAGTGCTTCTGGTTTTGATCGTTTTTGTTGGCGTTCATGCTGTAGATGGAAATGTGCTAATGCCGCTGGTAGTGGGTTCGAAAGTGAAAATTAATGCACTCTTCGCCTTTATTGGTATTGTAGTTGGCGAAATGATCTGGGGGATATCGGGCATGTTTTTATGTATCCCTTATCTGGCCATATTAAAAATAATCTTTGATAGAGTGGATAATTTAAAACCTTGGGGCATTTTAATGGGCGAAGAGCATAAGCCCGACAAAAAGAAACGCGTTTATCGGATTACGAAAAAGATTAAATTAGAAGAAAAGGATTAATATGGCCGAAAATAGATCGCCTCATATTTTAAGCACTTCTGCCAATCTGTTGGGCATCTGCTTTATTGTGCTTACTTCTTTAAAAAAACTCGCACTTACTGATGGTTCCATCATTGATGAATTTGCCGTAGCTGCCGTAATGTTTTTTATGACCAGTTGTATCTTGTCTTTTATCTCTATGAGAAGAGAAAGAAATACAAGTCAAAAGTTAGAAAAAGTTGCCGATTTTGTCTTTCTATCAGGTTTGGTTATCTTATTCATAGCAACAATTTTAATTGCCTTTAATCTGATCAAGTAAGTAAAAATTATATAAATGAAACCTTTATTTGTATTACTTATTGTTTATGTTGCCCTATTAGCTTTTGGCGGCCATACCACATTTGATAAAGGAAATATTTTTGCAGGCAATATCGCCATGGGCTTGATGTTACTTTTTACAGCTATTGGGCACTTCAAGTTTAAAACCAGTATGGCTGCCATGGTTCCCCTATTTATTCCTAAAAAAGTAGAAATTGTGCTTTTAACAGGTGTGTTGGAAATCTTATTTGCCGTTGGCCTAGCGATTGAAAGTACCAGATATTTTACCGGGATAGCCCTAATTATTTTTTACATTGCTATTTTACCTGCCAATGTTTACGCTGCCAAACACCGCATCAATTACGAAGATTTGTATAAACCAGGGCCCGGGCCAGAATATTTATGGTTCAGAATACCGTTTCAGCTTTTCTTAATCGCTTGGGTTTGGTACTTTAGCGTTCGATAAATATAGCTCAACCATAAATATGCCTAACAATCCAATTCCTGCAAGTGCCAGTAATCCAGCTGATGCTTTTACACGATTACTCACCGTTTTAGATACACTGCGCACACAATGTCCGTGGGATAAAAAACAGACCATGGAAACATTGCGCCATTTAACGATAGAGGAAACTTACGAATTGAGCGATGCTATTTTAGAGGGCGATTTAGACGAAATTAAAAAGGAACTTGGCGATGTGATGATGCATCTGGTTTTTTATTCAAGAATTGCTTCCGAAACCAATGATTTTAACATTACAGATGTTTTAAACGGGGTTTGCGATAAACTGGTAAACCGACATCCACATATTTATGGCGATGTTGAAGTGCAGAACGAAGAAGAGGTTAAACGCAATTGGGAGCAGATTAAGCTAAAAGAAGGCAACAAATCGGTTCTGGCCGGTGTTCCATCTTCACTACCAGCTTTGGTTAAGGCTGCCCGCATTCAGGAAAAGGCCCGAGGCGTAGGCTTCGATTGGGAAGATAAAAATCAGGTTTGGGAAAAAGTAGAAGAAGAATTACAGGAGTTTAAAACTGAATTTAACGTTGCCGATAATACGGCCATTGATATCGAAAAAGCAGAATCAGAATTTGGCGATGTACTTTTTTCTCTGATCAATTATGCACGTTTCATTAACATCAATCCTGAAAATGCATTGGAAAAAACCAATAAAAAATTCATTAAACGTTTTCAGTACCTCGAAACCAAAGCAAAAGAAAGCGGAAAAGCCCTGGCCGATATGACACTTGCAGAGATGGATGTATATTGGAATGAAGCAAAGAAAATATAGCCAAAAGGAGTAAAATCGCAAAATTTATATTAATTCTGCGAATGGAATCGCAAATTTTGTATGAATTTTGCGATTTCGTTCTTACTCATAAAATTCTCCATCCACATAATACCATTTCCCATCTTCTAACCTAAAATTAGATTTTTCATGCAATATTTCTGTTTGAAACTTTTTATTCAGATAATAGGCCTTAAACTCGACGACATTAAAATCAGAAAAAATAATTTCGAGTTTGAGCCATTTGGCATTTTTCGCACTGCTTAAATAAGCACTTTTCGAATGCCCTTTTCTTTTACTGCTATGCGTGGTATCGTAAAGATAAGCAGCATCAGCTACTACAAAAGCCGAATACCTGGAACGCATTAAAGCCTCTGCAGTTGGTGCCGTTTTCACTTTTAAATGATAAGGCTGGCAACAAAGGCTAAACGCAGCTCCGCTTCCGCAAGGACAGTTTATTAAATCCATGATTAAAATTTACCACACAAAAGTATGATTTAATATTCCTGCTGCTAAAATTTCCGTAAAATTGCAGCAGAAAAATGAGGTATTTCTTTCACATTGCCTATCAAGGCCAATACTTTAGTGGGTGGCAAAAACAACCTGGGGTAAAAAGCGTTCAGGAAGTTATTGAACAAACCCTGTCGAAGATTTTAAAATCGCCGATTGCTATTAACGGCTGTGGGCGAACAGATGCGCATGTACATGCCAGTCAGTTTTTTTTTCATGCCGATATTGAAAAAGAGATTGATTTCGATCTGCTTTACATCCTGAATAAAGCTTTACCTTATAATATCGCGGTATTCGACATTATTAAAATGGAGGGGAAACCTCATGCCCGGTTTGATGCGGTACAACGGAAATATGATTATTTTATCCATACCTATAAAGATCCTTTTTTAAGCACCCAAAGTTCCTTTTATCAATTAAATAATCTAGATTTTGATAAAATGAAAGCCGTTGTAAAATTATTACCCCAATACAAAGATTATAGGGCTTTTTGTACACATCCTGATAAATACGAGCATACTATCTGCAATGTAATGGAAGCCGATTTATTTGTAAATCCAAAAGGCGACAGGCTGAGGTTTCATATTGCCAGCAACCGCTTTTTGGGCAAAATGATCCGAATTATTATGGGTAAAATGCTAATGGTTGGCAAAGGAGAACTTAGCTTTGATGAATTTGAAAGCGGACTGATTACCTTACAATCTTCAAAACTATCATTGCCCGCTCATCCTACAGGCTTATATCTTTCGAAAGTCACTTATCCATATTTAAACCTCGAACCACGGACTGAATTTATCCATAGTACACAAGGTATAGAATGGATTTCAATTTAAGTGTAGCGTTTTCATTTTGAACTCCGTTTAAGGGGTATGAAAGTTCAAATCTGTATCTTCTTATTTGCCCTGATCCTATCTTTAGGCTGTAAAAAAACTACAAATGTGGATGTTTTATTGAATGGCAATTATACAGGTGTATTGGTAATTACCAATAGTGTTAAGTCTGTGCCGGTAACCCAACCAATTTCGATCTCATTACAGGATGGAAAATTCATCATTACTCCTAGTGCTGATGCTAACCTAAAACCATCGGGAGGTAAGGGAACCTATAACTTTAAGAACGGGATCGGATATTTTACAGATGAAGGCGTTTGGACAGCAGATTTTGATTGGAATATGATTTTAAATGGTGAATACGATATTAGGAGCAGCGGAGTAGATTTAACCCTTAGAAAAAGGTTTAAGCTTCAAACAGGTTTTTCTCCGGCTACCTCTGATGCTACCGTAGCTTATGAATATATTTTAAAAAGAAGTAGTTAATCCTCATATAAATGAAAAATTTAATATTCTTATTTATTGTCTTATCTAGTTTTGTTTTTGGATGTAAGAAGAAATCTGAAACAAAAACGACGAATTACGAATTTGAAATCAATACTTCAAAATCAATCGGTGCATCTACATTAGTATTAAAATCGATCAGCGATAGCCGTTGCCCAATAAATGCTGATTGTATTGGCGCTGGTGGTGCAAAAGCTTTTTTCAAATTAACATCTAATAACATTGATCAGGAAATTATCTTATGCAAAGGAGATTGTGGCACCTTAGAGGGTGTAGCAAACCTTAAAATTAACGGCATAGATTATTCACTCAAATTAATTGACATCACACCATACCCTCAGCTCCAGAAAAGTAATAACACACAAACTGTAAAAGTTGAGTTGACAAGAGCTTAAGTTTAGGTTTGCTTGGGCATCGGAAAATGATCTGTCCGGTGACCCAAGTTTTTTCCTTACTTAAATCTGATTGCTTTAAGCGGAGAAACCTTACTGATCAATAGCGAAGGGATAATCAAAACCGTTAAACATACCACAACCGTAACGATATTAAGCAGCAGCACATCGATAAAATGAAATTCTATTGGTGCATAAGCTAAAAAGTAAGAGGCCTGGTTAAGTTTGAAAATGTGAGTGGCCTGCTGCAAAAAACCAAGTCCTAAGCCCAGAATATTTCCCAGTAATAAGCCAATACCAATTAAATAAGCGGCGTTGTAAAGGAAAATTTTCATAATACTCCAGTTACTGGCCCCAAACGACTTAAGCATCCCGATCATATTTGTTTTCTCTAAAATCATAATCAACAATGCGGTAACCATGTTAATTACACCTACAATTAACATCAGGATTAAAAGAACATTGGTGTTTACATCTAGAAGACCTAACCAGGTAAATATATTAGGAAAATTTTCTTCGATAGAATACGAGCGTAAATTGCGTGGAAGATTTTCATAAATATTATTGGCAATAGGCTTAAGCCTGTTAAAATCCTTAATCCTGATTTCTATACCACCAATTTCGTTGGCCTCCCAGTTATTCAAACGTTTAATTATATTCAGATTGCCCAGTACAAAACCCTTATCAATATCTTCTACACCAATATCGTAAATGCCCACAATTTTAAATTTACGTGGCCGCAACTGGTTTTGAACAAAGTACATGATAAAATCATCACCGGTTTTGAGTTTTAAACGATTAGCCGTATAATTCGAAATGAGCAGTTCTTGCATGGCAGCCGTACTGTCGGAAAAATCGATAATGGTTCCGCTGATAATATGCTGCTTAATGTAATCCCACTTGTAGCTCTTATCTATCCCTTTAAAATTAATGCCTTCAATTTCATTATTGGCCGAAAGGATAGCAGGTTTTGTAGCAAAAGGATAATAATATTCAATGTCGGGATTGTTTTTGAGCATTTTTTTTGTTTCTCCATCAAGTACGAAGGGAGAATGCTCAAAAGAATTATTCAGATCGTAACGGGTAATCTGCACATCGCCCAAATAACCCCTTACTTTATCCTGGATTTCAGTTTTAAAGCCTTTAATAATGGCTATAGAGAGAATCATAACAGCCAAACTCAACATCACGCCTGCTATTGCAATACGCACGATAAGTTTTGAAAAAGTACGCTCAGATTTAATGGCTATGCGCCCAGCTATGAAATATTCGAAATTCAATTTAATCAATTTGTATTAACAAAAATGCTCAATTCCTTTTTAAAAATGGCATTTTCGGAAATAAATAACCAACTTTAAACATCAATCATTAAGTTGTAACAAGAAAATACCAATAGCATAATTGAAATTATTGTAAATTGTTTTGTTATAATACCAGAAGATCAGAATAATAAGAAAATGAAAACTTACATCAGCTTTGCTTTAACCAGTTTAATTGCATTATCGGCCTGCGGACAACCCAAACCACTCGAACAGGAAGTTCTTGGAAAGAAAAGCCCGGAAAACAGAAAACTGATGATCAGGAATGTTAAACTGCCATCTACAATTAAAACCGGTGCGGAGCAGACCGAAAAATACCTCCCGCTTTTAAAAGGAAAACGTGTTGGTATGGTGGTTAACCCTACATCAATTATTGGTACGCAGACTTCGGTTGATAGCCTGCTGAAACGAGGTGTTAAAATCCAGAAGATCTTTGGTCCTGAGCACGGTTTTAGAGGCAACGCCAGCGCAGGCGTTACCGTTAACGATGATGTTGACACCAAAACAGGCATAAAAGCCATCTCGCTTTATGGCAAACACAGTACGCCAACGGCTGAAGATTTAGCAGATATCGACATTATGGTGTTTGACATCCAAGATGTTGGTGTTCGTTTCTACACCTATATTAATACCTTACAGCACGTTATGGAAGCCTGCGCAGCAAACAATAAAACGCTGTTGATTTTAGACCGCCCCAATCCAAATGGTTATTTAATTGATGGGCCGATTTTAGACCCGAAATTTAAATCGGGCATTGGCGTGCAACCTATCCCTATTGCGCATGGTTTAACGGTTGGCGAATATGCACAGATGTTAAATGGCGAAGGCTGGTTGAAAGATAAGGTGAAATGCAAGATTACCATTATCAAAAATGCCAATTACAATCACGATATGGAATATATTTTACCAGTTAAACCCTCTCCTAACCTGAATACGCAGCAATCTATTTTACTTTACCCATCTACCTGTTTATTTGAGGGTACTTATTTAAACCACGGCCGCGGAACGATGTTTCCATTTACTATTGTTGGCGCACCGTATCTTAAAGGGAAATTCGATTTCAGTTTTACGCCAAAAAGTATAAAAGGAATGGCTGAAACACCATTGTTTCAGGATCAGGTTTGTTATGGCTTGGATTTAAGAACTTACGATACCTCAAAGCTGGTAAAATCGAAACAGGTAAACATCAGCTGGTTAATCGAACTGTACAAGGCATCGCCAAGAAAAGAAGATTTCTTTAATACCAAGCTGAGTAAAGAAATGGGGACTATCGAAAGATTAGTTGGTGTGGGAGATTTCAGACAACAGGTAATCGACGGAAAAAGTGAAGCAGAAATTAGGGCGAGCTGGGAACCAGGACTAAGTGCGTACAAAACCATGCGGAAGAAATATTTGCTATACAATTAATTATTGAATGAGAGAGGGATTGAATGACTGAATGATTGAATTGCCCTTGCAATTATTTTCAAACTTAACAGAAAGAGCATTGTTATTATTGGTAATTGATAAGCGCTGTGCTATTCAATCATTCAAAACTTAATCATTCAATCATTTTAGCTATGAGCGGTCCAAAAATTAAAAGCGATAAACCTGGAAGCAATTACCAGGAAGAAGTGCCAAAAGGCAGGGAGCCTGTTGACCATAAAACGGTGAGGCATAAAAACGACAGCACACCTAATAAAGCACCAAAAACGAATAACCCTGCTAAGCAAAGAGAATTAGAGGAGCAGCCCGTTCATCCGATAAAAAAGGCCCCTAAAGAATAATTTCAAAGCGTCGTCATGGCAACCGGAGTATAGCTTAATACGGTCGTTTAAAACAGATTTCCTGACTGGGTTCCACTCCGCCCGAAATGACGATTTTCTAGATTAAAGTTGTCTTTTTACTACTTGCTTTTAAAAACGACAATAAGACTTTCTCGTCATGTGCCAAACCTGATTTACCAGTAACTTTGTTATTATTCATTTTCTTGATGTATCTACTAAGCTCATTGTTTTCGTAAGCGGTGAGCAATAACGGATATACATAAGAGCTCTTGCAAACAGCCCTGGTATTGCCTAATTTTTTCGCTACGCAATCTAAAACCGTTACAATCGTCTTTTTCGAGTTTAGGTTAAAATTTTCATCGGCACTGCACTTCGAAAACTGGCGCAACGCTTCTAGGGTACCGCCCCAGGTTCTAAAATCCTTTGCCGTAAAATCATCGCCTGTAATTTCTTTAATGTAAGCGTTTATTTTGCCTGAATCGATACTTTTATGTTCTTTCCCGTTCGAATAAAACTGAAATAATTCCTGGCCAGGAATGTCCCTGCATTTCTTGACCAGTTTTGCCAGCGACCGATCATTTAACTCTACTTTTTGCCGAACACCTTTTTTTCCAACAAAATCCATGGTAATTTTACTTCCTTCGATTTTAACATGTTTATCGCGAAGTGTAGTCAAACCAAAAGAACCGTACAATTGCTTATAACTTTCATTACCCACGCGGATTAGTGTTTTTTGAAGTACATCTACCGAAATGGCCAATACTTTGCGTTCATCGAAATCTTTTCTGCGGAGGTCTTTTTCCAGGTTTTTCCGTGCATTGGGCAATGCTTTTCCAAATTCCAATAAACGGAAATATTTAGCCTCCGATCGGCGGCTTGTCCACTTTGTATGGTATTTATATTGTTTCCTGCCAGCAGCATCAATACCGGTAACCTGCAGGTAGGCGTTAGGTTTATTGGCTATCCATACATTTTGCCATGCGGGTGGAATAACTAAGGCTTTTATCCGGCCGAGGTGTTTCTCGTCGGTGATTTTGTTTCCATCTTTATCTTCATAATAAAATTTACCCGGTTTTCCTTTACGGTAAATACCAGGCATGGCATCAGTTACGTACACTAATCCACTTGCCTGAACAACATCTTTGCCTTGTACCATTTTTTGCCTATAAGTATGGATTTATTTTTAGTTATTTTGCAAAACTTTAACGCGGGTAGCCACGTTATTTTTAGAAACACAACACTTTCTTTATGAAAATAGTTTTTATGGGTACGCCCGATTTTGCGGTAGCCTCTTTAGATGCCCTGGTACAAGCCAATTTCGATGTAGTTGCAGTGGTTACTGCACCAGATAAGCCTGCAGGCCGTGGTCAAAAACTGAATGAAAGTGCAGTAAAAAAATATGCTGTAGAAAAAGGAATTCCTGTACTACAGCCTGAAAAGTTAAAAAATCCAGCGTTTATTGAAGAACTAAGATCTTATCAAGCCGATTTACAAGTGGTAGTGGCTTTTAGGATGCTCCCAGAAATAGTTTGGAATATGCCGGCTAAAGGAACCATCAATTTACATGGTTCGTTGTTACCGCAATACCGTGGTGCTGCCCCGATCAACCATGCCATTATAAACGGCGAGAAGGAAAGTGGCGTAACTACATTTTTCCTTAAACAGGAAATTGATACCGGCGATATCATTCTTAGTGATAGCGTTCCCATTGCCGATGACGAAACTGCGGGTGAGTTGCATGATAAACTGATGGTTGTTGGCGCAAATCTTCTGGTAAAAACACTACTTGCTATCGAAGCCAATAATATAACAGAGCAGCCTCAGCCACAAAATGATGATTTAAAGCATGCACCAAAGATTTTTAAGGAAGATTGCAAAATCGACTGGAACAGTCCGGCGCAAACCATTCATAATTTAATCCGCGGTTTAAGCCCTTATCCTACTGCCTTTACTTTTTTAAACGATAAAACCCTGAAGGTATTTAAGGCCGAAATGGAAGATAAAGAACCAGGTATAGTTGCAGGCGGTTTTTTAACGGATGGTAAAACCTATTTAAAATTTGCCGCAAAAGATGGTTTTATCAAACTTTTAGATATCCAGTACGAAGGGAAAAAACGAATGCTGATCGAAGATTTTTTAAGGGGGATGAGGTTGTAATAATTAATACAGTTCCCTCCATTCCGTTGCACTCCAGTCGGGATGACAACTGACAAAAGATACGTCATTTCGAGCGGAGTGCAACGAAGTCGAGAACCCGAAGGCTCTGCGAAGCAAAATCTATTTAGCTGTATCGGATATGAATCAACTTCAAAGATCCCTCCATTCCGTTGCACTTCATCCGATAGCTATCGGATCGGGATGACGATCGACTTAAGTTATTCTTTTTGGAAAGCATTTGCAGCAACTTTTAGGCCCGTACAGTCCCGCTCCCGCTTCTGCCAATTTGAAGGAAATTGGCATCCCGCTTTGATCGGGTTTAGGTGGCCACAGAAGTGCTTCTGTTTAGGGTTAAATAAACCCGACCGGCAGCGTTATCCCGATTAAGAGCTATTTATCTTGTGAAGCAAATTTATCGGGATTAAGCCAAGGGCGGGACCAGCCCTAACCGAAGCACCACAAGCTTTGCTTTCCAAAAAAAGATATGAGATACGGTTAAAGATCTCTCCATTCCGCTACGCTTCAGTCGAGATGACGAACCAATGGTACTAATTTCCTAATGACCAATGAACCAAACTACAAAGCATTCAATTTCTCAATCAAAAACTTCGATACCTCGTTAAAATAACGTTTTCTACCGTAACCCATCACCCATTGAATACCTTGCGTAGCATTGGTGATAAAAACTTCTTCGGCTTCTTTTAATATTTCAGGATTAATCTGCGCTTCGATTAAGGGCATATCGTTCATTTTGCACAACTGCATAATGGCTGTACGCATTACACCACTTATGCAACCTTCAGCTAGTGAGGGGGTATAAATCTGTTTGTTATATACTACAAAAACATTGGCACTGATACTTTCGCAAAGGAAGCCATATTGGTTCAGGATCATTGCCTCATCTAAACGGTTCTGGCTTTTAAAAATTCCGGCCATTACATAAAGCAGCGCATTGGCTGTTTTAAAATTCGAGAGTTTATTAACCGGTTTGGTCATTTCATCAAAAACATCAATGATCAAACCTTTACTGTTCAACTCATATGTGGATGCTTTTAGGGGAATACCCTCCAAAACGTAACCTGCTTTATTAATTTCGGGCGTATAAACGCCAGCTCCTCCCCTGTATACAGAAAGGCGAAAACGGACATTGCCATTCCACTTGTTCCTTTTGGCCAGATCGGCGGTTTTTTGGCGCAAAAAATAATCGTCCATTAAAGCATGACCATCAATTTTAAGTGCTTTCATGCCAGCCGTTAATCTATCGGCATGTAAATCGGCAAATTGCAGCTTATTATTAATCATTCGCATGCTTTCGAACAGTCCATCGCCAAATTTGAAGCTTCTGTTCGAAGCCGTTAAAATCGGAAGATCAACTGCTTGAAATTCATCATTAAATAAAAGGTACTCCTGAAGCATATTTTATGATGTAGCGATATAATTTTCCCATTTGGTTAAGCCAGCTTTAAAATCGGGTGGCAATGGTGATTCAAAATACATATACTCTTTAGAAGTAGGGTGGATAAAACCCAAACTTTGTGCGTGCAAAGCCTGACGGGGCAGCAATTCAAAACAATTATCTACAAATTGTTTGTACTTATTAAACGTAGTCCCTTTTAAAATCTTATCGCCACCATACATTGCATCGTTAAAAAGTGGATGGCCAATATGTTGCATGTGTGCCCTGATCTGGTGTGTACGACCCGTTTCGAGTTCACAACTGATCAAGGTAACGTAACCTAACCGTTTTAATACTTTATAGTGTGTTACAGACCATTTCCCTTTTTCTTCATCATCGTAAATATCCATCACACGGCGGTCTTTCACACTTCTGCCAATGTAACCGGTTACCGTTCCATCGTTTTCTATATCGCCCCAAACCAGTGCAATATATTTACGGGTAATGCTGTGGTCGAAAAACTGACGCGCAAGGTGAGTAATCGATTTTTCATTTTTACTGATCAACAATAAACCCGAGGTATCCTTATCAATGCGGTGCACTAAACCTGGGCGGCCATCATTGCCAGGTAACTGAGGCAGTTGCTCAAAATGGAATGCCAGCGCATTAACCAAAGTTCCGGTATAATTATTAAAACCAGGGTGTACAACCATTCCTGCAGCTTTATTTACGATCAAAAGATCGCTATCCTCGTAAATGATATCAAGCGGTAAATCTTCAGGATAAACTTCGGTATCGCGTGGTGGGTGAGGTAAAACGATAGATATTTCATCGTAAGGTTTAACCTTGTAACTTGCTTTTATCTGTTTCTGGTTAACCAACACATTACCTGCATCAATTGCATTCTGAATACGGTTTCGGGAGGCATTTTCTACGCGCACCATCAAAAATTTATCGATACGAAGCAAAGACTGCCCCTTATCGACAATAATTTTTAAATGTTCATATAATTCCTGCTCTTCTGATTCCTGCAATTCGACCTCATTTTCCATGGCGCAAAAATAAACTTTTAACTTCAAGAATTTTTCAATGATTGCAGTTTTCGAAAAAACAGCCTTATCTTTACTCACAATCAAAACATTCTAAATTTTTTATATGAAAAAATGCTACTCTTTAAAGGCACTGTGTGCCTTATTTTTATTGGTGATGGCTCAAAAAGCAAGTGCCCAACAAGATGTTGGAGACTTGTTTGTGGGCGGACCAGCAGATGCGACCAAACTGGTTAATGCCTATTTTGACCCTTTGTATAAAGGTTTAGGTCTGGGTTTAACCGATGGCTGGTCGAACACTGCTCAATCAAAAGGTTTTTTAAAGTTCGATGTCAGGGTTTCGGTCTCCGGGGCTTTTGTTCCACAATCGGCCAGAAGTTATGATGTAAATACCTTGGGTTTAAATAATATCAAACCTGCACCTGGTGCATCATCTATAGGCCCTACTGCATTTGGCGATGACCATGAAGGTGGTAAAATGCAAATTTATACAAGCAGTGGCGTTCCCACGGGTAAATTTTTCAACCTACCTCAGGGAGTGGGGTTTCATGTAGTGCCTTCTGCGCAGATACAGGCTACTTTGGGCTTACCCAAAAACATTGATGTTACCTTGAGAGCAATGCCAAAGATTAAATTAGGTAGCGACCTGGGAAGCTTATCGATGATCGGCTTCGGTGCAAAAGTTGAACTTTTACCGCTTTTTATGGGTTCAACTACAGAAAAATTAATTCCTGTAGACATTGCCATTGCCGGTGGTTTTACGCAGTATAAATATAATTTGCCTTTGAATATCAATAATACTGCAAATTCAGATCAGCGTATTGATGCTAAATTCAATGGCGTAAATTTTGATGCCATTGTTTCCAAAAAAATTATGTTTTTCACACCTTTTGCCAGCATTGGTTATCAAACCTCGAATACCAATTTAAAAGCGCTAGGTACTTATAAATTTGAAGATGGCGCAAGCAATGCAACTTATGTTGATCCAATCTCGGTGAAACAAACCGATATTGATGGCGTAAGAGGAAGTTTAGGTTTTCAGTTGAAGTTTGGTTTCTTCAAATTTTACGGCTCATATACCCAGGCAAAATACAGTATGGTTAATGCCGGTTTTGGCTTCGGTATCGGTAAATAATTAAATATAGTATTTAAAAGAGCTTATCGCCATGTATCGTCATTGCGAGAAGGCTCTTTCAGCCGACGAAGCAATCTTACAACGATCGCTACTAGCGTGAGCATTAAGATTGCTTCGTTCCTCGCAATGACGATTTTTCTATTGGAATCTCTTATTGATAGCTTGTCAAAGACATTTTTATTTCATTTAAGGCGTTTCGACAGGCTCTCCGTAGGAGTCCTTTGGACAACGTGACATATTCTAATTATATTTAATCTTATGATATAACCTTCGCTTATTTTACACGTGTTCGAAGAAATATATAGTCCTGTACAAAAAATAACATTTGCACCTTTCAACAACCTGTTTGTTAAAAGGGATGATCTTATTGATCCTTATATTTCCGGCAACAAATGGCGTAAGCTTAAATACATTTTAGCCAAGGCTAAAGCCGCTAACAAAACACATCTGGTTACTTTTGGAGGTGCTTATTCCAATCACCTCGTAGCAACTGCCGCCGCAGCATCAAGATCGGGTTTAACCGCTACTGCTTTTGTACGTGGAGAAGAAGTAAAAAATGAGCTATTGCTGCTGTGCAGTTTATTTGGGATGAAACTCATTTTTACCGACCGCGACAGCTATCGGGATAAACACAAATTATTTGATCAATATTTTGCGTCCGACGCACAAGCTTATTTTATAAACGAAGGGGGTGCGTCGTTTGAAGCCACCATTGGCTGCACAGAGGTAATTGAAGAACTAGTGGAACCATACGACCACATTTTTTGTGCTGCCGGAACAGGAACTACTGCTGCAGGCTTATTGAAAGGAATTCAGAAACATGGCTTAAATACAAAACTCCATATTATACCCGTGTTAAAGGGCGCTTCGTTTATCAGAGAAGAAATAGCACATTACACCCCCATCTCCAGTCACCTCGAACTTCATGTTGATTATCATTTTGGTGGCTATGCAAAAACCACTCCTGAACTTATCAGCTTTATCAAAACCTTTACTGCAAAAACCGGATTGCTCCTAGACCCTGTTTATACGGCGAAAATGTTTTATGCCATTCAAGATTTAGCAAAACAAGGAATTATTGGTAAAGATGAAAAAGTATTGGCCATCCATACCGGAGGGCTAATGGGCCTTTTTGGCATGAAGGATAAGTTTTAATATTACCCAAAGCTTAATTAAGATATGCGGATAATCATTGGGTAAAGATTCTACCCATTCTAAATTTAATCTGAACTATCTTCTATTTTTCAGGATTGATGCTGTCCCGAAGCTTCGGGACAGCATGACGATCGCGTAAGATAAACCCTGATCAATTTGTCAGTATAAATTAATTTGGATAAAATTTAAAAGTAAACGATCGTTTACTTACTTTTGATCTGAATGAATTAAACGAGTTATGCGCCCTAAAAACTTAGCAAAAGAAGAAGCCATCCGATCAATTGCCCTACAGATTATTTCTGAAGAAGGACTGGAAAACCTGAGTATGCAGAAACTGGCCAAAGCAGCCAATATATCGCCGCGTACCATTTATATCAAGTACGAAAACAAAGAAGATCTGTTGATAAAGCTTTTTATCGAAGAAGTATTGGGCAATTATGAAAAAGCAATATTGGGCAATTTTGATCCAAAAATGGCTTTTGCTGATGGTATGAAAAGATTATGGCTAAATACCTTTCACTACCTAAGAAATAACAAACCTGCTTTCTCTTTAATCCGATATGGAAAATCTTCTCCTTTGCTGAATAAGGCTTTTCAAGAGAAAAACATACAACAAGGTGCGTTTTTCGCACCCATTCATACCTTTTTAAAAACAAATGTTAAAGCGGGATTGATTGCAGATTTACCCCATGATGTACACAGAGCCTTACTATTTTCGCCCATCGAAGATCTGGTAGCTGAATATTTCGACTATTTAGATAGGCCTGTACAAATTATTAACGAGGAAGTTATTTTAACCTCCTGCGAAATCGTAATCAAAGGCATCCTTAAATAAAAAACAATGAGCAACATTAAAGATAAAAAAATCGCCATCATTGGTGCTGGCCCGGGAGGGTTAACCCTAGCCAGACTTTTGCAAATGGATGGCTTCAAGGTAAAAGTTTACGAACGCGACACTGATGAAAATGCACGACCAAAAGGCGCTACATTGGACCTACATGAGGAATCTGGATTAGCCGCCTTACGTGAAGCTAAACTCATGGATGCCTTTATGGCAAATTATCGTCCAGGTGCAGATCGTACACGTATCATTGATCAGCGTGGCAATATCGTTTTTGAAGATAGCGACATAGAAAATAGAGAAGCTTTCCGGCCTGAAATAGACCGCGGTCCGTTACAAAAGATCCTTTTAGATTCGCTGGTAAAAGGTACTGTAATTTGGGGGAGCCGTTTTGAAGCACTTACGCCTAGCAACGGTTCATGGCTGATCGGATTTAAAAATGGAACTTTAGCGCAGGCCGATATTGTAATTGCCGCAGACGGGGCTAATTCAAAAATCCGTCCGTACATAACCCCCATTAAACCATTTTATTCGGGGATTAGCATTGTTGAAGGCGCCATTTATTCATCGGCAACTGCTTGTCCGAAAATGCATGCGCTTTTAAACGGCGGCAAAATATTCGCCATGGGCGATGAAAAATCACTGATCGTAAGTTCAAAAGGTGATGGCAGTCTGGTATTTTACACGGGTTGCCATGCGCCAGAAAACTGGGCAAAAGAGTCGGGTATTAATTTTTCAGATAAAAATCAGGTGATCGACTGGTTCAAAAATGAATTCTCCACATGGGACTCAATGTGGTTGGAATTATTTGAAAATGCATCAACAGCTTTTGTTCCCCGGCCTCAATACTGTATGCCTTTAGATCAAAGCTGGGAAACCGTCTCCAATTTAACCATGCTGGGCGACGCAGCCCATTTAATGCCACCTTATGCTGGCGAAGGGGTAAATATGGCCATGCTTGATGCTTTAGAACTAAGCCAATGCTTCAAAGACAGCTGCTTTAATACGCCTAAGGAAGCCATAGCAGCCTACGAAAAACAAATGTTAAATAGAGCTTCAGAAACCGCAGATATTACGATGCAATCTACAATGGCACTTCATTCTACCGATGCAATCAGCTATATGCTCGACATTATGGGCCCTGAATAAAAAAAGGGCCCTCATTGCTGAGGAACCCCAATAAGATCCCTAAATCGTCCCGTTGATTTGATTCTTGTTATAAAAGTATCGCTACTTTCTTTCGAATGAAATAAAAATAGAGCAAGCCCGCTAAATAATAGATGAACATGCAGGATCTATACACATTGAATAATAAACCGTCCAAAACAACCGGCTTTTAGTTCTTTTAAAGGTTTAATTAACTCATTTACAATTTTCCGGCGGCTTTCTTACCAGAACCGTTGGAAAATTGGTTTCCAAAACCATGAAGTATTAATGTAGCTTTCCTGAATTTAATTCTAGTATTATTTTATCGATTAATCGTTTTCGCGCACTTTGTTCCAGATATCTCTGTAAAGTTCTTCGTGGCGCTTAAATTGCAGATGCACATAAGGGCATAGCGGAATTACCTTAAGGTTATTTGTACGTACATAATTTACCATAGCATCCAGCAATAGTTTTGCGTAACCTTTGCCTTCTTTTTCGGGATCAATTTCGGTATGATAAACCGTTAAATTTTCGCCCTGAATATCAAAAACCATTTCTCCATGTTTTTCGCCCTCATCATAAAGTTCGAATGCACTAGGTTCTTCTTTTTGGATATTTAATTTAATTTCTGCCATAATACTTAACCCGATATATTTTTTAAAATTTGCTAATCAACTGGCAGCATTCAATAGCTGCCAAATCAATTAAAGGTAACCAATATCTGCTGATTTATGCATACCTATAATCGTACTTTAACGGTTTTATGATCCACTCTTCTTTAGCGCTTTATTTTTCTTGCCCCAGGCACTTAATTGACAAAAAATCGGAAGAAACTCCAATGCTATCGGAGTTAGCTCATATTCTACCCTCGGAGGAACTGCTGCATAAACGGTTCTTTTAACCAGTTCATCCTGCTCCAATGCACGCAACTGTAAGGTTAACATCCGTTCTGATATATATGGAAATTCCTTTTTCAGTTCACTAAATCTCAATTTTCGGTCTCCAAGTTTATCCAATATTACTATTTTCCATCTCCCTCCTATTTTGTTGGCCGCATAAGTCAGATCGCAATCCGTTATAAATTTTTCGTTGAGGGTATAAGTCGAATTTTCTTTTCGTGCCGTCATTACTTACAAATTTGTTTGTACCATACAAATGGTAGTGTATACTATAAAAATACGTGGTACGGGTTATTATTGCAAGGTCATTTTAATCACAATAAAATATGGACTTATATTTAACCGGAAAAACAGCATTGGTAACCGGAGCCTCTAAAGGAATTGGTAGCGCAATAGCAAAAGAACTGGCAAGGGAAGGTGTAAAAGTTCTCGTAACAGGCCGTAACCAGCAATCATTAGATAATCTTTCCAGTGAGATCGTTGCTGAAGGCAACCCTGCCCCTATCGTTTTTGCACAGGACTTACTGGCACCTAACGCGCCTCACAAAATTGCCGCTGCGGCCTTAGCTGCACTTGGCAATATCGACATCCTCATCAACAACGCGGGGCAAAGTCAGCCTGTAGATGTTGCAGGACCAGAAGAACCCTGGACTAAATCAATGGGCTTAGATTTTGAGCGCCCCAGGTTGCTCACTCAAGCGCTATTATCACATTTTATAACCCGTAAACAAGGCACAATACTCAATTTAACCAGTACTTATGAATTACGCTCGTTGAATGTTTCAGCTATTGCCAAGGCCGCAATGGCAATGTGGTCTAAACAACTTGCAGGTGAGTTGGGCAAATATGGAATCAGGGTGAACTGTTTGCAACCAGGACTTATCGATACTGAAAACATCCAGCCTTATTTCCCGGGCGATGAGCGCCGGAAATATGCTGAAAGTGAAATACCTTTGCAAGATTTTGGGGAAGTGCAGGATATGGCAAACATGGCTGTTTTCTTAGTGTCGCCGCGGGCTAAATATGTAACAGGCACGGTTTCGGTCGTAGATGGCGGAGGATCACGTTCGGCATTCTGATTTCAATGTCAATAAAATCACTTAAAAACACTGTAATTCAATGTTTTTAATTGGCCCCCGATTTGTGTATTTCACTAATAGTGGTTTTTGGTCACTTTTAGTGAAAACCTACCGCAAATGATAAATGATTTAGAGTATCAAAGCACAAGCAATCAGCTTGAGCTGTAATAGGAATAATTTCTACACAATTAACCTGTAACAGAATTTTATTCTAAATCAATCAATAGTATATATTAGTGCTTTAGATAAGAAATTTGTATTTTGAAGACCGTTTTTCAACCTTAAAATATTTCAATGGAACCCCTTATTATCAGAAAAGCAGCTTTAAACCTTTATGTTATATTAATGCTATCCATAATATCGGTACCCTTTTTTATTTATATATTTTATGGTGAATTTTCATTTGTAACAGTAAGCATCACAGCTGTTTTCTGTATATTTCCTATATCGCTTTTTATTTATGCACTTCGCGAGCTGATCAAAAAAACTCCTCATATTACTTTTACTGAAGAAAAGCTGATCATTAAAGACCGTGATTTTTACAATTGGGAAAACATAGAGGGTTTTGCATTCAGCATAGAAGAAGTAGGACGTGATAATGCCGGGAGCATATATAAAAATTACATTACCATATCATTAAAAGACGGCACTTCCGCAAAAATTCCGGTATCACACCTGGATAGGAAGGCAGACGAAATCCTGTATTTACTTAATGAATATAAGCGGGAATCAGATGATGCAAAAAGGCCTTCTCAACAACAAAGCTAATAGCTTTATTTCATGATGTCATTTATCGGTGCTAATTGATCCGGGAGCTCCTCTCGGTATATTTTCGCAATCTTAATATGGTAAATGTAAAGTTTCTGATTTATTTAACAAGCATTCCTTCTGATTTGGCTATCCAGCAGTATTACGCCTGCAACATCTTTGGGATATTTGTTTCTGTTTATAACATTGTTTCATCTTTCTTCTGTATATTATTTCAATTATATTTATTCCACTCGGAGGTTTTCCATGTTCTTATTTTTTAAGTTTAACACCATAACGGTAAAGGTCATCATAGATTTCAAAGAATTTATCTTCCTCCTTTTCGCTCAATGAAGTATTGACGAACAGAATAACTGCAATTTCCTTATTTAAATCAGAAAGCATAAAAACTCTCACCCCTGGATCAGATCCGTTGTGTCCGATCCGCGTGCCGCCCATCTTTGTTGCCCAGAAAATACCTGAATTCAGTGATTGGGGTTTAACATTTTCAGGTTTGTTAGCATTATCAAACTGGAATCTGAGCATTTCCTTTACGGTTTTAACTTCTAACACCTGCCTGTTTTTAAACCTTCCATCACTCAACAGACAGATAAAGAAATTGCTTAGATTATCGACAGATGTACGCACACCACCGTCTGGGTAAGTCGTACATCCATACAAAGGGATCCCCCGGACTTCATTACCCTGTTTCTCGTAAAGCTTTGTATGCTTTTTCAAATTTATTTCCGACATAAACCATCCGGTATCGTCCATCTTCAAAGGACCGAACAGGTACTTTTTACTATATTCGTTCAACTTTAGACCTGTCCTTACTTCAACGATATAACCCGCAAGTCCGGCTCCAATATTGGAATATTCACGGAATGTTCCTGGTTTATGATCAAGAAAGTTTTCTTTAGAATAGTACTTTCCGCCAGGTGCAAAATAGTTCCGCAAAAAATCGCCCAAGGCCTGCGGCGAATCTTTGCCATTAAAATAAAGGCTGTCGGTGTAAAAAGGATACCTGTCGGTAAGTCCGGAAGTATGGGTAGACAGATTTCGCAGGGTTATTTTTTCTTCCGGAAAATAAGGATTGTGAATTTTGAAGGGAAGATAGTGGTTGATATCCTCGTCCAGGGAAAGTTTCCCCTGTTCTACTGCTTTCATTAGGCAGGCACCGGTAACCGTTTTGGAGACCGATGCAATGTTCATCAGGGTTGATGTCGTAAAAGCTGTACCGGTTTTCTTATCGGAAAATCCATACCCTTTTTTCCACACCACTTTTTTATCGATAATAATGGCTGCACCGAGCCCAACAATTCCGCTTTCAGACATCTTTTTTCCGATCAGGCTGTCAATATCTGTTGCTACAGCATTGCCCTGTGCATAAAGATTTGTCGAGGCTGCCACTACAATACAAAGTAAAAGTAGCCACATGTATTTATTCATAGCGCTATATTAAATTAGTTCTAACTCACATTGCTTTGGTCGCTGGTTACCAATGTTTTTCTTTGATCCCCTTTAATACAAATGCGGCTATATCTCCCACTAGTTTTGTCGGGGAATTGCAGTCGCAATTGCTAAAGCCTATTACATATATGTCTTCGCTGGGGATATAGACAGCCATTGTTTTAAATCCAAAGATGCTGCCACCATGCTCACGGGTTGGCGTGCCGTCTATATCACGGATATGCCAGCCGTAACCATAAGTATATTCCGCTCCGTTGTTCAGTTTGTATCTGCTGAATGCCTTATTCGTTTCCTTTGCATCGAGGAGAAGATTGCTGTTTAGTGCATTTTGCCATTTTAACATATCACTTGTTGTAGACATTAATGAACCCGAAGCAAAGGGTACACTAAAACTGATTATGGTTTTGTTGACATATCCTGATTCTTTTTTGTGATACCCGTACGCCCTTTTTTCAATAACTTTCCTATCACTCGCATATAATGACCGGCTCATTCCCGCTTTATCGAAGATATATTTTTTAATAAAATCTTCATAACGTTCTCCGGAAACAATTTCTATCAGGTAACCTAAAAGCACATACCCTGAATTATTATATTCAAATTTTTCTCCCGGGGCAAAATCGACAGGCTCGCTTTTGAAAAAATCTACCATCATTTTAGGCGTCATTTCCTTTTGGGCAATATCGGATAGGGCTTTCATTTTCGTAAAATCCTTTATTCCCGAAGTGTGCGTTAAAAGATGGTGTATGGTTATTTTCTCTCCGTTGGGATAATCCGGAACGTACTTTTGAATGGGGTCTTCCACTTTAAGTTTCCCCTTTTGTTCCAACATCAGAACAGCTACCGCTGTAAACTGTTTGGTCATGGAACCTAGCTGGAAGACATTTTCATTGCCTAGATTATCGCCTAGTTCCAGATTCGCTTTACCAACAGCTTTTTGATAGATCGGTTTTCCTTTTCTGGAAACCATAAATACAGCTCCTGGTCCGTTTGGATCCTTAAAATCCTTTACAATCAGACTGTCAATCCCCATTCCGAGGCGCTGTGCCTGTAAGGAAAGTGTGGAAGTGATAATAAAAAACATAAAAACCATCCGGATAAGGAGGTATTTGGATTTTGTCATAATAAATATTTCTTGTTAAGACGCAGGGAAGGAATATGAGGTTACACAGATATACCTTCCCTGTCAATGAGACAACTCTGTTGAGGAGTTGCGGGACCGCAGATACACTTTAGTCCTATTTCCTAAATCCGCTAACCTTGAAGTTACTGACCAGTACCCCTGCACCGTTAGCATATTCCCAGGGGGCAGCTATATAAAAGTTTTTAGCTGCTGTAGGCATGAACAAAACCGTATCTGCAAGCTCGACCTGATTGAGGTATATAGCCATTCGTTCTCCATCAACTGTGAGGATAACACGCAGCGGGCGGTTGAGCCAAGGTTCAAGATCAAAGGTTGTATTCACAAATTTTTCTGGCTTACCGCTGCCAATATTGACCTGATTGGCATCGTAATAGTGCAGTTGCACATAAGTCCCCATATTGCTTGAGTACTCACGGGCACTGTTATCGCTTGCAAAACCCAGCGACAGCGGCGCGATGTCCTTTATCTGGTCCGCTTTTGCAATAATGTCAAACGACACGGTAAAACGCCTCGGGTAGTTGAGCTGGCGGGCAAATTTGTAAATCGCCTTGTCCTTTATCTCCATTCATTTACCTTTTTGACCTGACACCGCAGTCACCGTAGCCACCCCGTTGGTTTTGAAACTTGTGGCAATGCCACCGGATTTAAATGCCGTAAAATCTTCGGCAAATAACAGCGAATCACCAATTACGGTACTGCTGTTGTCTGAGTTACCTGCGGCTTGCGCTCCCTCCGATACACTATTTTTGTCAATCTTTTTTTCAACTGCTTTTGTGACTTTTTCTTTTGCTTTTCCCAGCAGTCCCCCAAGCTGGGCATGGACTTCAGTTCCGGAAATCAACAATACAAGGATCAATAGCCAGGTATTTTTTTTATCTGTTAGCATGATGTAAGATTATCGTTTTGTGAATTTAATGCAACTTGACCTTAACGACCTCACCGTTCTCCTTTACTTCCACGAATGTCTCGATCCGGTCCTGAATATTTTTGGAGTACTCTTTTTGCTGATAATAATCGGTCCGCCCGCCATAGTCGTTATAACCGCTACCTGTGTAGGCATTATATTTGCCCCTAAGGGTATAATCCAGCATACCCTGTAGGAAATACTTACCAGGCTTCATGTCGGGAAAGGTGAACTCCCCATCACTATTAGTGATCGCTTCCAGCCTATATCTGTAAGCTTTGTCGGATAGATAGACAAAGCGTCTCTTCCTGATGTTTTCTTTATCCTTTCTAAGCCTGTACCATTCTTCAAAATAAGGCGTTACCGGTAAAAGAACTACAGTCATATTATTAGCCAGGATACGGGGCGAAAGCGGAACAGTATAGCCAAGTGGATGTTTCTGCTTGGTGAATGCTACACCTTTGATGACAGCACTTCCTTTTGCCAGCATTTTTTTCGCCTCCAGGGAGTCGAATGCCACTTCCGGACGAAAAATCTCCACCTTGTCTTTTTTTTCCGGTTCTTTGTACTGGGCCGAAACTACAGCTGTTGACGATGCTGCACAGACAAATGCAAGGACATATTTTTTTAGCTTCATGATATTAATTTGTGGGTTAAAGAATAATGTTTTTATAGTATGATGATGATTATGGTAGCAAAGCTATTGCATCTATCGGCCAAAAGAAATACCGCTTTTTATCGTTTTTTTTCTACTGGTTTTCAGGTATTTTTCATAACAGATGAACGATATTATGATGGGTTGGGAATTATGTCGGATATTTACCTATGGAATTGCTCCGGCCAGATCGGTCTGATCTGCCGCCGGTCAGCGCAAAAGCATCTATTTTAACAATGACGAAATATTTTTTATTCCTGATAGGGATCCTGGTCTCATTCAAATGCGCCAGCCAACAGCAGGTACCACTTAACGAAAAACATTATCTCGACAGCCTTCAACAAACGCTGCAAAAAAAAATCCCCGATAGCTCAAGAGCCAATACCAATTTTCAATTGGTAGAATATTGGAAATTCAAGGATACCGTAAAGAGCAAAGCGTATCTGGAAGCCGGAACGCTTGCTGCAAAAAATGACAGGTATTTAAACGCGCTGGCTATCTTCTATAAGGGGCAGTTTTATTTCAACTGGAACAAACCGAAGGCATCCGATGCTTTTAAAAAAGCTGAAGAAGCACTTTCGCCCTTCAATACCCAAAAGGCCTATGCGAAGCGGGCTGCAGCCTGGTACAATTATGCCCTGATGAACGTGGACAAAATGGGGTATGGTTTTATTACGAAAATAACCCTCGAAAAAGCTATTCCTATTGCAGAAAAAACGGGCAACCCGGCACGCATCGCTTATTATTACACCCAGCTGGCCACCATCCTGATGAACAACTACCAGTTTTCAAAAGCAACTTCCTATAATAAAAGAGCCATAGCCTTATTGGAAACCAAAGATCCTGGTTCTACTGATCTGTTGTTTTCCTATCTTACAGGGGTAAGCATCTACTGTTATGACAACAAAGCCGATAAAGCCGGAGTACTTCTGGAAAAGGCACAAAGGCTCCTGAAACCATACCCCTCATCACTCAATTATCCACTATATTATTATAACGAGGCCCTTTACTACGCTACTAAGACGTCCTACGATAAAGCACTCAGCAGTATTGAAAAGGGTATTCCCCTGGCTAAAAAATATAACCAGAAGCAGATCTACCAACAGTTTCTTTTCCGCAGATATGATATCTATCAGCAGCAGAAAAACTATGCCAGAGCCCGAAAGATATTGCTGGACATTGTAAAAGAAGGGACTTTGACCGCTAAAAGTAATGACAGGGCAGAGATTTATTCGGAACTGGCGAAAATGAGTGAAAAGTTAAAGGACTATAAAGAAGCGTATAACTGGCTGAATAAATACCGGCAGACCAGTGACAGTATAAACAGCGATCAGACAAAGGTAAAGATCAATGAGCTGGAGACAAGGTATAGCAGTGCAAAAAACCAACAAAAGATACAGGCCCTGCAATCTGAAAACAGGCAGGCACAGCTGAGTGCCCGCAATGACCGTTTGTACAGGCTTATTCTGGGTCTGGTATGTCTTGTTCTTCTTCTTTTACTTGTTTTCGTTCTTATCACCGCCCGTAGCAGAAGGAAACTTGCTCAGCAGCGGGAGATCAATTACGGGCAGCAGCTTAGCGAAATGGAAAAGCAGCAGCAGCTTAGGATTACCAGGGCTATGCTTGAAGGTGAAGAGCTTGAAAGGGAACGGGTTGCAAGAGACCTTCACGACGGCCTCGGCGGTATGTTATCTGGAGTTAAGATTGGGCTTTCGGGCTGGACAGATACCCAGCCCAGCATCTCAGACAATAAAGACCTGCACCGGATTATCGGACAGCTGGATACTTCGGTAACGGAACTGCGCCGCATTGCCCGCAACATGGTGCCTGATACCCTACTGAAATTTGGCCTTGAAGTGGCTTTAAAAGACCTGTGCGAATTCTATATGCGTGATGGCCTACAGATCAGTTCAGAGATGTTCGGGATCCAAAAAAACATTGCGATGAATGTGCAGCTCAATATTTACCGTATCGTACAGGAACTGATATCAAATGCGGTCAAGCATGCCCATGCCGACAGCCTGATATTACAGTGCAGTCAGAACGAAAGCACCATTTTCATTACCTTTGAAGATAACGGTACTGGCTTTGACGTGGAATCACTTGAAGATAAAAAAGGAATGGGTCTGGATAACCTTCGAAACCGTATAGCATTTCTCCAGGGAAAATTTGAGATCCACTCTTCTCCCGGCGAAGGAACAAGTATAGACATAGAACTTAAAACTACTATCGATGAATAAGCTGCTGACGGTCATTGTCGATGACCATCCCATCGTAATTGAAGGGCTTAAGGGCTTGCTCATGAACGAGGACAACCTGGAAATTACCGCTGGCTTTTCGAACGGGGAACAACTTCTTTCTTATTTGAACAAGAACCCTGTGGATCTCATTCTGCTGGATGTCACCTTGCCGGACATCAGTGGTATGGAACTTTGCCAGCTCATCAAAAAGGAATCCCCAAATACCATTATACTCATCCTTAGTAACCATACGGAGCGGAGCATTATCATGCAGACCATCCAGAACGGTGCCAATGGCTATCTCCTTAAGAACAGTTCGCTTGATGAGCTCCGGCAGTGCATTGGAGAAGCACTAAAGGGAAACATCTGTTACAGCAAGGAAGTCATGGAAATTATCAGCCGTCCAACAAAAAACCAGCTACGTGGTTTGCCACAGCTTACAAGAAGGGAAAAGCAGATCCTGTCACTTCTGGCAGAGGGAAAAACCAGCCAGGCTATCGCCCAAGAGCTATTCTTGAGCCCTCTTACGGTGGATACCCATAGGCGGAACCTGATGCAAAAGTTGGAAGCCGGGAATGTTGCCGAACTGATATCAGCTGCCCACCAGCAGCAATTATTATAGATCAATTTACCGTTCAATTTGATACGGCCAGTTTTGATGTGACTATCAGGGTAAAGCAGATAAGGTCTGGAGTTTCCCGACAAGGTCATTTTCAGGCATGCAATCGGATTTGTAATAAGCCATCTGTTATCAAGGCAGAACGAGATTTTTGTAACTTTAGTCTTTTAACCTATATTATTTATGAAAACAACTGCATTCAGATTAACACTGATCTTTCAGCTTCTGACACTATTCTCTTTTGCACAGAAAAATGCGCAACTTAAGGCCTTGCTAAACAAAAATTCTGATTTTGTCTTTCCACAGACACCCGATAGGGTTTCAGCAGCATTGGGCGTAAAAACTATTTTTTACGAAGATGCCAACGAGCAGCCCTATGCAAAGTGGATAACGAAATCAGGGCTGGAACTATACTGTAGCCTTGGAGAAGATAAAAACATTAACGAAATGTTTTTTATCATTCCAGAGGAAAATTTTACAGAGGTGGGAGGCCTGCCTTTTAATCTGGTCATGAACAGAACAACTCCCGAGCAAAGTGCGATAAAATTCAGCAGATACAAAGTCAAGAAAGAAAAGCTTGGTGAGGACGGCCAGTTTCCAGGAGGCCGGAGGCTTACGTTCAAAAAGGAAAACCGTTTTATCACCCTTCTGTTTGATCGTAAAAACCTACTCAAATTTTTATCCATCACAACCGAGCTTATCGATCCCTCCGTCAACTGATTTAAAAATCTTGATAGATTGTTGTCGGTAATAATTAATAAATTTCTTAACATGCCCAAGCTACTATATGACAAAACCTGAATATGATCCAGATATGCTAATATATATACAAGCACTTTTTATCAGTATCAAACAATGGTAAAAAATTTCGATGGAAAGGTGTTATAACGCATCTTATATGCTAGCCGCTGCAAATAGGGTTCTAGTTTCGGTAATTTTTTTAGGTGTTTTCATTTTTAATAGTTTAAGGTTAAATTATTGAGGTGTATTTTAATCAAGGTAATAAATATCAATTTGATAAAAACAGATTTCACTCATTAATAATCTGCTTTTGCCCACTCATAATGGTTCTTCAATTTCTGGTGTTATATTATAGCGAATGGGTAAATAAATTGTAGCTATTGTTCCTACTTTATTCTTGCCACCTTTAATGCTAAAACTTGCCTTAGCTACCGGATCTTGTATGTTAATCATTTCAATCCTTTCTCTAATAGATTCTATTCCTATTGATTTTTCTTTAAAAGAACTGGTCTTCTTTTCATAAATTTTATTTTCAATACCAATACCATTATCCATAACAGTTACACAAATACCTCCATTTTTTTTTTCTATTTTAACTTCTAAATGGGCGTCAGCTTTGTTTTCAATTATTAAACCATGTAAAATTGCATTTTCTATTAACGGTTGTATCAACATTGGCGGTAAAAGCAGTTTGCTGATGTTTAATCGCTCATCAATAATAAAATTATAAGTAAATGAATTGTTATAACGCATGGCTTCCAGTTCTGTATACAACATCAGTGCCTTCCACTCTTTATCGCCTGTAACCAAACTTTTATTCGAGTTTTCGAGTATCAATCTACTTAACGAGGCAAATTTTTGTATCAATCTCGATGCTGTTTTCTTGTCACTATCCATAATGTAGGATTCGATAGAATTAAGCACATTGAATATAAAATGTGGGTTCATTTGCGACCTGATGGCCTTTAACTCGCTTTCAGAAAGTCGTTGTTTAAATACGAATTGGTTTCGAATAAAAGCTATTCTTCTTCTAACTAAAAGGAAAATGATTATGCCAATGGTTACAAAAGATAAGATGATGAACCAGTTTTTTTCGTACCAAAAAGGTAATACAGTAAACTGTAAACGTTCTTCCGGGCTAAAAACCTCATCATTATTACAACCTTTTATATATAATACATATTTGCCGTGCGGCATACTTCCCAAAGCAATGTCCCCATTTTTTACTTGCTGCCATTTTGCCTCTTTTCCAATTTTGTAAAAGTATTTATTCTCTTGTGGTGCCGTATAACTGGTTATTGCAAAATGAATGTTTACAATTTTAGTACCTGCATTTAGCGTAATTTCTTTGTACTTGCCATTAGTCTCTATTTGTTTCTCTTGTCCGTCTGCACTCCCATCCATAAAGATAACACGTGGTATTGTTGTGTTTGATTTAATATTATAAGGATTAAACCGGGTGATGTAACCACTATAGCTCAATAAGAAATATCCATTTTTATCGATTTCAAAAAAGCCATGGCCTTCATATTGAAAAGGTAATCCGTTATTAAAATTAAAATAAGTGAACGTTTGTTTTCTGTCGTATTTAATAATGCCCTGTTGCGATGGAATCCATAAATTACCTAGGGTATCAACCAAAATCCGTTTAAGATAGTTTTCGGGTAGATTCATTTTATGATCAATAAGTAACCCTATTTTGTGGGATTTATTGATCTTTATCAACCCAACTTCTGATACCGCCCAAATGGTTTGATCCTTATCTTGTGTAATATCGGTAACCCAACTTACCTCACGAACTTTTCCATCAACATCCTTAATTAAAATTTTATCGAAGCCGTTTCTAGATGGATTGAAAACACTTATACCTTTCGTAGCTCCAATCCAAAAATCATTTTGTTTATCAATCAGGCATGAATATACTGCTCCATCAATGTTTTTACCATCGGATGGATATTGTTTAATAAATTTTTCTGTATTTGGATTAAACAAGAAAATTCCATTTTGCCTTGCTCTGATCCAAAATAAACCATCTTTTCTTTGATATAATTTAGATACCCCCAGGTTATCCTTATTACTTGTATCAATCGGTGGAAAAAATATTTTGTACCGATTGCCTGTTTTTTTTACCAATCCAGAATCGGTGCTGAACCAAAAATTTTTATTGTTATCTCTGTAAATGCTGTTTATAGATTTGCTAAGGAAGCTTTTTGCTTGTATTGGGATTTGAGAAATATGATTTAACAGTTTCCAATTTTTATCAAATTCATAAATCCCTTTGGCATAATAGCAGGTAATATAAAACCTATCTTTGGTTTCGAGCATATTGTTTGGGATGCCCAAAAGTTTCGGATTATTTAACTTGAGTTGTTGATATAGTGGAATGTTTTCGAAATTTTGAAAATTGGGATCGATAATACTTATCCCATTATCTGTTGATAGCCATAAACGGTTCTGTTTATCTTTAGCCATGTGATAAATGTTAAAAGCGTTTAATGATGAAGGATTGAGTTCTTCGGATATGTATTCATGTATATCATCATTGAGAAGGTTTTTTAATACCAATCCTCCACTGGCTGCAACACAGAGCCATTTGTTATCATTCTGATCCGTCCATTCTGTAATGTCGTTTACTCTTGTGCTGGGTCTTTTTAAAAAAGAAATGGCTATGGGCTTCAAAACCTTATCCTTTAAATTAAAATGATTAAGGCCTCCTTCTGCTTTGCCGATATATATATCTTCATTTGATGCCTGATACAGCGTGATTACATTATCTTTTTGATAATGAGGGATTAATTTTTTATTTGTTTGATCAATAATAAATATCCCCTTATTACCTAAAGCCCATAATCTATGTGCGCTATCTTCTTTGATAATATTAAAGGCGTTCTCACTTTCAGTTCTTTTTACAGATGGGTAAGTGATAAACTTATTTCTGCTGTAATCAAATAATTGTATTCCCGCAATGGTAGCAACCCATAATCTATTTTTACTGTCAACAAATGGCGTACAATAAAAATCGTTAGCTAAACTGTTTTTATTCGTAGGTTGATGGAAAAAATTTACTGCTTTACCTGTAGCAGGATTAAAACGCGAAAGTCCTTTGGCGGTGCCAAGCCAAAGCTGATTTTCTTTATCAGCAACAATTTTGATAATAACATCATTACAAATGGAAGCAGAATCGGCATCATCATGTTTAAATTCTTTAATACCAGTTCCATCGTACCGATTTAAACCTTTTGTAGTTGCTATCCAAATGATGCCGTTTCTATCTTCATAAGTACAGCGTATTGCATTTGTGCTCAAGCCATCTTTTACCGTTATTTGATTAAATTTCAGTTTTGGAAACGATTGGCCGAAAACCGGCGAATAGCTTGATATCAAAATAAGATATACGATCATCCATCTTTTCATAATCAAATGTGGCAAGGTATCGCTGTAGAAAAATTGAATCTAAATCTTTTTATTGGAAATTGCAATGTTGAGATAAATAAGGCTGGTTACGAATTAGGCTTATAGATCAGTATTTTGGATTTTCAAAAAAAGGCAGCAAGACTGTAGCATAAGTGCCGTTGCCTTCCACTCTGGGTGCAATATTAAAACTAGCCAAGCAATTGTTTATCTGCGCATTGATAATATCGATTCTTTCTTTGATGGAAGTTAATCCAATTGATTTTTCTTTAATTCCAAGATTAGTTTTAGTTTTTGATTTATTTCCTATCCCAACGCCATTATCCTCAACGGTAATGCAGATTCCGTTGCGGTATTTTTTTAGCTGAACTTCTAGATGGGCATCTGCATTTTCTTCAACAATCAAGCCATGTAAAATAGCATTTTCAATCAATGGCTGAATGAGCATAGGTGGCAAGAACAATGTTTTTAGCTGTAGTTCTTCCTCCACAACAAAACTAAAAGTGAAAGAATTATTATAGCGCATAGCTTCTAGCTCGGTATATAATTTCAAGGCTTTCCATTCTCTATCGGCTGTAACCAAACTTTTGGTAGAGTTTTCTAAAATCAATCTACTTAACGACGCAAATTTCTGTATCAGTCTGGAAGCGGTCTGCTTATCATTGTCCATAATGTAAGCTTCTATGGAATTTAGTACGTTAAAAATAAAATGTGGATTCATCTGCGAACGAATGGCTTTCAGTTCGCTTTCGGTTAATTGAAACTGATGTTTGAGTAAAAGTTCATTTTGAATGGCTTCCTGTTTTTGCAAAATATTTTTAAAACGCAATTGCCTTATTCTATACAGATTAATTAAATAGGCGATTACGGAGCCAAGAAACAAAACAGCCAACACACTATAAAGCCAAATCTGCTTCAATTCTAATTCGTTTAATTTTTGCTGTTGCGAAAGCACATTTAACTTGCTCTGCTGCAGCTTTTCTCGGTTTTTTGATATAATTAACTGCTTTTCTTTTTCCTGACGGGTAAGTTTTTCGTTTTCTAAGGATATTTTCTGCAAATCTCTAAGTTGTATCCCTTTTAGAATTTCTGCGTTATTTAAGGCCAGCTGTAAAGATTGTTGCTTTAGTTGCGCATCGGTCAATGATTGTTTTTGTTGATAAGTAAGCTCTTTTTTATCAAAATCAAACTGCATGCCCATCCTGGTAATTTCAGTTTTCTTTTTGTCATTGCTTATCGTATCAGCAAATCTATAAAATGCTTTATGATAAAACAATGCGCTATCTGGCATCTTTAAAGCCTCATAAACTTCACTTAAACCTAAACTTGCGTCTTTTTTTATTTCTGTAATGTTAAGCTCTTTGCCAATATTTAATGAATTTAATCCATAAGATTTAGCTCGTTTAAGATTACCTTTCTTTAAATAAGCAGCTGATACATTTTGATAATTGAAACCTAGACTTTTTTTGCCGCCTATCTTTTGATTTATATCTATTGCTTTTAAACCATACACTAGCGCTAAATCATGCATGTTCAGTTCACAATAATAAGCAGATAGATTTCCATTTTCTCTTGCTATACCCCTTAAATCTTTTAGTGAGTCTGCAATTTTTAATGATAATTTGCTGTACTTAATGGCTTCATTAATATTTTTATCTTTAAAATGGATGATGCCAATGTTGGTTAAAGTACTTGACTGGCCAGAATGATGATTTATTTTTTTAAATAATCGATATGATTTTTGATAATTGGTCATCGCCTGTTTAGGATCTCCCATTTCATTATAAACCGTGCCAATGTTTACTAAAGTTAGTGCTTCATCTACCTGATTCTTTTTTGTTCTTTCAAAATTTGTAAGTGATTCTAAATAGTATTTTAATGCCTCTGGAAATTTAGATTGTGTCATGTGTATCAATCCAATAGTTCCCAAATCGCCACCAATACCATCGTAACTTTTTAGTTTATTATCAATGATTAATGCCTTGTTCAGATACTCTAATGCATCAGTATATTTAGATAAATGATAAAATATTATTCCTTTAACCCTAAAAGCAGCAGATACAATATTTTTATTCTTAATCTTCTCCTGAAAGGAAATAATATCATCGACATTCTTCAAAGCAGATTTCGTATCGTACTGTAAATTTTGAGCAGCTAAATTGAATAAAGTTTTCGCTCGGATGTCATCAAGTTGCTGTTGTTTATCTAATTCACTTTTTAGTGAATCTATCTTTTTGTTTTGTCCATAACTCGAAAATTTAACACAAAAAAAGCTGAGGAATACAATTAATAGAAAAGCAAAATACTTTAAGTTATTATGAAGATTTATCGTTCTCATACCCGATGTACATTGTATTTTATGTAGACTATTTTACTGGGGAGTAAAATAGCACAATGTAATCCAAGTGTAGCCAACGCGAACTAAGCTATAATGGCAGTTCGCTCATTTAAAACACCTCTTCGCTCAGCGCTTAAAAAATAGCTGTAAAAATCCTACTTAATAAAACCATATACTCTTAGAAAAAATGCAGGTATAGCGGTTTCTTTAACATAAAATTTAATGATTAAGTCCATTTCAGTAGTTAGCATTGCGACTATGAGTCAAACATTACTATCCTTATATTCCAGTATTGATTATATATAAATGAAATAATTGAAATAAGAATTTTTAAAAAGGTAGTTAGGATGGATATTCTATGGACTTTTAAAAGATTATTACAGCAAAAAGGCAATTTCAAAGTTTGAATTGCCTTTTTTGCTTTCCTAGAAGATTACATAAAACTTCCGGCAGTATCCGATGTTTTTGAAGTATGGGAGCCTAGTTTTTGTGCGGCCAATGCACCACCAATTGTAATACCACCTGTCGCATTAAAATCAATTCCGTAATTTTGATCTTTTCAGCAGATTGATGCATTCCCACCCATAATTTTTCTTTGTTCTTCTTTATTTTAAATCATTTAAGTTTTCTGTTTTCATATATGCGAATTTTAAGCTTCTTAAAGCTACATTTTATTATTAAACAAGAAACCTTTTCTTTACTCTTATTATACTGAAAAACAATTATTTAATCCTTAAAATAACGATAAAAACGCTGCTCAAAATTTTCTTTATGAGTATAAAATATATGTTATTTTAATCTTTACCAATTTTTCATCAGTATTTAAACTCCAATAAACTATACAAGCTTCGCTCATCACTATCTACGCTTTACTCATCTAAACATTGCTTTCAATCATTAGCGTAAATTCTTATGAAATAGATCAATAGGTTTGGGTAAGGAAATAAAACCGTACAAATTCCTTACATCATTAATTTTGATGAGTACGGAAAAGCGTCATTGTCAGGTAACTTTTACGAGTGTGGTATTGGTGGTTGGAAAGGTAGAATAAATGGAGTAGATTGTATAGGAGTAAATATGGAAAATATATGGTTGTCGAACAATTTGGAGAAACCGAGGTATTGCTCTTTATTAGCAGTTGATTAAAATATATTAGATTCTCTTAGCTTGAATAGATAGTTAAGATGGTCGATAACGATATAAACTCATATTGCATACACCAAATAAATAAACGAAATTTAACCAAGGGAACTTATTATGTTAAAAGCAGCGATATTAGACGATGAGGTTAAGGGAAGCAAACTGCTTAGCCAAAAACTTGAATTTTTTGAAGATGAATTACAGGTTGTGGGCATTTTCAATCAGCCGGCCAAAGCGCTAAATTCCATTGTTGAGCTTAAACCAGACGTACTTTTTTTAGATGTTGAAATGCCGGGAATAAATGGCTTTGAGTTTTTGGAGCGTTTGGGCAGCTTTGACTTTGAAGTGATTTTTACTACCGCATACGATAGCTACACCCTGGAGGCACTCCGGTTAAGTGCGGTAGATTATTTGCTCAAACCAGTTGATGAGGAAGAACTTAAAACCGCGATTACCAGGTTAAGGAAACGTGTAGCAGAAAAATCTAACTACAAATCCTTAAAAAAAGAAAAAATCAATAGCAATCGGTTGGCGCTGACTACGGCCGAGGGTATATACATAGTTGATAAGACTCAAATTACCAGGGTTGAAGCCATGAGCAATTACAGCGTGTTTATACTGGCAGACAGTAAAAAAATTGTCGTTTCCAAAACCTTAAAGGAATTTGAAAACCTATTAGATGATGAATTTTTTACCCGTATCAGTCGTTCGATGATTATCAATTTAACTTATGTAGTTAAGTATCGCAAAGGAGACGGGGGAACTTTAGAACTCTCTGATGGTTCAGAAGTAGAAGTATCGACCCAAAGAAAAGAGGCCTTACTACAGAAGTTGTTTTAATACGGGCGAAAGGAGAAATCATCTGTCAGGAAAAGAAACATATTTCCTATTGACAAGCTTCCCGAAGCGCTGGCTAAAAAATTAAAAGGCACCTACATAGACAAAAGTGGTGAAGTAAACTTAACAGATTTTTTTTGATCTTCTTGCTGTTCACAAATTGGGACATGCTTTCCAAAAAACTGCAGGAATGTTAGGGCAACGCAATTGGTTAAATGAGTTGATTTGTAATGTGTTGCTTCATCATTCATTGCTGAAAAAAATCTCAGGCTTTTACCCGCACTCACGGTATTTCCACAGGTAACCGTGGCGGGGTTTCCTCTCGACAGATTGAAATATACAAAACTTGAGGATTTTGAAAAGCATCACAATGACGTTGCACAAAAACATCCTGACAATTAAGGTTGGTATCAATGTCGTTTTCAGTTGTAGCCGGACAAATTTACGATTGGGGGGCGCCATGAACAATTTATGGAGTGCACTATTGAGCCATAAAGAGAAACTCAACGATCAGGAATTGAGAAGTTTACTAAAGACAATCCATCCTGCTTTGGAACAAGCCATAGCTAATTGGAACAAAAAAATATCTTCAATTGAACTTTAAAAATAATTTCGGCTTTCTTGCTTCGATTTGCAGCCTAAGCCAAGCGCCAAAAGTTACCAAAAATAAGTTCATTAAATATTAGTTGCAAAATCAAAAATTAAGTTATGAAAGCTAGTAAGACATCCCGACGTGAAGCAATGCAAAAAATGGGTTTATTTGCTGCCGCATTGTGCCTTTTTCCTTTAGCTTCATGTGATAGCACAAGTAAGGAGGCAGAAATTGATGCTGCCACAACTAAAACGCCAACACCTTTTTTAATTACCCCAAAAGCTACGCTTGAAGTTGGCCCTCTAGGTAGCAACATGAGAACCTTAATTCGCAGCGCACAGACAAATACACAGCTTTCTTGCGTAGAAGCAGTTATAGCGCCAAAGAAAATTGCAGGTTCCCCACATAAGCACGACAACCTTGATGAATTGATGTATGTTCAGGAAGGAACGGCTTCAGTTTTAATGGGCGATCAAGTGGTAGAAGTTACTGCCGGAAGCTGGCATTTAAGGCCTAGAGGAATTGTTCATGTAGTCTGGAATTCCGGTAATGAAAATTTACGGCTCATTGATATGTACTTCAATCAAAACTTTGAAGATTATCTGGAGGAATTATATCATAAGATCATTCCAGAAGTGATAAAGCGTAAAATATCTTTTGAAGACCCAGGAATTGCAAAACGTGTAGCTGAATTGGATAAAAAATTTGGACTTACCTATTATCCCGAAAAGAGCCAGGCCCTAATTGAAAAATACGGTTTAAGTTAATCGATAAAACTATATGAAAAGGATATTACCAATCTTACTACTATCTTGGTTTTGTATCACAGCAAATGCCCAGAACCACTATTTTGAAATCTATACGGATTCTGCTGCATTGAAAAACCAAAACGACGATCTGATCCGTGATATTGAAACCCGGGTAAAGTTTGTTAAACCTTCTTTTAGTTTCAAAGGGCTTACAACAGAAATTCCAAAAACGTTTATGCCAGGGCAATACAGGTCTAAGCCAAACAAAATCTACCAATAACCTGGCAAATAGGTGGGCCGCCAATGGAAAGTTTTCTCGCAGAAATGGGTGGAAGTACAGACAGAGGTAAATCTTTGGCCGCCTTATTTTTTTATGGATTTTTCCTGCCCCACGAAGTTGGACATGCTTTGCAATATCATACAAACAAAGTTCCTAAAAACGCTTATGACGGAGAATACGAAGCAAATGAATTGGCTGTTTTATATTGGAGAAGTAAGAGAAGGGACAAAGAACTTCAACAATGTATTGAAATGGCAAAAAAGATACTTATGAAGCTAAATAATCCGGTACCTGAAAATGCTGAAGCAAAAAAGTATATCACTGAGCATTACGACGAATTATTAAAAGACCCTTACAAATATGCCTTTATCCAATTTTCGAAAATAGTTAAAATTTTGGATGACAGATCATTGCCAGATTTTGACACCTATATTAAAAAATACTTTACAAAGATAAAAAACTGCAGAGCATTTTGCATTGCAGACGGAAACCTTTTAAATATTGAACTATGGAACGTCGTAAATTTCTTCTATCATCATTGCTAACAGTGCCATTAACCGCTTCAGCAAAACTTAACTTTTTAACAGAAAAAAAATTAGCAGCGAAACCTGACAAAGCATTAATTGTGAGGGAAACAGAAAGTAGGTTTTTCGGAAAGAAGACCTCTTCAAAAGGTACTTATGGACGTTGTATGTTGTCCTCGGTAGACACCGATAATCAACTGTATTTAAGCGCTGGTGCTGATTTATCTAATAAAGAAACGGGCGGTCCGGCATTGCACATACACCACAAAGACGATGAAATATTCTACGTTATTTCTGGAGAATTTTTAATTCAAATTGATCAAGATATATCTCTAATCAAGAAGGGAGATACAGTTTTTATACCAAGAGGAACAGCACATACTTTTGCTAATCCTATTGTAGATAATCCAGGGGAATTGCTTACCATTCATCAACCTATTTCTCCTGAACTTGAAAAATTTTATGATGTATTCTGTCATAATGGATATATGGATGAAGAGCAGATGAGTAAACTTTTCACGAAAGATGAATTGAAGCTGCTTTTAGCCAACAATGCTTTTGTGGGGCCACCTATTGACGTTGAATCCGCACTAAAAAAATTAAAACCATCATACTAATTCTTGTTTCCGTTTTATTGCTATTGTTTGCTATACAGCAACTTACTGTACGGAACGCACAAGCTCCAGTAAAAACATCGACCGCTCCAGTAAAAGGACAACAGCCCAAGCTCCAGCTAACACCACTAGAAGACAATACACCAATGTAGATACGGTAAGAAAAAACAATTTTAGTTTAAACACTAATATCAGTTTCTACTATCCAGATCAAGAAGCGTAAATGGTTACAAACTGATAAACCCTTTTCGTTTAAATGCAGTTTGGAAGAGTGTTACTGATACCGTTGCAAAAAATAGGGCAGAAATAGCAAGAGCAAAAATTATAGTATTGGCTGATACTATCAATACTTTGCGTGCTACAGTAAAAGGAACAGAAATTGAAGTGAAAAAATGCTTCAGCCAAAGCAGACGCGATTAATACTTTAGGTCTATCATTAAACAAAGGCACCTATAATATTATTGTTTGGTCTATTATTTTGGTTTAGCGCTTGCACTATTCATTGTCATTGCCAGATCGGCCAAAAGCATCAATGAAGCAAAATACCGTACTCAACTTTACGACGGGGTCTCAACAGAGTATCAAAACTATAAAGCGAAAAGCAGTGGAGAAGAAACGTAAACCCGCAAGAGAGCTTCAGGATGAGCGGAATATTGTAGAGGAGCTGGGAACAAGAGGAAAGTAGAACTTTAAAAAAAAGAAGTCCTCGCGAAATGGACTGCCCCCAAAATGCGAGGACTTCTTTTTTTTAATTAACCCTATTATAATCTATAAACTTCTCCCGGATCGCTGACCTCGAATTTACCCTCACCTCTACTCCGTAAGTTAAATCGTCTATGAAGTTTTCTGAGAACGTCGCTACTAACCTACTGTCGGTCCAGGATACGTTACTTGCTACAGTGAGATAATTTTTAACGCCATTTATGATTCTATAAACTCTAACCGATCGGTTTAAATCGGCTGTACTTCCAAATCCATTTCCATTTATAGTTATGGTTCTATTGTTATTAATATCGCTATAATCGAAATCGCTTATAACTACGTTACGTTGAAATGCCGAGATGAAACTTCCCCATTTATTATTTACCCTAATATCGTACCTGTTTTTAACAAAGTCGCTAGTTTGCGTAAAAGTAATTGTAGCAGTATTACCATTAACCGTTGTATTGTACTTCACCCCGTCAACCAGCATCTCGAAATTAGCATTTGGCGCCCCAGAATTATAATTGTTACCACTAACTACAAAGGTAAAGGTATACCATCCGGCAGGTAATCCACTTGCTGGCACAATTGTACAGTTTGTAGCCAAAATTGTAGGCTCCAGATAAACAAATGTTAAATTTCCGTTGGGATAAGTAGCCTCAAAATTATCCAGATATATTTTTATCTGCTGTGTATTATCTTGCGATAAAGAAAAACCAGGCGTTAAAAACGTAACGTCCGTATTTGTTACAGAAACGATAGTTGCGTTTTGCCCACCAACATTAACTCTTATTCTACCAGCAGTTGTACCAAAATTATTTCCTTTTATGGTCACACTTGCACCATCTATTCCGGAGATGCTACGCAAAACTGGCGAAGTTTGATTTAAGCTATTAGCAACAATATTTTGTGCATAAGTAAATGGAACCAGATTACTCGTTACACCATCTAAAGCTACAGATACATTACCGCTTACACTATTTGGGATACGAACTTTTATTTCTGTTGCAGAATGATTTAACACAGTTGCAGTAACGCCTTCGAAATTTACTATAGGAGCAGTGCTACCATTAAAGTTTGTGCCATAAACGGTTAAGGTATCTTGCGCAAATGCGGTGGTTTTGCTTAAACCAGTTATACGATGGGCAATTTTATAGGTAAATGTTTGTACGTTGCTGTTTACACCATCTACAGCTACTACAATGTTCCCAGAGGTTGATGCAGGAACACGAACCTCAAGACTTGTATTAGTATTAGAGAATATGGTTCCGGCCATGCCATTAAAACTAACAGAAACGTTTGGCCCAGCATCAAAATATTTTCCCGTTAATACAATAACTTCTCCCGCAAAGCCACTAGATTTATCTATTCCCGTAATTTGAGGAATAAATTTAAATATTGGCCCTTGGTTGGCAATACCATTTGATGTAACCGTAATTGGACCATTTTTAGTTTCTGGCACCGTTGCCTTTATCTGCGTAACAGACGAAGAAATTATAGTTGCAGACAAGCCGTTTACCGCAACTTTATTGTTTGCTGTACCAGCACTAAATTTACGACCATTAATTGTTATTTCTGTACCTGCACTACCGACTAAAGGCAAAACATCTAAAATTACCGGCGAATCGTAATCATAAGTAAAAACTGGTCCATTAATAATTTCATCTCCTATTTTAAGACTAACATTGCCAGTTCCAGCTTCAGATGGTACACTTGCTAAAATAACATTGTTGGTAGATTTTTCAATTACAATACCTTGTTTGTTATTAAAAAATGCCTTCAACTTTGAGGTGTCTACAGGAAAGTTTCTTCCATAAATACGAACCTGTGTATTTTCTGTACCTCTTTGCGGACTAATACTATCAATTACAGGAGAATTGTCTGTAGGTGCATAATCGTACTTTTTTGCACATTTTGTTAAACTTAATACTAGTACAACTAATATTAAACCTAAAATATTTTTTCTGCGAAACATGATATTTGAGTTTAATGAAGGGATTAATTTCTTCTTATTGATTTCTCTACACCCGGATTACTATTACCAAGTTTACTTTTCGATACAATTCTATAGCTGTATAAAATTCCTTTTTGTACAGAAACATCTATATAATTATCAGATGAAATTTCGGCAATCATTTTAAAATCCTTCTCAGCAGAGGCTTTTCTATAAATAACATTTAGGTTTTTCGCATCTGACTGAACTGGCCAGGAGAGATAAACTCCCTCAACTTTGTTTAGCACATATAAATCTGCAGGAGGTGCTAAAACACTGCTTACTGGAATAGTAACAGATGTTACGGGTGATAAAATGCTTTGGCTCGCAGATCCATTTACTGCTGTGATACCGTATTCGTAGGTTTCGCCAACTGCTGTGGTTGTATCTTCATAAACAACAGTATTTAACAATGTATCGTTTAGCAATTTAAATTCTTTATCGGCCTTGCCTTTTCTATATATTTTATATCCTATAACATCATCGTGTTTTGAAATCATATCTTCCCAAAGCAGTTTTACCATACCATCTGCAAAACGGGCACTAATACCCGATGGATAAGGTACAAACTCTACTTTAAGAGGCTTAAATATCACGGCCGTTGAAGCGTCGCTCATCTTCTGCGAAATGTTCATGAGCTTAACAGCGTAGAAATAAGTAGTCTGACCGTCCAAATTTGAAAGCGAATCTGTGTAAATGTTGGTACGTAAAGCAGGAGAGATGATTCTCATATCTTCTTTTGAAGTACCCCTAAGCACATAGTAAGCAAACTGATCTATCTCAGAATTTACATCCCAATTCAATTGAACCTGCGCCGTACTGTCTTGCCAAACTTTTAAACCTTGCGGTGCAAAAGGTATTTCGTCTTGATTTTTTACAGCGATGTTAGCACTTGCAGCCGGCAACAAACCAAATCCTTTAGCGCCTATTGTTAATGGCCTAAGTTGATAGAAATATACTACGTTAGGTAAAATCTCTTTGTCATAATAACTGCTGTCGCTAGATGAAACTGTGGCAACTTCCAGAAAACCATCAGTACTTTTTCTCGATTTTAAAATTTGAATTCCGGTATAAACGCCCTCGTTCGGCAAACCTTTCCACGCTAACCATGCTCCTTTTAAAGAATCGGTAATTTTAAAATCTTCGATGCCCTTTAGCTGACTAAAAGATTTACTGATAGCAAAAGCAGTATCTGATGACAGGCCTTGGTTGCCTGCAAAATCTTCAGGCACTACGTAATAGTTAAAAAGTTTACCTGGTATTACACGTTCAGAAAAGCTAACTCTCGAACTATCATTTACATCGAATACCAAGGTTGTGCCTGTTAGCTGATATTTTTGCTCGTTACTTGCCTTTTTATAAACTTTGGCTTGGTAAACTGGAGAATTAGCAGTTTTACTACTCCACGTCAATTGCACCAAACTATCAGAAGAAATTAAGTTTTGCAATTGATATTGTGGCATTGCCATCTGCTGCACTTCCGCAAGTTTCTGTTCAAAAACCACATCCTCTTTGCCACTGTTATCCACTTTTGTTAAGCGATAAACTGTTGACGGACTATTATCGTTAATTTCCTTATCTTCCCAAATTGCACCTATTCCTCTTAAAAAATCTTTGGAGAAAAAAGCAAAGCTGATTTTTTTAGGATCACCAATTTTAAGCAAATCATAGGCTTCCTGGTCGGTTTTAACTTTTAAAAATCCTTTTAACTCTACGGCTTGGCTCTGTCCTGCTCTTTGTTCGAACTCTGCAAATGAACCAGGGAAACTTGTTGTTATCATCTTTTTGAATCTACCGTTTCCTTTAGCATCCTTGTAAACCACATATTGTTTTATGCCATTTAAATAGGCGTTGAAAGAATTTTCACCGGTTAGAAAGCCACTAACATTATTAGGGCCAGGCATGATATTTCCAAATGGAACGCCATTTCCAATTTTTTGCGTTGCTTTTTGTGCTTTTACTGTTAGGCTTAAAAAAGCTAATATTATGATTAAATTTTTCATCTGTAACTGATAATTTATGATGATATGCTTTGAACTCTTTTAATTATTGCTGATTATTTGATTGATTTACCTGCACAATGGATTACCACCAACGAACACACTGAACCCTAATCCTCGTCGCTGAGCGTAATTGATTTCTACACCACCCTCTCCGCACAATTTAAAGCCCGCACAAAATGGCCTCACGCTCCAGTCATTGCAACCTGGATTACAGCCCCCTACTTTTAACGAAACCGCTCCAGCGGCTTTGCCACCGATAAACCAACCGTCGGTATCATTTCTTCCACCCATAAATTCGTAGCAGGCTTTATAATCTGCGCCCAGGCACAAGCCAACAGCACAGAATTCAAAACCACCACCAAACTTTCCGCTTAAACCTAGCAGATAACTATCTTCAGCAAAATTTAAAATTAGTTTTGCGTTAGATTCTGTGTAGAAGTATAAGTTTGCACTGGCAAATTTGAAATCGAAACCTATCGCTCTTTCTTTCGGAATACCCATTTGCGCAGTAGTATTGATATATACTCCAGAAAACACATCCCGTACATATCTGCTATCAACGTTTCTAAAATAATAGCTAACTCTATCGCCACGTGTAACCGGGTTGCTAACGCCGACACCTAGCGCAAACTCCCCATTTGATTTGATGAGCCCTAACAGATTGGTTTCCATTGCACAACCAAGAAAGGCAAAACGGTCGTCTTTTTTAAGGCTGATGATTAAATCGCCCTGTAGTTTTGTTTTTACTACACCTTTAATTGGTTCGATATGGGAATCAACTGTAACGCTAAATGTTTCTTGCGGAAAATCTAGCTTCATTCTGGCATTTGCCAGATTAAGTGTAGAGCCTACAACCACACTACCATAACCTTCTATTACCGGACCACTTCTAACCGTTAAACCTATAGGGTCTAACTTAACCGCTGCACCAAGATTAGCGATAGATAAAGCTCCATTAATATCAACCATAAAATCTTTGGTCGCCGTATTGTATTGGAAACCTCCGCCCACACGCTCAATAGTTACAAAACCTATCGGGATGGTTACATTTGCGCTAAACTTGGCACCGAAATCTATTCCGCCAGTTACTTTATAATAATGAAATTCAATACCTGCATTTACAGGTGTACCCGGAATACCAAGTTTACCCGATCCGGCAAAGCCATTGTCTTTCATATCAACTTCTATTTCCGTTTTTAAAACTGGAACATCTAAAGAAGCCTTTATTTTACCAACCGTAACGCTTACCCCACCGCCGCTGTTTTTAAAGGATATATCTGCAGCGGATAATTTTAAAAGCGGAACATCTACAGATACTGCTCCCTGAACGCCAATGAAAGGTGTGCCACTAGTATTATCGAACTTAATGGCTTGAACTTTTAACTTGGCAAAAGCAAGATTAGTTTCAAAATTAACAGGTGCATCCACCAAGAAACGACCATTGGTATGTACTTCGAAAACTGGAATGTTAATTTCGGAAGTGATAAACTTGGTGAATTTGATCTTGCCCGATCCGCCTAATTTATAAACGCCAGATTGGTTTGGCACCTGCCCAAATGAAATTGGCGAAGCTCCTTTTTTAAGGCTAACAATGTTGAATATGTTTATTCCGCTTTCTGGAATAATAAACTTGCCACCAAAGAACATATCGCGACCAATGGTAACATCAGAGAAATTGATATTTGAGGTTCCAGAAGCAGGAACTTTTATTACCATATTACCGCCAATCTTAAAGCCATCTTCATTAAATAATAACGAAGCGATATTGGCACTCCAATCTAAAATTTTTATTGCAGGCAGATTAGTTTGCGAAATATTAACTCGTTTAACTAATAAATCGGCACCAACCAAAAGCTCTTCAATTTTAAACACGGTCGATTTAATTGGTCCTAAATCTGGTGTGTGTAATTCCCCAACAAAATGTAAACCGTCTTTATCTATATAAGACTGCTCTGTTTGGACCATTAATTTAAATCCGTACAAATTGCCTTGCCAACCCGCTTGCGGACCTTTAATTTTATATTTAACATTTACCTGCGCTGTAGCTGAAGAAGCAAATGCGGCAACAAACGTAGTGGCCGTAATATTATCTGGCAATAATTTAACATCAGCATTGCTTAAAGCCCAACCTCTGCTACCATGTATGGCAGCCATATCTGCTACAATCTCTGTAGTTATTTTACCACCGCCGTTTCCATCAGTTTCTACAGTAATTCCACTTTGTGATTGTAAAGTAACGGGGATAAAGCTTAGCAACTTAAATGGCAACGAAAGCTCATCAGTTACTACTTTATTGCCCTCTGGTATAGCATTATTGTTAGCATCAAAATTTATCTTGATATTGCTAAACTGTAATTTAGTATTTGCAGCAGATTTTAACTCAGCCAATGCTGGTTTTAAATTTACGAATGCACCAGAAATACGATATCCATTTCCATCTGGCGTCATTTGATCTAACTCTACATCAAAACCTAAAATTTTTGCGATATTCCTTCCACCACCATCTGCTAATTCAAAATCTAATTGAACGGCGGTAGAAACAGCGTTAACAGTTTGAATTTTAGAAATGTATCCAGTTTTAGATGCTTTCAGCTGAAACTTCCCTTTCGGAATGTATAAACTGTAAGCTCCACTGGCATCAGTAGTAGTTAACAGATATGGCTTTTCTTCAACCTTTATAGTTACGCCGTCAATAGTATTATTCGCTTTGCGTACAAAGCCACTAACTTTTATGCCTTTTTGCAATTTTATCGCTTTCGCAATTTCGCTACCAGTTTCATTAATCAGCAAACTTTCTTCAGTCATTACGTAGGCACTGCCATTAGGTGCGCTTACAGCTACTTTAGCTTCGCCTCCAAAGCCTTCATAATACCACTCTCCTTTGTTGTCGGTTACGCCAACGGTATCAAAAAGTTTAATTTTTGCTGCAACGATAGCTGCATTTGTTTCAGCATCTACAATTTTAAACCTTATTTTGCCGAGTCGCCTTTTTAAGAAACCAACATCGCCTAAATCTAAAGTAGTTAAGGTATTGCTACCATAGTTTGAGTTAGTAAGCGCATTGTTAAGCGCTTGGCTCATTGAAGTAGCAGCGGCAACATCTGTTATCTTAGCATTTGTACTAAAAGAATTCGATGAAAAACTTACTACTTTTCCACTTGTACCAGCAACATTTGTAGTACCTGGCAAACTGGATGCAGTAAAATTTTTAATTCCAGAGCTATTAACCTGTGTAGCACTTTGACTACCCGCAACGCCGAACATCATCGGCGAAAAAGATGCGCCTTTAGCAATTTCATTTTTTATAGTCGGCGTATTTAACAATTGAATACTCAAATCCATTGAATTGGCCTGCGTATTTTGCAAAGCTTTCGCTCTGGTATCATCAAATACATTAACGGCTTGAAAAAGATGATTATTTTGGAATACATTGCCTGGTAATTGAGTTGCTTGATTTCCTGTTGTCCCTCCACTGTTACTTCCGCCAGATTTTGACGGAACAACAACTTTAACCTTAGCATCTACATAACCTTCCTTTTTAATAATTAGATAATGGGTTCCTGGGAAATAAGTTGTCGTAAATAAACCTGTTTCTCCTGTGGTAAACATATCAGTCGATCCTTCGAAATTTAAACGGGCATTATTTAGCGCTTTTTTATCTTCAGCAACTACACGCCCAGCGATCTGAACTAAATCAGGCTTAATCCTAAACGAAACATCTTTTTGTTCTCCATCTAAAACTCTGTTTATAATGATTGAATTAGATGGTTCTATTTGAAGGTTTTGAAATTCTGCTGGTACTTTTAGCAATTTAACGGTGAAAGATTTTCCTTCTTTTAACCTTGGTAAATTGCCAATTGCATAATTCCCAGCACTATCTGTTCTAGTAGTATAGGGACCACTATAAGGATCTACTATATTTGCAGCACTTGGCGCATTCGCAAGCGCATTCCCAACCGTTGTCATAGTCGCTCCACCTTTAAAAATAGAAGTTTCGCTACCGCCAGTGTAGAAATTACTTGCAGTAGATGATCTCGCCGTACCCAAAGATTGTAGAACAGGATTGGCACGCTGCAAATTGGCATTGGTATTATTTACACCGTTTACCAATTGAGTGGAATATTGATTGTTTGCCGTTATAAAACTACCGGCCAAAATACCAGTTTGTTCCTCTACATCTTCCTTATTAAACTCTACTCGAACTACTGCATCTTTTACCGATGCAAATCCACTTTTCAGCGATAACTGAACAGAGCCTATAATTGATGGCGGAAGCGCAGTAAGTGTATAAGTAGGTTTTACGTTGGCTACCTGAGCATTTGATAAATCAACTTTTGAAAGTTTTAGTCCGCCAGAGCGCTTATTAACATTGCCACCTGTACTTACCTGCACAGTATAATCTATTCCCTCGAAAAGCTTAGCAAATTTAAATTGCCCAGCACTTTTTGCATTTACACTATCAGCTGCAACAAGTACCATGCTTTTGCCACCAATCACCTCTTTTGTTTTCCTATCGGGAGATAAATTTCCATCGTAAGCTAAAAATGGATAGGCAATTGCCTCTGCCTCTTCCCTATAAATTTTAACAACAATGTTTTTATTATCGTTTGCTGTACCTTGAATTTGAGGAAGTTCTACTTTGGGAGTAAAACGATAAGTAGATGCTATACACAAAACTTCGCCTAAATCAACATCTGGATTTTGAAGTGCACTCATTGGGATAGTTTTCGTTTCCTCAATAGCACCTTTCGTAATTACAATTTTAATACTGCTAAAGCGATTACCACCAGTATAGTTCAAATCAGCAAAGCTGACGTCAAAATTTCCTTCCGCATCAGTTCGGCCAGATGCGATCAAATTTGGTTCTAATGGCTGTATATTAAAAATAGCTTTAGTACCTGTATTTTTATTGGGTGGAACTGGCTGGTTTTTTGAGTTAACAGGCAGTTGTGTTCCAGGCTTTTGTGGCGTAGAACTTCCATTTTTGCCTGGTGTAAAAATACCAAATTGAGAAGCCTCTTGTTCTTTTTGCTTTTCTTGCTCCTTCTTAACGTTGGTATTAAAAATCCCCAAATTTGCTGGTGTACTGCTAACTACACCAATAATTTTTACCGTTGCATTTGCCAAAGGCATTTTATTGTTTGATGCTGTAGCGCTGATTGCATCAATATTAAAATCTAGCTTCTGGTTGCCCGTAACAAATATCGAGGAAGACAGAGAAGCTGAAGCATCTGCCACATTTTGCGCAACCAAGCCACTCACATAACTATTATTAGCTGTAATAGCCAAAAGTGTTTTATCCGTAGACAGCGCTTTTCTTATGTTAGTTGGGTTATCCGTTAGTGGATTAAATGAATTGAAAACAACGCCGCCAACTACATTGGTATTAGTTTTAATAGTTGCATTAGTAGTTGGCGCATTTGCTTGTGCAGCAAAATTAGTCTGAGGCAATCCGGCAGTTGCAAAAGCCCTTGGCATTTCAACAACCTGATTGGCAATATTGCCCAACAATCCAGGCGCAGTAATTGCTCCGCTTCCTCCAACGGCTGTAGCTCCCCTATAACTTTCCTCGCTTGCCTTAAATGCCCATAAAGCCTTACCCCTAATGCTGTTGGTGGTCATTGGTTTTTTCGGCTCTTGCTTCGTTTCTGTAGGTTTAGTTTCATCGCCAGCAGCAATAACCTGCGAACCATAAGTAAATGAACTTACCTGGCTTATCCCATTATTTCTAAAAGTGTAGCTATTATTTGGGTCAAAAGCAGTTATCGCGAGCACGTATCTTCGGCCTGCAGTAAATTGAGGATCTGAAGGGTTGTATACATAAACGTTTCCCATCACTTCTTTTTCAAAGAAATAAGGAGGCACTGCCGACAGATAAGCGTCGTTTGCATTACGATTGGCTAATACCTCGATGATTCTGATTCTGTACTTAATCGAAGGTGGTGCACCTGGAGGTGTTGTCCAATTAATAGTAAAAATATTACCAGCACTTAGCTTTAATTCATCTCCATCTAAAGGTTTAATGATTAATGGTGGTTCTAAACTACTAATAGAAAATCTGTTACTACAGCCAACGGGTTCGTCTGGGCTTATACGTGCATTGGTATTGTAATCAAATGCCTGCATACAAACCTGATAGCTTCCCTCTGGCAAGCCATTACCTCTAATAAATTCTTCTTTACTTATGCCGGTGTAGGTAAGTTGGTTATAATCAAAAAGTGTAACCAAATCGGCACCATTTAGGTTGCGCACCTGACCTGGCGCTAATGTTATTGCCGAAGAACTTTTGTAATTCCTACCCACTTCAAGCCTAATGCCATTATCACCCACTACAGAAGCACGCAATTGAATTTGCTGTGTCCCGGCAGATTGATTTGTAAGTGTTATAAGCACTTGTTGCGGCCTACTTTCATAATCAGTAATTCGATTTGGATAAGGAGGCAAAATCCTGATAGAAATACCTACCTGTGCATTTAGCGTTTGTGTAACCCCTAATGCAACTATAAACACGATAAAATAGATTAACTTCTTCATAACTAAAATTTTATTTGATAAGCCAATTCACCTCTTAACTCAGAATATTTTTGTTGTAAGCCACCATTATTTGTTGGTGAGTTTCGCAGAAAATAAAGTCCAAAATCTATATTATGTCCTTTAGTTAACCGGTATTTTGTATTTAGCGAACTGTTGTAGATAATGCTTTTTCCAATGTCTTGTTTACCAAACGTAATGGAATGATTTGTTGACAATCTAAGTAGCGATTTAAGTAACGAAACATCTCCACCTAAAGAAAAGCCAGTATAGGTTTGGTCTATACCCATTCCGCTTAGTTTGGTAGTGTTTACACTTGCATTTAAATTGATGCCTTGTTTTATAAAACCGATACTATAATTAGCCATTAACTGCTTAGTATCCATATTTCTACTCACTGCACTGTCGGCAAAAAACTGGTTAAAATCGTTTAAGTTACTCAGCGTTGCTGCCAACGCAACCATGTGCGTGTACTTTTCGTTGGTAAATATGTATCTAGGCATTAGACTATACATTTCGGTGGTTTGTACAATCCTTAGCGAGTCTGCAAAACGCACTGTATTTGGCGTTTGATTATTTGAATAGTTGCTATAACTTGCATCTAAACCAAACTTATCGTTAAGTTGTAAACTGGCATTACCAGCTCCGATAAATCTTTTATTGGTCGCGCTTTTTTGGTTTTGAAGGTTATCCTTTTGGATACCAATGCTTCCGTTGAAACTAATTTTGTTCTTCCATGCAACAAAAGATGGTGCAATTGTCCAAGCTTCAATATCTGAGGTAATAAAATAAGCTCCCATCGATTTAAACTCGGGATCGATTCGACGATAATTTAGTTTTAAACCATACTTTTTATCGCGATAGCCAACTCCAGCACTAAATGCGGTATATAACTCGCTCGTAGCATTAACTGTTGCAAATTTTCTAATCGTTTTAAGTATCGGATCCTCTAAAGAATCGATAGGCAATGTTGTATGCAAATTGCGGGTGTAAAGACTTACAGCACCTTCACTTTCTATGGAGAAATATTTTAAAAATGATATTTGCCCCTTATAACCTACAACTGAATTTCCAGATGGAGCTATTGGGTTAAACTGTCGGTTGAGCTGGCTTTTCTGAAAACCAACGCTATCATCTTTAGCATTGAGATAACTAAAATCAATAAAACTCCTTTTTGTGCCGTAGCCAACTTTTATGGCGTAACCTTTTCTTGTAAATGCCTGTGGTGCTAAAGATTGCGTTACCGAATCTATGACAGTAGCTTTATTTAATCTGCCGTACATAAAACCCAGCCTAAACTTACCAGGATTTAGTTCCGCACCTGCACCTAATATTGTATGCCCTCCTAAAGTATAAGGAGAGAAATTTAGGTTTCTATAACCGCCATGCAAGGTGATCCACTTATAAGTAGGGCTTAAACCAAATTGATTAAATGGTTGTTGAAAGCTTGTTTTTCTATCTGCGTAAACTACACTAAAGGGAACGTCCCACCCGTAAATACTTAGCGTGGGGCTTCCGCTAATGATCAATGAAAATGGATTGCGCCTGTTCGCAGCACCATTCATTTGATAGCCAATAGTTCTTACTTCCAGCGCACCACTGTAACTAAAAGGCTTTTGATTTTTAAGGCTGTTTAAGTCTTGGGCTATTAATTGTTGCGCCGAAAAAATAAAAATAATTAGGCAACCGAAACTTCTTATAACAAATAACAATTTCCACATGGCAGTTAGTTTAATTTGGAAATCAAAAAGACTGCTTTCTATGCTATTTTTTTCGGGTAGTTATCGTATATACATTTTGATTGAGCGAAACCCCTAATTGAATTAGCGAATTAAAAATTACAGGAAGCCAACAAGCTCTATAAAAGCAAATTTGTCACAATGAACAACGGAACTATTCAAAGGGATTAGCCCCCGCCACCGTGAAAAACGAAAGCAGCGGTGCCATGATGTAGAGCCAGTCTTCGGGAATATCAAACAGAACCACGGGTTCCGCCGATTTTTGCTCCAAGGTACGGAAAAGTGGCAATAGAATGGGGATTATTAGCAATTGCACAGACATCCTTTATCCATGTATGCTTTCTTAAATTTTTCTCCACACTTTTTAAATGTTGTCAATTATTAAAAATCGGCTTAGGTAATTTTAGGGTTAAATTATTTGAGATGGATAAAAACCAAGATTTAAACCTCACCGGTACTGGGCACCAACAACTGGAAAAAGCTGATCAAAATAAACTTGATCCAATTGAAGCAGATGAAACAGGTATGCTTAAAAGGTTATTAAATAAAATTTGGGTGTAACAGAAATGATTCAGAAGTTGAATAAAAATGTCGTGGTGTTAAGTTCTTCCTGTGAGATTGTTTTTTTCTGATCCGGCTTACTTCGAGCTGCAGCGCAGCAAGCTCATTTCCTGTTTGATCTTTCCACCTGCATATAGGGTTTCTGTCCCCGTTACGGTAGTTTTCATTGTTTTCTGAAGAGTACTAATCTACAGATGTTTCTTTCGCACTATTTGAACGTTGTGAAATTCATTCAAATAAAGCCAGTAATTTTGTTTAAAACAATTTTGCAATGAAATCATAGATCAAATTAATAATCAGAAATAAGAGTCCTGGTTACAATCCGTGACAAGGCAACAGAACCTGTATAAACCACTAAAAATGGGCGAGCTAAAAAAGTTTTCGCTGGAGTTTTAGCAAAAAAGTTTTCCACATTATTTGTAGAACTAGAAGCTTATTGTCCAAAAACATACTTTAAACTGTTTAAACCTATTTTTTATGTATAGTGCACAAAAAGTGCTTAAATTTTGATTTTAGGCACATTTAACTAAATTTGGATTATACCAAAACCAAGTTTATGTATCAATTAACAGTACCTGCAGATCGCGTTAACGAATCGTTAAGTAAGCACATTTTGGCCGATGGTTTCGACCTGACTTATGATATGGAAAAAAGTCATGGTGCTTACATTTACGATGCTAAACACAACAGAACTTTACTCGATTTTTTCACTTGTTTTGCTTCCGTTCCTTTAGGATATAACCACCCTAAAATGATCAATGATGAAGCGTTTAAAAAAAATCTTCTCCTCGCTGCATTAGCCAATCCATCGAACTCTGATGTTTACACCCAGCAGTATGCACAGTTTGTTGAAACATTTTCTAAAGTTGGTATTCCTGATTACCTGCCACATGCTTTTTTTATTGCTGGTGGTGGCTTAGCAGTAGAAAATGCAATTAAGGTAGCCATGGACTGGAAAGTTCAGAAAAACTTTGCAAAAGGATATACTGAAGAAAAAGGTTTTAAAGTTTTACACTTCGAAAGGGCTTTTCATGGCAGAACGGGTTATACTTTAAGCTTAACCAATACCCTACCCGACAAAACCAAGTGGTTTGCCAAATTCGATTGGCCAAGGGTGGCAGTTCCGGAAGTTAAATTTCCACTTTCGGGAAATAATTTAAGTCATGCCATTCAAACCGAAGAAACATCTTTAGCGCAGATCAAAAAAGCCTTTGCAGATAATAAAGACGATATCTGTGCTATAATTGTAGAGCCAATCCAATCTGAAGGAGGAGATAACCACCTACGTGAAGAATTTTTGATCCAACTTAAAGCTTTGGCCGATGAAAATGATGCCTTTTTGATTTATGATGAAGTACAAACCGGCGTTGGGTTAACCGGTAAATTCTGGTGCCATCAACATTTTAGTGAAAAAGCTCGACCAGATATCATCGCTTTTGGGAAAAAAATGCAGGTTTGCGGTATCCTTGTCGGCAATAAGGTAGATGAAATTGAAACCAATGTATTTAGAGTACCAAGCCGTATTAACTCAACATGGGGAGGAAATTTGGTTGATATGGTACGTTCAACGCAGATCTTACAAATTGTAGAAGAAGATCAGCTTTGTGAGAATGCTGAAAAAGTGGGTACTTATTTGAGAGATAACTTAGAAAGCTTATCGCATAGATTTGATCAAATGACAAATGTTCGTGGAAGAGGTTTGTTGTGTTCTTTTGATTTCCCGACAAAAGAAATGCGCAATGCATTTATTGGCAAAGGATTGGAAAACAATGTGATGTTTTTGGGCTGTGGCGAAAAAACGATACGCTTCCGCCCGGCACTTTGCATTGAGCAAAAACATATTGACGAAGGCTTGACGGTTATGGAAAAAATATTGCCTTTATTGTAGGCATGAATAGAAAATGGTTAGTTTATTTCTTAGTTGCAGGTATTTTAGTGGTGATCTTTTTCATGGTTAAAGCTGTTTTTGATCAGCCTGGGATTGAGGACATGAAAGCCGGTTTTAAAGAAGTTGCCAAGTATAGAAATGCAAACAATACTGGTCCGGTACAGCGGATTTATGTAGTTACGGTTAAAGATTCGGTATGGAAAGAAATAGAAGATTATGGCAATTTAATGCCCCATACCAAATACGGTAATACAAAAGTTTATTTCTTCATGGCACATGATAGTGTGCCGAAAACTTTGCAACCTGGAGAAGTAAACTTCGATCCTCAGTTTAACAAAAACTGTATTGCCTTATTTGAAAAAAGTGCAATGAGCCAGACAGCGTTTAATAAATATCCGTATAAATAGTAGGGTAAAACTCGAAAGGGATATCCTAAAAATATTTAGTTCTTATTGATTTGGAAATGAAGGGTTCTGTGCATTTGGCATTTTCAGTCCCGCTTTCCCTCCTGCCAATTTGAAGGAAATTGGCATCCGTTCCAATCGGGTTTATGTTCAAAGTTTAGTACCCTGAAAGAACCTTAGTTCAATAAACCTGACAGCAGCGGCAGCCCGATTTAAGCACCGGTTTATGTTATATTTTGGTGTGCTTGCTTGATTCACAGGTTTCTATCGGGCTACAGCGAATGGCAGGACTGCAGCACCTATGAAACGCTGACATTCGTTTCCTAACCTAAAAAATCTGTTATTTATTACCCCTATGAGTCTTCGACTACGCTCAGACTGACAAACATCTCTCATTATTCCACTAAAACTAACGAAGTTCTCCCAGCACTCCTCCCCGTTTAAACATCGTGAGTTCCCTCTAAACAAAAGCCGAAAACCCCGTTATGGCCCGTCCAACAATCAGCGTATTTATTTCTTTTGTACCCTCATATGAATAAATTGCTTCAGCATCGGCCACAAAACGCGCTACATTATATTCCAATAAAATGCCGTTTCCACCCATTACCTCACGGGCCTTGCTTACCACATCACGTGTACGCAACGAACAGAATACCTTGGCTAACGAAGCATGCTCATCTTTCAACAAGCCCTGATCCTGCAATTGTGACAACCTAAAACATAACGTTTGCATGGCCGTTAAATTAGACAACATCTCAACTAAATGGTTTTGAATCAATTGAAAAGAAGCAATGGGTTTACCAAACTGTTTTCGGGTGCGGGTATAATCCAATGCATTTTCGTAAGCACCACGGGCGCAGCCAACAGCCTGCCAGGCTACACCTGCCCTTGTCATTTGTAATACCTTTGCTGTATCTTTAAATGAGTTTGCATTTTGCAGGCGGTCCGTTTCTTCTACTTCGCAATTGGTTAAAGTGATAATTCCATTCTGCACAATCCTGAGGGCCATTTTATCCTGCATTTTTTCTACGGCAAAACCCGGATTATCTTTTTTTACAATAAAGCCCTTTACTTCTCCACTCTCTTCATCGCGTGCCCAAATAATTAAGATATCGGCGAAGGTGGCATTACCGATCCATTTTTTCTGACCATTTAATATCCATTTGCCATCTATTTTTTTGCAGGTTGTAGTGAGTCCTCCAGCAGCAGCGGAGCCTACTTCGGGTTCAGTTAGTCCAAATGCACCGATAATTTTAAATTGCTGCATCAATGGCAACCATTGCTGTTTTTGTTCTTCCGATCCACATAAATAGATCGATCCCATCGCCAAACCACTCTGTACACCAAAAAAAGTAGAAATTGAGGTATCTATCCGCGCCATTTCCATTGCTAAAATACCTTCCATTAAATTAGATTTCCCCGGACAGCCATAACCTTTATAGGTTAAGCCACAGATATTAAGTTCGGCAAGTTTTGGGATAATTTCGAAAGGAAATTCGGCTTTGTTCCAGTAATGGTTTACAATGGGTTTTACTTCTTTTTCTAAAAAAGCACGCACTTTTAACTGGAGTTCGCGATCCTCATCATTGAGCGCTTCGTCGCCTAAATGATAAAAATCACCTTCAATTGGAGGTAATTCTCGCTTTTTACCCGATCCACCCATCATTTTCATCATTCCCTGAATCTGTTTATCATCCAGATTGGATATGGTTTCGACCATTTTGGGTAAATCGACTTTTTTCGATAAAGCTTCTAACTTATCGAAATCTACATGTTTAAAAAGATTGTATGCGTTTTTGAGAGAAGAGAATATATTCGCCATTATTATTCGTTTTGAGAATAACAAACGAAAGGCGGTTTTGTTGGACTGTAAAAGTAACCGCAAAGGACGCTAAGTTTTTCGCTAAGGAAAAGAAGAGAAATCTTAGTAATACAAATCCCTACAGCTTTGCGTACTTTGCGAAACACTTCTTTTCTTTGCGGTTAAAAATTTATCTTAGATCAAACAAACTATCAACACCCAATAATTTTCTTGAGGTAAAGCCCTCGCCAAAAGTGGTACCGATGCTTTTACCAAATTCTCTAGAACGGCCAATTACGCTTTCGAAAAACTCTGGTGAAGAAATATAGGTTTGCAAACCATCTACATCAGGATTATAAAATTGTGTTTTAAAGGCTTTAATCGATTCAATTTTCTTATCCATATGGTCAGATATATCCACAATAATATCAGGCTTAATGTACCTGTCTTGAATATATTGCAATAATAACCTTGGGCGGTGCGCTTCTTGTTTAACGCCATCTAACGATGTTTCTATTTTTGGCAAGCCTGATAAAAAAACCGAATCGTACACCAGGTCGCCAGCTCTGCCATGATCAGGGTGGCGGTCTTCTAGCGCATTGCTTAAAATAATTTCTGGCTGGTATTTCCTAATGGCTTTAATTACTTCTAAACGATGAAATTCATCATTCTGAAAAAAGCCATCCCTCATTCTCAAATTCTCGCGAACATGTAAACCTAAAATTTTTGCAGAGTCTGCGGCCTCTTCATCTCTTGTTTCTGCAGTACCACGCGTACCCAGCTCGCCTCTGGTTAAATCAACAATTCCAACTTTTTTGCCAAGGGCTATATGTTTTAAAATTGTACCTGAACAGCAAAGCTCTGCATCATCAGGATGCACGGCTATAACTAAAATATCTAACTTCATGATGTAATTATTGGGTATTTTGGCTCAGCAATTGCTGAATTTTCTTTTTAATTTTCGAACTCAGTGGCTTAGTGAATGGTAAGAAATAATCTTCCAGTTCGCCATTTTTGTTCAGGATGTATTTATGAAAGTTCCAACGGGGTTTCGAACTTAATTTTGTGTTTTGCTTTTTATCGCTCAGGAATTGATAAAGTGGGTGAGCATGCGCTCCCCGAACCATAATTTTATCAAAAACCGGAAATTTTACACCATGATTAATCTCGCAAAAAGATGCGATATCAGATCCATTAAGCGGTTCCTGCTTTCCAAAATCGTTGGTCGGAAAACCCAAAATTTCAAAATCAGGGCTATTAATCTCGTCTTTTAACTGCTGTAATTCTTTCAATTGTGGCGTAAAACCACATTCTGATGCTGTATTTACAATTAAAACAACTTTATTGCGGTAGGCTGATAACGGCTGTTCTTCGCCATTAATTTTTTTAACCTTAAATGAATAAATATTCGGAATGCGTTCCTGCATTATATGTTATTGATAAAATCCTGAAGTACGGATAATAGATTCTATATCCTTATCCTCATTCGGATCGTAAGTGCTTTTTAAATTATGTCCTACTACGCGGGCTACAATCTGATAAGAAAATGCAGCGAAACCGCCTTTGGTCTGCTTAACAATATCATATGTTGTTCTGCCCACTTCACGGTCGATCAGTTTCGTTAAAATCTGACCTTGAGTAATGGTTAATTCTTTTATTTCGCGGTTAAACATGTCTTTAATTTCTTTATCACATTGTTTAACCAGCTGTTTCTGTTCCTTTTTTTCAGGCGTTCGGGCAATATCCTGCTCTAATTGCTCGTATCTACGTTTTGCAAACAGTGCATATGGCATTACTTTTAACACATTGTATCTTAATCGGTTATAGGCAGCCTGTTCTGCCGGTGACTTCCAGATTCTAGCCGCGTAAATAGATACTTCGTTAAGCTGCATCCACGGAATCATTACACCATTATCATTTGTTGAGGCTACTCTAATCGTATCGCTTTTACCCATTTTAGGAAATACAGGGGCAGTAAGATCCTGGGCCCATAGCGAAATGCTACAAATCATTACAATACAAAGAAAAAAGAGCCCTTTAATTTTCATAAATTTATACTTTTACAAAGTTAGGTGTTATTTCATATATTAGGTGTTTCACAAAACTAATATAAGTTTTATTCATAAATAAGACGCAATTTTTACGCAAAAAATACAAATGAAAACAGAGTTAGTGATTGATTTAGAGGCGGAAAAGCAAGAAATTTTAAAAAGATACAGGGCATTACTACGGGCAAGCAAATCTACTTTACAAAAGGGTGATAAAAAAGAAATCAGGAAAGCTTTTGATATGGCACTGGAAAGCCATAAAGATATGCGCCGAAAGTCTGGCGAACCTTACATCTACCACCCCATCGCTGTAGCGCAGATTGCTGCTGAAGAAATTGGCCTAGGAACAACCTCTATTGTATGTGCCTTATTACACGATGTGGTAGAAGATACCGATATCACCTTAGAAGATATTGAACGCGAATTTGGAAAGAAAACCGCTAAAATTATCGATGGTTTAACCAAAATATCTGGCGTTTTCGATACCAATAGCTCTTTACAGGCCGAAAATTTCCGTAAAATGCTGCTTACCCTGGCAGATGATGTAAGGGTAATCCTGATCAAACTTGCCGATCGTTTGCATAATATGCGTACAATGGATTTTATGCCCCGCCACAAGCAGCTTAAAATCGCTTCTGAAACCATTTATTTATACGCACCATTAGCCCATAGATTGGGTTTATATGCCATAAAATCAGAGTTGGAAGATCTTTCGATGAAATATCTCGACCCTGACACTTACAAATTCATTGCAAAAAAATTAAACGAGAAAAAAGCTGAACGTGCGCTTTTCATCAAAAAATTCGTCGAACCGATTGATGAGATTGTTCACGAACAAGGTTTAGTGGCCGATGTTTACGGCAGGCCCAAATCAATCCATTCCATCTGGAACAAGATGAAAAAGAAAAATATTCCTTTCGAAGAGGTTTACGATCTTTTTGCCATCCGGATTATTTTGGACTCAGCTCCTGAAAATGAAAAGGCAGATTGTTGGAAAGCTTATTCTATTGTTACCGATTTATACCGCCCAAATCCAGATCGATTACGCGATTGGGTTTCCTCACCAAAAGGAAATGGCTACGAAAGCTTACACACTACGGTAATGGGGCCACGTGGACAATGGGTTGAGGTACAGATCCGTACACAACGAATGAACGAAATTGCAGAGAAGGGTTTTGCTGCACACTGGAAATACAAAGAATCGAGTAACGATAACGGTCTGGATCAGTGGATCCAGAAAGTTCGCGAAATGCTGAGCAATCCCGAAGCCAATGCTTTAGATTTCCTGGACGATTTCAAGATGAACCTTTTCTCTGATGAGATTTTTATTTTCACACCAAAAGGTGCCTTAATCCAGTTGCCTTTAGGCGCTACTGCACTAGATTTTGCTTTCGAGATCCATACCGATGTGGGTGCAACCTGCATAGGCGCTAAAGTGAATCACAAACTGGTTCCTATTTCGTATAAGCTTCAAAATGGCGATCAGGTAGAAATTATTACCTCAAGCAAACAGGCACCTAAAGAAGATTGGCTAAATGTAGTGGTTACTGCCAAGGCTAAATCAAAAATTAAGTCATCTTTAAAAGAAGAGAAGCGGAAAATTGCCGAAAATGGTAAGGAAATCTTAGAAAGAAAGCTCAAATCGTTAAAAATCACCTACAATACTGATAATCTACAAAAGCTAAGTTATTTCTTTAAACTGCCTTCTACACAAGAGCTTTTTGTTAATGTTGCTTTAGGAAAAATCGAACTGAAAGATATAAAAGAGTATCTATCGAGTGAGAAAGAAGTTGAAAACCGCGGACCAGAACGTCCCGAAAATCTTTCAGTTGACGGAATCAAGAGTAAAATTAAAGGTGGAGAATCTGATATTTTACTAATCGGCGAAGACATGCAGCGCATTGATTATACCTTGGCTGCCTGCTGTAACCCAATTCCAGGTGATGATGTTTTTGGTTTTATTACCGTGAGCGAAGGCATTAAAATACACCGTACCAACTGTCCTAACGCTGCGCAGCTAATGGCCAATTATGGCTATCGCGTGGTGAAAGCCAAATGGAACAAACAGCAGGAATTAACTTTCTTAACCGGCTTACGCATTGTAGGCATTGATGATGTAGGTTTGATCAATAACATCACCAGGGTTATTTCTACCGACTTTAAGGTAAATATGAGATCGATTACTGTTGATACCAACGAAGGGATTTTTGATGGTTCGATTATGATTTTCGTAAACGATACCGAGCACCTGGAAAACCTGATTAAAAATTTATTAAAAGTTAGAGGTGTTACAGGAGTAACGAGGTTTGATGCATAGTTAGTCCAAAGTCTTGAGTCCTAAGTCGTATGGCTATAGACTTTGGACTCAGGACTTTCGACTTCAGACTAATTTTACAACTTTTCAACAATCAAACACTATAACAATCAAACAATTACCAAATCAGTGTAATCATTTCATCGGTGTAATCATTTTTCAAAACAATTTACCTACCTTTGAATGGAGTTTAAAAACTATGTCTGAACAAAAAACAAATGAGCTCGTTCGCAAGATTTTTGAGGCTTATTTAGAAAACAAAAATCTACGTAAAACACCAGAGCGTTTCGCTATATTGGAAGAAATATATTCAAGAAACGACCACTTTGATGTAGAAACCCTTTATATCCACATGAAAAACCAAAAGTACCGCGTAAGTCGTGCTACGGTTTATAACACATTGGAGTTACTGGTTTCATGCGATTTAGTTACCAAACACCAGTTTGGTAAAAATATGGCACAATTCGAAAAATCTTATGGTTACCGCCAGCACGATCACGTAATCTGTATCGAATGCGGTAAAGTAGTAGAATTCTGCGATCCACGAATCCATCAGATCCAAACCATGGTTGGTGATCTTTTAAAATTTGATGTGAAACACCATTCGTTAAATCTTTATGGTTTCTGCTCTGATTGCAGTATGGCCAGAAAAGTAAACGAAAGCGCAGCAACAGCCGCAAAGATTGTAGAAAATTAAATCAAAATACAAATAAAACCAGCTTAATTTATTAAATAATGACGCAAGTAGATGTACTTCTCGGCCTGCAATGGGGTGATGAAGGAAAGGGAAAAATCGTTGATGTACTAAGTCCAAAATATGATCTTATTGCCCGTTTTCAGGGTGGCCCAAATGCCGGACATACTTTAGAGTTCGATGGCAAAAAATTCGTTTTAAATACAATCCCTTCAGGAATTTTTAACGAAAAAACCATGAATCTTATCGGTAATGGTGTAGTAATCGACCCTATTATCCTAAAAAGAGAGTTAGATAATTTAAAAAAAGCTGGTCATGACCCTGTTGCCGATGGCAAATTGGTGATTGCCCGTAAAGCACACTTAATTTTACCAACCCACCAATTATTGGATGCAGCTAACGAGGCACGCATGGGTAAAAATAAAATTGGGTCAACCTTAAAAGGTATTGGTCCAACTTATATGGATAAAACCGGCCGTAACGGTTTACGTGTTGGCGATACTACACTACCTGACTTTAAAGAGCGTTATGCTAAATTGGTAGAAAAACATACTGAAATCCTTTCTCATTACGAAGGTTTCGAATATGAATTAGCGGAGAAAGAAGCATCATTCTTTGAAGCAATCGAATTCTTAAAAACCATCCCTCACGTAGATAGCGAACATTATGTAAATGGTTTCTTAAAAGAAGGAAAAGCGGTTTTAGCCGAAGGTGCACAAGGAACATTGTTGGACGTAGATTTTGGTTCATATCCTTTTGTAACTTCTAGTAATACTACAACTGCAGGTGCCTGTACTGGTTTAGGTATTGCGCCTAATAAAGTAGGTGCTGTTTATGGTATCTTCAAAGCATATTGCACACGTGTTGGTGGTGGTCCTTTCCCTACTGAATTAGATAACGAAGTTGGCGAAAATTTACGCGCTTTAGGCCACGAATTTGGTGCAACTACAGGCCGTGCCCGTCGTTGTGGCTGGATCGATCTTCCTGCATTAAAATATGCCATCATGTTAAACGGTGTAACCGAGTTAATTATGATGAAAGCTGATGTTTTGGATACTTTCGATACCATTTATGCTTGTACACACTACGAATACAATGGCGAAACAATTGATTACATGCCGTATGACATCATTTCAATCGAACCAAAACCAGTATTGAAAGCAATTGACGGTTGGGCTACCGATGTAACTAAAATTACTTCTGTAGATGAAATCCCAGCTAAATTAACTGATTACATAGCGTTCTTGGAAAAAGAATTAGAAGTGCCGATCAAATTCCTTTCAGTAGGACCAGATAGAGCACAAACTTTAGAATTACGTTAAAATACTCGATTCGTTATGCTGATCCGATAGCTATCGGATTTAGTTCAGGGTCTATTAGATGCTGAAACAAATTCAGCCTGATGACCGATATAAGAAAGCAATCCATAGCGGGTTGCTTTTTTGTTTTTTAGTTGATTATTATAAAAAAATCGTCATTCCCGCGCAGGCGGGAATCTTAATGCAATAGGCTTCAGGGCTCTCTATCTACCCGAAATTTCATCTCCACCAAAGCGGAGAGATCTATCTAAACAGATTTCTCGACTGCGTTGCACTCCGCTCGAAATGATGATCTATCTGAATGAAATTGGCATGAGAAAATCAATAAGCCGTTCCAAAAGATAAAAATTAATTTCTTACAATTATCAACGCTATTTTTACCTTTGCCGCAACTTGAAAACCACACAAAACATATCCCATTTTAAACAAAAAGCTTTGCATTGGGCCAACCAGTTCGAAGTTTGTTGCTTTTTAGATTCAAATAACTACAAAGATGCCTATTCAGCTTACGATTTCATTATCGCAGCTGACGCACACTATGAATTAAAATGCGCAGCAGGCAATGCATTTGACCAACTAAAAAGTTTTTACTCGTTACATAAGCAGTGGGTTTTCGGTTTTTTCAGCTACGATTTAAAAAACGAAATAGAAGACCTTCACTCTAATAATTCAGATCATTTAAATTTCCCAGATCTATACTTTTTTGTTCCGAAGTACCTCATAGCCTTCAAAAATGGGAAGGCCGAGGTTCTGATTGGCGCTGAATCGATTTTAGCTCAGATAGATTCCTTTCAGCATCAAACAGAAATCCAATCTAAGAATATAACGATAACACAACGCTTGTCGAAAAATCAGTATATTCAAAAAGTTGAAGCTTTAAGAGATCATATTATTCGTGGCGATATTTATGAAGTTAACTTCTGTCAGGAGTTTTTTGCTGAAAATATAGAAATAGATCCCGTTCGAACTTTCGAGGCTTTAAACCAGGTTTCTCCTACCCCATTTGCCGGTTATTTTAAAGTTCAGGGTAAATATATTTTATCTGCTACTCCAGAACGTTTTTTGTGCAAACGCGGATCGAAACTTACCTCACAACCTATAAAGGGCACTGCAAAAAGAAGTTTGGACCCTTCGGAAGATGAAGCTATAAAATCTCAGCTCAGAAATGATATTAAAGAAAAGGCGGAAAACGTAATGATTGTTGATCTCGTACGTCACGATCTCACTAAATCGGCCGTTAAGGGTTCTGTTACAGTCGACGAGCTATTTGGCATCTACAGCTTTCCGCAGGTGCACCAGATGATTTCTACCATTAGCTGTGAATTAAGCCCTGAGGTTCACTTTATCGACGCCATTAAAAATGCATTTCCAATGGGCTCTATGACAGGTGCACCAAAGATTAGGGCTATGAAATTGATCGAAGAATACGAAGTAACCAAAAGAGGTATTTATTCCGGTTCATTTGGTTGCATTAGTCCTGATGGTGATTTCGATTTTAATGTGGTGATCCGGAGTATTTTATACAATGCCGAATCTAGCTATTTATCATTTCAGGTTGGAGGAGCCATTACCTACCAAAGCAATGCCATTCTAGAATACGAAGAGTGTTTGCTGAAAGCCAGTGCAATTTTGAAGGTGCTGGGCAGTTAATTGGTTCGGTTGTCCTTAGTTTATTGTTTTTTATCGTATGTCATTCTGAACGCAATGAAGTATTTTCAACCCAAAATTTCCCAGTTGTAGCGTCTTTTCTAGTTGTAGCGTCCCGCTACGACTTAATCAATATCCTCTTTGCACCTTAATTCAAATAAAAAGGTCTTAGCGAGACGCTAAGACCAGATAAGGCAGAAAATTCTGCCTCATGCAAAAACCCTAAACCTTAAATCCTACCCCTATTTCTTATAATATTGTTGCGCTTCAGGTAAATATTTTTGGATCTGTGCAATACGTGTAGCATCACTTGGGTGGGTACTCAAAAACTCGGCTGGTTTCTGCGCCCCTGCAGATGCCGCCGACATTCGGTTCCAGAAAGCAGTAGCATTTTGCGGATTATATCCGGCCATGGCCATAAAAATCAAGCCTAAACGGTCGGCTTCTAATTCTTGATTGCGACTGAATTTTAACATCGCCACTGGTGTACCTACACCATAAAGGGTATTAAAAATAGATTGAGTTTTTGGGTTTTTAGATAATGCAACACCTGCTGCTGCACCAATACCTTGAGCAACCATTTCTTGCGACATCCGTTCTGCAGAGTGACCTGCAATAGCATGGGCAATCTCGTGGCCCATTACGGTGGCCAAACCTGCATCATCTTGTGTTACAGGCAAAATACCTGTATAAACTACAATCTTTCCTCCTGGCATACACCAGGCATTTTTCTCGTTGTTCTGTACCACGTTAACTTCCCATTGATAATCTGCAATTAGGTTACCATAATTATTGCTGTTCATATACGATTTTACAGCAGTAATTAATCTGCTGCCAATGGTTTTAACTTTCAAAGCCTGCGCATTCGAGGCTGGTAAAACTGTAGTTTTATTTTCCGTTAAAAAGGTGCTATAAGCCTGGAAAGCCATTGGCAAAACCTGGTCGTTACTCACTAAATCAAATCGACTACGACCTGTTAAAGGAACGGTAGAACAGGCGTTAAATAATAATACTCCAGCAACGCTTGCTGTTAAAAATAACTTTTTCATAATGCGATTTTAAATGATTAGTAAATACTGATAAGCAAAACCGAAGATTAAACAGTAAGCCTATAAATAAGTTTTAATGAAATGTGTTTTGTTAATTAATTAGTTTTCTTCCTAAACAAATACACTTTAGATTCTTTGCCTTTCAGCAATCTTTCGAGGTTTTTTTGGTGCGTAACTAAGATTAAAATACAAACCACCATGCCATAAAGCACTTCCGATTTGATGGAAACCTGAAACAAAAATACCACACTGAGCGGAAAAGTAAATCCTGCACAGATGGAGCTTAATGAAACGTATTTAGTTAACAATAACACAACCACAAAAACCAGAACACAAAGCATAGATGCTTCGAAGTTAACTGCCAAAATCATTCCAAAAAGTGTAGCAACACCTTTTCCGCCCCTAAAACCGGCAAAAACAGGAAATAAATGCCCCATTACTGCAGTTACACCGAGTGCAAGCTGATAATTAACAAAAACTACTGAATTTTGTGGCCCGGTTACAGACATGCCGATTAAATAGGCCAGATTGGTTGCGGTATAACCTTTTGCAATATCGATGATCATTACAGCAATCCCAGCTTTTTTGCCCAGTACCCTAAAGGTATTGGTTGCGCCAGCGTTGCCACTTCCATACTCCCTTACATCCACCCCATAAAAGGCCTGACCAAGCCATACAGCTGTTGGTATAGATCCAAAAAGGTAGGCAATTAATAAAGCGCTGAGAGAATAAACCGTAACCATAGCCTACAATGATACAAAAAATAAGCTTTTAATTTTATAGCAAATCACTTTAGTATGCTTTTAAACTCATATCCAGGCTCTTCACAGAGTGTGTAAGTGCGCCCATTGAAATAAAATCTACTCCGCAAGCTGCATATTCGGCAACGTTCTCTTCAGTAATCCCTCCAGAAGCCTCCGTAACGAATTTACCGTCGATTAATTTAACCGCAGCCCTTAAGTTTTCGAAACTGAAATTATCAAGCATAATACGGTCTACGCCACCAATAGCTAAAACTTGAGATAACTCTTCCAGGCTGCGCACCTCGATTTCGATCTGAAGTGATTTATTTTGATTTTGTAGATATTTTTTAGCAGCTGTAATGGCGTTTGCAATTCCTCCTGCATAATCTACATGATTATCTTTAATTAAGATCATATCATATAAACCAATGCGGTGATTTACACCGCCCCCAATCCTTACTGCCAATTTTTCTAAATAGCGAAGTCCTGGAGTGGTTTTACGCGTATCTAAAATCTTGGTTTTAGTTGTTTTCAATAAAGAAACAATCCGATGGGTTTTAGTCGCAATACCACTCATGCGTTGCATACAGTTCAAAACCAAACGCTCCGCAATTAAAATAGCATGTGTACTTCCAGAAACGGTTAAGGCAATATCGCCTACTTTTACCGCTACACCATCCTGTAACAATACATCAACTTTCAGTTCGGCATCAACCTCCTTAAAAATCTCAATAGCCAGTTCAATTCCAGCCAAAATACCATCTTCTTTGATAATCAGTTTGGCTTTTCCCTGCGTTCCGGGTGGAATCGTTGAAAGTGAAGTATGATCACCATCACCAACATCTTCGGCAAGGGCATTTTTTATGAATTGATGTATAAGTTGAGTATCCAAAATGTAGATTTTATGCCGCAAAAATAAGAAATATTTGTTAGCAGACAATTTACTGAAGCGTTAATGTGATTTGTTGACTTCAGAAGTATCTACCTCCCCGACTTACGGAGTTGGTACAGGCATAGCGCTGGCAGAACTTCGTAAGTCTTGCCTAGGCAATTAATCCTTTGCCGGTTCGATCCTTAATTCAGTAATCGAAAAGCTGGTATTGAATTTTTTCATGGTGATGGAAACCCTGAAGGTCTCTTTGGCGGTACTTAGAATAATTACACCAAAACGATAATTTGGATTCGTATTAATTTTATGAAAAATACTTGTTTTTACTGGCGGATGTTTAACAAAAAAATCTCTTAAAATCTGTTCACCTTGTGCTTTTGAGTATACATCTTCTTCATCAACTATAATAAGTTCGATAGTTGAGGCGAAACTTTTCGCAATTTCTTTTGAGTTGCCAGCCTTAAAATACGAGGATAAATCATCAATAATATCTGCCTGAAGAGCTGTAGGGTGATATAGTGATGACAAACTAATAATGAGTAAAAATAAGCTCCGAATCATTTCTGTATTTTATACAGAACCCTATAGCTAAAATTATGCCATTAGCGTATCAAAAAAAGGATTTCTCATTTGTATAAGCTTCAATAAAGTTATATTTGCCATATAAACAAAACACTAAAACATGTTATACATGAAAATGTTTTAATGTGGATCAATAAATTTTACAATAAAAATGGTAAACGATAAAAAACTCGCGCTTATAATTCTAGATGGCTGGGGCTACGGAAAACAAGATAATTCTGATGCTGCATATGCTGCCAACACTCCTTTTTTCGATTCGTTATTACAGAAATACCCAAATTCTAAGCTTGAGGCATCTGGCGAAGCAGTAGGCTTACCAGCCGGGCAGATGGGAAACTCTGAAGTTGGGCATATGAACTTAGGCGCAGGTAGGGTAGTTTACCAGGAGCTCGGAAGAATCAACAAATCGATTACCGACAGAGAATTGCACAGCAACCCGGTTTTGGTAAGTGCATTCGATTATGCTAAGCAGAACAATAAAGCGGTTCATTTCATCGGTCTGGTTTCAAACGGTGGTGTACATGCGCATATCGAACATTTAAAAGCTTTATGCGATGCCGCAAATGAAGCTAAAGTACCAAATACTTTTGTCCATGCTTTTTTGGATGGCCGCGATACTGATCCGAACTCTGGTCTGGGTTTTATTACTGACCTGGAAAACCACATCCAAAACACCAATGCTAAATTGGCTACCATGGTTGGCCGTTACTATGCAATGGACCGCGATAACCGTTGGGAGCGTGTTAAACAAGCTTACGATGTAATGGTAAACGGTATTGGCGAAAAAACCCAGGATGCTTTGGCAGCGATCAAAAAATCATACGCCAATGGCGTAACTGATGAGTTTTTAAAACCAATCGTTTTAATGCAGGATAATGGTGCACCAGTTGCTACGATTCAAAATGATGATGTAGTAATCTGTTTTAATTTCCGTACCGATAGAGGTCGTGAAATCACCACCGCATTAACGCAAAAAGATTTCCCGGAGCAGCAGATGCACAAACTGTCTTTGTATTATGTTACCATGACTACCTACGATGAGAGTTTTGAAAAGGTAAATGTAATTTTCACCAAAGATGATTTAACTCAAACCATTGGCGAAGTTCTGGCCGACAACAATAAAAATCAGATCCGTATTGCAGAAACTGAGAAATACCCACACGTAACCTTCTTCTTCTCGGGCGGAAGGGAAGCCGAATTTAAAAACGAAAAACGTCTTTTAATTCCTTCACCAAAAGTAGCTACCTACGATCTTCAGCCTGAAATGAGTGCCGCAGGGATTACAGATGCTATTACCAAAGAAATGGAAACCGGATGGGCTGATTTTATTTGCTTAAATTTTGCCAATCCGGATATGGTTGGTCACACAGGTGTTTTTGAGGCTGTAATAAAAGCCGTAGAAACTGCAGACAAATGTGCAGAAACTGTGGTAAATAAAGGTTTGGAGCATGGTTATTCGTTTATTCTTTTGGCCGATCATGGAAACTCTGAATTTATGGTTAATGGTGATGGCTCTGCCAATACTGCACATACCACCAACCTGGTTCCTTGTATTTTAATTGATAAGGACTATAAAACCATTGCAGACGGTAAATTAGGCGACATTGCCCCTACTATTCTAAAAATATTAGGCGTGGCTATTCCAGCAGAAATGACAGGAAATGTTTTAGTATAATGGTTAAAAAACTTTATATCCTGGTATTGGCTTTGGCATTGTTTTCCTGCAATCAGCGAAAAGAAGCCGAAGCAAATACCGATTTATTGTATTTTGATATAAAAGGATATTTTGGAAAAGAAATTTCCCGCTTACAAAGACTAAATCCTATTGTTAATAAAACCGTTAGTGTAAATGGGGCAGCTGAAAGCAAAACAGCTAAAATTGCTGACTGGGCAAAAGAATTAGCCATCTTTGTTAATGCCGATATCAATAAAACATCGTGGAAAGGAAGTTTTAAAACAAAAGAGCAAGATGGCGTTGATATTTATACTTCCGATAATAAAAAAATCCCTATTAAGAAGGTTTCTATAACCTGGAACGGTCAGAAAGCAGGTAAAATAGAGATCATTATCGATAATAAAAATATCTTATACCAATCTCAGGATACGCTAACTTACAGCCCAGATAGCCTTTACACGATCAAAAAGCAACAGAAAATTAGATTGCTAAAAGAAAAGAAGTATTCAGTTATTGGAAAGCTGAAATAAAAAAAATGGGACTCGATAATATTCCAGTCCCATTTTTCTTTAAGGTTATATTTTATTTTAGGCTAGCAATCTGCGCCTTATCGTAGGTTACCCAATCAATAATATCTTTTCTTAATGGCTGCAAGGTTAATACCTTCTGAAAATCCGCGATAGAATTATTGAACAAAGCTACACAAGCCGCTTTTTCTTCTTTTTTCTTTGCTTTAAAAGATCTGAAAATTGCATAATCCTTGTAAGCTAAGCCACGGTTCTGAAACATTTGGGCGTCCTCATCACCATTAATTTCAATGGCTTTTGTAAAATCTTTGATAGATGCCAAATAAAAGTTCTCGCGCATGCTATTTAACGATTCTTTAGGATCGTTAGCGATTTTTACCCTTGCTATCCCACGGTAATAATATGCAGAAACCTCAGACGGCTTGATGGTTAATAAACGGCTGTAAGTAGCAATACATTTTTCGTATTCGCGGTTTTGGAAATAAGAATATCCAAGCATCTGGAGCACGGTTGCATTATCAGGAGTTTTGGCATCAGCTTTTTCTAATTGTATCGCGGCAGTTTTAAAATCACCTTTCATCATAGCCTGCATGCTTCTTTCGTAATTGCTTTGTGCGAAACTACTAGTTGATGTAAAAATAATTAATCCTAAAATCGCCTTTTTAAAATAGTTCATGTATGAGTAATAAGTTTAATAAATCTAACGCCTAACCAAATTTATAGGAGAAATTTTTTGCAATATAATCCTATTCTGATAATTTAAAAGTTTTTAATTTTCTTTCATTCAAAACCAAATGCCCTAAACATTAGCTTAAACGCTAAAATATGCTTTATATGATATTGGCGAAAACATTTATATTACTCTGCCTTTTTAACATAAGATTAATATTATTTTCACTTTGGCACAAGAGTTGAATTTAATAACTTAATACCAAAATTAAACAAAGTGAATACGATTAAACTGCCAGTTTGTCGTTAGCGGAAAATGTGATAATGAGTAAACAAGATATATTTGATTTCCATACAGCAATGCCAATCATAAATGAGGATACCGAGTTTTTTCCCTTAATGTCTCAACAAGACGAAGAGGAAATGAACAATGAAGAAACGCCCGAAACGTTGGCCATATTGCCCTTGCGAAACACAGTTTTATTTCCAGGAGTAGTTATCCCTATTACGGTTGGAAGAGACAAATCGATTAAGTTAATTAAGGAAGCTTACAAAGGGAACAAGATTATTGGGGTTGTTTCTCAAAAAGATGTTTCCATTGAAGACCCTACTTTTGAGCAGCTTAACACGGTTGGTACAGTTGCAAACATCATTAAGCTGTTGCAGATGCCTGATGGAAATACCACCGTAATTATCCAGGGCAAACAACGGTTCAGTTTAATTGAAGAGGTGCAGAACGAACCTTACATTAAAGCAGTTGTTAAAAAATTCGAAGAACAAAAGCACAAAGCAGATAAAGAGTTTAAAACATTAATCGCTTCTATCCGCGAAATGTCTGCTCAGATTATCCAGCTGTCACCAAATATTCCAAGCGAAGCCAGTATTGCACTTAAAAACATTGAGAGCAATTCATTTTTGATCAATTTCATTTCATCAAATATGAATGCCGAAATGGCCGATAAGCAAAAAATCCTTGAAATGGATAAATTGCAGGAAAGAGCGCAAAAGGTAATGGAACTTTTAATGGTCGAATTGCAGATGCTGGAGCTGAGAAATCAGATCCAATCAAAAGTACGTACCGATTTAGACAAGCAACAACGTGATTATTTTTTAAATCAACAGCTAAAAACCATTCAGGAAGAATTGGGAGGCAGTTCTGCCGATTTAGAATTTGATGCTTTACAAGAAAAGGCCAAGAAGAAAAAATGGGCTAAACCAGTTGCCGAACATTTTGATAAGGAGCTAGATAAGTTGGGTAGAATGAACCCTGCTGCACCAGATTACTCTGTTCAGTTAAATTATTTAGAACTTCTTTTAGATTTACCTTGGAGTGAGTTTACGAAAGATAATTTCGACCTAAAAAGAGCACAACGTATCTTAGATAAAGATCACTTTGGTTTAGAAAAAGTTAAGCAACGCATTATAGAATACTTAGCCGTTTTAAAATTAAAGCGTAATATGAAAGCGCCAATCTTATGTTTGGTTGGCCCTCCGGGAGTTGGTAAAACATCTTTAGGGAAATCTATTGCAAAAGCTTTAGGCCGTAAGTATGTACGTATGGCTTTAGGCGGTATCCGTGATGAAGCAGAAATCCGTGGTCACCGTAAAACTTATATTGGAGCAATGCCAGGTCGTATTATTTCGTCTATTAAAAAAGCGGGGGCAGATAATCCTGTTTTTGTTTTGGATGAGATTGATAAAGTAGGAACCGACCACCGTGGCGATCCATCATCAGCCTTACTTGAAGTATTAGACCCTGAACAAAACAGCGCCTTCTACGATCATTATGTAGAAATGGATTACGATTTATCCAACATCCTGTTTATTGCAACAGCAAATTCTTTAAGCACCATACAACCTGCTCTGTTAGATCGTATGGAAATTATCGAAGTAAATGGATATACGATTGAAGAGAAAATAGAGATCGCCAAGAAATATCTGTTGCCTAAACAAAAAGAAAACCATGGTTTACAAACTAAGGATATTAACCTAAAAACTCCGCTGATCGAAAAAGTGATTGAAGATTATACCAGAGAATCTGGTGTGCGTGGTTTGGAGAAAAAAATAGGTTCTTTAGTGCGTGGTGTGGCCACAAAAATTGCGATGGAAGAAACCTACGATTCAAATTTAAGCAATGATGATGTAGAGCGCATTTTAGGTGCCCCAATTTACGATAAAGACTTATACGAAGGCAATGAGGTGGCGGGAGTAGTAACAGGTTTAGCCTGGACAAGCGTAGGGGGTGATATTTTATTCATCGAATCGAGCTTAAGCCCAGGAAAAGGAAAATTAACCTTAACAGGTAACCTTGGCGATGTAATGAAAGAATCGGCGGTTATAGCGCTAGCATACTTACGTGCCCACGCAGCCGAATTTGATATAGACTACAGTTTATTTGACAACTGGGATGTCCACGTTCATGTGCCTGCAGGCGCTACGCCAAAAGACGGACCTTCGGCTGGGGTAACGATGCTTACCGCCCTAACGTCGGCATTTACACAGCGTAAGGTAAAACAGCATTTAGCTATGACTGGTGAGATTACCTTACGGGGAAAAGTACTTCCGGTTGGTGGCATCAAAGAAAAGATCCTAGCTGCAAAAAGGGCAAACATTAAAGAAATTATCCTTTGCAAAAGCAACCGTAAAGATATTTTAGAGATTAAAGAAAGTTACATCAAGGATTTAAAATTCCATTATGTAACCGAAATGAGTGAAGTAATCGAGTTGGCTTTAACCAAAAACAAGGTTAAAAAACCTTTAGATTTAAGTGTTAAAATTGCGCCGATTGTAAACTAATTGCTAATTCTTTTGGATTAACAATCAAAAATCCAATTACAATAAATACTTTTATAGCCTAGGTAATTGCCTGGGCTTTTTTATGAGATCATTTTTATTCACTATAGTTTTTTGTTTGGTTGTTTCAACCAGTTTCGCTCAATCCTTTAAAAACGAATTCGGTTTTAAAACCGAAAACGATGCTTATTTGGCTACTTTAAATGATCGATATTATACCAACGGATTATTTATTTACTTCCGCCATGCCATTAATACCGAAAAGCTTTCAGATAAAATAGAGAAAAAGACCTATGAAATTTCTGCCGGACAGAAAATGTATACGCCTTATTGGGGCCAAGTTCCTAACAAAGAAGATCAGGACAGGCCTTTTGCAGGTTATCTTTATGCAGGTGGTGCATATTCGGTTTTCTATAAAAATGAGAGCGTTTTAAAAACCAGTGTAGAATTGGGAACGGTTGGCCCTAATTCGCTTGCTCAAACAGCACAACGTTTCCTACATAAAACCGTAGGTTTTTATACTCCTGCAGGTTGGGATTACCAGATTAAAAATGAACTGGCCGTAAACCTTGCCGCAAATTATAGCAAGTTACTTTTTAGACCAGAAGATCCTATTGTGGATATCAGTGCCCAGGGTTATGCCAACTTGGGGACAACTTTTTCGGGTTTGGGTGCATCGGTGCTTTTTAGGGCCGGTAAACTAAATCAATTGTTCAACAGTGCATATCATAACGCGGTGATTGGAAATTCGAAAACAAAAAGCTTAAACAATTCGGAATTTTTCTTGTATGTAAAACCACAGCTAAACTTTGTTGCCTACGATGCCACTATACAGGGAAGTCTTTTTAACGACAACAGTCCATTAACTTTTGGGGTAAAACCGATTGTTTTTGAGCAACAGTTTGGTGTAAATTATAGTTCAAAAAGATTTACTGCCGATTTCAATATCATTTTTAAAACCAAAGAAGTTAAAAGTGTGGCTAAAGCACAGAATTACGGTGGTTTGAGTTTGTATTATCGGTTTGGAAAAAGTTAGGTAATTGTTTGATTGCTAATATTGTTGAATAGTTAACTGAAAATTGCCAACTGTAAAAAGGTTAATTGATAATTGCAGTATATGAAAAAAACGACCTTTATCTGGTCTTAGCGTCTCGCCAAGACCTTTTTTATTTGAATTAAGGCTTAAGCGTATTGGTTAAGCATCTCTCTTGTTATATAGACCCTGAAATAAATTCAGGGAGACGACTCTTAAGAACTAACATCTACAGAAGATTGTTAAAAACATATTATTAATCGAACTCAGATTAATAATAATAATAAAAGTATTAAAAATCAGTTACTTTCCGATTTCTTTTCTTTTCAGCTGTAGAGGCCTTATTCTTTAATCTTTTTTGAATAACCGCTTTAGGGATTTTAGTTGCTTTTCGCTTCTTCTGAACGTGTAACGATCGCTTTAACAATTCAATCAACTTGGCAACTGTTTTCTCTTTATTGAGTAACTGGCTCCTATCCTCTTGGGAAACAATATGTAACAGTCCTTCAGAATCTAATCGATTTTCCAGTTTTTCTTTTAAGCGTGTTTTTTCGTCTTCGTCCAAATAAAAAGCTGTTTCCAGGTCGAAAATTAATTCTACCTTACTCGAAACTTTATTTACATTTTGCCCACCCTTACCACCACTTCTGGAAGTTTTGAAAGTAACAGACCGTAAAATTTCTTCTCTTATAGGCAACATGCTGCAAAAATAACTATTTGTAACAGGAATAAAAACAGGCTATTCTTCTTTAGCTCTATTTACAGCTATAGTTTTTTTCGATTGTAAAGTCAATGCCATCGGTAGATTTAACAACCAATTTATTTACGTTTCCGTCAACATCTTTTACATAACTATAAGTTTCCGCTCCTGAAGATATTTTTTTCTGACTTGGTAAATTTTTAGAAAGTTTACCAAAATATCTTTTTAATGGACTGTACAACACAAATGGCAGGTTAATTTTTTTCTCATAAATAAAAAAATTCTCAACAGCTGGTTCTGATCCATACTCAATAATTATTGCTTTACCATCATTTATCTGGTAAGAGGTTAAATTTCCATTTAGATAGCTATATTTTTCTACAATATTTAAATTGCTATTGCGATTATCAACATACTTTACCTCAGCTAAATATCCTTCAACATTATAGCTATATTCGATATTTTCACCTTTATTGCTTGTTTTAACCTTAATTCTACCTTTTTCGTCCAATTTATAAGATTGAATGTTATTTGGCTCATTTACAATAATTTCTGAGGCTGAGTAGGTATATGAGGTTTCTATCCCAAAAGAATTATTCTTTATCTTTATTACCCGACCATCGGCATCATAAAAATAATCATAGCTTTCGTTTTCATTAAAAGACTTATAAACTCCATGACCAGCCAGGCATGAATTATTACCTGCAATTACATCTTCCGGAGTAACTTTATCTTTTGAACAGGATAATAAAAATATTGTAAGTACTGCTTGAAAAATAATTGAGTAGCGCTTTATTAGCATATTAAATGTTGTGCATTAATTTTCATCTAATATATTAAAAAATCTGTTTTCCCTATTTATCCCCATCTAAATTTATTATCAATGCTTTGAATAACAGGAATAAAAATAGATTATCCTCCCTCGTTCGATTCGCTTACCTTTCTACGTAAATCTACAATATACTTATCCAACTGGTATTTCTCCCCTATACTGCCTACCAAGTGAAGTTTCCCTAACATTGTTTTTTGCCATTTTTTCTTCTAGTTGTTCATCTAAATACCATTGCAAAATTTAAATGTCTCTGACGGTAAAAAAAATCGGCATACCCCTCTAAACCCACCTGGGTTTTTAACCATAAAGTAACTCTCAGATAAACTTGCGCCGATTCGGCTTACAGCTCAACCCGGTAATTCAGCGCCGCTAACACTTTTCAGATAATAAAAATCCTTATTTATTTTTATAATTAAACACATTCAAATAAATCAAATTTTTAGCATTATCTTGTTTAAAATCTATCTTTATATTCTCAAAAAATTCAGCATTCTGTTTCTATTTTTTACCTTTGCGCTACGATGAAGAAAAACCTGGTAATAGCAATAGATGGCTATTCATCTTGCGGAAAAAGTACTTTAGCAAAAGCACTGGCTAAAAAATTAGGTTTCATTTATGTAGACAGCGGAGCGATGTACCGCGCCGTTACGCTATATTTCTTAAGAAACAACATCGATATTACTGATGATGCTAAAGTTGTTGATGCTTTACAGCACATCGAACTGAATTTCCACTCCCGCGATTACGAATCCCATATTACGCTTAATGGTGAAGAGGTTTCTGATGAAATCCGCTTAATGCCCGTTTCTGAAAATGTAAGCGAGGTTTCGGCACATAAAATTGTGCGGCATGAAATGGTGAAACAACAACAACGCATGGGCAAATCGAAAAACATCGTCATGGATGGCCGTGATATTGGTACTACCGTTTTCCCTGAAGCCCCTGTGAAATTTTTTATGACGGCCGATCCGAAAATAAGGGCTGAACGCAGATTTAAGGAACTGGAGAGTAAAGGCAATAACGAAACTACGCTGGAAGAGGTTTTTGAAAATCTTGCCCATCGCGATTATGCCGATACCACCCGTAAGGAAAGTCCGTTGGTTAGGGCTGATGATGCCATTATTTTAGATAATACAGATCTTACACAGGAAGAACAATTAGACTTTGCATTGGAAAAAGTGCAACCGTTTTTGGCTCATTAGTTCATTGTTTAAATCGGTTAACTGATATCTGTCGCTGCATCCCAATGCATGGCCTAGTTAATCGTCTTAAGGTTAGGGTTTTTAAACTAAATAGATTTCTCCATTCCGCGGTGCTCCAGTCGAAATGACGTATCTCTGAGGTTAATTGTTAATCGGTTAACTGGTTCCAAGCTATGGGCTACAAGACGATCAGCCATGAACTATCTGACTATTGGCCTTTGACTTCAAAATAATTTCATATTTTTAGCACCCAACCCAAATGTTACTATGAAATTAAAATCAATTTATCTTGCAGTATTATTTTTATCGCTTACTATCCTCAACGCCAATGCCCAGAAAGGCTGGATCAATCTCTTTAATGGAAAAGATTTAAAAGATTGGAACATTAAAATTGCCAAACATGACTACAAAGAAAATTATGCCAATACTTTTCGTGTAGAAAATGGCGTAATGAAGGTGAGTTATGATGGATACAAAGAATTTGACCAACAATACGGACATATTTTCTACAAAAAACCTTTTTCAGCCTATCTTTTAAAAGTAACCTACCGCTTTGTTGGCGATCAGGCTAAAGGTGGTGAAGGCTGGGCAACCAGAAATAGTGGTGCCATGTTACATTGCCAGGATCCGGCAACGATGTTGAAAGATCAGGATTTCCCGATTTCGATTGAAGCCCAAATTCTTGGCGGAGATGGTGAACATGAACGCCATACCAGTAACGTATGCACACCTGGAACACTAATTAATTATAATGGAAAACTATTTACCGGACACTGCTTAGATTCTAAGTCGAAAACCTATGCAGGCGATCAATGGGTAACGGCAGAATTTTTGGTTTTAGGTGATTCGGTTGTAAAACACATTATAGCAGGCGAAGTGGTTTTAGAATACACTAAACCTCAAATTGGTGGTGGCAATGTTTCTAATTTCAATCCGAAAGTTAAAATAGACGGCAAAGCATTAACATCAGGTTATATTTCATTACAGAGTGAAAGCCACCCGATAGAATTTAAAACCGTGCAACTTTACGATTTGGAAGCGTACATGAAAGATAAAGCAAAACTGGATAAGGTATTGGCTAAAATATTAAAAGAGTAAACCATATTGCTACCCAGTTGTTAAATCATGATGTAAAAAGCCCCGCGCCTAAATTTATACGATGCTCAACACCCATTTGTTTAAAACCCTTGCCCTGCTATTTTTTCTTTTAGTTGCCAACATTACTTTTGGGCAAACTGCTTACAAAGTAAAAGACATTCCCGACCCAAAAAACAATGGTGGAGGTTACGTAAGTGATCCTGATAGCATTTTAGGAAGCAGTGCGGTTTCGGATTTAAATAATACCATTGCCCAGTTTGAGCATGAAACCAATGTTCAGGTAGCTGTGGTGATTGTTAACGATTTCGATCATGATAAAGAAGATTTCGATTTTGCATTTGAGCTTTTTAATACCTGGGGAATTGGTTCAAAAACCAGCAATAACGGCTTATTGTTATTTATCTCAAAAGATCGGCGAAAGTACCGCTTCATTACCGGAACGGGAATTGAAGGTGTATTGCCGGATGTAAAGCTTAAACATATTGCCGAACAGAACCTCTTACCAGCTTTCAGGCAAAATGATTTCAGCACTGGAATAACGAATACCATTAATGCCATTGGCGTAATTATTTTAAACCCTGAACATAAATCAGAGCTCAATCAGTTTTTTACCCAACACGAAAGCAACAGTTCACTCGAAAATTTTTGGCTTCCTACGGGAATTATCCTACTGATATTTTGGGGGGTGTTCAAAATTGTGAACAGGCAAGCCAAAAATGGTTTAAATCTAAAAGGCTTTGACAAGAAAAATAGTTATGACGCTACGATAGCTAAAGGCTGTGGCGTGGCTTTCTTTATTGTATTTGTTTCTATTTTTATTTTTGTTTTTACTGGTGCTTTTGAGCTGTTTGAAAAGATAAAATTAGCACATATCCCTTATATTCTTTTTTCTATCCTGGCCATATTGCTTTTCTTTCGTTATCTTTTCTATTTGTCGGCATTAAGAAAAGCACACCAGGACGATAAAAATTTCTTTGATGCTGTTGTGGCTTTCCACAAAAGGAACTGGTGGTTAGTTCTTTTCTCACCCATAATTTTAATTGCAATTATATTCCATTTAATTAAGCGCGTTAAAACGATTGATCGTTTCAAACCAGTTTTGGATAGTAAAAACAACCCGATGATCAGAGTAGATCGCGATATCAATATAGAAGGAAAACCCTTTTTAACGGCAGGGCAACGTAAAGAAGAAGTTGTTTTAGCTTATGATTACGATATTTGGGAAAGTGCCGACCATAAAGAACATATTATTAAAGCATGGCCAGCGGAAAAATACAACAGTTATACAGAATGCCCCGAATGCGCTTTTAGGACATACAAACTGAATGAACGCGTTACAGTTAAACAGGCTACTTATAGTCACGAAGGGCAAGCAAAGCTGATAAATGAATGCAGTTTTTGTAAAAAAACAGAATTTATAAAGTGGATCACATTAGCTATGTTGGTCGAATCGAGTTCGTCATCAGGTTCCTCTTCATCAAGCAGCAGCTCATCCTCTTCATCATCAAGCAGTAGCTGGGGCGGCGGCAGTAGCAGTGGTGGCGGTACTGGCGGAAGCTGGTAATTCGGCTTGTTTATTACATAAGATGCTTTGACTTTGTTGAAAGTTTTTTTTTAAGGAGAGGAACAGTACCTTTTTTCAATCTTATCCCCTCCTATTAAAAGTATTTTCTAATTTTGAAACACTTAGCACGGTGTTTGCTTATAGCGTGTTTGCAATTACCGATTAACTGTTTCGCAGAATCCAATACTTATGAATAGAATTTTCTTCCTCCTCATCGCTCTTTTTATTTTTACTAACCGTTTAAGTGCACAAGAAACTTATAGGGTTAAGGCCGACAAGTTGCGTGTAAGAGAAAGCAGCGATCCGAAAAGCAAGGTTATTGGAAATATTGCTCAAAATGAAAACATTACGGTACTAGATGCCAACAATGCCAAGTTTTACAAAGTAAAATTTAAAAACCGAGAAGGTTGGGTAAGCAAAGATTTCATCGAAAAAATTGCTCCTGCTGCTAAACCAACAACTCCTTCTCAGGCAAATACTGCACAGCCCTCAGCTATCCCTCAAACGGCGGCAAGCGCCGACATGTATCGTGTAACTGCAGACGATTTACGGGTTAGGCAACAAGCTGACCCGAAAAGTAAAATTGTTGGATACCTGCCTAAAGATGAAAATGTTGCCGTGATCGATTCATCAAATACAAGCTTTTATAAAATTAAGGTTACCAATGGTGAAGGATGGGTGAGTAAAGAATTTTTGGTCAGAATTTCTCCTGTAAAAGCAGCAGCCGAAAAAACAAGCATTGCAGCATCAGTACCTCAAGAAAACAAAGATTATACGAACATCATCTTTTTTGCGGTTGTGGCCTTAGTACTAATTACCATTTTATATTTTTCGATCAAATATGCCAGCGGCAATAAATTTTTGATCGGTTTTGCAGCAATTGTAATTCTGGTAACCGGGTATTTCTGCTACATTACATTTATACAGGCAAAAGTGGTAACAGGTACTTTTGCAAGCAACGAAGATATACAATACAAAACCTTCAATTTTAAATCGAAAGATTCGGTAACCGTTACCGATGCTTATACTGATTCTATTTTCACCTCGAAATATGTTATTGAGGGCGATATGATCAAGCTCTATGATCAGCAGAACACGATTATGTTATTAATCAGAGATGATCAAACATTAATTGGCGAAGGTTTTACAAGGGGGACTTTTACGAAAAAATAGAATTAAATATCACATCAAACGTTCCTACGGAACGAAAAAACATACTTTTTTTTCTACCCATGAATCCCTACGGAACGCTTGGTCTTTAACAAACAGCCATACGCCACCTAATTGGGAGATTTGCGGATGAAAGATGAGGCCGGCAACTTTAGCACTTTCATATGCCGTCCCATCGGGACGCTTGCTAGGTAGCAAATAACAGATGTTATTTGTGTTTCGTTCCGTAGGAACGTTTGGTAGATTTGTGCACAGCCCTTCGTTTTAAACCTGATAGAGCGGAATAGCCCGGAACGTAGTGAGGACTATAAGCGATAGCAGGACTGCTGTTCCCGATGAAATACGGGGCGCTCATTTTCAAATAATTAGCATAACTAAGCGATTATACGCTAAAATAAAACAGCTACATTTTGGAAAAACATGTGGTAAACTGAAATAACCACCCCGCCTTTCAGGCACCCCTCCAAGGGAGGGGAATTATAAAGAGCTAAAAATCAGCAAGATTTATTAAAAAAATCTTTTCTATTAATTAAAATATTTTTACCTTTGCAGTCCCTAAATAGGGAAAAAAGGAGATAATTAATTAATGGCTAAAAAACAAGTAGCAGAAAAAGAATTAGCAGCTAAAACAGCTGAACTTCAGGGAGAAGGCGGACGCCTAACTGAAAAAGAAACTATTGAATCAGAAGCTGATTCAGTTTCGATCGAATCGATCAAATCATCATTGGCTACACCATCGGAAGATTTCGATTGGGATGCAGATGAAAAAGTTTTCGGTAATTACAATGATGCAGACCGTAAAAAGTTTGAAGATATGTATGCTGGAACATTCAATCAGATCACTAAAGGTGAAATCATCAGTGGTATCGTTGTTTCAATCAACAACAAAGATGTAGTATTAAACGTAGGTTTCAAATCGGACGGTTTAGTTTCTACTTCTGAATTCCGTGATACACCAGATCTTAAAATCGGCGATTCAGTTGACGTTTTCGTTGAAGCACCAGAAGATGCTAACGGTCAATTGATCCTTTCCCGCAAAAGAGCAAAAACCCAAAGATCATGGGAAGCAATTAACGAGGCTCTTGAAAATGATAGAATCATCAACGGTTTCGTTAAGAGCCGTACTAAAGGTGGTTTAATTGTTGATATCATGGGCGTTGAAGCTTTCTTACCAGGATCTCAAATTGATATTAAACCAATCCGCGATTACGATGTATACGTGGGTAAAACAATGGAATTCAAAGTTGTTAAAATTAACCATGAGTTTAAAAACGTAGTTGTTTCTCATAAAGTGTTAATTGAAGACGATTTAGAAAGCCAAAAAGTAGAGATCGTTTCTAAATTAGAAAAAGGTCAGGTATTGGAAGGTACTGTTAAAAACATTACTGATTTCGGTGTGTTCATCGATTTAGGTGGTGTTGATGGTTTACTTCACATTACTGATATTTCTTGGGGCCGCATAGAGCATCCAAAAGAAGTATTATCATTAGATGAAAAAATCAACGTGGTTGTTTTAGATTTCGATGATGAGAAAAAACGTATCGCTTTAGGCTTGAAACAATTAACTCCACACCCTTGGGAGAACTTAAGCACCGACATCCAAGTTGGTTCTAAAGTAAAAGGAAAAATCGTAACTGTTGCAGATTACGGTGCTTTCTTGGAAATCATCCCAGGTGTTGAAGGTTTAATCCACGTTTCTGAAATGAGCTGGTCACAAAACTTAAGAAATCCACAAGAATTCTTAAAAGTTGGTGACGAGATCGAAGCTGAAGTTTTAACTTTAGACAGAGACGAGCGCAAAATGAGCTTAGGTATTAAACAATTATCTAACGATCCATGGCAAGAAGTTGCTGCTAAATTCCCAGTTGGAAGCAAGCATACAGCTACAGTTAAAAACATGACTAACTTCGGTGTTTTTGTTGAAATCGAAGAAGGTATTGATGGTTTAATCCACATCTCTGATTTATCTTGGTCTAAAAAAGTAAACCACCCTAACGAATTCACTAAAGTTGGTGATGTATTAGACGTTGTTGTTTTAGAACTTGATGTTGATAACCGTAAATTAAGCTTAGGTCACAAACAATTGGAAGAAAACCCTTGGGATACTTTCGAAACGATCTTCACTTTAGATTCGGTTCACCAGGGTACTGTTGTTAAAGTAACTGATAAAGGTGCTGTTATTGCTTTACCATATGGTGTAGAAGGTTTCGTACCAACTAAACACATGGTTAAAGAAGATGGTACTTCGGTTAAAGCTGAAGAAACCAATGACTTCAAAATCATTGAATTCAACAAAGAAGCAAAACGTATCGTAGTATCTCACGCCCGTATTTGGGAAGAGGTTAAAGCTGAAGCTGTTGCTGAAGAAAGAGCAACTAAGAAAAAAGAAGCTAAAGCTGCTGTAACTGCGGTTAAAAAAGTTAAAGATTCTGTAGAGAAATCTACTTTAGGAGACTTAGACGTATTGGCTCAATTGAAATCGCAATTAGAAGGCGAAGAAAGCAAAGCTAAAAAAGGCTAGTTCTTTTTAACTGATCATATTAATCCCGATAGCGAAAGTTATCGGGATTTTTTTTTAACACCAATTTATCGTCATTTCGAGCGGAGTGCAACGAAGTCGAGAACCACGAAGTGCGCAGCGAAGCTAAATCTTACTGTGATAGATCTCTCTCCCGAAAGTTCGGGACTGCGCTTCAGTCGAGATGACGATTTGCCTATTAAATCAGAATTTCAAGCTAGGTTTTATGTAACAAAGTGATTCGTTCTACCAAACCTTTTTCTTTAGAGCGTCTATTATTACTACTTTTGAAAAGGTAACCTACCCTTTCAGTATGAGAAAAATTATCCTTTTGCTCTTAACAATCATTTCCCTCAAACTTTCTGCTCAGGAAATTAATATCATTCCCCAACCAGTTTATATTAAAATTGAAGCAAATAAAAAATCACTTACGATAGACGCAAAAACTCAAATCGTTGTAGTTGATTCTTCATTATTGAATTCTGCTAATTTCCTAATTAATTATCTTCAACAGTATTACAACCTGAAGCTAAACATAACAAGTGTTACGCCAACTAAAAATTTCATTAGCCTAATTTTAAATACGCGTATCAGTGAATTTGACGATGCTTATCTTTTAAATACTTTAGATGGCGGAGTTTCCATTATCGGCACATCAAAACCCGGAGTATTTTATGGTATGCAATCATTAATACAACTTTTGCCAACATCTATAATAAATCCTTTAACCTTACCATCTGTAAATATCATTGATCATCCCCGCTTCGATTATCGTGGAATGCATCTGGATGTAAGTCGCCATTTTTTCGACGTAGCCTTTGTAAAACAGTACATTGATTATTTAGCGCTTCATAAAATGAATTATTTTCATTGGCATTTAACTGATGACCATGGCTGGCGGATTGAAATCAAAAAATACCCTAAGCTTACTGAAATTGGGGGCTGGAGAAATGGCAGCATTATTGGCTTGTGGCCCGGACAAGGAAACGAGCATATAAAATATCAGGTTTTGCCAGCAGAAGTAAAAATTACACCAAAAGATGCCGTTATTAAAACCGATGGTATTCGTCACGGTGGTTATTACACGCAAGAACAGATTAAAGATGTGGTTGATTATGCTGCTAAACGTTACATCACCATCATTCCAGAGATTGAAATGCCTGCGCATAGCATGGCCTTATTGGCTGCTTACCCGGAATTAGGAACAACACCAGATAAAAAATACGAAGTTGCACAAACCTGGGGCATGATGAACAAATACAACAATGTACTCCAGGCTTCCGACACGACTTTTAAATTTCTGGAAAATGTATTAACTGAGGTAATGGCTTTGTTCCCATCGCAATACATCCACATTGGTGGCGATGAAGCCTCCAAAGTGTGGTGGAAACAATCTGCTGTTTCGCAACAGATTATGAAAGCCAATGGTTTGAAAAATGAAAGTGAACTGCAAAGTTATTTCATCCGGAGAGTGGAGCAATTTGTAAATAGCAAAGGCAAAACCATTATCGGCTGGAATGAAATTTTACAGGGCGGTTTAGCCCCTAATGCAGTTGTAATGAGCTGGCAAGGCGAAAAAGGTGGTATAGATGCTGCAAAACAAAACCACAAAGCCATTATGACACCCGAAAATAAGATGTATTTTAACCATGGGCAGTTTGTAAAAGAAGATAGCCTGGCTGCAAATAAGTTTTCGCCCTTGATTGATGTTTACAATTATGAGCCCATACCAGCTGAACTTACTGCCGAACAGGCGCAATACATTTGGGGGGCACAGGGCTGTTTATGGAGCGAGTACATTACCAATCCAGCAAAAGTACAATACCTGCTTTTTCCAAGATTAGACGCCTTGAGCGAAATTCTGTGGAGCCCAAAAGAAAAAAGGAATTATTTAGATTTTCAAAAAAGACTAAAAACACAGTTTAAACGCTACGATTTAATGGGAATAACCTATTCGAAAAGGTATTTAGAAAATTAATATCTTTTTTAAAGAAGCGTCTTTTGACGTTGGTCTATTATAAAAATAAAATGCAATCTTTGCATTAAAAATTAAACCATGCGTAAACTATTTGCCGTCCTTTCTACTATCCTAACCATATTTGCCATTAAAGAAACGGTGTATGTATTTACTTCTACTGCCCCAGACATGGTTAAGCAAAAAGCCATTATGATTGTAATTGCTTTAAGCATTACCATACCATTAATCATTTTAACACTTTGGCTTTGGTCGCCGGGCAGAAAGAAAAATCGTCAACAAAATTAAACAATAAACTTACTTTTCAAATCAGGTGTTGGTACCCAACAACTCTCCTGCCTGCCCCACCATCTGTAACGGTTTCTGGCGATAATATCGTAAACCCAATCGCGGATAAATTTGGGAACAATGAGAAATGCATAAAGAAGTGGGATCAATCCATTGAGTTTTCGGGCTACACGCAGTGCCGCTGAAGATTTAGTATAGAGTTTTCCATCCTCCAGCAATAAAATGGTATTCAATTTTTCTAAATCAACGTTAAATTTCTGCAGCATTTCTTTGGCGTAATCACCCTGTAGCGCCGTAAATTTGAATTGATCCTTTTTATCGTGCGCAATAACAAACTGAACCGATGCATTGCAAAGATTACAAACGCCATCAAAGAAGATTACAGGTTGCTGGATCATATACTATAAAAATAGGGCTTTTTAATAAAATAAGTATCTTGTGAATGTCTAATAAAGTGTAAAGGCTATATTAGGGTGTCAATTCAATTCATTATGAAAAAATTGGAGATTGAAATTCATGTCCATACAGCGGTAGGGTATTCCTACAATAATTACAGATATGTACAGCTGGACTAACATTAAGATAAAAACTGAGTATGCTTTTCAAATCAACAACAGGGGATAGAAAATTGATTTTTAAATGTTGTAACAGAACAATTTAACTATTAAAAAATAAAACAATCGATCTTCAACTTTCTTACCTTAAAACATTTTTATATATTTGCCCAATCCTTCTTCAATGCAAAAGAAAACACTTCTTGACGGACAAAAAATTCAGATTACAATTAAGAGGCTCTGCCATCAATTAATTGAAAACCACGACGATTTCGCAAATACCGTTTTAATTGGCATCCAGCCAAGGGGTATTTTTTTGGCAGATCGCATTCATCAGGATCTTGAACAGATTCTGAAAAACAAGAAAATTTTAAAGGGAAACCTTGATATTACTTTCTTTAGAGATGATTTCCGCCGTAAAGACGGACTGGTTACCGCAAGCAGCAACTCGATCGATTTTATTATCGAAGGTAAAAAAGTAATCTTAATTGATGATGTACTTTGGACGGGTAGAACCATTAGGGCCGCGCTTGATGCCTTGCTTGCATATGGCCGCCCAGAGAAAGTGGAACTTTTGGTTTTAATAGACCGCAGGTTTAGCAGACATTTACCTATCGAGCCAGATTACATTGGGCATCAAGTAGATAGCTTAAACTCACAACAGGTAAAAGTAACCTGGGCGAGCGAAGGAAGTGAAGACAAAGTGATTTTAATATCCGAAAATAATAAATAAAAATGGCAGCAGAAAAACTATCAACCCGACATCTTTTAGGCATTAAAGATATTAACCGGAATGATATCGAATTGATTTTCGAAACTGCAGATAACTTCAAGGAAGTGATTAACAGACCGATTAAAAAGGTCCCTTCGCTCCGTGATATTACCATTGCCAATATCTTTTTCGAAAACTCTACCCGTACCAAACTTTCATTCGAACTTGCTGAAAAAAGGCTTTCGGCCGACGTGGTCAATTTTGCCGCTTCCTCTTCGTCGGTGAGCAAAGGCGAAACCCTTATCGATACCGTAAACAACATCTTATCCATGAAAGTTGATATGGTGGTGATGCGCCATCCTTATGCCGGTGCAGGTCAGTTTTTAAGTAAACATGTAAAGGCCCAAATTGTAAATGCCGGAGATGGTGCGCACGAGCACCCAACACAGGCCTTACTTGATGCATTCTCCATTCGTCAGAAACTTGGCGATGTTGCTGGCAAAAAAGTGGTAATAGTGGGCGATATCCTGCACTCTCGTGTAGCGATCTCAAACATCCTTTGCCTGCAGCGTTTAGGCGCAGAAGTAATGGTTTGCGGACCAACAACCTTAATCCCAAAACACATCCATCAACTTGGCGTAAAAGTTGAGCATAATTTAATTAAAGCCCTGAACTGGTGCGATGTAGCAAACATGCTGCGTATCCAATTGGAGCGCCAGGACATTAAATATTTCCCATCATTAAGGGAATACGCCATGATGTACGGCTTAAACAAACAGATCTTAGATAACCTTGATAAAGAAATCATTGTCATGCACCCTGGTCCTATAAACAGAGGGGTTGAGATTACCAGCGATGTGGCCGATAGTAAACAATCGATTATTTTAGAACAGGTAGAAAACGGAGTAGCAATAAGAATGGCTGTGCTGTATTTGTTGGCAAGCCAGGGGTAGGTTAGTTCATTTGTCATTGGTTCATTTGGGCATGTTTGGGAGTCCATAGTCATAAGTCTTGAGTCCAGAGTCTTGAGTTCATTGTTGATAGCTTATGGCAATTAACCAATTTATACGATTAACCAGTTAACCCTTCTAACAGATTGCTTTGTTAGCTGAAAAGCCGCCTCGCAATGACGGATGCGGCGGATACCAATGAACTATTGACAAATGAACCAGTGAACCTCTACCAGATGCGGCGGCACCAATGACGAATGTACTAATGACCAATGAACCCTTCAACTTTTCCACATTCGTTCACCCCTTAATACCAAACCAAAAATCCTATCGTTAACTTGTGTTATTAACAGATGTTAATTACTTCTGTTGATAAGCTTTGATACTATTTCTAATTTAGTACCAACCATATTTGAAACCAATGCAGAAAAAATACTTACTAATTCCGCTACTTTTAGCAGGAAGTTTTAGCACCTACGCTCAGGTTAGCGCTGTGCAGAACCTCAACAAAAACTATCAAACGGGCTTAGAATTATTAGACAAAGAAAAATACACTGCAGCTGCCCAACAGTTTAAACTTGTTGAGCTGCAACGTTATAAACCTTCTACCCAAACGGAGAGCAATGCCGAGTTATCTTTACTAAAAGAGAATGCAAAGTTTTATGCTGCTGTTTGTGCTCTAGAGTTAACCAATAGCGATGCCGAAAGTTTGTTTCAGGCATTTATCCGCGATTATCCATTAAACCCGAACACCAAACTGGCTTATTTCTACGTTGGAAAAACTTATTTCAACCAGAAAAACTATAAAAAAGCTTTAGAATGGTTCGAAAAAACAGATCCTTCTACACTTTCGGGCAAACAAAGAAACGAATACCAGTTTAAACAAGGTTATGCTTATTTCGAACTAAAAGACTACGACAAAGCAGAACCTTTATTCGAAAAAGTTAAAAAAGAAGAAGGCGATTTTCAGGAAAGTGCTACCTACTACTTTGCTTATATCAATTACTTAAACAAAGAGTATAAAACGGCATTGGCCAACTTCGAAAAGTTAAAGGGCTCTCCTACTTATGAGGCCAGTTATCCATACTACATCACTTCGATGTATTACCTTGACGAGCGTTACGATGATGTAATCAGCTATGCTTTGGCAGCGATTCAAAAAACCAAACAACAGTTCGAACCAGAAATGTTGAGTTTGGTCGCAGCATCATACTTTGCAAAATCTGAATTCAAAAATGCTGAAAAGTATTTCGCCGAATATTATGCAAAAGATAAAAGCGAAACCAAAAACAATCTCTTCATTTACCAATACGGGTACTCTTTGTTCCAAAACAAAAAGTACAAGGAGTCGGTTGCTGTTTTAGAAAAACTAAATACCGATGATGTTTACCTTCAAAATGGTATGCATACTTTAGGTAAAGCCTTTATTCAATTGGGCGATAAACCAAAAGCGCAGAGTGCTTTTTTCAGGGCATCGCGCTTAAGTTTTGACAAGGGTATACAGGAAGAAGCATGGTTAAATTATGCCAAATTAAGTTACGAATTAGAATTCCATCAGCAGGCGCTAGAGGCCACACAGGGTTTCTTAAAAACTTTCCCAAAATCGCGTAAAATAAATGAAGCCAAAACTTTATTGGGCGAAGTTTTATTAACCACCAAAAACTATCAGGCGGCTGTAGATATTTTAGAACCTATTCCGGATAAAAACCTTGAGGCCAAAGAAGCTTACCAAAAAGTAACCTATTTCCGCGGATTAGAATTTTATAACGAAAGAGCATTCCCGAATGCATTATCGATGTTTTTACGTTCTGAAAAGTTTCCTGAAGACAACGAGATCAATGCCTTAAACACTTACTGGAAAGCTGAATCGATGTACGAGCTGCGTAAATTTGGCGAAGCAGTTACTACTTTTGAGAAATTCTTGAAAATGCCAGATGCCGATAAAACCGGTGTTTATAATTTTGCGAATTACGCTTTGGCCTACGCAGCTTTTGAAGATGAAAAATACAGCAAAGCCGCTACATATTTCGAAAAATTCCTTGCGGGTAGCGATAAAGACCAAAAAACGATTGATGATGCCACTATCCGTTTAGCCGATTCATATTTCGTAAACAAAAACTATGGTGACGCAATGGCGAATTACAACAAGATCATCAGCCGCAAAACCACTTCAGAAGACTACGCCACTTTCCAGAAAGGAATGATCCAGGGATTGGAAACACAGTATGATGCAAAAATTGCGACTATGCAGAGCCTGTTGAATACTTTTCCAAATTCTAATTACGCTGATGATGCTGGCTTCGAAACCGCTTATACTTATTTCAACAAAGGCGATTTTGATAAATCTAAATCAGATCTTGTAGCCCTGGTAGCCAAATATCCACGCAGCAGTTATGTGGCAAAAGCGCTGGTAACCATCGGTTTGGTTCAATACAACCAGGATCAGGACGATGCCGCTTTAGAATCGTTTAAAAAAGTAATCCGCGATTACCCTACTGCCGATGAGGCCAAACAGGCAATGGAATCGATCAAGAACATTTATGTAGATCGTGGCGATGCAGATGGTTTTATCGCTTACGCAGCAACTACCCCACTCGGAAATTATTCGGGTTCGGAGCAAGACAATATCGTTTTTGCAGCAGCCAATAACACCTATTTAAAAGGCGATGCCAACGGTGCATTCCAGGCCGTAAATGCTTACTTTGATAAGTTCCCTAAAGCGAACCATGAAAAAGAAGCTAAATTTATCAGGGCAGAATCGCTGGTTAAATTAGGTCGTCCGGATGAAGCCATTCCTGATTACGAATTTATCTTAAACGACTGGACGAGCGATTACACCGAACGCTCTTTGGTGAGTATATCAACATTGTTCTTAAATCAGAAGAAATACAACGAGGCGATTGTTTACCTGAAAAGATTAGAAACTACCACTGATTACAAGTCGCACTATAGTTTTGCCATCAACAATCTGTTAAAGGCTTACACCGCCTTAAACATGCCTGATGACATGCTGAAATACGCACAGCTGACCAAAGAATCGGAAAAAGCTTCTGAGGAAGAAAAAAACAGTTCGAGCTTATATTCTGGCAAAGCCTACTTGTTAAAAGGCGATACCACAACTGCCATAAAAGAATTTAAAAATGTAGTGGCCAAAACAAAAACAGTTGCTGCAGCCGAAGCGAAATACAATTTAGCTTTATTGGAATACAACAAAGGTGATTTCAAAACCTCATCTAAAACCTGTTTCGATCTGGTTAACAACATGGCCGCTTACGACTACTGGGTGGCAAAGGCGTTTATCCTTTTATCTGATAATTATGTGGCCCTGAAAGACAATTTACAGGCAAAAAGTACACTTCTCAGTATAATTGATAATTACGAGGGCAAGGATGATATCATCCCTACAGCCAAAGAAAAACTAGAAAAACTAAACCAGAAGAAGTAGCATTATGAAATCGATTAAATATATATATAGTTCACTGTTTTTTTTAGCTGCTGGATTAATGACTGCACAGGCGCAGGATAAAAAGGCCGATGAAAAAGCAGTAGTAAATGAAGAAATTGAAGTTGTGCGCCCATATAAACCAATTTTGGCGGAGGCTGTAAAGCTGAGAAGAAGCCCGAATCTGGACGATGTTAAAACTTATAAAGCAAAATTAAATTACAGCATTTTGGATAGAAAGCTACAGTTGAACAGCGATATCCAAAAGCTACAGGCACAAGCTTTGGCCGAAGAAAAAGAAAGCATATTGGTTAACAATTACGTAAAAGGTGCATTCGGATCGTTGGCGACCCTTTTAGGCGAAGCTTATTTTAATACAGGTAAAGATGAAGGTTTACAGCTTGGTGGGTACTTTAAACATTTTAGTCAGGAAGGAAAGCTAAACAAGCAGAATAGCAGCAACCAACAGTTAAGTGTTTTTGGCCGTAGTATCTTGGATCAAAATACCGTTAGTGGCCGCATCAATTTTGAGCGCAATGGCACTTACTTTTATGGTATAGATGATGCCAGGCCTACGCTAAACCCTAACCCTTATAAACAAGCCTTAACCACCATTGAACTGGAAGGTGAGCTGGTAAAAAACTTTACCGAAGATGAGGATGCCTTTAGTTATGCATTAAAAGCCAATGGTTATATCTGGAATGATAAATTCAGTGCCAAAGAAAATTACCTGAGCTTAAATGGTTATGTGAACAAACGCATTAATTCGTTAAACTTAGGCTTGGCCGCATCAACGGAATTTGGTAATAGCAAAGATGCTTTAACCAGCGTTGGCAATAACCTGTTGCGTTTAAATCCGTATATCCGTTTACAGGTTAAAGGCGCTAAAATTACAGCAGGGATTAATTTTGTACAGGAATTTGGTGCTTTTAGCAGCTCTAAAATATTCCCAGCGGTTACAGCCGATTTCACCCTTATCCCCGATTATTTACAGGTTTTCGGAGAAGTTAAAGGTGATGTTAACAGAAACTCTTTAAAAAGCTTTACCGATGAAAACCCTTGGTTAAACAGCAATATTGTGGTTAAAAACACAGTTGAAAAGTTAAGTTTCAGCGCTGGTATTAAAGGAACCGGCGGACCGGGTTTTGGTTACAAAGCGCGTGTTTATGTAAAACAGTTTGATGATATGCCTTTATTCGTCAACAACTTTACTGATTTCAACAAATTTGATGTGATATACGATTTCGGTAAAACCAAATTAACAGGCTTAGAAGGCGAGATTTCCATTCAGGTAAGCGATGCCTTAAAATGGACAGGTAAATTAAACATCGACGATTGGAAACCTGCTTCAGAGACCTACTCTTGGTTTAAACCAGGGTTGAAAGTAAGTTCGAACTTTGTTTATACCTACAATAAAAAACTAAGCTTTAACGCTGGTGTTGTAATTCAGGATGATATTAAAGCTAAAGTATATACCGGCGCTCCTGTTCCCGCTTCACAATACATAATTCCCAATACCAATATAGAACTTATTGAAACGGTTAAAGGTTATGTAGATTTAGGCCTTGGTGCTGATTACCGCATCAACAAAAAATTCTCTGTTTTTGCTAAAGCAAACAATATCTTAAATACAAACTACAGCAGGTATTTGTACTATCAGGTAAACGGATTTAATATTTTCGGAGGATTAACGTATTCGTTTTAAGCGATAAAATCGTAAAATTCATTTTTTTAATCTGATATATGCCTTTAAGTTTAATCTTAAAGGCATATTTTTTTGTAGCTTAACTAAAAAGCAGCAACATAATACCACATAAAACCGACAGCACATGAAGCAAATATTCATTACCATCTTAAGCATTTTCACCCTTACCTCTTACGGACAGGATAAAAACAATTTTACTCATTTCAATAAATTGACAGAAGTTGAAGGAACAGATTATGTAATTGCAAGTGTTGAAAATTGGGGAAAAATACCTGATGCAAAAAATAAATACCTGCTGTTTATAAATACTAAAAACGGACAAACAAAACAGGTAGATTTCCCGAGTGATGGCTCTTTTGAAAAACTTGAACAAGTTAAGATTGACCACCTAGGGATTAATCAAATTATTATTTCAGCCCAAACCATTGATCTTGACGAAAAAAAGGGAATAGACTGGAACGACCCAAAACAAATTATAATCTTATCTCCTGATGGACAAAAAAGAACACAGTTAACAGATAACAAACTCTTTATAAGTACCTGGGTTGTGAATAAACAAACAGGAACTATTATTGTAACGGGCCACATTGACACAAACAATAATAACAAGTACGACAAAACGGATAAAAACGAAATTCTAATTTACGACTTGAAAACCTTGAAATTGGTTAGTAAAATTTAAGAAAGCTCTACCAGGTTTCTCTATCATTAGACTTGAAATTTATGTTTTTATCGTCTTTTATAAATTTTCAATGCTAATCATTTTCAATCTTGTTTCTACCATACTTATTTAAACCTATAACCTATCCCTATCCTAAAAACCTGATTAGTCTGTTTAAAAGAGCCCAAACTATTGCTTGCCTTATATGGAGTTAACCATTGGTAGCTTCCATTGATATCAAATTGTTTAATGTGAATACTGATACCACCAGCAAACCCAATATTTACCTTATTGCTTACTGTATTTACTAAGGTTGAGTCGATTTGCTTGCTATGATATAACGTATCACGCGGATCGGCTATCGGGTTTAATCTGGTTATCATTGCTGACTGCTTGCCCACAAAACTAATTACCGGACCTGCTTTAATACTTATATGTTTTGAAAGCCTATAGGCAGCCGTTAAAGGAATATCCACTGTAATCACTTTTCGTGTAGCTGCAATTGTAAACGGCGGTAACGAATCGGGACGGTAATAACTCGGATGCGTAAATTCTCCTGCAATTTTTTGATAGCTATTAACATTTACGCCAACGGAAAGCTGCCATTTTTTGCTTAATGAATAAGCTCCCGATATGCCGGCATAAAAACTACTGTTGCCTTTCTGCACATTCATTCCTGTTGTTACACCATAGCTATATGTAGACACTATAATTTCGCTTTCTTGTTTAATTTTAGGCGTTTTGATTTTGGGTGATCTGACATTTTTTACCTTCGGAGTTTTACCTAAAGTGGTGCGGTCTACTTTATTTTTGCTTCCCCTCCTACTGTTATTTGTTGAGGATGCACTTCGTGAATAGACAGGAGCATAAGTTTGTAAAACAGCCCTTTGGTTTAAAATGGAAACAGGTGAAACAAGCTGTTTAAAAAATTCATTTGCTTTCTGATAACTATTCGGTATTAACAACAGATTTTGTCCGTTCACAAATGAACGATCAACATTCCGGCCTTTAGATTCATAATCATCAACTTTTGAGCTAGGCTTTGGCAAGCTCGAACTTAAATTTTCAAATCGTCCAAAATGATCACTTCTTTGTGTACCATCATGTTTGTTTTTAATGGAAGAAACAGCATTCGGTTTCGCGGCAGATGAAATAACGTTTTCATTGCCGTTCACACGTTTTACAACCTGAGCGGAATCATTGTTAACTCCTCTATTTTGCCCTATAACATCATTTATTGCATTTCCGTTCTGATCAATACTATCCTTGATTATAATTGTATCGGCCAAACTATTGTAATTTATCACCTTGCTACTATCAATAACTACTGAATCGGGAATTGCAGGTTTAACTTTCTTTTCTATTTCTTTGTGTTTATTTTTTGACTTCAGAACTGTAAAGTAGCCTACAGTAGAAACCGTAGCAGCTACAGACAATGTATACCCAATTACTTTAAACAGTTTGGCTCCTGTAGATAAATTAGGGCCATGGCCACCGATGGTACTAATCGGCATCTGCTCATTGAGCAGTTTGTGCATACCTGCCCACGAAGCATCCGCAGCATCCTGAATTGGAAGACTATCGAATTTATTGCGCCAGAGTTTATGATACCATGCTGAATTTCTCATCTTCTTTTTATGTTTTCAGTTGGTTTATCAATTGCTGAGGAAGCTAACATTGTCCTCAACTGTTTCTTTGCTTCAGAGAGGTGCCACCTTGATGTACTCTCGGTAATATTCAGATGTTCTCCAATTTCCTTATGCGAATAGCCATCTATAACCGAAAGGTTAAAAACCAACTGGGTAGCGGTTGGCAACAGGCGTATCAATTTTAGGAGATCCTCTACAAAAAGTTTATCTAACACAGATGGCTGGATAAAGATTTCCTCTATTTCATCTTGGCTGATTGTTTCGTTAAACTTCGCCTCTCTCCGGCCAATATCAATACACGACCTTACCATCACCGTCCTAATCCAGGCGCCAAATTCTCCTTTTTTAGCATCGAAAGTATGGATATGCTGAAAAACCTTCAAAAAACCAATGCTCAGCGCATCATGCGCCAGATCATCTGATTTTAAATAACGAAAACATATACGCAGCATATCGGCATAGTAAAGCTTATATAGACCTTCCTGTGCTTGCCGCTCATTAGCCTTACAGCCTCTGATTAGTTTAGTATCCTGCTTAAAAAAAAGGTTCATCCATTTGGTTCGGTAAGCGTTTTTTCATGGTGTTATAACAAGGTTACGCAGTGGATATGAAAAACGCTGGGTTAAAATTAATTTATTTTTTATTGATAGATTTTATTTTCGACCAAGCGTTTTCAGCACTGGCTTCGTATGATCTAATAAACCCAGATCTATGCGCCATAATGAAAGCTATAACCGACACAACGAATGGTACAATAAACATTTCCCTTCCGAAAGTGCTAAAAGCGATTTTTATGGAAAGCTAAGGGCTACAGGCAAAAACAATGTTGCCTGTTGGCTGCAGCAACTATTTTTCAGTTGTCTTGATCCGCTTCTGGACAGAAAAAACCGAAGCTGGCTTACAGTAGGAGATGCATATGGATTTGATGCACAGTATATCCTAAACTCAGGCAATAAGGCATTGGCAACCGATCTGAATACCGATTTTTTAAATGTTGCACTAAAAGAAGGAATTATTAATGCCTGTGCTGCAGAAAATGCAGAAAAGCTATCGCGAGATGACAATAGCTTTGATTTTGTGCTTTGCAAAGAATCTTACCACCATTTCCCTAGGCCATATGCTGCAATGTACGAGATGATCAGAGTGGCCAGATCGGGCGTGGTAGTGATAGAGCCGCAAGACCCGGTAATAAAAATGCCTTTGTTATTAATGTTAAGCAATCTTTTTGCCCGAAAAGGGCAATTTATTAATAAACTATGGAAAAACCGTTTTTCATTTGAGCCTGTTGGAAATTTTGTATACAAGGTTTCTGAACGGGAATTTGAAAAACTGGCCGCAGGTTTAGGCCTGCCAATGGTCGGTTTTAAAAACATCAATCCAAATTACTGGTTTAAAGGGGCAGAATCAATATCAACCGATCAATACAGTAGGCAGTTTTTCTTTATCCAAATGAAGAAGTTTCTTTTTGATACACTCTTTAAATTAAAAGTTATACCCTCACAGGTGTTAACGACAGTTATTTTTAAACAATTACCTGATGGGCACACGATTAATCTGCTTAAGAAAAGCGGTTACCACTTGGTTTACATTCCTCAAAACCCTCATCTAAATTAAACGATACCCACTCTTATTATTTCACACCTATCTAAATAAAACATGAAAATCAACTCAACACCTAAAACCCTTTATTTTTTCTCATTCTTAATGTTACTAGGGTTTTTGATACTAACTTATTTTTTTTATCCCCGTGTGTTATGGAGCGAGTTCTTCGCATCAGCAGCTATTTTTTTGCCCATTGCGGTTGGGATAATTATTTCCGCTATTCTTTTATTTCTGGGCATATACCTGATGATTAAAGGCATAAACCATGGAAAGGAAAAAAAACACGTTAGATATTTATAGCCATTGAAACGTAACTATTATTATGAGATGATTTAGCTGTATCCTCGATATCCAATCATTACTTATCCCACCAAACCCTTGAGGTAAGTACATCGCCTCCAGCTATCCTGGCTACGGCATCTTTATAATTTTGGGGGTTGTTCAGCACCTCTGTCGAAAGATAGATCATGCGGCGGGGAATGGTGCCATTGGTAACGTTGCCTTTATAATTTACAGGAATAAGCTTAGGATAATCGCTCCTTTTCCAGTTTAGCCAGGCTTCTATGAAATTAAAATCCGTTCCTGTAGTTACCCAATATTGTGTATTGATTGCGCTTAGTGCATTTTGTGTACTGCTTTCATCAAGTGGATTCTGGTTTACAAATGCAGTGATTTTGTTGGCATCAACTGCAGCTAAAGGATCCAGCTGCGCAAGCGATTGGATTGCGCCGGTTAAGCCATTGGTGTAGTGCAGGTTTGCGGTTCCGCTTATATTCCACCCTCTCACTTTAGCCTCTGCAAGCAAAAATTCAATTTCAGCGTAACTCAGGATAAAAATCGGACCGCCAAGTTTAAGGTACATCGCAGTGCGTGGTCTGGAATATTTTCCGAGTGGAGCAAAATCACTTCCACTACCTGTACCGCCCGGATAGTTTGGCGAATGACTGATATCGGTGGCTCCACCCTGTAGATCGTATCCATTTGGCAATCCAAGCTGAACAGCTGCATCGGTATTTCCACTTAAGTTCTGATCTGCATTTTTCGCCAATCCGTCTTTTGGCACCTCACCTATTACTTCCAACCTGGGGTCGTTGGTATTTTTTAACTGATCAATTAAGGTTTTGCTCCACCGCACTTCCAAATAGTCGGAAAATGTTCTCAAAGCAAGCGATGTTCCATTTTGGCTGTTAAAAGAGGAAGCATCGGTTAAAAGAATCGCATTGTCATTGATACTGGTAAAAGTTTTGTCCGCAGACTTTTCGGTCCAAATTCTGGCCTTCTCCGGATCTACTTTCGTTAACCGCATGGCAATCCTAACCATTAACGAATAACCAAATTTTTTCCATTTACCGATATCGCCTTTATAAAAAAGATCGGCAGTTGGTCCGGGTCTTTCGGTATCCAGTTGCGCGGTAGCCGTTTCCAGATCGTTCAGCATTTGGGTATAAATATCTTCCTGCCGATCGTAAACGGGATATTTAATACCTTGCATCGCTTTAACAGCCTGTGTATAGGGCACATCGCCATAGGTATCGGTAATTCTTTGCAAAATCAATACAAACATGATATCACCAACCGCAATCAGGTTTTTATAGGCCACCGGATCTTTTAATCTGGCCAATCGTTGCATCTCTCTGATGTAAGAGGCATCAGCATAACCTTCATCAAAAACACGACCCTGATAATCGGTAAAACTGCCCACGTTGATGTATTTATCACCATTGTTGTAATAATAATAAGTTGAGGCAAGCAACTGCATCATCGTACTCTGATACAGCAGCTGGTAATAACCTAAATTGGCATATTTTAACTGTGCCTGTGCAAGCAAGCTGTTGGGATCATAATTGTCTTCTGTGAGTTTGGTTGGATCGGTATTGATTTCGTCCAGCTTTTCCTTAGAACAGCTGCCCATTAAAGCCAGGAAAAACGCACCCAAAACACATAACTTTCTCATGGCCATCTTATTTGAATTTAAAATTAAAATTAACCCCAAATGTACGTGTTGCAGGCAACGAAGCCCCTTCTATCCCGGCATAACCCAATGTTGGCGAGAACTGCGACTCAGGATCTATATTTTTAGTGTATTTAAGCAAAGTAAACAGGTTCCGCGCGACTAGATCTATCCCTATACTACTAAAAGGTGTTCTTTTTAAAAAACGTTCGCTAAAAGAATAACCTAATGTGGCCTGCCTCAGCTTGATAAAACTGCCATTGAGTACCGATAATGCAGAAATATTGGTGGCAAGCTCAGGGTAATAGGCATAAGCAGGAACATTTATCGTGTTCTTCTGTCCATTTTCTAACACGCCATCAGCCACAATTCCCGTCTCCCTACCCACTAAAGTTGCCTTATTTAAGCCAAGCACATAACTGTAATATTCTGTTGCCGAAAGGATTTTATTGCCAAAGCGATAATCGATCAAAAAGGAAAAACTAAACTGTTTATAGCTAAAACTGTTGCTTATCCCTCCATATAAAGTAGGCATGGTGCCACCCATTGGAATAAAATTACCTCGTTTAGGTATGCCATCCGATCCGATAATGATGTTTCCGTTGGCATCCCGCAAGTAATCGTAGGCCATAATCTGCGTAATCGGTTTACCAACCACCAGCGCAGTATTGGCATTTAATGGCCGATAGGTGCCCGTAAGGGTATAATTACTGTTACCATCGATAGAAAGCAGGGTATTTTTTACCTTGGTCATGTTAAAGTTGATCTGCCATTTGCCCCTTGTTGTAAGCAAGGGCGTATAGCCTAAAGCCAGTTCTATCCCTGCATTCCGGGTTTCGCCAAGGTTAACATAGGCGGAGGTAAAACCTGTAGTAACCGATTGTTTAGCATTAATAATTTCGTTGTGGGTAATGCGGTTGAAATAGGTAAAATCGACATCCAAACGGCTATTGAAAAATTTAAGATCGAGACCGGCCTCTATTTCGTTTAGGGTAAACGGTTTTAAATTGTAATTGGGTAAATCGCCGGAAAAACCACCTACAGGCACACCATTTACCTGATTATCTACTGTATAATAGATTTGCGTGGTGTAGGGGACAATGGGCTCGCCACTTGTTTTGGCAAAATCCAACCGCAATTTACCAAAATCTAGGGCTTTCAAATTCAACAGATCTGAAAAAATAAAACTGCCCGATACGCCGGGTACAAATATGCCCCGGTTGTTGGCAGGCAAGGTAGAATAGATATCGTAACGTCCGGTAACGGAGAAGTTAAGATAACGCTGATAGCTGAGATCGACAGTGTAATAAGCCGATTCGGTTACAATTCTGGATATGGCCAATGTTTTGGTAGTGGTAATCAGATTTTCTGGAACATAGAGATATGGCACTTTAAACTGCGATCCTTTCAGTTTTTCGGTATTTCCCTTTCTTTCGCGATAATTTGCGCCCATTGAAAATTCGAGGTTCAATTTATCGCTCAGGTTTCTGGTTGCACTGAACAAAATATCGCTATTGAGTTCTGAAGTATGGTTTTGATCATACGCGTTCATACCGCCCTGCCTGTTAATTGAAAATGCAGTCCCTGTAGGTAAAATACTCACTACTTCATCTTTACTCGAATCGTAGCCAATTCTGCCCTGCAGTGATGCCCAGCTGGCCAACTTATATTTTAGTACGGCTGATGTGATATAACGGTTTCTATTGGCATAATCGGCCTGTTTGTTCATTAAAAAATAAGGATTGGTTTTATATTCATCTGCATTCCACCGTGTTTCAAAACCTGTTTCGGTATCAAAACCAGGGGCTAAGATCGATTGATCTAAACTGGTGGCCAAAGCTGAAATGCCATAATTTGCATTTAAAGGGCCATCGCTTAGGTAACTTTTGTTTTTGTTCCTTTCGTAAATGTAGTTACCGGTAAAGCTCAGCGATATTTTAGAACTTAGCGCTACTGTACCATAAAAATTCAGCGTTTTACGGTTTAGGGCCCCATTGCTTAAAACAGAGTTGTAATCTAAATTAGAAACCGAAACACGGTAGTCGTTATTGGTATTTCCACCAACCAGCGACAGCGTGTTAATAAAGGCCGGAGCAGTACGGTAAAAAGTCTGGATGTTATTTTTAACGGGGGCATAAGGCCTCATAGAGCCATCCACCTGAGGGCTTAACTTACCGTCCATAAGTTCTCCCCAGCTCAACAAACCCGTGGTAATTGCATTGTACAGATCGGCAGGACGTTTATTTTGTGTACCCTGACCGTACAAATATTGAAAATCGGTAGAATTAACCGGCACATCGAAGGCCAGGTTTGCATTGTACTCCAGCTTTGGCTGGGTATTTTCTCCACCGCTTTTCAGGTTGATGAGGATCACACCATTTGCAGCCCTGGCGCCGTACAAGGCCGAAGCTGCCGAACCTTTCAATATCGTAATGGTTTCAATATCATCTGGATTGATGTTACTAATGCCATCGCCATAATCGGCCCCGCCATATTCATTTGCACTTCCACGAATGCTGTTATCAATGGGGACACCATTTACGATAAATAACGGAGAGGCAGCTGTCATACTGGAAACACCACGGATGAGTATGCGTGCCGCAGATCCCGGACCACCGCTTACACCGGTGATGTTAAGTCCCGCTACCCTACCCTGCAGCGCCATAATCATATTGCTTTCTCTTGCCTTGGTGATGGAAGAACCTTTAATGGTAGTTAAGGCATAGCCAACTTTATGATTATCTTTTTCGATACCCAAAGCCGTAATTACCACCTCTTTTAAAAAACGGACACTATCAGTACCCATTTTTACTTCGGTATTTTTTCTGATTACGATTAAATTATTCGGCAAAAGAGAATAGGTATAACCACTATTGCGCAGCAATTGATCGATCACCTTTATGGCCTCCTCTTCTTCTACCTTGATTGATACCTGATGTTTAGGGATTTTAGATTCACTGTAGGCGAAATGATAAACAGTTTGTTGTTCTATAGCTTCTACAACCCGCTCAAAATTTGCTCCGTTAAAATTTAAGGTTACTTTAGTTTGCGCATTGGCACATAGCGGAAAAATCAATCCAATTAACAATATGATTCTCTGCGCACAATTCATGGCTACAAATATACATTGCTTAACTGTTTGTGCTAACGATAGATATAGACATTTTTCCCCTTTATGGAATAATTGAAATTTTCGATAAGTTTTAGCACATTTAAAGCTTCGGCAATGGTTTCTTTATCTACATGTCCCGTAAATTTTACCGTTTTAAGATCAGCTTCTTTAAAGGTTATTTTAACATCGTACCAGCGCTCAAAAAGCCTGGCAATTTCATCAAAACGGTTGTTTTTATAGATGAGTTCGTGGTTTGTCCATGCGGTTTCCATTACTTTGTCGGTCCCTGTTCCACTAAAATGGGTGAGCTGGCTCATGCTTGCCTTACCACCAGCCAAAGTAAATTTATCGTTTGGCTTTAAGATATAAGTTTGTACAGTATTGTTTTTAAGGGAGATAGATACCTTCCCTCTTATTAATGTAGTTTCGGTAAAAGCATCATTCTGGTAAGCCTTAACATCGAATGCAGTACCCAGTACTTTTACGGCCAATTGCTCGGTGTGTACAATAAAAGGGTGTTCAGGATCTTTTTTAACATCAAAAAATGCCTCTCCAGATAAATAGACATCTCTGGTATCCGCAGTAAAATGATCAGGGTATTTTAAGCTGCTCCCCGAATTCATTTTCACGGTAGAGCCATCGGGCAGTACAATGGTTTTAATTTCGGTTGCCCTGGTTTGCGCTTGTTTCAAAGCCAGCTGATCTGTTTTATTGAAGAAAATAGCTTCTCTGTTATACACCAAAATCCCAACCAAAACAATTGCTACAACGGCAGCAATTTTTAGCCAAACATTGTAACCTTTGTTTCTGGTAATCCTTAAAACGGATTCATCAGGAACCTGGATCTGGGTTTTGATCCGATCAAAAACAACGTCGATATTTTCTTCTTCAGTTGTTTCAGATTCAAAATAAGTTTGTAGCTGTTTATATTCTGTTCTAAGCGCTTCGTTACCGGCTAAAATAGATTTCAGTTCAATAGATTCATCCGGCGAAATTTCACCGGCCAATTGTTTTCCAAGCAATTCTGTAAATCTTTGATCTGTCATTTTTTTTCCGCCCTTTATGATATGTTCCTTTTTCTGTTAAAATTGCCTACAAAAAATAAAAAAAAGATAAAGTACCTACTAAGATAATCAGGGAGATCAGTTTTCCAAGTTTTTTTTCATCCGGTCCTTTGCTTTGTAAGGGCTGTAATATTAAGCGGAGTTTTGCAATGGCCCTGAACAATTGGGTCTGCACCGTTCGGGGCGAAATGTTTAACAGTTCTGCCACTTCCTTATATTTCATGCCACTTTCTTTGATCAACCTAAAAACTGTGGCTGCCTGAGGTGCCAAACCAGCAATGGCAAAATCAAGTTGCCGGTGCAGTTCTTTGGTTTCCAAAATATACTCCGGCGTTTGTGCTGTTACCGAAATATCCTCTTCTACATCAACTAAATCGATAAACGTAATTGAAGAATTTTTTTTGAGGTATTTAAGTGATTGATTTTTTACTGCGGTAAAAAAGTAACTTTCGGGATTTAATACATGGGTACTTGTTGCGCGGTTTTCCCAACATTTAACAAATAACTCAGCTACAAGATCTTCAGCAACCTGTTTATCAACAACATAATAAACTGAAAATTTAATTAACCGGCTATACAGAAAGCGGTAAAGTTGCTCAAAAGATTTTATATCATCCTCAAGGCAAATCTTATTCCATATAACGACTAGATCTGGCTTAGCTGCTTTCAACTTGGTTAGTTTGGTGAATCAAATGTAAGGTAATAAAAAATATTTCATAAAAAAATTTTCCCGCTGTAGGCAATTTAACAAAAAAAAAGACTCTTCATTCAGTGCCACAATCAGGCACAAGCCATTTATAGATCTATTGAAGCATAAAACAATGAATAAAAACAAATATGTAATGGGCATTGATATTGGGGGTTCGCACATTACAGCTGCCGTACTCGATATGCAGCAGCGGAACATTCTTAAAAATTCCTATACGCGCGAACGTGTCGACTCTCATGGCTCAACAGAACAGATTATCCATACCTGGTGCAATGCAATTAAAGCAGCTTATCAAAAGGTAGATATACAAATTGGCCGTTTGGGTATTGCCATGCCAGGGCCTTTCGATTATGAAAATGGCATTTCTTATATCACCGGAAACGACAAGTATGCCGCATTTTATGGCCTAAACGTAAAAGATATGCTGGCCAGCGAACTGCAGATCGACCGCGATCAGATTTTAATGAGTAACGATGCTGCTTGCTTTTTGGCTGGAGAAGTATTTGCAGGTGAGACACGTGCCTATCAGCACCTGATTGGTATTACATTGGGAACAGGTTTAGGAAGTGCGGTTTATAATGAAGGAAAAGTTGACGATGCCAATTTATGGTGTGCGCCTTTTTTAGATGGCATAACAGAAGATTATCTTTCTACACGATGGTTTTTAAAACGTTATTACGAACTCACAGGATTTAATATTCTAAATGTTAGAGAACTGACCAAGCTTTACGACGATAACCAAACCGTACGGAAAATATTTGCTGAGTTTAGCCATAACCTTGGGCTTTTCCTCAAAAAATTTCAACAGGATAATGCTGCTGAAGCCATTGTGATCGGCGGTAATATTGCCAACGCCTCCAACCGTTTTATTCCAGGTGTGGTTAAATATCTCCATTCGCAGGGTATCACTTCTCCAATACATATTTCGAAATTAAATGAAGATGCGGCCTTGGTTGGAGCTGCGGGTTGCTGGACAGTAGGCTTGCTAACCTGACCGAATGGATTTGATTTTGATTAAATTACACCTAAGCCAGAGGTAATTTATTGTATAAAAGTAACCGTATTATTGGCTATCCTGCTGCAGTTTTTGATAATTAGGAAATGGAGGGTTCTGAGCTTTTGGCAACTACGCGCCCGCTTTCCCTCCTGCCAATTGAAGGAAATTGGCATCCGTTCCAATCGGGTTTATGTACAAAGTTTTGCGCCTTGAAAAATAAACCGCTGATCAATAAACCTGATAGCAGCGAGCATCACTATTCTTCATCGTGATAAAGCGGATAGCAGGACAACAGTACCCATGGAGCACTGACATTCATTTCCAAAAAACACCTTTATTATGAAAAATATTTTCCATTTAGTCTAAGTGTCTTCTACACAACCATGGATTGACTCATGACTACTTTTATTGTAATCTGTCAATGGCATTGAAGAAATCTAAAAAGAAACAGCAATCACGTCGAGAAAAAAATTATTTAAAAATAATTCAATTCCCTTGTAGGCAATTTGTGTAAGCAAAATGCTCTTAACTATAAAACCGGATGGATGGAAATCCTGAAGGCGGCAAACAATTAACCAAATACTTATTCAAAATTATTCATAATGAATATGAAAAAATCTTTACAGCTAGCGTGCTTATTGCTCTATGCATCCACAGGCTTGTATGCAGCTGCACCAAACGAACATTTTAACCGCGCAGTTTCTTTCCGTTCTGTTTATCAGGATGTGATTAAAGGAACCGTAAAAGATGAAACCGGCGCTACCTTACCGGGTGTAACCATTACTATAAAGGGTGCACAGGGCGGCACACAAACCAATACTTCAGGCCAATATAGCATAACGGCTAAAACGGGTGATGTATTGGTGTTCTCGTTTATCGGTTACCAAAGCAAAGAGGTTACCGTTGGTACGCAAAGCACCATTGATATAACTTTAACCCCCGACGCTAAAAACCTTGAAACCGTAGTGGTAACAGCGCTAGGGATTAAAAGGTCTACAAAGGCACTTACCTACAATGTTCAAACATTAAATACAAATACTGTAAATGATGTAAAAGACCCAAGTTTTGTAAATAGCTTAACGGGTAAAGTAGCAGGTTTAACGTTAACACACTCTTCGGCACCAGGTGGATCTACTAAAGCTGTTTTGCGTGGTAATAAATCAATTACTGGAAATAACAATGCACTTTATGTAGTCGATGGTGTTCCTTTGCCAAGCTTATCTAGTTCTGCATTATCTGATGGATTTCAACTTTCAGATTCAGGAGATGGTATTTCAAACCTAAACCCAGACGATATTGAAGAGATCAGCGTATTAAGTGGAGCTTCTGCTGCAGCCTTGTACGGTGGCGCAGCATCAAATGGTGTTATATTAATTACCACCAAAAAAGGTAAAGCAGGCAAAACATCTATTAATTTTAATTCCAGTGTAACCTTTGATAAGCCATTTATCTTGCCAGAAGTCCAAAATACTTATGGAGCATCAACAAAAGATGCTTTTGATGGCTGGGGTGCAAAAGCATCTGGTGCCAGCAGTTATAATCCTAAAGATTTTTTTAATACTGGTAAAACCTACACCAACGCACTGTCTATATCTGGTGGGACGGAAAAAAATCAAACTTATTTTTCTGCAGCAGCAACAAATGCAGAAGGTATTATACCTAATAATAAATTAGATAGATATAACTTCTCATTTAGGAATACGACCTCGTTTTTTAATGATAAACTAACTTTAGATGCGAACGTAGATTATACCTATCAAAATATGTTGAATATGCCTGGCCAGGGAACTTATTACAACCCATTGGTTGGGGTATATTTATTTCCAGGGGCTTCAGCAGATTTTAGCCAATATAAAAACTACGAAACATTTGATCCTATAAGAAATATAGATGTTCAAAACTGGGCTTATTCTGTAAACGATCTGTCAGTACAAAATCCGTATTGGGTAGCCAACAGAAATTTATTCGCCAATCAAAGAAACAGGATATTGGGCTCTGTTACAGCAAAATACAACTTTACCAGTTATTTAAATTTACAGGGTAGGATTAAAATGGACAGAACTACCGATTTTGGTACAAATAAAATCTACGCAAGTACGATAGCAACCTTATCAGGATCGAGCCCAAATGGTTTTTACAGAGAGATTAACGATTTAAATAGCCAAACTTATGCCGATTTATTGTTAAACTTTAATAAAACCTTTAGTCAATTTAGCTTGAATACCACTTTAGGTACAAGTATTTTGAACAATAAACAAAGAACAACCAATATTGGAGGGCCATTGGATATCTATAAAATACCTAACTTTTTTAGTTTGTACAATATAAATCCAAGCACACTTCAAATCAATAACCCACCTTTCGGATCTGATCCTCGTCCTGAATATAGGGAGCAAAACCAGGCCGCATTTATCACGGCTACTTTAGGATATCACAATTATCTGTTTTTGGATGTAACAGGCCGTAACGATTGGAATTCTTCTTTGCCTAAATCGTTCTTTTATCCTTCGGTTGGTTTAAGTGCGGTGGTTAGTGATATGTTCAAATTACCAGAAGTAATTTCTTTTGCCAAATTAAGGCTTTCATATGCTCAGGTTGGTAATGCCATTCCTCCACAATATGCTTATGCTGCTGCTGCTGCAACATTCCCAGTTTCGGGCGCAGGTATCACGTTAAGTAGTGGTAAACAACTAGAAAGTGAGTTAAAACCGGAAAAAACCAAATCATTTGAAATTGGTGCAGATCTGAAATTTTTCAAAAACAAATTGAATTTAACTGCAACGTATTACACAACCAATACAACTAATCAGTTTTTCCGCTTACCAGCTGCACCTTCAACAGGCTATTCTTATGTTGATTTTAATGCCGGAAAAGTTAAAAATCAAGGTTTAGAAACTTCACTTAGTTCTAATTTAAATTTAGGTGAAGTAATATGGACACCTACCGTTAACTTCTCTTTTAACCGCAATAAGGTTGTTGAGTTGTTGCATAAAATAGATCCTACAACCGGATTACCTGTAAACTTCACTTCCTTAAAATTAGGGGGCAATACCTTTATTGAAGAGGGTGGCGCATACGGAGATATCAAACTCAACGATTACAACCGCAATGCAGATGGATCGTTAGCACTAGACAAAGATGGTTTACCTACGTTTTCGAACAATTTAATTACCGTTGGAAATGTAAACCCTAAATACCAGCTAAGTTTTAATAACGGCTTAAATTATAAAAATTTCAAATTAAGTTTTCTAGTTGATGGCCGTTTCGGTGGTCAGGTGGTGTCCAACACAGAGATGAAACTGGATCAATATGGCATATCGCAAAGAACAGCGGATTCACGTAATGATGGCACACAGAAATTTAACAATGTAGATAACAGTCAGGCCTATTATAATAGAATTTCAAGCCAATTGTCGCCTACATATGTATATAGTGCTACCAATATCCGTTTGAGAGAATTATCAGTAGGTTATAACATACCGGGCAAAGTTTTTAACAATAAAATCCAGAACATTCAATTCTCGGTAATTGGAAGAAATTTATGGATGATTTACAATAAAGCTCCATTCGATCCAGAAGTAATTACATTAACCGGAAATGCTTTCCAGGGTTTTGAAAATTTCTCATCGCCAAGCCTACGCAGCTTTGGATTTAGTTTAAAAGTTACTTTATAACATATAAAGATATGAAATACTCGAATATACTCAATAAGCCTTTTGCAATTTCTGCATTGATGCTTGTAGCGTTATTTAGCGCTTGTACAAAAAATTACGATTTGTATAATACAAATCCAAATACATTAAGTCCTGATGATTTACAAAAAGATAACGTTGGTGCCGGAACATTCATTCCTACAATGCAGGTAAATGTATTTTATAATCTAAAAAAAGACGACTGGAAATATCAGGTACAACAGAATTTAAATGCCGATGCATTTTCAGGATATTTTGCTCCTGTTGGATTTGGAGATCAAAGTAATGCAAATTATAATCTAAATGTTGGATGGAACATATGGCCATTCAGAATAGCTTATGAAGGAATTATGGGTAACTGGAAAGCTTTAAAGGGCTTCGCAGCAGGCGCTCCACAGGTTATAGCCGTATCCGACATTTTGAAAGTGGAAGGCATGCATAGGGTTACGGATATATATGGACCTATCCCTTATAGTAAATTCGGCGTTAATGCTTTAGTTACTCCTTACGATAGTCAAGAAACAGTTTACAATACCTTTTTTCAGGAATTGGACAATGCGATAAAAGTATTAACTGATTATGTTGCCAAAAACCCATCGGATAATTCTTTGTCGAAATTTGATCTGGTATACAATGGCAATTACAAACAATGGATAAAATTTGCAAATTCATTGAAATTACGCTTAGCTATACGAATAGCTTATGTTAACCCGAGTTTAGCTAAAACCAAAGCAGAAGAGGCCGTTGCCAATTCTTTTGGCTTGTTGACAACCCAGGCCGATAATGCTTTAGTTGTTGGAGGAAAAGGCATTACAACCAATAACGGCCTGAGGGTTGACGATATTGATTATAAAAATTCTCGTATGAATGCCAGTATCGAATCAATTCTAAAAGGTTTTAATGATGGTCGTTTATCCAAATACTTCCAGATCAGCCCAAATCTTGACAAAGGATATTTAGGGACAGTTGGCGATTTTAAAGGCGTTCGCACTGGTATTGTAATGAATGGAGGGACTTATGAAGCAAGAACATATTCAGTAAACTTAACGGAACAAAGTCCGGTGCAATATATGTGTGCTGCAGAGGTGTCATTTTTGAGAGCTGAAGGTGCATTGAGAGGTTGGAATATGGGGGGTACACCGCAGTCTTTTTATGAACAGGGAATCAGATTATCTTTTGCGCAATATGGAGCAAATGGAGTAGATGAATACATTGCAGACAATACAAGTACCCAGGCAGCCTATACAGATCCAACCGGCGTTACTGCAAATAATGTACCTGCAGGTTCGAATTTATTAAGTACCACAACAGTGAAATGGGATGAATCTGCTTCAAAGCAAATCAAACTGGAAAGGATTATCACTCAGAAATGGATTGCTGTTTTTCCAGATGGACAAGAAGCGTGGTCAGAGTACAGACGTACGGGCTATCCAAAAATATTCCCAGTTGTGAACAATGCAAGCGGTGGTCGTATTGATACTCAAATACAGATCAGAAGATTGCCATTTTCTGACGATGAGTACAAAACCAACACGGCAGAAGTATCAAAAGCAGTAGCCTTGTTAGGGGGTGCAGATACTGGAGGTACTCGCTTATGGTGGGATATTCCGAACAAAAATCTTTAATTAATAATAATAACCGGGAGGCTTTCTAAGCTCCCGGTTTTTTGTAAAAAATAAAAAACATTTTACTATAATTTTATAAATAGGGCTAAGCGTGTTAACCCTATAATTCTTATCCTAACCAATGCTAACCAAAATTTAAGCCTATGAGAAAACCAACGTATTGAGAACGACAATAATCATTTATTCAAATTGACTGTTGCCTGCGATTTATTTCTAAAATCTCTTATCTAACAAATCTTAACATGAAAAAACAAAATTCAATCATTTTTATTAGAATGTTCTTCAGTATCATTCTATCTACATTTTTATTCACTAGTTGTAAACGTGAAGCTGAAGTTTACACCCCACAATCTAACGAAAAAGCCATCAAGCTTGCTGTTTTAAAAGACGGTTTTGACACTACCGGAATGAAAGACTTGGGAAAATATATGTTAGTTGAAGGTGATATATTATTACCTAAAACATCATTGCTTTCAATAACACCAAGACAGGCATACCAAGATAATAACTCATTAGTAACTAGAACGAAGCAAAAAAATATTACTATTAGGATTGATGATAGCGTGCCCACAGATGGCGGCCGACTGGATTGGCGCAATGAAGTTTCACAAGCCATCACAGAGTATAATAATTTGTCTACAAATCTACAGCTCTCGTTAGTAACAACACCAACCGCTGATATAGCTATTAGAGTAGGAACAGAGGACCCAACACTTAATTTATATATGGGTACGGGTACTATTGCAGCTGCAGGTCTTCCATCAAATGGAAATCCTTTTCATTCCATTATTATAAATAGCGACTATATTAATCTCCCAAGCAGTAGCACAAAAAAATACAATCTAATCCACGAAATAGGTCATTGTATTGGTTTTAGGCATACAAATTGGCAAGTTAGATCGGAATCACCAGCATTAGGTATAGGAAATTCACCAAATACAGGTAACAATCCCGATCCATCATCAGTTTTTAATGGCGGTACAGCATTATATTCCTGGAATGGCTTTAGTAATTGGGATCAAGATGCAATAAGCAAATTATATCCAAAGTTTCGTGCTAAAATCACAAATTATCCTGCCCAACCTACATCTGGTATCTCTTATACCTTCGGTATAGACGCAAACATACAAATTACTTCGTACCATTGGGAAAATGGAGGCGGGTATGTGATAGGATCAAGAGAAAACTCAACTGCCACCATATATTGTGGGAATCCCGCAACTTTTGTAATTTATTGTACACTTACAAATATATACGGCGAAAAAATAGATATATATTCTCCTTTTTAATTGATATTACTAACAATCTTATACAATCGATAAGCTCAATTTCTAACCAAAATTTTTAAACCTATGAGAAAACTAACCGTTTTCGGCGTATTGCTGTTAACAGCTTTCGCCCTGTTGTATGCTTGTAAAAAAGCCAATTCTGAAAAAGAAGACAACACTTTGAGCACCAAAGGTACCGCCAGAGCCGCCACCAATGCCTCTGCGCTAGCCTTAACTAGTCCATTCATGACCGCCTATGTAGAGGTAAACAGCAACAATTTCGTAAATCCTGGCTGTTATACCTATGGAACTTCAGCAAGTCAGTTATTTGGTGTTTCTGTTATTTTCGCTGCCAACATCAATTCGGTAAACGGTACCCCTACCCTTTACTTCAATCCACAGGTGCAAGAGACTTTAAATTCGGGCAAAGTTGCTTACCTCAAATCATTAGGCATAAAAGTAGTGCTTGATGTACTTGGAAACCATCAGAATGCAGGCTGGGGCTGTTTTACCACTTATGCACAGGCCGATGCCTTTGCCATTCAATGTGCCAATGCGGTACAACAGTATGGTTTAGATGGAATTGACATTGATGACGAGTATTCTGCCTGTACAGCAAATGATGGTTCGTTGGTGCTTGCAGCAACAGCACTTAGGGCACGTATGGGTGCCGATAAGCTCATCACTATGGCTGCATTTAATCAGGCCAATTATTTTACTTCTACTTATAACAACCAGAAACTGGGCGATATTTTAGATTATATATTTGAGCAAACTTACTTCTCTACAAATTATGCCGGCCGTTTACAGCCATATATTAATGCTGGTGTACCTAAAAGTAAATTGGGTTTAGGTACCGATTTAGGCAATAGCGATCAGGCAGCGGTAGCCACGTACGTAAAAAATAATGGTTTAGCCAGTGCCATGGTTTATAACGTAGCCAACAACTCACAAACTAAATTATCGGCCATGTCTAACGTACTGTATGGCGCTACAACTGCAGTTAAACCAAACTGTATTGATGGTAATGGAGGTACACCACCAGTGGCTGGAAACCGCTCATTGGTTTTCGACGGCACTAATGAGTATTTAAATTCGAATACTTTCAATCTTGCAGGCACCAGCTTAACCTACGAAGCATGGGTTAAACCAACTGCTTTTAAAGCTACTGCTCCAAATATCTCGACTATTATGGGGATTGAAGTGAGCGATGCCAATGTGGCTTTACTTCGTTTGGGTGATGCTTCTCTAGCCAATAATAAAGTGCAGTTTGTATTGAACACAGGTGGTGCAACGCCTAAAAAACTAAACTCCGCTACGGCGCTAAGCGCCAATATCTGGTATCATATTGCAGCAACATACGATGGCGCGACTATGAAAATCTACATCAATGGCACTTTAGATGCCAGTATGAGTGCAACTGGTACTATTGCTGCTAACGGTACATTTCAGATTTCGAGAAGCTGGGATGCCAACAGAGGTTTTAACGGTCAATTTGATGAAATGCGGGTTTGGAAATCGGCATTGGCACAGTCAACAATTTCGGCCAATAAATGCAGTGTAAGTGCAACAAGTACCAATTTAGAGGCTTATTGGAAATTCGACGAAGGTACCGGAACTACCATTGCTGATGCAACTGGGCATGGCCACACTGCCAGCTTACTTAATATGGAGAGCACCGATTGGTCTACTACCGTTCCTTGTCCGTAGATTTCTCCATAACTGTTAAATTCTTGTGATGGGTGTTTCCACCCACCACAAAGAAAACTTAATGGACGGTGTCCTCACCGTCCATTTTAAAACATATCTTCGTTTCCTACATACGCTTTTCTTTAGTAAAGCGTTTCTATAGCTTAGGCCTTAGCTTCAAAATCAATATTATATCAATTTAGCGATTTGCTTACTAGCATACCATTTCTATCTTTGTAACCGTTATCTTTGCACGGATACAGATATAGGTTTAAAAAACTGTGATTTTTTCATGATTAAAATAACAAAACTGTACTCGTTTTTGTCCCCTTTTTGGAATAGGATGTGTAATAGCACCCATAGACACTATTTGAAGGTAGAATATAATTTTTAATTTTAAACGCTTAATTTTACCCGAATGGATATCTTATCATACCTATTAGAACTCTTGCAGCAACGCAAAGAAGTTGGTATTACCGGCTTGGGCACCTTTTATAAAAAGAAATACCCAGGAAGATACGATAAGGAAAAACAAACGTTTTTGCCTCCTGGATATACGCTACAGTTTTCGGCTGAAATAACCGAAGAAGAAGCTTTAGCCAATTTTATTGCAGCTAAAACAAACAGCACCAACGATGATGCCCGTAATCACATTGCCCAGTTTGTTGAAGAAGTAAATCAAAAACTAGAATTAGATCATGAGGCTGAACTTCAAAATACTGGCCGTTTATTTTTTACCGAACAGGGATTAGGTTTCGAACCGGTTAAAAATATAAACTATGGTTCTGAATTTTACGGACTTCCATCACTTACAGAAACCGTAATTGAGGAAATAAAAACTGATTCACCTCAACAAGAGGAGGAAGTTTACGACGAAATTGCTGAAGCGCCAGTGGTACCATCACCATTTGAGAATAAATCATACCAGGCTCCGGTAATCGAAAATGTAGAATTGGATGAAGTTAAAGATGATCTTAAAAACACTTTAAAACACACAGAAACTCCTACAGAAGAAATTGTTGAAGCACCAGAATTTATTAAGGAACAGCATGAAGAACATCCTGACCGCTTTGGCCATACACCAGAATCGGAGGTAGAAAATATCGCTGCTGAAAAACATGCGGTTGAAACACCTGAATCTGCTGAGGCACAAGATAAAGTTGCGAATACTGTTGAAGAAGTAGAAGTACCAGAATCGCTTGTAACACAGCACGAGGAACATCCTAACCGATTCGGTCATACGCCAGAATCGGAGGTAGAAAGTGTTGCTGCTGAGCAACATGCCATTGAAACAGAAGAATCTACTGAAACACAAGAAGAAGTTGCGAATACCGCTGAAGAAGTAGAAGTTCCTGAATCAGTTGCGGCACAGCATGAAGAGCATCCAGACCGTTTTGGTCATACGCCAGAATCAGAAGTAGAAAATATCACTATTGAACAACCTGCTATTGAAAAACCTGAATCTGATGAAACACAAGAAGAAATAGAAGAAGTAGCAAATACTACTGAAGAAGCAGAAGTACCGGAATCAGAAGTTGAAAATATTGACCCCGAAAAACCTGCTATTGAAACACCTGAATCTGATGATGCACAGGATGAAGTAATTGTTACAGAAAATACCTCAGCACCTAAAGAAGCCAATACCGTAGAAGTACCAGAAACAGTTGTCCCGCAAACTGAACCTTCGAGCCGTTTCTCGCTTAGGTCGGAAATAGAAGAACCTAAAACATACATCAATTTAGAAGAGGAAGCTAAAAAAGAAGAACCTGTAATTGAAGCCCCTGCATTTATAAAAGAGCAACATGCAGAGCATCCTAATCGTTTTGGTCACGATCCGATTGAACATGGAGACGAAACACGACAAGGCATGTCCACCTGGTTGATGATTACAATTGCAGTGTTAGCTTTGGCTGTTATTGCAGCGATAACCTATTTGGTTAAACCAGAATTATTTACAGGTGAAACAACTCAAGCAGTAAAACCGGCACAAGTAATTGTCGATTCGCCGAAGGTTGTTGTTGATACCCTAAAAACAAAACAGGATTCTATAGCCAAAACAGATAGCATTTTAAAAGCAAACCAGGTTCAGAAAAAAGCAGATACGGTTAAAAAAGTAGAAGCAAAACCTGTGGTTAAACCTACTGTAGAAGCTCCAAAAGAAAATAAAATTGTACCAAACACTGGTCCTTCTACGTTTTACGTTATTGCAGCATCTTTTCAATCAGAGAAAAAAGCACTTGTGTTTATTAAGCAAATGGAAAAAATTGGTTTAAATGCCGAAATCGCAAAAGTACCCGGCCGTTTAAAAAAGGTAAGTATAGCGAGTTTTACAACTGAAAATGAAGCTAAAGAACAGAAAAATATTTTACAGAAAAAACTAAAAGGAAAAGGGTATTTCGTACAACAAAAATCTAACAACACACAACCATAATGATAACTTTATTAATTCAGGACACCACACAAGCATTACAAGACACAGCAAATGCGGTTAACCAAGCAGTAACACAACCACAGCCAGAACTACATTTTATCGATCTGCTTTTTAAAGGCGGCTGGGTAATGGTTCCATTGGCTTTTTTAGCATTGTTAGCCTTAGTTATTTTCTTTGAACGTTATTTAACCATTAAAAAAGCAACCAAAGACGAATCGAACCTAATGGGGCAGATCAGGTCTTATATCCAATCCGGAAATTTAGAGGGTGCAATGTCGCTTTTAAGAAATAATAACTCACCGCTTTCGCGCATGTTGCAAAAAGGTTTAAAACGCATTGGCCGCCCAATTAAAGACATTGAAGGTGCGATTGAAAATGTTGGTAAATTAGAGGTTTCTAAATTAGAGAAGAACATCAGTATATTGGGTATTGTTGCAGGTATTGCACCAATGCTTGGTTTCGTTGGTACAATTGTGGGGGTAATTACCATTTTCCACCAGGTATCAATAAAAGGTGCGATTGAAATCGGAACCATTTCTGGTGGTTTATATACCAAAATGATTACTTCAGCAACCGGACTGATTATCGGTATTATCGCTTACGTGCTGTATCACATTTTAAACATTATGGTCGAAAAAATCATCCTTAAAATGGAAACCGATGCAATTGATTTTATTGATTTACTAGAAGAACCAGGCAAATAATGAATTTACGCAAAAGAACAAAAGGATCGGTAGAAGTACATACTTCAGCGTTGAACGATATTATGTTCTTCCTGATGCTGTTTTTCTTATTGGCCTCTGCCGTGGTAAATCCTACCGTGGTTAAGTTATTATTGCCGCAATCATCCAGCGGACAGCAATCTACCGCCAAAAAAGCAGTTACCGTTACGATAGACGAAAATTTAAAATATTTCGTTGAAAAGAAACCAGTTAGCATTGAAGAATTAGAGCCAACATTGGCATCATACCAAAAACTGGCACCAGATATGACCATTCTTTTATATGTATCGCGTAACGTGACTTATCAGGATGGATTTGTGGTAAACGATATTGCCAATAAATTAAAATTAAAACTTGTTGTAGCCGTTGAGCCTAAAAAATAATGAACTACAAAGCACAAATACCTAACGAGGAAAATAACTACCCTAAGGCCATTGCCATAGCAAGCGGAATTATGGGTTTTTTATTATTGATCAGCTTTTTTATTGTGATTGGTTCGTTTCAGCCACCTGAAGAAGTGGGTATGGGTGGTATGGTTGTAAATTATGGAACTTCAGCAGAAGGTATGGGCGATGACTATACCAGTATTGAAGAACCATCGGCAGATCCAAATGCCAATGGTAAAGCACCTGATAAGGTAACGCCGGAAGAAAAAGTGACCCCAACTACCTCTACCGAAAATACTGAAAAGGAAATTCAGACACAAAATACAGAAGATGCCATTGCCGTAAATACCAAACCTACAAAACCGACTACTGCAGCACCAACTCCGGTAACTGAAGATAAGCCGTCTAAACCGGTGATTAACCAAAATGCGCTTTACAAAGGCAAAAAGAATACCGGCCAAGGTCAGGGAGACGGTACCGGAAAAACACCAGGAAACCAAGGTGATAAAGATGGCGATCCATTGGCATCAAATTATGGAGAAGGTGGTTCTGGAAATGGCAATGTACAGTTATCGTTGGCCAGCAGAAAATTCATCGATATCCCTAGAATTCAGGATGATGGACAAAGTGCAGGAAAAATTGCCGTTCAAATCCGCGTAGATAAAAATGGTAAAGTGGTTCAGGCCCGTGCAGGTGCAAAAGGCACGACCTTATCTGATTTAGCACTTTGGCGAAAATGTGAACAGGCGGTATTGGGCGCAAGTTTAAACAAATTGGAATCAGCACCCGATGTACAAACCGGGATTGTAATGTTCAACTTTAAAGTGAAATAAAAAAGATACCGATGGTCTGTGTCCCACAGACCATTTTTTTGTGTTGTCAGATATTGTGCTGTCAGATATTACTATCTGACAGAAGACTTATCCATATCTAGTAATCTATAACGGGACTCCTCAACAAACAATTATTACCGATTATATCCTAATATCAGTCAGATGGTAACACCTGACTGTACATCCAACATTCTAACAAATTACTCGCTTCAGTAATTAATCAACATAGTTTAACGAGTGAGTTATCGAATTAAGGTAACCGATCCCTTTTTAATTATTCTTTTATTTTCCTGAGTTGTAAACGATGCCACCCAAAAATAGACACCTACAGGAACTTGTTGCCCTTGGTAATTTCCATTCCAAGCATCATATAATTTATTTGAAGAAAAGATAACTACTCCCCTTCTATCGAAAATCTGCATCTGAAAATTAAAAGCCCTACTTCCCTCTTTCGCTTTAAAATCATCATTTATATTATCCGAATTGGGGCTGAAAGCATTCGGAAATGAAATGTCGTTACAGGCTTCTGTCTCTAAAGAAACATTTAACTCATCAACAATACAGCCATTAAGTTTGAGTATCGAAAAGGTGTAGTTACCTTCGTATAAACCCGAAAAAACGTAATTACCTGGATAAACTAATCCATTATGCTTGATGTTATAATCAGCTGAACGGTTACCGATAGAAAATGAGATTTCCCCAGTTAAATCGCAAACAGGATTTTTAGTATTAACAATCGAATGGGGTTTCGTTAACGAATAATCTGGAACCACAACAGTTCGATATTCTGCTGGTGCACCACCAGATGCTTTTACTTCAATATCGTAGCTCCCCAGACTAAGCATATTAAAAACACCGGTATTATTTGATATTGAATTATTAAGTGTGAATGTATAGGTTTCTGGAATTGGTGGACAATTAACTTTTATAAAGCCTTTTCCAAGAACATTACATTCGGCAAGCATCTCGACACTATTGATAACAATTGGACAGGGTTCGTATACTAGCTTTTTATTTAATTCATCAACAATACAGCCATTAAGCTTTAAAATGGTAAAATTGTAATCTCCTTCAATTAAATCTGAAAAAATATGGTTGCCCGGATAAACTAGTCCTTTATATTTCACATTATAATCAGATGAATTACTACCTATTGAAAATGATATTTCTCCCTTCAGATCACAAGCAGGATTCTTAGCATTAATCTTTGTAAGCGGTTTAGTTAAAGAATAATCAGGTACTTCAATAGTCCTATATGCTGCAGGCGCACCACCAGATGCTTTAACCTCAATTGTGTAACTACCGGGATCAAGCATATTAAAAACACCGGTATTATTTGACACCGAATTATTAAGTGTAAATGTATAGGTTTCTGGAATTGGTGGACAATTAACTTTTATAAAGCCTTTACCAAGAACGTTACATTCGGCAAGCACCTCAACACTATTGATAACAATTGGACAAGGTTCGTAAACCAATTCTACATCAAACTCATCAATTAAACAGCTCTCTTTATTCAGCACAACAAAATGATAGTTACCTATCTCCAAGTTGCTGAATTGATGATCATAGGGCAAAACATCATTTTTAAATTTTATCTTATAATCATTACTACCAGCAAAAGCATTAAATTGAATATTTCCTTTAGCGGCACAAGCCGGATTTATTTTAGCAAAAGAAAATTCTGGCTGTAGTTGCTTGTAATCTGGCACAATTATGTCAGTTTCTAATTCATCTTCATCAGAAATAATTTTAATATGATAGGGCCCGGGAATTAAATCTTCGAATATTCCGGTGGTATTGCTTAAATCATTATTTAAGGTATAAGTATAAGCTGCTACATGTGGCTTTGTTAAAATACTAATTATTCCTTTGTGAAAAACATCACATTGTTGTTTTACCTCAGCCTTATCGAATTGGATTTTACATTTATCACGTCCAACAACAAGATCCTGTTCATCAACCATTCATCCATATTTATTTACAATTTCAAAGTGACTCGTATTACCACTTATTAAATTAGAGAATTTACTATTTAAAGGATACAACTTTCCATTGTATCTGATTTGATAACTGCTGTTTTGTTCAGGAGTATTAAAAGTAATTTCACCAAGGGTTTCGCAAAGCTGATTTTTAATCTGCCAGCTGTAAATTGGTTTTAATAAATTAAGTTCAGGAACATCCACTGTTGCCGAGTATGAATCAGAAGCAGAACTGATTGAAAGGGTGTAATGCCCTTCTGATAAACCAACAAATTTACCTGTTGTATTGGTAACTCCGTTTAAAGTATAGGTAAAATCTTCAATATGTGGAGCGGTGATAATATCTACATTGGCAGTATTACCAGAAATGCAATCTTGGATAATGTCTACTTTCTCAAGTTCGATTCCTATAATACTACCATCTTCTACAATACTTGCAGCATCAAGGACTACATATGGGAGCGTTCCTACTACACCAACCATTTTTTGGTTTTCTATATCAAACTCGATAATATTGGTTTGGGTATTATTGACGTTTGCCAGCCCATAAACAGTATTTTTTCTTAACCCTGTTGGAACACTTACAATTCCGAAAAGGGACATATTATAGGGTAATGGAATATGGATCGTACTTTTATTGGGTTCTTTAAGATTTACCTTAACTATCCCCTGGATAGCCGCCATATAGAGATCCTTTTTATAGAAACATATGTCACCTGTTGGAAAATAGTTAAGTGGTCCTAAAATATCTGTCTTTCCTGTATTAATGTCGGTACCAAATAGATAACTAGAGCAGTAATATAATTTGTTATCGTAACCAAGGGTAAGCGAATTTGAGTAAGTCATACTTTGAAACAGGCGTCTACAATTTTCTATGCGGTTTTCTTTCACATCTGCGGTGTAGATTTCAGAGCTATTCAACCAAAATAAATTGTTTTTATTCATGGCAATTGAAAAATATTGATCACCAGGTGCACAATCAGCTATTTTTGTAGATTTCACTCCTTCATCTGTAAATTCAACTTTATAAATATAGCTTCCACCGGGCAAGTAGATTGGATTAATTGCAGAGCTTACATAGAATGTTTGTGCCGTCAGCTTGAAAAAACAAGCAAGAAGCACCAAGAGTACTAAACTAAATTTATTAATCACTAGAAATGAGACTCGTTAAGATAATGGACAAATATAATTAGATTATTGGATAATAAAATTGAGAATGGAATTATAGTAGGCAATAAAAACTTCTAAATCATTTTCAACAAAATCTGCTCATTTCGTTTCAGAATAACTCCAGTCAACTTATATTTGACACATATTATGAACTACCAACAAACGCTTGATTTTTTATACAGTAAACTCCCCATGTTTACCCGCGTTGGCGCATCAGCTTTCAAAAAAGATTTAACCAATACCATCATCCTTTGCGAAGCCCTGGGTAATCCGCAGGATAAATTTAAAAGTATCCATGTGGCGGGTACAAACGGAAAGGGCTCTACCTCACACATGCTGGCTTCGGTACTACAGGCTCAGGGATATAAAACAGGATTGTACACCTCTCCCCATTTGAAAGATTTCCGCGAACGCATCCGCATCAATGGAAAAATGATCAGCAAAACTGAAGTGGTATCATTTGTAAAGGAACAACAAAAACTCATCGAAAAAACCGAGCCTTCATTTTTCGAAGTTACTGTGGCCCTGGCATTCGATCATTTTGCCAAACATGAGGTAGATGTGGCTGTAATTGAAGTAGGCTTAGGCGGAAGGTTAGATTCCACCAATATCATTACACCGAAAATTTCGGTCATCACTAATATCAGCCTCGATCACATGAATATGCTGGGCGATACGCTTACTGAAATCGCTGGCGAAAAGGCAGGTATCATTAAAAAAAACATTCCGGTTGTAATCGGCGAAACACAAGAAGAATCGGCTCCGGTTTTTGTTAGTAAGGCAAAAGAAATAGGTGCTCCAATTGTTTTTGCTGATGCGGAGTTAAAGGCTCAGGATTTTAAGCTCAGAAACAATAAACTTTCCCTATCTGTTTATCAGAATAGTGAAATTAAATATAAGGATCTTCAAAGCGATCTTACCGGTGTTTATCAGCACAAAAACATTTTAACAGTATTAGAAACCCTCACCATACTTAACGAGAAAACTGAAATTAAAATTGATCAGGAAGCAATTTATAAAGGAATAAGCCAGGTTAAAAAACAAACAGGTTTACAGGGGCGTTGGCAAACCCTGAGCAGAAATCCTTTAGTGATCTGTGATACCGGCCATAACGAAGCTGGCATTGCCGAGGTAATTAAAAACATCGCACAAACCCCTTATCAAAACCTACATGTTGTTTTTGGAATGGTTAAAGACAAAGATATTTCGAAAGTTTTATCCCTGATGCCTAAAAATGCTACTTATTATTTCTGCAAACCAGATTTAGAACGCGGTTTAGCAGCAGATGAACTTAAAGAACAGGCGGTAACATTTAATCTAAATGGAAACAGTTATACATCGGTAGCCGAAGCAAAAGAAAGGGCTATTCAATCTGCCGATCCAAAAGACCTGGTTTTTATTGGCGGAAGCACATTTGTAGTGGCCGAAGCGATATAAAATCTTTACATAAACTTCAAAATATCTTCACTTAAAAGTTATTACTTTAGCCCTTTAACTAAAACACAATGAAGAAAATATCCTGTCTAATCTTTTCCATTTCTATTTTTTCAATCGCACTCACCTCAGCCCAAACCAAAAAACCTTCCGCAACACAAGCTAAAGCATTCCCTGCCGAGGTGGCCCGCCCTAAATTGGTGGTTGGCTTAGTGGTTGATCAAATGCGTTGGGATTATTTATACCGATACTATAACCGCTATACAAACGGGGGCTTTAAAAGATTAATCAACGAAGGTTTTTCTGTAGAAAATACTTTTATTCCTTATACACCAACTTATACGGCCTGTGGCCACACATGTATCTACACAGGATCGGTTCCGGCTGTTAATGGTATTATCGGTAATGACTGGTACGATCCTGAAACCAAAAAGAATGTGTACTGTACGGAGGATTCTTCTGTATCAACTGTAGGCAGTACCCCATCTTTTGAAGGGAATATGTCGCCAAAAAATATGCTAACCACTACCATTACTGATGAACTGAGGTTAGCTACAAATTTTAGAGGTAAAGTAATTGGTATTTCATTAAAAGACAGGGGTTCGATCCTTCCTGCTGGCCACGCGGCAAATGCAGCATATTGGTACCAGGGTAGTACCGGAAACTGGATTACCAGTACTTATTATATGAAAGAAGTGCCAACCTGGATTGCCGATTACAATAAATTGAAATTAGCAAACAAGTTCTATGCAAAAAACTGGGAAACATTGTATCCAATGAATACCTATGTTAATAGTACAGCAGATGAAAAAGCATACGAAGGCAAATCGAGCACATTCCCTCATCAGCTTACCCAAAACATTGATAAAAATTTCGATGCCATCAGAAGCACTCCTTATGGCAATACCATCACGTTAGATCTAGCCAAATTAGCAATCCTTTCTGAAGATTTAGGACAAGATAACATTACTGATTTCTTAGCGGTAAGTTGCTCTTCTACTGATTACGTTGGTCATGCTTATGGTCCGAACTCAGTAGAAGCAGAAGATACGTATTTACGTTTAGATAAAGATTTCGAAGCGTTTTTCAACTACCTGGATAAAAAAGTAGGTAAAGGAAATTACACGGTATTTTTAACTGCCGATCATGGTGCTGCGCATGTACCGGGCTTTATGCAAGAGAATAAAATGCCTTCAGGTGTAGTAAGTGACCGTGATATCGCAAACAAATTAAATGTTTACTTAAATGATAAATTTAAAGTAAACAATGTGGTTTTAAGGTCGATGAACAACCAGATCATTTTCGATCATGACAAAACCGATAAAGGTGATGTAAGTTTTGATGTAATTAAATCGGCATCTGTAGAATTCTTAAAAAGATTAGACGGTTTCCAAAATGCAGTTGATATTGCTAAAATATCACAAAGCACACTTCAGGAAATTCAGAAAAAGATGATTACCAATGGATACAATGCCCGTAGAAGCGGCGATATCTACTATGTTTTACAACCAAACTGGTTTAACGGTGGCAGCACAGGTACCACACACGGAAACTGGAACCCATACGATTCGCACATTCCATTGGTTTTTATGGGCTGGGGAATCAAAGCTGGAGCATCCAATAAAACACATTACATGACTGATATTGCACCAACCTTAGCGGCTTTACTACATATTCAAATGCCGAACGGAACCGTCGGGGAGCCGATCACCGAAATCACCAATAAATAATTTATAAGAACTATGCCCACCAGCATAGTTTTTTTTGTTTTAAAGATATTTATTTAAACTAGAGTCGTCACCCTGAATTCATTTCAGGGTCTATTTTTGCAGGAAAGATGCTGAAATAAATTCAGCATGACGATCGCGTTGGGTAAGGAGCAAAAAATTAATCATTATAAATAACTATCAATCGAACTAAAGCTTATATTTTCTTAAATGTCTTATATGGTAACAATTGCAGCTTTTTTCTTATTTAGATGATGCAAAATATCATAATTTAAATATTTTGAATACAACATGAGAGAATTTGCCATTTATGATAATAACGGTTATTTAGTATAATTCGGGCAGGATTTATAGCTGAACCAAAAGCCATAACGGTATAGGGTATTCGCTGTTTAAACTGCTTATTTTAGTACATTTGCATACCAAATATATTTGGACAAGGATTGGTTATTTGAGCATACTGATCCTTTAAATCCTATCGTATGCAACAAGTAGAAATATATAAGCCTAAAAATAAAATCCGTTTTGTAACCGCTGCTTCACTTTTCGATGGACACGATGCAACCATTAATATCATGCGCCGTATCCTCCAATCTTCAGGTGCCGAAGTCATCCATCTTGGCCACAACAGGTCGGTTGATGAAGTGGTAAACTGTGCCATTCAGGAAGATGTTCAGGGCATTGCAATGACTTCTTATCAGGGCGGGCATATCGAATACTTTAAATACATGTACGATCTCTTGCAAGAAAGAGGATCAGGCCATATTAAAATATTTGCAGGTGGCGGTGGCGTAATCTTACCTTCAGAGATAGAAGAACTCCAGGCTTATGGAATTTCTAAAATCTACTCTCCAGATGATGGCCGTAAAATGGGTCTGCAGGGCATGATCAATGATATGCTCATCCAAACCGATTTCATTACCAAAGCCAGCATTACTGACGAGCTCGAAACCATTCCTACAAAAGATATTAAAGCCATTGCTGGGGCCATTACCGTTGCAGAAAATGATCCCGAAGGCGCACAGAAATTTGTAGATGAATTAAAAAAACTATCCAAAAACAACACCGCTCCAATTTTAGGCATCACCGGAACAGGCGGAGCCGGAAAATCATCACTGGTAGATGAGCTTGTACGCCGTTTCCTTGTAGAAGTGAAAGATAAAACCCTAGCGATTATCTCTGTCGATCCTTCCAAAAGAAAAACAGGAGGTGCTTTATTGGGCGATCGTATCCGGATGAATGCCATCAATAACCCTAGGGTTTACATGCGTTCTTTAGCCACCCGGCAGGCCAACCTTGCACTATCCAAAAACGTTCAGGAAAGTATCGATATCTGCAAAGCCGCTGGTTACGATTTAATTATTGTAGAAACCTCAGGCATTGGCCAATCAGATACTGAAATTACCGAACACTGCGATGTTTCCCTATACGTAATGACCCCTGAATTTGGTGCGGCTACACAATTGGAGAAAATCGACATGTTGGATTTCGCTGATCTGGTAGCCATTAACAAATTTGATAAAAGAGGTGCTTTAGATGCCTTGCGCGATGTCCGCAAACAATACAAACGCAACCACAATATTTTTGATGCGAAGGATGATGAAATTCCAGTTTATGGAACTATGGCATCACAATTTAATGATCCAGGTATGAATAACCTATTTGTTGCCTTAATGGAGCAGATCATGGTAAAAACCGGAACGGATTTCAAAGCCAAAATGGAACTCACTTCCGATCAATCAGAGAAAATTTACATTATTCCGCCTGATCGCATCCGCTATCTGGCAGAAATTGCCGAATCGAGTCAAACGTATAACGAATGGGTAGATAAACAGGCAACCATTGCCCGGAAAATGTACCAATTAAAAGGTGTAATCGATTTGGCTGATGATATTAATTCCCCTCTTCTAGAAGGGTATCCACAGGACGGGGTGTTAAAAAATTTAAATGCAACATACGCTTTCTTCGAAGAACAATTAGATGGCGAATGCAGGCGTTTATTGCGCCAATGGCCAGATACCAAAAGAGCTTACAAAGAAGAGTTTTTCATTTATAAAGTCCGCGATAAAGAGATTAAACAACCCTTATTTTACGAATCACTTTCAAAACTGAATATCCCGAAAGTGTCTTTGCCAAGATATGAAGATTGGGGCGATATTTTAAGATGGTTGCTAACCGAAAATCTACCGGGCGAATTTCCATATGCAGCAGGTGTATTTCCGTTAAAAAGAGAGGGCGAAGATCCTACACGGATGTTTGCAGGAGAAGGTGGTCCCGAAAGAACCAACAAACGTTTTCATTATGTTTCTTTAGGTCAGCCCGCACACCGCCTATCTACTGCTTTCGATTCTGTTACCCTTTATGGAGAAGACCCGCACATCCGTCCAGATATTTATGGAAAAATCGGAAACTCGGGTGTAAGTATTGCCACGTTGGATGATGCTAAAAAACTGTATTCAGGTTTTGATCTTTGTGCCCCATCCACTTCGGTATCCATGACCATTAATGGCCCAGCACCAATGTTGTTAGGCTTTTTCATGAATGCAGCAATTGATCAGCAATGCGAAAAATATATTATCGAAAATGATTTAACAGAAGAAGTCCAGGCCAAAATTGATTCAATCTACAAAGCAAAAAATATACCGCGACCAACCTATAACGGTGCTTTACCAGAAGGAAACGATGGCTTGGGTTTGATGCTTTTGGGTGTTACCGGAGATCAGGTTTTACCTGCCGATATTTATGCACAGATCAGGGCTAAAGCCATCAGTTCGGTTAGAGGAACCGTTCAGGCCGATATTTTAAAGGAAGATCAGGCACAAAATACCTGTATATTTTCTACAGAATTCGCCCTAAGGATGATGGGCGATATCCAGAAATACTTCATCGATGAAAAGGTGAGGAATTTCTACTCCGTATCCATTTCAGGCTATCACATTGCCGAAGCAGGTGCCAATCCAATTTCGCAGCTTGCCTTCACTTTAAGCAATGGATTTACCTTTGTAGAATATTATTTGAGCAGAGGCATGCATATCGATGATTTTGCCCCTAACCTGTCTTTCTTCTTCTCCAATGGAATCGATCCGGAATATGCCGTTATCGGTCGCGTAGCCAGAAGAATCTGGGCCAAAGCCATCAAGAATAAATACAAGGGAAATGACCGCTCGCAGAAGCTTAAATACCATATCCAAACTTCTGGCCGTTCGTTACACGCGCAAGAAATCGATTTTAATGATATCCGTACCACTTTACAGGCCCTTTATGCCATTTACGACAACTGTAATTCGCTACATACCAATGCTTATGATGAAGCCATTACAACACCTACAGAAGAATCGGTAAGGAGGGCTATGGCGATCCAATTGATTATTAACAGAGAATTGGGGCTTGCTAAAAATGAAAATCCTTTACAAGGCGCTTTCATCATCGAAGAATTAACTGATCTGGTAGAAGATGCTGTTCTTGCCGAATTTAAACGCATCAACGATCGTGGTGGGGTGTTGGGTGCAATGGAAACGATGTACCAGCGCGGAAAAATTCAGGAAGAAAGTCTGTATTACGAAACGCTTAAACATACAGGCGAATATCCTATTGTAGGCGTTAATACCTTTTTAAACAAGAATGGTTCACCTACGATTGTCCCTGGTGAGGTAATCCGCGCTACAGAAGACGAAAAACAATACCAGATTTCGGCATTGCAAAAATTTCAGGACCGTAATGCAGACCGTGCAGCAGATCTGCTAAAACAACTTCAAAAATCGGCTATTGCGGGCGACAACATCTTTAAACAGCTCATGGAGATCTGTAAAGTTTGTTCATTAGGACAGATTAGTAAGGCACTTTATGAAGTTGGCGGCCAATACAGAAGAAACATGTAATAAAAAAGCCCTTATCGATTTGATAAGGGCTCATATAATTTATTAGCTAAAGATTCAAATACCTAACCTGCAATCCAGGTAAATTTATAGTCTATAGTAGGGTTTTTCATTCGCTCGGCAACACGTAATAAACGCGAAGGTAAAGCCATAATATAATCGCGGGCTTTTTCACCAGCTTCATTTAAATCGCGCATACCCTCAATTTTCCAGTCTTCAATCAACTGTTGCATAATTTCAACGTAATCAACTGCAGTATATACCCCTAAACGCTGTGCTGCATCTGTAAAGTGACCAAATGTTTGACCAATTTTCAAACCTACCTCACGTAAAAAATGCGCTGGCATTACAATTTTTTTGCGCATCATATCTTCAAAAGCCAACATTGCTTCGTTAGGGTCAACCTCGAAAATACGGTTCATGAAATCTTTATAAGCTTTTGCATGTCTGGCCTCGTCTGACGCAATTACACCACACATTCTAGATAATAACGTATCACCGTCTTTTTTAGCCAGAGAAGCTACCCTTCTGTGTGATACATTGGTAGCCAATTCCTGAAAAGAAGTATAGATAAAGTTACGGTATGGATCATGCCCGGTACCAATATCGAAACCATCAGCAATAAGATATTGTGTGGAAATTTCCATTTGGCGCATATCAACACGACCTGATAGGTATAAATATTTATTTAGCAAGTCACCATGACGGTTTTCCTCTGCAGTCCAATGGCGAACCCATTTCATCCAGCCACCCTCTTCGTCCCTGCTATGTCCATCAACCATGGCTAACCACGATTCGTATGTTGGTAAAGCTTCTTCAGTAATGGTATCGCCAATTAAAACGGCCACTAAATCGTAAGAAAGATCTTTTGCGTTATCCCTCAAAATTCTCACATCTTGATAAAATGTTTCACTAGTAGAATCTGGTAAAAAATCAGAAGGTTGCCAGTTGGTATCGATCGGTTTCAAATAAGTTCCCATCGACTCCAGCATATATTTTTCAATATGCAACATTACTTCCCTTCTTTTATCTGCAAAAAAACTCATTACTTATACTTATATTTTTGTTAAAAACAAAGATAACCAAATATTGTGGCAAACCTTATGATATTAACATATTTAGCGTTAAATCAGTTTTAAATGTGGCTGAAATTATCAACATTGGTACAAATGGTTTATTTATTGTACACAAAGGGTTTATGGAAGAATATAGAGCGCTTATACATGGGTTTATTATTAGGAGCGCAGTAACAGTGACATATAGGCTGGGTCCGGTCCTGCTGTCCGCTGCAATCCTTTTTGGAAACCCTTGGGATAGACAATTTACCGCTGCCAAAAAGGGATTTCCGCTGCCATCAGGGCTAGTGAACTTAGGACGGAGGGTGTATACTCAGCGGAGATCGGCGTAATCTGCGGGAACAACCTTAACGTTCTACTCCTTAATGATCAGAAACTAGCCAGGTTTATTTACCATTAAGGGATTAAGGGCATTAAGAAGATTATAATGTAGCCGTTCCTTAACTTTCTTCACTTCTTAACGGTGCAAAAACCAACGGAGCATAATAGAATAGCCATAAACTCCTTAATAAGAAAAACCGATATAATCCACTCACCATTAAGGAATTAATAACATTAAGAAGAACATATTGGAACAGTGCCTTAACCTGTCTTCACTCCTTAAATGTTGGGGAAAGTGAACAGTATAGAACAGAATGGCCATAAACGAAGAAAACCCTTGAGCATTTCTGCTGAAGGGTTTCTTTTAAGATCTGGCACCGACCTACTCTCCCACGTGTTACCGCAGTACCATCGGCTCTGATGGGCTTAACTTCTCTGTTCGGAATGGGAAGAGGTGGACACCACCGATATAGGCACCTGAATATTTTTATTCAAAACTAAAGAAGAAAGCTTAAAGACTAAAGCGCATCACGCCTTTGGTCTCTGGTCTTTCAGCTTTTCGCCTTTCAGTATTTCAATTTCATCGGCCTTAAAAAACACAGGGCCCTGTATATAACGAAGAAAACCCTTCAACATTTCTGTTAAAGGGTTTCTTTTAATATTTGGCACCGACCTACTCTCCCACGTGTTACCGCAGTACCATCGGCTCTGGTGGGCTTAACTTCTCTGTTCGGAATGGGA